>Ga0209415_10003752_pt1 | contig 28198 bp, 24 predicted proteins | sample PeaSoiSIISIP2007_FD_187696 | JGI IMG/M metagenome (GOLD analysis project Ga0209415, IMG submission 187696) | Peat soil microbial communities from Weissenstadt, Germany - SII-SIP-2007 (SPAdes) (version 2) | ecosystem: Environmental > Terrestrial > Soil > Wetlands > Peat | place: Germany... | reverse complement strand
TCGTGCGTGGTCTGCACCTTGCCCCAGGACGCCGCCTCCTGGAGTGTTGACGACGAGCAGGCGCCGTCGCGCACGTCGGCGACTGTGATCTGCACGGCATAGCGGTGCATCTCCGCCTCGACGCCGAGTATCTCGGCGCACACCACCGTGTCCTGGGCGAAGTTCTTCGGCACGCCGCCGCCGACCATGAACAGGCCGGTCACGCCGGCGGCGATCTTGATGTCGGTCAGCTCGCGGAAGTCGGCCACCGCGTCGATCGAGACGTAGGGCCGTCCGGCCGCAATGCGCTCCTTCTGGTGCTTCACCAGCCCGAAGCCGGCCGACGAGTCGACGAACGCCGGGCAGAAGATCGGCGCGCCTTCTTCGTAGGCGGTCTGGATCAGGCTTCCGGGCTTCTTGGCGTTGCCGGCGGCCAGCCACTTGCCCATCTCGTGGATGAACTCGCGGCTCGAATAGGGGCGCGGCTCGAGCGCGTCGGCGATCTCCAGGATGGTGTGGTCGCAGTTCTGCAGCTCTTCCTCGTCGATGTAGGTGTCGTAGATGCGGTCGACGTAGTTGGCGCGCAGCACGTTGTCGTCGACCGGGCCGGCCGCCTGATAGTGCTTGAACCCGAGCGCCTCGAAGAAATCCATGTCGACGATCGAGGCGCCGGTGGCCACCACCGCATCGATCATCCCGAACTTCACCATGTCGCGATAGACGTGCATGCAGCCGCCGGCGGAGGTCGAGCCGGCCAGGATCAGCCAGGGCGAACAGGCCGCATCCTCGATCGCCATATTCAGGATGTCGGCCGCCCGCGCGGTGTCGCGGCTGGAGAAGCTCATCTTGCGCATGGCGTCGATCACCGGCCGCGCGTCGTAGGCGGTGATGTCGACGTGCTCGACGGTCCTGGCCAGCAACTCGGCCTTGGTGTTGGGGGTGGGAGCGTTCATCGCATCAGCCTCGCTCCCCTCCCCCCTTGAGGGGAGGGGTTGGGGGTGGGGGTTTATCAGGTTCGCCAACGGTCTGGGATCGGAAAGCATAGCGAGCGCGCGCCCGGCAGCCCCCCACCCCTAGCCCCTCCCCTCAGGGGGGAGGGGGACTCCTACTTGCGCCGCCGCTTCCTGCCACGGGCCCGCGACAGCTTCACGACGTCCGCCGTCTCGGCGCGGGGCGTCGCCAGCGTGCGCGGCGCCAGGCCGAACATCGACAGCATCGGCGCGTCTTCAACCTGCACGGTTTCGACGTCGCCAAAGCCGTTGAAGCGGGTCGTCATGGCGACACCATAGGCGCCCAGCATGCCGATCTCGACGAAGTCGCCCTCGCGCACGTCTTCCGGCAGCCAGAACGGCCCCGGCATGGCGTCGAGCGAGTCGCAGGTCGGCCCATAGAAGCGGAACGGCTTCAGCGGCGCGTCGGCCTCGCCGTCGGCGCGGTGCAGCTTCACCGGGAACGGCCACTTGGCGTGGGTCGCGTCGAACAGCGAGCCGTAGGAGCCGTCGTTGAGGTAGAGCGCATCGCCCTTGCGCAGCTCGACCCGGGTCAGCAGCGACGAGCCCTCCGCCACCAGCGCCCGGCCAGGCTCGCACCACAGCTCGGTGGTCTCGTGGACCATCATCTCGGCGAAGCCGCGGTCGATCGCAGCGACGTACTCCGAAAGGTCCGGCGGGATCATGCCGGGATAGACCGACGGGAAACCGCCGCCGACGTCGATCACGTCGGCGAAGACGCCGGCGCGGACGAGAGCCCGCGAGGTTTGGGTCATCGCCGCCTGGTAGGCCGAGGGTCGCATGCACTGGCTGCCGACGTGGAACGAGACGCCCATCAGCTCATCGGTGGCGCGGCGCGCCGCCAGCAGCAGCGGCGGCGCCTCACGCGCGTCGACGCCGAACTTGCCGGCGAGCGAATAGGCCGCGCCCATGGTCTCGACGCCGAGCCGCACGATCAGGTTGAGGTCCTTGGCCTGGCCGGTGACGTCGAGGATCTTCTCCAGCTCCTCCAGCGCGTCGAACGCGAAGGTGCGGACCCCGTAGTCGAAATAGGCCTGGGAGATCGCCGATCGGCTCTTGACCGGGTGCATGAAGGCCAGCCGCGCCTTCGGCGCATGCGTCTTCACCAGCTCGATCTCCGGGATCGAGGCGACGTCGAAGGCCGCGACGCCGTTGGCGGCGAGCGTTTCGATCACCCATGGCGACGGGTTCGCTTTAACCGCGTAGAGAACGTCGCCTTTGAAGTTGTCCTGGAACCAGTGCGCCGCTAGGGCCACGGCGTCATGTCGCACAAGGGCGACAGGACGTTCCGGGGACCGCTCACGGACCAGGTCCAGGGGCGTATGGTACGTGTGCAATTCACGTAGACCCCTGCAGATTGTTGAACCCAGACCGGCGTTAGCAGCGCTTGAAGGACTTCGGGTCCGCCGGAGCCGTGCGACATAGGGAACACGGCATGGGATGTAAAGCACCATCTGATGCTTAAGGTTTTGCGTACGTCGATCCGCCGGGCGTGAGCAGCGTCACGAAACCTTCGCCTGCGGCGGCGAAGACAGCTAAGCCAGCGCCGTCAGCAGCCTTCTGGAGCCGCCATGCCGTCCGACGCCGCCGTTCTTCGCGTGCGGGGCATCTCCAAGACCTTCGGCGCGCGCCGCGCCCTGTCCGACGTTTCTTTGAGCGTCCAGCCGGGCGAGATGATCGCGCTGATCGGCCCCTCGGGCTCGGGCAAGTCGACTCTGCTGCGCAGCATCAGCGGCCTGGTGTCGATCGACGCCGACGAGGGGGGCATCGAGGCGTTCGACATCCCGGTGCAGGTCCGCGGCCGCGTGTCGGACAAGGTGCGCGAGGCGCGCATCCGCATCGGCTTCATCTTCCAGCAGTTCAACCTGGTCGGCCGGCTCTCGCTGTTCACCAACGCCGCGTTGGGCTCGCTGGGCCGGATCGGTTTCTGGCGCGGCCTCGTCGGGCTGTGGCCGGCGGGAACCAGGGCGGCGACCATGGCGGCGCTGGCGCGGGTCGGCGTCGCCGACTACGCCGGCCAGCGCGCCGGCACCCTCTCCGGCGGCCAGCAGCAGCGCGGCGCGATCGCCAGGGCGCTGGTGCAGCAGGCCAAGCTGATTCTCGCCGACGAGCCGGTCGCCTCGCTCGACCCCGTCGCGTCCCGCCGGGTGATGGAGATCCTGAAATCGCTCAACACCGAGGACGGACTCACCGTCCTCGTCACCCTACACCAGGTCGACTACGCCCTGCGCTATTGCGAGCGGGCGGTGGCGCTGAAGGCCGGCGCAGTGGTCTACGACGGACCGACCCAGGGGCTGGACCGCGCGCGGCTGGCGAATATCTACGGGCCTGAGTTCGAAGACGCCTTCGCGGAAGGAACGCCGGCATGATCACGCGCCGCCATCTGGGCCTGTCCGGCGCGGCCGCCCTCGGTCTCGCGGCCTGCAATCGCGAGCCGTCGGCCGAGGCGCCGGGCGAGCTGACCTTCTCGATCCTGCCCACTGCGCCCGCCGCCTCGCTGCTGAAGAACTGGCAGCCGGTGCTGGACGACATGGCCAAGGCCACCGGTCTCAAGATCAAGCCCTTCATCCCCTCGAACTACACGGTGCTGATCGAGGCGATGAAGTTCAAGCAGACCGACGCCGGCTGGTTCTCCAACGAATCGGGCCTCGAAGCGGTGCGCCGCGCGGGTGGCGAGGTGTTCGCCCGCACGCTCGGGCCCGGCGGCGTCGACGGCTACCAGTCGCTGCTGATCGTGAACGCCAAGAGCGGCATCACGCTCGACCGCATCAAGAAGTGCGACAAGACCCTCAGCTTCGGCCAGGCCGACGTGATCTCGACCTCGGGCTATGTGGCGCCGATCGCCTTCTACTTCGGTCCCAACGACATCGAGCCGGAGAAGTGCTTCTCCACCGTGCGGACCAGCAACCACAACACCAACCTGCTGGCGGTCGCCAGCGGCACGCTGGACGTGGCCACCAACAACTCCGCCTCGCTGATGCTGAACCGCCAGTCCGGCCGGCCCGAGGCCGACGAGGTCAAGGTGATCTGGACCTCGCCGACCCTGCCCGAGGATCCGATCATCTGGCGCAAGGATCTCGACCCAGCGGTGAAGGAGAAGCTGCGCCAGTTCTTCATCACCTACGCCCGCGGCGACACCGCCGAGGCCGCCCGGCAGCGGGCCAACCTGAAGCCGCTGGCGATCGGCGGCTTCGAGGCGGCCGACAACAACCACCTCTTGATCGTGCGCGACGTCGAGGCGCGGGAGAAGTGGGCGCTGGCGCGCTGGAGCGGGGATGTGGCCAAGGCGACCGAGGCCAAGAAGGCGGTCGACGACCTCGACGCCCAGGTGCAGGCGTTCGAAGGCCGCACCGGCGCCTCCGCCGGGACGCAATGACGGCCAGCGCGCCGCTCGATCCCTCGCTGAAGCCCCCGGCCCGCCCCCTCGCGGCGCGGCTGTTCGACTTCGTGGTCTGGGGCGGCGTGATCGTCCTGCTACTGATCAGCTTCAAACCGGCGCAGCTGGACCGCGCGGGCCTGCTGTTCACCCACAGCCAGAACATGCGGGAGTTCGTGCAGGAGTTCCTGCGCCCCGACTTCAGCCTGCTGACGACCTATGTCGAGCAGATGTGGCTGACGATCCAAATGGCCTTGTGGGGCACCGCGCTGGCGATGGTCCTCGCCGTGCCACTCGGCTTCCTGGCGGCCCGCAACGTGACGCCGGCCTGGGTCTGGTTTCCGGTCCGGCGGTTGCTGGACCTGCTGCGCGCGGTGCCGGACCTCGTCATCGGCACGGTGTTCATTGTGGCCGTCGGGCCGGGGCCGTTCACCGGCGTGCTCGCGATCGCCGTCAACACCGGCGGCGTGCTCGGCAAGCTGTTCTCCGAAGCGATCGAACAGATCGAGCGAGGGCCGGTCGAGGGGGTTCGCGCCACCGGCGCGGCGCCGGCCCACGAACTGGTCTGGGGCGTGCTGCCGCAGGTCGCGCCGCTGTGGACCTCCTACGGGCTCTATCGGTTCGAGAGCGCCGCGCGCTCGGCGACCGTCCTTGGCCTGATCGGCGCTGGCGGCATCGGCCAGACCCTGCTCGATTCCATCAACGGCTTCAGCTACAGCCAGACCGGCGCGATCGTGGTGGTGGTGGTCGTGGCTGTCACCCTGATCGACGTGCTGTCCCAGATCATCCGTACACGGTTGACGTAGGCGACCGAGGCCAGCGATGGCGCTCCGCCTCATCGCGGACTAGGCTCAGGGACCGCTGCGCTGGCGGCGGGGCGTCTGGAGGGACGGCGATGGGCGAGATGGTGCTGCGGCGCGACGACGACGGGCTCTGCGTGCTGACGCTGAACCGGCCAGAAAAGCTCAACAGCCTCAACGTGGCGGTGTTCACCGACCTGCTCGCCCATGTGGAAGACCTGGAGCGTCAGATCGACACCGTGGGCTGCGTCATCCTGCGCGGCGCCGGCCGTTGCTTCTCGGCCGGGCATGACCTCGGCGACATCGCCGCCGGCGAGCGGCTGCCGCGGCCGAACTTCCAGTCGCACGTGATCGAGAAGCTGGCCAACCTGCCGCAGCCGGTGATCACGGCGGTGCACAGCCACTGCTACACCGGCGCCCTGGAGCTGGCGCTGGCGGGCGACCTGATCCTGGCCGCCGCCAACGCCAAGATCGGCGACACCCACGCCAAATGGGCGTTGACGCCGGTGTGGGGGCTCAGCCAACGACTGCCGCGCCGGGTCGGGCGGGCCAGGGCGCATGAGATGATGCTGACCTGCCGCACCTACTCCGGCGCGGAATGCGAGGCGATCGGCCTGGCCAACATCTGTCTCCCGGACGACGGCTTCCACGAGGCGGTCGAAGCGTTCGCCCGGACCATCCTGGCCAACTCCTGGTACAGCCACCGCGCCAACAAGCGGCTGCTCGCCCATACCGACGGCCTGCCCCTCGCCGCCGGCCTGGCCCACGAAATCTACAACGGCGAGGGCCGCGGACCGGACATGGAAGAGCGCATCGCCGCCTTCACCAACAAGCGGTGATCTGCGGCGCGGGCACGAGCAACGCCGGAGGCCGCCGCCCAAGCGGACGGGTGTTGAAGGGCCCAGAAGCGGACGCTCCAAACGGCAAAGAAGGGGTGATAAGCGGCCGTCAACGTCACGCCCGTACGTTGGCCTCTTCGTCAAGAGTCGGGTCGCGCGGGTGATGTCTGCGCGAAGGTGAATGGCGTCGGTTGAACTCCTTCGCCGACCCAAACGCCTTTGATGGTCAACCCGTCTGCGCTCAAGCGTCCGGAGTACCTCGTCCCCACCGCCGGAAGCGTGAACTCGACGTCTTGCCCGTCGCGGCGAAGACCCTCGATTGGCAGCCCGAAAGCGCCCCGGCCGGGCGAGTCCAGCGAGGCCGATGTCCCCGTCGTGTCGGTGCTGATGTGAAGGACGAGCCGCCGCTCACCGCTCAGGTCTTGGACCCGGCCCTCCCATGTCCCATCCAAGCCAGGGATGGGAACGGAGCTGGCTCTTGCACCCCCAGCGCTCCGAACCGGCCTAGGAACCTCAGGGTCGAGCACGCCGATCGTGTGCAGCCACGTCTCGACCAGTTGGGGCCACCCAGAGACGGGAAGGTTCGTTGCCCGCAACCCGAACGCATGACCGCCTTGCGCGTAGGCGTGCAGCTCTACCGGAACGCCGGCTTTTTTCAGGCCCATGTAGTAGCTCAGCGCATCCTCGATCTGGTCCACATGATCGTCCTCGTTCTGCAGGAGGAACGTCGGAGGAGTCTGCGGCGTGATGTGGCTTTCGATGACAGGATTGAGCGCTGTGCTGTCTTTGGCCAGGGACAGGTGTCCGGGATAGACGGCGATGGCGAAATCGGGGCGGCTGCTAAGCTGGTCCGCCGCGTCCACCGGCGCGTAAATGCTCGTGTTGAAATAGGTGCTCGACTCCGCCACCAGAAAGCCGCCGGCCGAAAACCCGATCACGCCGACCTTGTGAGGGTCGATGCGCCATTGGGCGGCGTGCGCGCGCACCAGCCTCAACGTTCGCTGGACGTCCTCCAACGACGGCGTCGAAAGCGCGTAGGGGTGAGGGCGGCAATCGCACTGCCAGACATATGGGATGCTCGGGACGCGATACTTGAGCAGCACGCACGTGACGCCCCTTGACGTCAGCCAATCGCAAATCTCCGTGCCTTCGAGGTCCATCGCCAGGCCCTGGAAGCCGCCGCCTGGGATCACGACGACCGATACGCCTGTGTTCTCCCCGCTTGGGCCGTAGACCGTCATCGTCGGCCGGGTGACGTTGGTCACGCCCCCTTGCTTTACGGTCTCCGGGCCCGGCACGGATGGCTGGTCGGGTGGCACGCCCGGCCAGATCGGAACCTGCATCTGTCCTGCCGAGGGCCCCCAAATGCCGGGCTCCGCGCGAACGGCGGGCCCGGTGCAGACCATCGCAAGAGTGAGAAATCCCGCCAGCACAAGGACGAGAGAGAGCTCCACCCGAAGGAAGCGGCGTCGTCCCTCACACTCAACCATTGTGCGCGCCCCAGGATTGGCCTTAGCGACAGTCGCTTGTTTCAGCCCCAGACGGCAAGCGTCGGAGGTCATGGGCCGACCGGCTGAACCGCCCAGCGACGGCCGTGAGTCGGCACTCGTCTCGGTTCCAAAAGCCAGACGTTCCGAACTTCAGCTATAGGGTAGAAAGCGGTCATCGGCGCAGTACCGGACGCTAACCGAGGCTCTTAGGCCGCAAACGGCCAGGGCTCCGAGCACACGCTCTTCGCCGCCCGTTGTCGGCGGCTAGGCCGCCGGCGCCGCCGGTGGTTGGGCGTCGGTGCGGCGCGGACCCCGACGCAGTCGGGCCAGGCGGCGCAGGCGGCGCCAGAAGCGGCTCTTTTCCGGCTCGGGGTAGGGCTGCAGGTTGCGGCGGAACTCCTCGGCGCAGGCAGGCCAGGAAAACTGCTCGGCGAAGGCGCGCACGGCCTCGCGGTCGAGCTTCAGGCAGTCCAGGCAGGCTTCGCGCAGGCCCTCGCTCTGACCAGCCGCCACGACGCCGGCGCCCGAGCCGGGGATCAGATCGATCGGGCCTGGCGCGGAGAACGCCGCCACCGGCGTGCCCGACGCCATCGCCTCCAACAGCACCAGCCCGAAGGTGTCGGTAAGCGAGGGGAACACGAACACGTCCGCGCCGGCGAAATAGGCCGACAACTCCGCCCCGAACTTGGCGCCGGCGAAGACCACGTCCGGGTAGCGGGCGGAAAGCTCCTCGCGCTGCGGGCCATCGCCGACCACCACCCGGGTGCCCGGCAGATCCAGGCTGACGAAGGCCTCAATGTTCTTCTCCACCGCGACGCGGCCGACATTGAGGAAGATCGGGCGCTTCAGACCCTCGTAAGGATCAGGATCGTCAGGCCGCCGCGGATGGAACACCTCGGTGTCGACCCCGCGCGACCACTGCGAGAGGTTGCGAAAGCCGTGCCGCGCCAACTCGTCGCGCAACGTGGGCGTCGCCACCATCAGCCGGCCCGACGGCTTGTGGAACCACTTCATGTAGGCATAGCCGGCCGCCAGAGGCACCGGCAGCCGCGCGGAGACGTACTCGGGGAAGCGGGTGTGGTAGCTGGTGGTGAAGGGCAGCTTCCACTCGATGCAGATGCGTCGCGCGGCCAGGCCGATCGGCCCCTCGGTGGCGATGTGGATCGCCTCCGGCTCGAACGACTTGAACTTGTCCTGCACCTTCTCATAGGCGCCGACCGCGAGTTTGATCTCGGGGTAGGTCGGCAGCGGGAAGCTCGGGAACTGGTCGGGGCTGATCACCTCCACCTCGTCGCCCATGTCCCGCAGTTCGGCGACGATGCGGGTCAAGGTGCGCACGACGCCGTTCACTTGGGGCTCCCAGGCGTCGGTAGCCAGGAGGATGCGCATCAGTCGGCGGTCCGCATCACGCGGGTTGGGGCTCCGTCACTTCGCCCCCGGAAACGTCTTCAGCGACGTCGCGGGCGCGTTCGATCATGGACCACGAACGCAGCTTCGCCCACTCCAGAATCTCCAGGCGACCGTCGAAGTGCTCGACCAAGGCGGTGCAGCTCTCCACCCAGTCGCCGTCGTTGATGTAGGTGATGCCGCCGATCTGGCGCATCTCGGCCTTATGGATGTGGCCGCAGATCACCCCATCGACGCCCCGCCGGCGCGCCTCGTCGGCGACCGCCAGCTCGTAGTTCTCGATGAACTGCAGCGCGTTCTTCACCTTCACCTTCAGATAGGCCGAGAAGCTCCAGTAGCCGAAGCCGAGACGCCGGCGCACGCCATTGAGCAAGGTGTTGAGCATCAGCACGGTGCGATAGGCCCAGTCGCCGAGGATCGCCAGCCAGCGGGCGTATTGCACCACGCCGTCGAACTCGTCGCCGTGCGTGACCAGGAAGCGGCGCCCGTCGGCGGTCGTGTGAATCGCGTCCCTGGCGACGACCACGCCGCCGAAGTGGACCCCGAAGAAGCCGCGCACCACCTCGTCGTGGTTGCCGGGGATGTAGGTGACGGCGACGCCCTTGCGCGCCAGGCGCAGGATCTTCTGCACCACGTCGTTGTGCGCCTGCGGCCACCACCAGCCGCCTTTCAGCTTCCAGCCGTCCAGGATATCGCCGACCAGGTAGAGCCTGTCGCAGGAGAAGTGGCGGATGAAGTCGAGCAGCAGCTCGGCCTGGCAGCCGCGCGTGCCCAGGTGGACGTCGGAGATGAAAACGCTGCGGTAGCGGAACTGAGGCTCGTCCTCGTCCATTGCGCGTGTCCTGGGCCGCAACGCCACAGCGATCAGATGACCGCGCGATAGGCTGATTGCTTGTAGGTTTTGTGACTCCGTCGTCATGGCGGCGGCTTCCGCTTGGCGCTGCGGCGATTCGCGCTCTATGAGCCACGCCGTAAACGGCCTCCCCGCCGTCCTCTCGCGCGATCGGTCCAGTACTTGAGTAAGGACACCCCCAAGTCACGCCGCACCCGCGTCCGCATACTCGAAGCGGCGATGCGGCTCTTCGCGGAGGTGGGCTACCACGCGGCGACCAACGCGATGATCGCCGACGCCGCGGGACTGACGCGGGGCGCGATGCTCTACCACTTCCCGAGCCGCGAGGAGCTGGTCGCGGCCGCGATCGAGCACATCCACGCCGAGCGGCTCACTCTGTTCGACGCGGCCGCCGCCAACCCCCCGCCCGGCGTCGACGCCACCGCCCACGCCATCGCCGCCTACTGGGAGCTGCTCGCCGCGCTCCCGTTCGTGGCCTTCGGCGAACTCGAAGCCGTGGCTCGAACCGACGCCATGGTGCGCCAGCGGCTGGCGCCGGCGCAGGCGGCGTTCGACCAGGCGCAGGTGGCGACGTTCTCGGCGCTGGCCCAGGCCGGCCAGGGACCGCGCTTCCAGGCCAGCCGCGATCTTGCCCGGTTCCTGCTCGAGGGGTTGGCGCGCGGCAACCTCGCCTATGATCGCGATCTGCGGGTCAAACAGCTGATGGCGGTGGTCGACCGCGCGGTGCGCATGCTGAACCGCAAGGGCGACGTGCAGGAGCTGTGGCCCGAGTAGAACAGGCCCGCGTAATCGACGCGGGTGCAATCACGGGTTTGGGAGGGATGGATGACTCGGTAAGGGGCCGAGGCTAGCCTCCCGGGCGTATTAGGCCAAGGGGGGCGGCGTCCCCAGCCGCTGCGCATCGCATGAACATCGGTCGCAAAGCGGCGCTGTGCTTCACCGTCAGTTGGGTGGTGACTGCGCCGCTCCTGCTCAGCGCCTGCGGCGGCGGTGGGGGCGGGGGCGGGCTGACGACGCCATCGCCGCCACCACCACCACCTCCTCCTCCGCCACCACCCCCGCCGCCCCCTCCGCCTCCGGGCGTGCCGAGCGCCAGCAGCGCCGAGTTCCAGGCGGGCGGCTACCTTGCCCAGATGCATGCCGACGTCGCCTACAACGCCGGCGCCAGCGGCCAGGGCATCCTGATCGCCGACATCGACACCGGCGCCGATCCGACCCGCCCCGACCTCGTCGGCGCGATCTCGCCGCTTTCGACCGACATCATCGCCGGGCGAAACCAGCCGGTGGGCCCGAACGCGCACGCCGACTGGGTTTCCAGCGTGCTGGCCGCGCGCTTCAACGGCATGGGCACGATCGGCGTCGCCTATCAGTCGACCGTCCTGTCGATCCGCGCCGACACCGGTGCGGCGAGCACGTTCGACGACGCAGACATCGCCAACGGCGTCGAATATGCGATCACCAACCACGCGCGGGTGATCAACCTGTCGCTGGGCTCGCCGGGGACGTCGAGCACGCAGCTGCAGAACGCACTCTCCGACGCTGTCGCCGCCGGCATCGCCGTCACCATCTCGGCCGGCAACGAAAGCAATCCGGAGCCCGACGCGCCGGCCAATCTGGCGGTCGATCCGCGCTACGCCGGCCTGATCGTGGCCGTCGGCGCGCTCGATGAGAGCGGCAAGCTCGCCTCGTTCTCCAACCAGGCCGGCTCGGTGGCGAACGGCTTCATGGTCGCCCCGGGCGCCAACCTGTCCGCCGACTGCGACCCGACCGGTTGCGAGGTGGTCTCCGGCACCTCGTTCTCCGCGCCGCAGGTGGCCGGCGCGATCGCGCTGCTGCTGCAGGCGTTCCCGAACCTGACCGCGCAGCAGGCGCTGCAGATCCTGTTCAATTCGGCCGACGATCTGGGCGCGCCGGGCGTCGATCCGGTCTACGGCCACGGCGAGCTCGACCTCACCAAGGCCTTCCAGCCGGCCGGCGCGATGAGCGTGCCCATGGCCAGCGGCGCCCAGCGGGTGATCAACAATCCCACGGTCGGCGGCGGCGCGGGGATGCAGTCGTCAATGACCAGCGTGGCGCTCGGCGATGCGATCCAGCGCAGCCGCAACCTCACCACCGTCGGCTACGACAGCTACCAACGACTCTATGTCGTCAATCTCGCACAGGCCTATCAGCGCACGCCGGTGCGGGGACTGATCTCGGCCCAGCCGTCAATCCGGGGGACCCAGGCCAGCGCGCTGACGCCGAGCGGCGCGACGCTCAGCTTCGTCGGCGGCGGCTCGATCGCGCCATCGCCGGACCAGCATACGGATCGCACCTTCACCACCAACGCCGATCCCAGCTACGCCCAGGTCGAGGCCACCGCCGGCCGGCTCAGCCTGATGGCCTGGCACGGCGAGGGCGGGATGCAGCCGGACTTCGGCGAGCCGCGCGACGCCTTCCAGGCGATCGCCGCGCCCGATCAGGTCGAGGCGGCGAAAGTGAACTTCGGTCAGGTCTCGATCACCGCCGAAGGCGGAAGCGGCGAGAGCCTGCCGCCGCTGGCCACCACGCCCCAGAAGGGCCCGAGCTACGCCAGCTTCGACGCGGACTTCCGCGGCAAGGGCTTCGGCGCGCGCATCGGCTTCGGTGCGCTGAGCGAGCCGGAGGGGCCGCTTGGATCGACGCTGACCGGCGCCTTCGCCGCCCCGGCCACCACCCGCTATGCGACGATCAGCGCCAACGCCGTCGTCCGCGCCGCCACGCTCTACGGCGACGCCGCGTTCGGCCACACCCAGTTCACCGGCGCCCAGCTGCGGCTCGACAACTCGCTGAGCTCGTCCTGGCGCGTCGGCCTTGCCAGCCCCTGCGCCGCCGCCTGGCGGGCCTGCTCGAACTTCGGCCTCGAGCTGGCCCAGCCGCTGCGGTTCGAGGGGGGCTATGCGTTCGCCGAGCTGGCCGACGTGCCGGCCCAGTACTTCGACCCGCTCACCTTCAGTCTGCGCCGCATCGGCCTCAGCCCATCCGGCCGCGAACTGGACCTGCGGCTGTTCACCGAGAAGGACCTGGGCGCGCTCGGGCTGCTGCGCTTCGAGGCCACCGCCGCGCGGGACGAAGGCAACATCGCCGGCGCGCCCGTGGGCGTCGGCTTCCTCACCAGCTGGAGGGTGGACTTCTAGCTAGAGCCGCAGCTCCATGGCCACGTCGGCCCGCGCGTAGGGCGAGGGCTCGGCCGGTTCGATCTGGCGGAAGCCGAAGCTGCGGTAGAGGCCGAGCGCCGGCGCGAGGGCGCTGTTGGTCTCCAGATAGAGCCGTTTGGCGCCGGCTGCGCGGGACCACGCTATGCAGGCGGCCATCAGGTCGCGGCCGATGCCGCGGCCCTTGTGCGCCTCGGTCACCGCCATCTTGGCCACCTCGAAGCCGCCGGCCGGCAGGGCGATCAGCGCGCAGCAGCCGATCGCTTCGCCGTCCTCCACCGCCATCAGGATGTGGCCGCCCGGAGCGATGACCTTGCCAACCGGGTCGTCCAGCACCTCAAGGTCCTTCGCCTCGACCGCGAAGTAGTGGCTGATCCAGGCGACGTTCAGCGCCTTGAAGGCGTCAGCGTAGCGAGGATGGAAGTCGACGATCTCCATGATCCCCATGTAGAGCTTCCGCCGTCATGGCCAACCCTCTCTACGCAGCTTTGCCGACCACCATCTTCGCGGTGATGTCGGGCCTCGCCCAGGACCTCGGCGCGATCAATCTGGGGCAGGGATTTCCCGACGAGTCCGGTCCCGAGCCGATCCGCCGCCGCGCCGCCGAGGAGACGCTCAGCGGCTACAACCAGTATCCGCCCACGTTTGGCCTGCCCGCGCTGCGGGAGGCGGTGGCGGAGCACTATCGCCGCCGTCAGGACCTTGAGTTCGACTGGAAGAGCGAGGTGACGATCACCTCCGGCGCTACTGAGGCGCTGGCCGCCTGCTTCCTGTCGCTGATCTCGCCCGGCGACGAGGTGGTGCTGTTCCAGCCGCTGTACGACAGCTACCTGCCGATGGTCCGCCGCGCCGGCGGCGTCGCCAGGCTGGTGCGCCTGGCGCCGCCGGATTTCCGGCTGACCCGCGAGGCGCTCGAGGCCGCGTTCAGCCCACGAACCCGGCTGGTGGTGCTCAACAACCCGCTGAACCCATCGGCGACCGTCGCCCCGCCGGAGGACCTGGCGCTGCTGGCCGAGTTCTGCGTGCGCCACGACGCGGTCGCGGTCTGTGACGAGGTCTGGGAACATGTGGTGTTCGATGGCCTCGTCCACACGCCGCTGATGGCGATGGCGGGGATGCGCGAGCGCTGCGTGAAGATCGGCTCGGCCGGCAAGATGTTCGCGCTCACCGGCTGGAAGGTCGGCTTCATCTGCGCCGCGCCGCCGCTGACCGGCGTGATCGCCAAGGCCCATCAGTTCCTCACCTTCACGACGCCACCGAACCTGCAGGCCGCCGTGGCCTGGGGCCTGGCCAACAGCGACGACTGGTTCGCCGCCATGCCGGGCCAGCTGCAGGCCTCGCGCGACCGGCTGACCGACGCATTGCGCCGCGAGGGCTTCGCGGTGCTGCCGAGCAAGGGCACCTACTTCCTCAATGTCGACCTGGCGGCCTCGGGCGTCGCCGAGGACGACATGCAGTTCTGCCTGCGGGCGGTGAAGGAAGCCGGCGTCGCGGCGATCCCGATCTCAGCCTTTTACGAAGAGGCGCCGGTGACCAACCTGATCCGGCTCTGCTTTCCCAAGCGCGATGAAACGCTGGACGAGGGCGCCAGGCGGCTGGCCAAGGCGCGCGAGCAGTCGATCAGATCCGGAACCGGCCCGGCGTGACGCCGAACTGCCGCTTGAACGCGGTGATGAAGGCGCTCGGGCTCTCGTAGCCGCAGTCGGCCGCCGTCACGGCGACCGGCGCGCCGGCGCTCAGGGCCGCGACGGCCGCGATCAGGCGGGCTTTCTGCCGCCAGGCTTCGAGCGTCAGCCCGGTTTCGGCAGGGAACAGGCGCTGCAGCGTGCGCAGGCTCGCGCCGGCGTGACGGGCAAGTGTGGCCAGGGGGGCGGATTCCGCCGGTGAAGTCTGTAGCCGTTCGGCCAGGGCCAGGGCGCGGCGGTCCGCCGGCAACGGCAGCGCCAGGTCCTGTGGCTGGGCTTCGACCAGCAGGTCGATCAAAAGGCCGCCGAGCCGGTCGTGTTCGGGGCGCCTCGGGTCGAGCATCCGGATCCGCAGGATGTGCAGGATCACCTCGCGCAACAGCGGCGCGACCTCCAGCACCCGTGGCCCGGCGGGCAGACGCGCGGCCAGTTCCGGCGAGATGTACAGGAAGCGCGTGGCGACCTCGCCTTTCATGACGATCTCATGCGGGACGCCCGCGGGCAGCCAGATCGCCCGCGTCGGCGGCGCGAGCCAGACGGTGGCGTCGCTGACCACCCGCATCACCCCGCTGTTGCAGAACGCGAGCTGGCCCCAGGGGTGGTCATGGCGGTGCAGGCGCATGCCGTCCGGATAGGTCGTCGCGGCCGATCGGATCGAAAAGCCGTCGCCGTAGCTCAATCGAAGACGCCTTTGTCGTATTGCATTGCGCCAACGAGGTTGCCCTCCGTGTCCTCGAAATAGACCAGCCGGCCGACGCCCTCGATGTAGATCGGCGTCGTCGCCACCCTGCCCCCCGCGGCCTCGACCCTGGCGATGGCGGCGCCGAGGTCTTCCACGCCCATGGTGGCCTCGAACCCCAGCATCCGCACGCCCGGCTTAAGCTCGCGCCGGCCTTGCAGCGCGCCGATGACGCCATCGCCGGCATTGCGCACCTGGTAGTAGTCGGGCGGTCCCCAGGGCTCGAACACCCAGCCGAAGACGCTCTCGTAGAAGGCCTTGGCGCGCTGGACGTCATCGGCGTTGAGGGCGAGATGGCGGAATTTCGCGGCCATGGCGAGGCTCCCCGTTTGTCGGCTCGCCAAGGTGGGACGATAGCCCAGGCGGCGTCAGCACGATATCGCGCCATTTTCCATCGCGCACGCGCCAAGGGCGGCCGGGCTGTGGCGCCCTCCCCTTGCGGCCAACGTCCGGTCGTTCAACCGTACTAGCGAGAGGCGCTCCCAGCGCCGCACTTGGAGGTCGAGGATGGCGGGCGTGATCGGCGACGAGCGGCTCGGGGCCCTGCTGGACGAGCTGCACGCCAGCAGCAAGGTCCAGGAGGCCGAGACCAGCGAGTACTGGCGCACCCGGACCGGGCCGTGGAACGGCCTGGAGGCGCGCGACCATGCGTTCCTCGCCGACAAGCTGGTGGCCCTCGACCGCGACAAGGCGGAGTTCTGCTACCTGGTCTGCCGGGCCATCGGCGCGCGCCGGATCGTGGAGGCAGGCACCTCGTTCGGCGTCTCGACGCTCTACCTGGCCGCGGCAGTGCGCGACAACGGCGGCGGGACGGTGATCGGCGCGGAATATGAGCCGGCAAAGGTCAGAGGCGCGCGGGCCAACTTCGAGGCCGCCGGGCTTTCGGCCTTCATCGAGCTGTACGAGGGCGATCTCATCGAGGCCTTCAAGAAGGTCGAGGGACCGATCGATTTCGTCCTCTTCGACGTCTGGGGCGACGTGGTGCGCCCGGCGCTCGATCTTCTGTCCCCGCATCTTCGCCCGGGCGCGGTGATCTGCGCGGACAACACCGCCGGCGAGCGCGGCCGCCAAGGCTATGCCCCCTTCTTCGAAGCCGTCGCCGATCCCGCGTACCGGCTTCGCACCATGACGCTGCCGTTCGATGGCGGCTTCGAGATGACCGTGAAAGTCGGCTGAGGAGCAAGACGATGTTGGCGCAGGAGACTCTGGAGGCGTTCTTGGGGACGTCCAATTCCACCGCAGCGCGGGCTTTCTACGAGGGCGTGCTGGGGCTGAAATGCACCGGCGAGCACGAACACCTGATCGAGTTCGAGGCCGGCGGCGCCCGGGTCAGGTTGCAGAAAATCGATAAGGTGACGCCACCATTCGGCACGGCGCTCGGCTGGTTCGTCCGCGACCTCAAGGGCACGATCCGGGCGCTGATGGACAAGGGCGTCACGTTCGAGCGCGGCGCCCTGCCTCACGATGACCTCGGCATCTGGTCGCCGGTCCCGGGCCTTGGCGTCGCCTGGTTCCTCGACCCCGACGGCAACCGGCTCTCGCTGAATGGCGAGATCTGACCCCTAGCTGGTCGCGCCGCCGTCGACCACGATGGTCTGGCCCGTGGTCCAGGCGCCGGCCCGGCCGGCGAGATATACCACCGCGCCGGCGATATCGTCCGGCTCGCCCAGCCGCCGCAGTGGTGTGCCGACGCTGGAGCGGCGCTCAGCTTCCGGCGTGTCCCACAGCGCGCGGGCGAAATCGGTCTTCACCAGGCCGGGCGCGACGCAGTTGACCCGGATGTTCGACGGCGAGAGTTCCTGCGCCAGGTTGCGCGCCATCTGCATGTCGGCCGCCTTGGAGATGGCGTAGGCGCCGATCACGCCGGTGCCGCGCAGCCCGCCAACCGACGAGATGATCACGATCGACCCGTCTTTCCGCTCCTTCATCTCCGGCGCGACCATCTGGATCAGCCAGTTGTTGGAGACGATGTTGTTGTCGAGGATCTTGCGGAACGCCTCGTCGGAGATGCCGCTCATCGGCCCGTAGTAGGGGTTGGAGGCGGCGTTGCAGACCAGGATGTCGACCTTGCCGAACGCCTTGCGGGTCTCGTCGACCAGGCGCTGCAGGTCGTCCTTGGACGAGATGTTGGCCGGCACGGCGATGGCCGCGCCCGGATAGGCTGCGTTGATCGCGCCGGCGACCTCTTCGCACGCGTTGGCCTTGCGCGACGAAATCGTCACCTTGGCCCCGTGCTCGGCCATCCGCTCGGCGATGGCCTTGCCGATGCCCTTGGTCGAGCCGGTGATGATCGCCACCTTGCCGGTGAGGTCGAACAACTCCGGCATGCCGGTCTTCGGGCGGTCTTCTGTGGCGATCGACATCGCGGGCGGCTCCCTTAAACGCTCGTTTGAGTTGGTCGAAGCTTGTAGACGCCGGCGACCCAAGGTCAAGCGCGGGTGGGACGGCTGAGCGGCGCCATTGGAGGCGCGCGGACGGCGCGCTATGATGGGGAAATCTATCAGGGAGACTGCACGTGAAGAGACTGCTGATTGCCGCGGCGTTCGCACTCGCGCCGGCCGCGGTATTCGCCGGCGACCTGTCCGGGAGCTGGACCATCCATGGCGACATCGGCGGCTCGATCCAGTGGACCAGCGCCTGCAACCTGACCCAGGCCGCCGACGGCAAGCTCAGCGGCACCTGCAAAGGCACGCAGAACGAGGACGCCGCCGCGACGGGCCAGGCAAGTACGACGGCGGTCGAGATCGCCTATGACACCACCTACCAGGGCAGCCCGGTGCACCTGGACTATAAAGGCGACGTGCAGGCCGACGGCACCGTGAAGGGCACGGTCGACACTGGCGGTCCAGCCGGCACCTTCACGCTGACCAAGTAAGATCGGCCGAAGCAATATCGGCGACGCACTCTCTCGGGTCGGCAACAAGCCGGACCGAATTTCGCCTCACGGCGCGGGAACCTTTCGCCGGCGCGCGAGCCCGCGAAGGATCCCGACCCAAAGCATGAGACGTTTCCTTGCCCTCGGCCTGGCGGCCGCGGTGTTGGCGGGCCAGGCCGGCGCGCAGCCGCCGCCCAAGCCGACGCCGCCGCCCCGGCTGTTTGTCAGCCCCTCCGGCGAGCCGTTCCGGCTGAGCCCTACCTGCCCGGACCCGCTGAAAGCCTGGTTCGACCGGGTCGACGCCAACCACGACGGGTTCATCGACCGGTTCGAGTTCCGCGCCGACGCGGCGACCTTCTTCAAGACCCTGGACGAGAACGGCGACGGCGTCATCGACGGCTTCGAGGTCGCCGACTACGAGAGCAAGATCGTCCCGGAGCTGGCCGAGCAGGCCGAGGGCCGCATGCCCGGCCAGTTCGCGCCGAGCCGCAGCGCGCCGGACCAGGACCGGCCGCATCGTCCCGGGCAGCGCGGCGCCGAACAACACCGCGAGGCGCATGACGATGCCGCCGACGGCGCTCACGGCCGCGGCGGGCGCGGCATCGGCCAGCTGCTCAACGAGCCTGAGCCGGTAAGCGGCGCCGACTTCAGCCTCGACAGCCACATCACCCAGGCGGAGTGGATGCGCGCCGCCGACCAGCGCTTCGACCTGCTCGACACCGCCAAGACCGGCCGCCTGACGCTGGAGGGCCTGCGCGCCAAGATGGCCGAGCTGCAGAAACGGCAGCAGCAGCTGCAACGCCAACCGTCCGACCGCCGCGCCCAGCCCGATCACTGACCCCGCTTTGCTTGTGAAAGCCCCCCCTTACTTGTGAAAGCCCCCCTTACTTGTGAAAGGCTGGGCCGCGTGATTGTCTCGCCGCGCCGTCAGCGGGGCTCTTGATGTTCAACGTCGTTGTCGTGGCCGGGGTCGCCATCACGGTCCTGACCGGGATCCCCGTCTTTCTGCAGCTGAGACGGCATCCGCGTGGCCTGGCGGTGCTGTTCTTCGCCGAGATGTGGGAGCGCTTCTCCTACTACGGCATGCGCGGCCTGCTGATCTTCTACCTGACCGAACACTTCCTGTTCGATGACAAGTTCGCCAACGGGCAGTACGCCGCCTACACGACGCTGGTTTACCTGTTGCCGCTGGCGGGCGGCTACGTCGCCGACCGCTGGCTCGGCAGCCGCAAGGCGATCGCCTTTGGCGCGCTGCTGCTGGTCGCGGGCCACTTCACCATGGCTATCGAGGGCCCGGCGGCGAAGGAGACCCTGACCTATCAGGGCCACGCCTACAGCTATCGCCTGGATGGCCGCATGGACGACCGCAAGGTCTGCCTGCAGGTCGGCGCTGGCTGCTACGAGGTCGGCGCCGCGCCCGGCGGCGGGCTGGCGATCAAGAACCTGCCCACAGCGGCGGCGCTGCCGCCCGTGCTGGCCAAGGGCAGCTACGTCGAGAGCCAGTCGCGCTCGCAGCCGTTCGTCGACCTGCTCTACCTGGCGCTGGCGCTGATCATCATGGGCGTCGGCTTCCTGAAGGCGAACATCTCTTCAATCGTCGGCCAGCTCTATCCGCAGGGCGACCCGCGGCGCGATCCCGGCTTCACGCTCTACTACTACGGCATCAACCTCGGGGCGTTCTGGGCCTCGGTGGTCTGCGGCCTGCTGGGCCAGACCGTGAGCTGGGCCGCGGGCTTCGGGCTCGCCGGCGTCGGCATGCTGGCCGGCTTCCTGGTGTTCGTGTTCAACAAGCCGCGGCTGGAGGGACACGGCGAGCCGCCCGAGCCGGCGGCGCTGGTCAGGCCGGTGCTGGGCCTGCTGCGGCTGGAGTGGGTGATCTACCTGGCGGCCTTCGTGGGCGTGGCCCTGGTCTGGGTGATGGTGCGCCAATACGCGCTGATGGGGTGGCTGCTGCTCGCCGGCTGGGTCGCGGCGCTGGGCTATCTCGGCTGGGAGATGACGCGGGTCGGGAAGGTGGCCCGCGAGCGGCTGATGCTGGCCCTGGTGCTGATCGTCGCCTCGATCGTCTTCTTCACCCTGTTCGAGCAGGCCGGCTCGTCGCTGAACCAGTTCTCCGAGCGCAACACCGCCCTGCCCAACAGCGGGTTCTGGACCATCACCCCGGCCCAGACCCAGTCGTTCAACGCCGGCTTCATCCTGATCTTCGCCCCGTTGTTCGCCTGGGTGTGGGCGCGCCTTGGCGCGGTGCGCCGCGATCCCAATCCGCTGATCAAGTTCGGCCTCGGCCTGCTGCAGGTCGGCGCGGGCTTCCTGGTGCTGGTGTGGGGTGCGACCTACGCCGACGCGGCGTTCCGCACCCCGGTGATCTTCCTGGCGCTGGCCTATCTGCTGCACACCACCGGCGAGCTGTGCCTGAGCCCGGTCGGCCTCTCCGAGATGACCAAGCTGGCGCCGGCGCGGATGATCTCGACCCTGATGGCGGTGTGGTTCCTGGCCTCGTCGGCCGCGCAGTTCCTCGCCGGCCTGATCGCCCAGACCACGTCGGCCGAGACTGTCGGCGGCCAGGTGCTAGACCCCGGCAAGGCGCTCGCCACCTACACCCAGACCTTCCTCACCATTGGGTTGTGGGGCGCCGGCGCCGGGGTGCTGCTGCTGGCGCTCAGCCCTTTGCTGAAAGGCTGGGCGCACGGCGTCAACGACGCCTCGAACCACCCGCAGCCCGAGCCGCTCGGACCGGTGCTCGACCAAGGCGCGTAGGGCCGCCCGCCGCCCGCATCTATCGCAGCGGCGCCCGCGATGCAGGCGCCAGCGCGGTGAATCCGCGGCAGGGCGCCCCTGCGGCAAGCTGCGCCATGGCGCGAGGCGCTGGCCAGCGCATGCTTCGTACCCGAGTCGGGGCGGAGGGCCGCGGTGCGTGCCGTTTGCAAGGTCATGCTGGGCGGCCGCTCGATCCGCCTGATCGGTCCGCCGGGCGTCGCCCGGGCGCTGCGCCGCGAGGACCTGTCCGCCGTCATGGTCGAGACCCACATGAGCGGCGGCCGCGTCACCGATGTCTGGTGGCTGCTCTACGGACGTCGCGGCGAGCCGGCGCTGCGGGCGCCGCAGGGATCGTCCGGCGAGAAGGAGCTGGCCGACTGGCTGATGTCGCTGCCGGGCTTCGACATCGACGCGATGGCCAGGGCGATGCGCTTTCGCGGCAACGCCACGTTCGAGCTGTGGAAGGCCCCCAAGGCCCGTATCGCCGCCGCGCGCTAGCCGAAGGTCTTGCGCACCCGGAAGGTCAGCTCCGGCCCGAAGCGGGGGCTGCGGTTGTCGATCGAAGTCAGCTGGCCGCCGCCCACATCCCGGAACGGCTGGTAGAACGCGCGGATGTATTCCAGGCCGTGAGTGGCGAGGTTGTCGGCCTCGATCTTCAGGCCGAGGTCCGGGCGCGGCTTGTACTCGAAGAACGCATCGACCCAGGTCCCGAGCCGCTGCACGTCTATCTCATTGAAATAGTAGTTGGTCTGCCGCCAGGCTGAATAATAGTCGATCCCCCAGTGCGCGTTCAATTTCGGCAGGCCCTGGTTGAAGTGCAGCTCGGCGTCCACCGGGTGCAGCCCCGAGAGCTCGCGCAGCTGATGGGTGCTGGGGTCGGTCACCCGCGAATGCCGCCAGGTGGCGCGCAGGATGAGCTGGCCGTTCGTCACGCCCAGCTTGTCGGTCGGCAAGGTGAGCGCCGCGCTCAGTTCCTCGCGCGAGCCCGAGCCGATGTTGGCCGGCGCGTCGAACTCGTCGGCCGGATTGCAGGGCGGCGAGACGATCGCGCCAGTCGCGTCGGCGCAGAACGGCGCGCGGTCGATCGCGTCGGTCAGCCAGTAGCGCCGGGCCGCCACGCTGACGTCGCCGCCGCCCCAGAAGCGGCGATCGTAGGTCGCCTCGATCACCCAGTCCTGCGGCGGCGTTAGCTGCGGATTGCCCGCGTGCACGCCGACCCCAAGGGTGCCGGACGCGGCGAAGTCGGCGAAGTCGAGCTGGCTCACCTCGCGCTCGGCCCGCAGCTGCAGCTGGTTCGCGGCGTCCGGCGACCAGGTCACCACCGCCCGCGGCTTCGGGTAGATGAAGGTCCCGGAGCTGACCACGTCGCCCGTCGAGCTGATCTTGGACGCTTCCAGCCTGCCGCCCAGCTCCACCGTGAGCGTCGAGCGCGGCCGCCAGGTGGCGTCGGCGAACGCCTCGCCGCGCTCTTCGCGCACCAGCACATTGGCGGCCGGCACCGCAATCGGCTGACCGGCGTCGGTCTCGGCCGTGCGGCTGGTCTGCCAGTTGTAGTCGCCTTCGAGGCCGCTCTCGATCGACAGGTCGGGCCGAGCGGCGAACCGCCAAACGCCGCGCACGATGCTCTCCCCGCCCTTCTTGGCGAGGGTGAAGGTGGAGATGTCCGACAGCACGTCGAACACGTCGTCGGAGGCGTAGCGGTTCAGCTGCTGCAGCGCATAGACCTCGAGGGTGGAGCGCGCGCCCAGGCTGCGATTGTAGCGCAGGCCCACTTCGCCGGTGTCCTGGGCCTGGTGGTAGAGCTCCAGCTCATGGTCCAGCGGGTTGTCGAGCGCGTCGTCGCGCAGGGAGACGTAGGGCGTGTGGACGTAGGAGCCTTCGAGGCGCAGCTTGCCGCCCAGCGCCGTCGTCTCGACCGCGGCGGTGAACTTGTCCATGCCCTGCTCGCCGAAATAGTGCTCGAGGCCCGAGCGGGAGACGACGCCGGCGGCGTCGGTGACGGTGCGCGGCCCATCGCCGGCGCCGTCGTCAGCGTTGTTGCCGACCAGCATGCCGAACTCGAACGAGGTCGGACCCGAACGCTTGGTCCCCTCCAGCCGCAAGTCGTAGTCGAACCTGCCGTTGAAGAGCGCGGTCTCCTGCCAGGCCGTGGTCAGCTTCAGGCCGTCGTCGGCCTTGCGGATCACGTTGGCGATCACGGTCTTGCCTTGCATGTCGACGCCGGGCGCGCCGCCGCGGATCAGATCGATGCGCGCGACCGACGTGGCCGGAATGCGTTGCAGCAGCTGGTCGAGGGCGTCGTTCTTGGTCGCTGGCCGCTCGCCGTCGATCAGCACATTGCCGGCTGCGCCGCCGAAGCCTCGAACGCCGCCGCCGGTGTCGAGCGTGAACCCGGGCAGGGCGTTGACCATGTCGAGCGCCGTGTTCGGCTTCACGCTGTCGAAAAAGCCAGGGGGATAGCTGGTGATGGCGTCCGTGGCGGCTGCGGCGGGCGCGCCCGGGCCCGCCGGCGCTGCGAGCGCGCCAGCCGCCGACAAGGCCGTGCAGCCCGCGACAATGACCAGTCCCAGCCGCAAGCTGCGCCCCGTTGGATCGAGGCTCTAGCTGTGGCGCGGCTCTGCGAGACGCCAGTTAATTCCAGGACATCTTGGTTAAGGCAATCCGGCGCACACTCGGCGCCAGCGTAACCCCTCACCTTCCCACGCCTGCGGCGCGGGCCCCTCCCTCTCCCTCTGGGAGAGGTAATAATGGGCGCGGACAATAGCTTACACTTCTCCCAGAGGGAGAAGGAGGGGCCCGACCGCAAAGCGGTTGGGAGGATGAGGGGTTGCGCTCTCGCCGCGCGAGGCTGCTAGACCTTGGTCCCGCCGACCGTCAGGCCGGTGATCTTCAGCGACGGCTGGCCGACGCCCACCGGGACGCCCTGCCCGTTCTTGCCGCAGACGCCGATGCCGGGATCGAAGGCGAAGTCGTCGCCGATCATGGTGACGCGGGTCAGCGCCGAGGGGCCGTCGCCGATCAGGGTCGCGCCCTTGACCGGCGTCGTCACCTTGCCATCCTCGATCAGGTAGGCCTCGGTGCACTGGAACACGAACTTGCCGTTGGTGATGTCCACCTGGCCGCCGCCCAGCGTGGCGCAAAAGATGCCGCGGTTGGTGGAGCTGATCATCTCCTCCAGCTTGTCCTTGCCGCCGAGCATCGCGGTGTTGGTCATGCGCGGCATCGGCATGTGGGCGAACGACTGGCGCCGGGCGTTACCGGTGGGGGTGAGGCCCATCAGGCGGGCGCTCTGGCGGTCGTGCATGTAGCCCACCAGGATGCCGTCCTCGATCAGCACGGTGCGCTCGGTGGGCGTGCCCTCGTCGTCGACGGTCAGCGAGCCGCGGCGGCCCGGCAGCGTGCCGTCGTCGAACACGGTGACGCCGGGCGAGGCGACCCGGTCGCCGACCCGCCCGGAGAAGGCGCTGGTCCCCTTGCGGTTGAAGTCGCCCTCCAGGCCGTGGCCGACCGCCTCGTGCAGCAGCACGCCGTTCCAGCCGGCGCCCAGCACCACGTCCATCTCGCCGGCAGGGCAGGGGACGGCGTCGAGGTTGACCAGGGCCTGGCGCAGCGCCTCGTCGACCTGCTCTTGCCACTTCTCCGGCGTGATCCAGGCCTCGAAGCTGGCGCGGCCGCCGGCGCCGGACATGCCGTTCTCGCGCCGGCCGTCCTTCTCGACGGTGATCTGCACGTTGATCCGCACCAGCGGGCGCACGTCGCGGATCAGCCGGCCGTCGGCGCGGACGATCTCGACGATGCGCCGCTCGCCGGCGAGCGAGGCCAGCACCTGGGCGACGCGCGGGTCGCGCTGGCGGGCGAAGGCGTCGATCTCCTGCAACAGGGCGACCTTGTCCGAGAAACTGGGGTGGGCCAGCGGATCGTCGTCGCCGTAGAGCTTGGCGTTGGTGGCTCTCGGCCCCTCGGCCGAGACGCCGCTGTAGCCGCGCTTGGCCAGCGCCGCGGACTTGGCGGCGCGCGCGATCGCGGCCTCGGAGATCTCGCTGGCGTGGGAGTAGCCGGCGGTCTCGCCGGCCACCACGCGCAGTCCAAAGCCCTCGGCGCTGTCGTACGAGGCTGACTTCAACCGGCCGTCGTCGAAGAGGAACGCTTCCGATTCCGTGCGTTCGATGAACAGCTCGCCGTCGTCGGCCCCCTTCAGCGCATCACCGAGAATTTCGCCGGCCCGCGAGGGGTCGACGCCGGAAGATTGCAGCAGGGAATGGCTCAGCATGGGGGCGTTCATGGACAATGGCTCTTATTCGAGGCGCCGGAGCGCAACAGATAGGGGCTTGCGCGCGCTGGCGAAACTACAATCCGACCGCCCGCCCCCGCCGCCCGCTAGCGCCTTGGCAAGGCGCGATGTTGCGCGTATGCACCCCCGCAAGACCGGGGTCGGGGTGCGACAAAAAGGCTCGCGACGTCGAGCGCATGGCGCGCCGGCCTATGGTCTAAAGGGGTTGGCCGACGGGCCGGCGCGGCGCCTCTTCACTCAGGCGGCGTGTCCGGTCCCTTCGGCGGTCTAAGGCCATGAGGGATATGAAGCCGAGTTCTTTCAGCATCAGCCGGCTCGCGGCGACGGCCGGAGCGGCCATGACGATGGCCCTGCTATCGGCCCAGGCCTTCGCCGCCGAACTGGTGGGGCAGCCCAGGGACGGCGCGTTGAATTTCCAACCGGGCGTGACCGAGCTGCGTCACCATGTGATGGATTTTCACAACTTCGTCCTGCTTCCGGTGCTGTTCGGCATCTCGATCCTGGTGCTGGGGCTGCTGCTGTGGTGCATCGTCCGCTTCAACGCCAAGGCCAATCCGATCCCGGCGCGGTTCACCCACAACACCACCGTCGAGGTGCTGTGGACCGTCGGTCCGGTGTTGATCCTGCTGGTGATTGCGATCTTCTCGTTTCGCCTGCTGTTCGACTATCACGACATGCCCAGGCCCGACCTGACGGTGAAGGTGACCGGCTATCAGTGGTACTGGGGCTACGGCTACCCGGACCAGAAGATCGACGAATACACCTCCAACATCCTGCCCCCGGACCAGGCCAAGGCGGCGGGCGTGCCCTACATGCTGGCGACGACCGCGCCGCTGGTGGTGCCCGTCAACAAGACGGTGCATGTGCTGGTGGTCGGCGCCGACGTGATCCACTCGTTCTCGGTGCCGGCCTTCGGGATCAAGATCGACGCCATTCCGGGCCGCACCAACGACACCTGGTTCAAGGCGACACAGACCGGCACCTTCTACGGCCAGTGCTCGCAGCTCTGCGGCACCGACCACAGCTTCATGCCAATCGAGGTGAAAGTGGTGAGCCAGGCCGATTTCGACGCCTGGGTCGCCAGCAAGACGACCCCCGCCGCGAGTAATTCTGCCGCGACCAACGCCGCCGCGCCGACCAATTCGACCGCTCCTGCGCCGACCGCCGCCGCGACGCCCGCCGTCCCGGCTCCGGCCAAGAGCTGATCGTTCGAGGAGAGTTTCTTAAGACTATGGCCCACGTCGCCGACGCCCACGAACGAGCCGCCCACGCCGAAGACCACGGCGGTTATGCCGACCAGGCGCACACGCCGGGCTTCTTCACCCGCTGGTTCCTGTCGACCAACCACAAGGATATCGGCACGCTCTACATCATCTTCGCGATCATCGCGGGGCTGATCGGGATGGGGCTCTCGGGCCTGATCCGCTACGAGCTGATGCACCCGGGGATCCAGCTGTTCCGCCCGGGCAGCGCCATCGCCGGACTGCTGCACATCACCAGCGCCTCGGCCGGGCACCACGCGTACAACGTCGTCGCCACCGCGCACGGCCTGATCATGATCTTCTTCATGGTGATGCCGGCGATGATCGGCGGCTTCGGCAACTGGTTCGTGCCGATCATGATCGGCGCGCCGGACATGGCGTTCCCGCGCATGAACAACATGTCGTTCTGGCTGCTGGTGGCCTCGTTCGCCCTGCTGCTGACGTCGGCCTTCGTCGACGGCGGCCCCGGCTACGGCGCCGGCACCGGCTGGACCATCTACGCCCCACTCTCGACCACCGGCCACACCGGCCCGGCGTTCGACTTCGTGATCTTCTCGATCCACCTCGCGGGCGCCTCGTCGATCCTGGGGGCGATCAACTTCATCACCACCATCTTCAACATGCGCGCCCCGGGCATGACGCTGCACCGGATGCCGCTATTCGTGTGGTCGATCCTGGTGACCACCTGGCTGCTGCTGCTTGCGCTGCCGGTGCTGGCCGGCGCGATCACCATGCTGCTGACGGACCGCAACTTCGGGACCCACTTCTTCGACGTCCAGAATGGCGGCGACCCGATCATGTTCCAGCACCTGTTCTGGTTCTTCGGTCACCCCGAGGTCTACATCCTGATCCTGCCTGGCTTCGGCATGATCAGCCACATCGTCTCGACCTTCTCCAAGAAGCCGGTGTTCGGCTACCTGGCCATGGCCTACGCGATGGTGGCGATCGGCTTCATCGGCTTCGTGGTCTGGGCCCACCACATGTTCACCGTGGGCATGCCGGTCGACCTGCAGGCCTACTTCCTGGCCGCGACCATGGTCATCGCCGTGCCGACCGGCATCAAGATCTTCTCCTGGATCGCCACGATGTGGGGCGGGTCGATCACCTTCAAGACGCCCATGCTGTGGGCGCTGGGCTTCATCTTCCTGTTCACTGTCGGCGGCGTCACCGGCGTCGCCCTGGCCAACACCGCCTTCGACTACAATGTGCACGACACCTACTACGTGATCGCCCACTTCCACTACGTGCTGAGCCTGGGCGCCGTGTTCGCCATCTTCGGCGGCTTCTACTACTGGTTCGAGAAGATGTGGGGCGTGCGCTACAACGAGGCGCTGGGCGCCATCCACTTCTGGATCACCTTCGTCGGCGTCAACGTGATCTTCTTCCCGCAGCACTTCCTTGGCCTGCAGGGCATGCCGCGTCGCCAGGTGGACTATCCGGCGGGTTTCGACCTGTGGAACTACGTCTCCTCGGTCGGCTACATGATCACCCTGGTCGGCACCTGCGTCTTCCTGTTCGTGCTGCTGGAAGCCGCCGTTCGCCGCCGCCCGGCTAGAGCCAACCCCTGGGGCGAAGGCGCGACCACGCTCGAGTGGACGCTCTCCTCGCCCCCGCCGTTCCACTCGTTCAACGAGCTGCCGGTGGTGCACTCCGACGGGCACT
>Ga0209415_10003751_pt1 | contig 28201 bp, 33 predicted proteins | sample PeaSoiSIISIP2007_FD_187696 | JGI IMG/M metagenome (GOLD analysis project Ga0209415, IMG submission 187696) | Peat soil microbial communities from Weissenstadt, Germany - SII-SIP-2007 (SPAdes) (version 2) | ecosystem: Environmental > Terrestrial > Soil > Wetlands > Peat | place: Germany... | reverse complement strand
AAACAGAGAGGCCCATTTTTGGCCGTTTTTTGCCCCAAAAACCCCGATTTTACCCTCAAAAACGCCCCTTTTTGCCAAATTTGCAAGCCTAAAAACGCCGCTCGCAGTCAGCTCCGCAGCGCCGATGCGACGATGGCCTCGACCACCTCGGATGGGCTGAGCGTATCGACAGAAATCGAAAGATGCGCACTGCGGTAGAGCGGCAGTCGGCGCTGGTAGCGGCTGGCCAAGTTGGCCTGGTCGGCCAGAACGGGGCGGCTCTGCTCGGTGCCGCGGCAACGCGCCAGAGTCGTCTCCAACGAGACTTCTAGGTGGACCAGCAGCGTGTCGGAAGCGGTCAGCAGCAGCTCGCGGGTTGCTGCATTCTCGATTGCGCCGCCGCCTAGAGCTAACACCAAGCCGTCTTTAGCCGCCAGTTGCGCGACGGTGGCCTGCTCGCGTTCACGGAAGGCAGCTTCTCCATAGTGTGCAAAGAGTTCGGCAATGGCGAGGCCGGCTTCGGACTCGATCACCTCGTCCACGTCGAGGAATTGCCAGCCGAGTTGCCGCGCCAAGAGCGGCCCAACAGTGCTCTTCCCTGACCCCATGAAGCCAGTCAGGACGATGCGGCGGGGAGGCACGGAATAGGCTGATTGAGTCATGGATGCTGTGAGATTCTCCTCAAAGAGGATAAAGCCTGACCCCATAAAACCGGGATACGCCGCAGGTGCAAACCGATGAAAAGAAGAGAATCAAGCCGAAATTTCGGTCTCCGTCTCCGGCTGGGGCGCAAGGCGCTTGATCGCGATCCAGGCCGCCAGCGAACCAGCCGAGTAGCAGGCCAGAGCCAGCACCGCCGACTCGATCAGGTCGCTGGGGAAGAGATGGACGGTAACGTAATCGCAGTGGCTCAGCCCATGCATTCGAGCAATATAGCCGACAAAAGCGAGGATCTGCGCCACCTCCAGCAGTGCAAGGAGCGTCAGCAGTCCCTTCCAGAAGCCGATGCGGGAGCGAGTCCAGGCCAGAGCGTAGGGGTAGAGGATAGCCGTACCAGCCCAAGCCAGAACATAGAGGCGGCTATTGGCGTGCGGCCACCAGGAAAGGATCGAGAAGAGGCAAGCGAGCACGGCGAAGAGCGCGAAATGGGCGAATCTGCTGTTGACGATCGAATTGCCAAGTCTGCTGGCCATGGTTGCTCCCGAAACGTTGCTGCAAGAATAGTATGCCAGCAGCGTTCGGTTCGGCTCGCCAAGATGCGCCAGATGAGGGACTTTGAGGATTTGGTCCTGCAAAATGCACAACGCGCCAAGATCATTTTTTTCAAATTTGAGCAACAAACTTCAGATGCGGGCCAAGAGCACCCGAATCGCCCGCGCCCTCATGCCGGATCGCTTACTTCTTGTCACTCGCGCGCAGCGCGCGGATGCGATCCATGGCGTTGTTCAGTACCGGGTGTTGCATCACGTCGTCATATCCCTTGTCGATCAGCATCTCCACGAACTCCAGTACTCCGGTATTCCGATCCTGCGCGGCGCGGATAATTTTGTCGGAAACAATGATTTGAACTTGCATGGCCGATAGTCCCCCCTCAGCCTTCATCGGCGATGCAACGAATTTGTCTAGTGAAAAAATGCGTTTCCTCCGCCAACGCCGCAAGCCATAGGGTTGGTGTCCCTCAGGGCCTTGATAAAATGCTCCATGCCGTAAACGGCCCATCTCCCACGCCTGCTGCCCTTCGTCCTCCCACTACGAAACAATTGTTCATCTAATCAAAGGTTTCGAGTTGACCCCACGCCCTCCTACCCGCAGAATGAAAGATGTCCGGTCTGTTTGCCGGGGCGATCTTCCCCGCTCCCGCAAGCTGGCGCAAATCCCGTTTTTTGAGGTGTTCATGCCCGCTTATCTGCTCTTGCTGCTTGCCGTGCTTAGTCGCCTGCTGCCCCACGCCGGCTGGTGGAACTTTACCGCAGTTGGTGGCGTGCTGCTCTACTTCGGTGCGCGCCGTTCCTGGCGGGAGATGCTGGTGCCCTTCGCCGCCCTCATCGCTACTGATTTTTACCTCACCGTCTTTTGGTATCACTACAGCTTCCAGTGGCAGGGCTACCTCACCACCTGGACTTGGTACTTGATGGCCATGGCCCTCGGCCATATCCTGCTCAGCGCCCGCACCACCGTCGTCCGCGTCGCCGCCGGTGCCTTGCTCGGCCCCACCTCGTTCTTTATGCTCTCCAACTACGCGGTGTGGGTGGGCGGGACCATGTATGCCCATTCGCTCGCTGGACTCGGCACCTGCTACCTTGCCGGTCTTCCTTTTTATCGCAACGACCTCGCCTCAACCGCAATCGTCGCCGGGTTGGCCTTCGGCGTTCCCGTGCTGGTGCGGCGTTTTAGCTCGTCGCAAGGGCAGGCGGCGCTGGCAAGCAGATAGGTTCTCTGTAACTTTCAGTCAGCATTGAATGATCTCGTGGAGGGGGAGCGATGGCGGCTACAGCTCAAGTGATGCACGTGCCCGTCGAGGTCTATCTGAGCAGGTCCTACGAGCCGGACGCGGAGTTCGTAAACGGCGTGATCGAGGAGAGACCTGTGGGCGAATGGAACCACGCAAATTGGCAGGCGGCCATTCTCGAATATTTTCGGAGTCGGCGCATTGAATGGAAGATCAGGGCCGCCGCCGAACTCCGGGTACAGGTATCTTCCGGCAACTTTCGTGTGCCGGATGTGACCGTAACGGATCGCGGTCTACCTATCGAACAGGTGATTACCCATCCTCCGATTGCTGTCTTTGAGATTCTTTCTCCAGGGGATACCGCGACCCGTCTCTTCACCAAGCTACAAGAATATGAGCAAATGGGGATCCGTTCCATCCTGATCATCGACCCCAGCGGAACGAACTTTCGATTCCGTGCGGGCGCTTTGGAGCCACTTTCTGCCGATTCGTTTGAGCTGCCCGGTAGCATTTGCCGCTTTGATCTGGGAGAGGTTGAGAAACTGCTGGATTGATTGGTAGATTTGAAAAACAGGCATACAACCGGTCAATCAGTCCTCCAGCGTCTTCCCCGCCCGCTTTCTCCTGCTCCACCACCACGCAAACCCCACCACCGCCGCGCCGCCCACCGCCGTTAGTACTGTCAATCCGTGATGCGCCACAATCTGCACCGCGCCCGGTCCCAGTTTCAGCACCAGCAGCGAAAGAACCAGCCAGCGCACCATCCTGCCACAGAAAACTGAAAGCATGAACGGCGCAACCCTCATCTCGAAGACCCCCGCCGCAAAGACGCAAGCCTTCCACGGCGTCGGCGGAGGCAGCATCGACGGAATCATCATCGCCAAAAACTCCTGCCGCTCAAAGCGCGCCCGCATCTTCTCGTACCGCTCCCGGTTGATGCGCTTCAGCAGAAATAGTTCCCCGCCCGCGCGCCCCAGGCCGTACGGCAGCAGTCCGCCCACCGCCGAACCCGCCGCGCCCAGAATGCAATAGAACAGAAAATGAGGCTTGTCCTCCCAGACCGCAACCGCCAGAAAGGCATCCATCGGCACTGGAATCGTCGCCGAGTCCAGCAGCGCCAATCCACCCACGCCCCAGATGCCAAACTTGGCCAGGAACGGCAGCAACACCAGGTTGCACTTCGCCATCCAGCCGCTCACTACCGCTTTCACGCCCACAAGAATCATCTTTCCCAGCATAGCGCAGCCGTCCCGTCCTTCCGCGCCCGGACTGTGATTCAATAGAGAGGATGGCTCTTCCCCGGAAAAAAACGCTACGCGGACGCTGGAAGGCTGCGACCCGCAAGGTGCGCGAATTGGCGATGGTTGGCCGCGCGCTGCTTCATACAGGTCACCCGGTGCTGGTGCAGATTGTCCCAGCCCGCTTCTGCAACCTCTCCTGCACCTATTGCAATGAGTACGACAAGGTCTCCGACCCCGTCCAGCTTGCCGAGATGCTGCGCCGCATTGACCACCTCGGCAAGCTAGGTACGGCCATGATCGGCATCAGCGGTGGCGAGCCGCTCACCCACCCCCATCTGGACGAGATCATCCGCCGCATCCGCCGCACCGGTGCCATCGCCGGCATGATCACCAACGGCTATCTTCTGAACGCCGAGCGCATCGAGCGCCTCAACCGCGCCGGGCTGGACCATATGCAGATCTCCATCGATAATCTCGACCCCGATGAGGTCTCCAAAAAGAGCCTCAAAGTGCTGGATAAAAAGCTGCAAATGCTGGCCCAGTACGCCGAATTTCACGTCAATATCAACTCCGTCGTCGGCGGCGGCTTCAAGGACCCCAACGACGCTCTGGTCATCGGCAAGCGCGCCCTCGAACTCGGCTTCGAGGCCACCATTGGCATCATCCACGACGGCAGCGGCCAGCTCAAGCCCCTTCAAGAGGATGAAGCCAAGGTTTACTTCGAGATGAGCCGCCGCCGCAAGAGCAACTACTCGCAGTTTGATCAGTTCCAAGAAGCCATCGCCAAGGGTCTGCCTAACAGTTGGCGTTGCCGCGCCGGCGCTCGCTACCTCTACGTCTGCGAGGAAGGCCTGGTCCACTACTGTTCGCAGCAGCGCGGCTTCCCCGGCGTTCCAGTCGCTGATTACAAAACAGTCGACGTGAAGCGCGAGTACCTGACCGCCAAAAGCTGCGCTCCCAACTGCACCATCGGCTGCGTTCACCGCATCAGCTATATCGACCACTGGCGCTCGCCGCAGAGCCGCACCATCACCCCCGGCGAAGTTCCGCCCACCAAGCCGCCCGTTCTGGTCAATATTCAGGCTGCGAAGTAACGATTTACCAGCGGATTTGGAGCAGTCCCCCACCGGGAGGTCGGCCCTCCGAACATGAACTCGTAGCGCCGACCTCCCGGTTCACGTCTGTTTCTTATCAAAAAGCGGCGTATCCCTCTCAGGATACGCCGCTTATCTTTTTGAAGCCGAAACGATCCTACTTGCCGGCTGGCTTTTTCGCGGCAGCTTTAGGCGCGGCCGATTTCACCGGCGCGGCCGTATCGGCCAAAGCCTGATCGATCACCTGATACAGGTTCTCATCCAGGTTGTGAACCTCGATGTACGGTGCGCCCTTGCTGTTCGCGGTCACCACAAAGATCGCCGGAGTCGCGTTGATGCCCGTACGTGTGCCCAGGTCCGTGTCCGCACGAACCACCGCCGCCAGCTTGCCCTGCGGGTCAATCGCAAACGGCAGTTGCAGGCCGTGGTCCTTCGCGAATTTTTCCGTGAATTGATGCAGCATCACCAGGCTGTAAAGGGAAGTCTGGTTGGCGAAAACTTGATCCCGGTACTCCTCACCCAATCCCTTGCGCTGGGCGTCGAACCAGCGGGCGTTGGTGGACGCGGCGGGACTCCAGATGTGATTGGGAATCAGAAAATCGTGGCGCACCAATGGAATCTTGTACTTGGCGGCGGCTGCCTTCAGGATCGGGTTGGCGCGCGCGCAGGCCGGGCACTCCAGATCGGCAAATTCGACGATAGCCACACGCGCTCCGGCGGGCGGATGCAGCGCAGAAGTATCCTTCACCGGAGTTCCGGCGGGGGCGCTGAACTGGCCATGTGCAGCGGCGGCGCTCAGCAGCGCAACGGTGGTAAGACTCAGCATGAGACCCGTCCAGTTGGGGCGGGCAGAGACGGAATGAGCAGAACGGAAGAGGTGAAACATGGTTATTGGACGGCTCCTATCGGTCATTGTAACTGGCGATACAGGGAATTATTGCACGATTATTCGCGCTCGCGCCGACGCGCCGCCATCCACTGCCGCCATTTGTAGTCGGCCACCAGAGACGCCACCACCACTACCACCGCCACAATGCCCAGGATGATCTTCATCAGCTACTTCTCCGCCTTCTCCTCGTGATACTCCATCTCCGTATTGATCGCCCAGATATTGTCCTTCGTCACCACCCCGTTCACAATATTCTCCACGGCGGTGATGGCGGTCAGCATCGAATGGTCCTGGTTGTTGTACTTGTGCATCCCGTTCCGCCCCACCAAAAAGAGGTTCTCGAAGCCATCGGTATACTTGCGGATCACGTCGAAGCGATCATAACTGCCAAAGTACGCCGGGTACGTTTTGGGCACATGCACTACGTGGGAGTCTTCCACGTCTTCTGCGCGTAGAATGCCGATCTTGGCTATCTCTTCAATGGCGAATTTGCTCATCTGCTCATCGGAAAGCTTCCAGATCGGGTCGGTCTCATTGCAGAAGTATTCCAACCCAATCCACGTCTTCCCCGGCGCATTCACCAGCCACGGGCTCCAGTTATTGAAGATTTGCAGGCGACCCACCACCACGTCCGGCTCCTGAATATAGATCCAGTTATCCTTCAGCGCCGAGCCGTCGGCCTCCGTCACCGTAAGTTTTTTGGCCAGCAGACCGACGGTGATGAAGTCGCGGTACATCAGTCCCTCGCTGACCTCGGTCACCTCCTTGGGCACCTCGGCGGAGACGGCGCGGATCAGATCGCGCACGGGCATGGTGGAGAAGAAATAATCGCCCTTGTAACTCGCGCGCTCACCGCTCTCGTTCACACCCTCGATCGAGGCAATCTGATTGCCTTCCACGTTGATGCGGTCGATGGTGATGCCGAAGTGAATCTCGCCGCCGCCCTTCTGTACCAGTTCCGCGGCGTGCTCCCAAAGCTGGCCGGGGCCGAACTTGGGGTAAAGAAACTTTTCGATCAGCGAGGTCTCGGTCTCCTTCTGCGCCAGATCTCCCGCCTTCTTCCCCGCAAAGGTCTTCTTCAGAAAGTGCGCCGCAACCGCCTTCAGCGACAGGCCCTTGATGCGTTGCGCTCCCCACTCCGCGCTGATCTCGTGGCAGGGCACACCCCACACCTTCTCCGTATACGACTTGAAAAATGTCAGATAGAGCTGTTTGCCAAACCGATTGATCAAAAAATCTTCCAGCGAGCGCTCCTGCCGCTGCGGCAGCACAGCCGAGCGCATATAGCTGATCCCCGCGCGGAACGTGCGCACCAGACCCATCTTGCGCAGCGTATCGGCGGTCAGCCGAATTGGATAGTCGAAGAACCTGCGCAGAAAGTAGATACGGCTCTTCCGCTGCCGCACTAGCATCACCAAATCCCCATCCACCTGCGGTGGCACCTTCGGAATATCTCGCTGCTGCCCCTGGTAGCGCAGCACACCCCCCTGAGAGGCGCTGGCATCTCCTTCCGCTTCTACGGGAACCAGATCAAGCCACCAGCGCATCACGCGGTCGGATTTCGAGAAAAAGCGGTGACCGCCGATGTCCATGCGGTTGCCCTTGTAGTTGACCGTGCGAGAGATGCCGCCGATCTCGTGGCTGGCTTCCAGCAGGATGGGCTTGATGCCCGTTTGTCGCTGGAGTTCCAGCGCGGCGGTAAGTCCTGCCGGGCCTGCTCCGATCATGATTGCCGTGCCTTGCTTCACGCGTTGCCTCGCTGCTGGTGATTGGCTTGTGCTCACATGGTAACAGCGCCGGATTGCTGTTGGCTTAAGCAACAAACCGCAACCGTCAGTCCAGAAAATTGCATTGATTTGCATGGAGGCGCAAGAACCTGCTTCAATCAAGGGAATTAGTCGGTTTTGCGAATATCACGCGCAACTATTGGCGAGATTTTGCGTCTGAAATAGCGGAAGCGAGCAGAATGACACCGCCCGCAAGGCGTGAGCAGGCGAAAATTGGCTCAAGGAGTATTCACAATGAAGAATTTGAGGTGTGCGGTATGGATGGCTGCCGGGCTGCTTCTGGCTGCTCCGGCGTTTGCGCAGGGAGACGATCACGCGGGTCTCGGGCAGACGGTAGTGACGATTCTGCCCAAGCACGGTGGTGCGCCGCCGCTCGTTTCCCAGCAGAATTTGAATATCAAGATCAACGGCAAAGAGGCCAGCATTGCCAATTGGACGCAGTTGCGCGGCGATGCGGACCGGGTGGAACTGGTCCTGCTGATCGATGGCGAGGCCGTCAACCTCGGCACCCAGTTTGAAGAGATCAAGCATTTCGTGCTCGGGCTGTCGCCGCAAACCAAAGTCTCCATTGGCTATATGCAATCCGGCGCGGCCATGCTGACCGGCCCGCTGACCACCGACCACGCGCGGGCGCTGAACGGACTCCACCTGTCGCGCGTGCCCACGGCCAGCCCCTACTTTTGCCTCGCAGACTTGGCCAAGCACTGGCCCTCGATCGACAATCATGCGCGCCGCGTGGTGGTGATGCTCTCCGACGGCGTGGACCCCTATAACCTCCGTTTTGACCCCAACGACCCGTATTACGTCGAGGCCACCGAGGATTCAGTCCGCGCGGGGATGATCGTTTACCCGGTCTACTGGCGCAGCATGCGTGGAAACCGCCGCGTCCTTGATGGAGGCATAAATCTGCTGCAAGGGCTGGCCGACGCAACCGGCGGATACAGCTACGGGCTGGGCGTAATGAACCCGGTTTCCTTCGAGCCGTACCTCAAGGATATTGTCCTTCGGCTCGATAACCAGTATCGGCTGGGCTTCTCCGCGCGGCTGGATCGCAAGCCGGAAGTCCTAAGCCTGAAACTGAAGCTGAGCGGGCTATCGGCTGACGTAACCACTCCGCAGATGGTCTTCGTGGACCACGCAGTAAAGGCGGCAGAGTAAGAACCAAGAGCGCACCACCGCTCATTCAAGTCTACAAACCGGCCTTCCGGGTTTCCATCGAACCCCGGAAGGCCTGTTCATTTGCGGATTGGGGGCTGGATTGATTGCACCGTTGTAGACCAGAGAATTCGGAGGGAGCTAGGCTCCTGAATGATGGTGTGTATTCCGGGCCTTTAGCCGTCTCATAGAAGGCCCGGAAATTCATTGCCTTTTCTGTGTCCGAAGCACCTGCGACTGTCGTGCTAACTGCCCGCTTCCGCCTTCTTTGCCTTGCTCTCCGTGAAGTTCTTGGCGGCCAGCAGCACGTGATCGCGGGCATAGGCTGCATCGTGCCAGCCTTTGACCTCCACGCGCTTGCCCTCCAAGTCCTTGTAAATCGAGAAGAAGTGGGTAATCTCCTTCAGCATGTGCGGATAAATGTCCGTATAGTTCCAGACGTTGTTGAAGCGGGGATTATTCTTGCCCACCGCCAGCACTTTTTCGTCCAGTACGCCCTGATCCAGCATCTCCAGCAGGCCGATGGGACGGACCTCCTGCACACATCCAGGGAAACTCGGACCCGGCACCAGCACCAGAACGTCCAGCGGGTCGCCGTCGTCGCTCAGGGTCGAGGGGATAAAGCCGTAGTCGCCGGGGTAGTGGACCGGCGAGTGCAAATTGCGGTCCAGCTTGAAAACGTGCAGTTCCTTGTCGTACTCGAACTTGTTGGTACCATCGAGGGGGATTTCAATGACTGCGCGAAAGACCTCGGGAGCGCGCTCGCCGATCGGCAGTTCCAGATAATTGACCATGGTGCTGACTCTCCTGTTGGGTTAACCACCTTCGGCGGGGCTTACCGACTGCGGCGCTGGGGAATTTGATGTTGTGCAGCACAAGAAAAGTGCATCCCGAAGAGTGAACGCAGAATCCAGTACCGCTTTCGGGCGACAGTTCCACTATAATCGGGGAAATGAAGGCACATGTCTATGTTACCCCGAAGACGTCGGTCCTCGATCCACAGGGCCAGACCATCCAGAACGCTCTCCGCAAGATCGGATTTGCGGATGTAACCTCCGTTCGCCAGGGCAAATACTTCCAGTTGGTCCTCGCCGACGGCCTGAGCGCCGATGCCGCTCAAACCCAGGTCGAGCGCATCGCCCGCGAAGTGCTCACCAACCCCGTGATCGAAGAGTTCACGTTCCGCATTGAGGCATAGATTCCGCGCGAAAATTCGCTGAGGAGGGCGAATTTTCGCTTCCCACAGCGATGCGCGTCGTGTTTTGGCTGAAAAGTCGCTTAGAATCTTCTCATGTGTGGAATTGTCGGTTACGTTGGTGCAAAGAAGGTGGTCCCGGTCATTATCGAGGGGCTGCGGCGGCTGGAATATCGCGGATACGACTCGGCAGGCATCGCTGTCGGCAGCCCATCGCGCGCTGCTCAGGCATCGCCTGCGCTTGAAGTGCGGCGCGCGCCAGGCAAGCTATGCAATCTCGAAGAAGTTCTGCGCGAGCATCCTCTCGATGGCACCTACGGCATCGGCCATACCCGCTGGGCCACGCACGGTCGTCCCACGGAAGAGAACGCGCACCCGCATCGCGACTGCTCGGGGCGCATCGTCGTGGTCCACAACGGCATCGTTGAAAATTATCTCGACTTGAAGCGTGAGCTGATCGCAAAAGGCCACGTCTTCGTGACCGAAACCGATACCGAGATCATCGCCCACCTCATCGAACAGGTGCAGAAAGACGCTGAACTGGCTGGCCAGCCGATTCTTCTGGAAGTAGCCGTACGCCGCGCCGTCAAGCGCCTCACCGGTGCCTTTGCGCTGGGTGTGCTCTCCGCCTCCGAGCCGGACAAGATCGTGGTGGCGCGCTTCGGACCGCCTGTCATTATCGGCGTCGGCGAAGGCGAATATTTTGTCGCCTCCGACGTTCCCGGCGTGCTGCACCACACGCGCAATATCTATTTCCTCGCCGACGGCGATATGGCCATCCTGACTCTGGCCGGCGTCGAACTCACCGATTTCGAAGGCAATCCCATTGATCGCAAGATCACCCGCATCCAGTGGGATCCGGTGCAAGCGGAAAAGGGCGGCTACAAGCACTTCATGCTCAAGGAGATTTGGGAGCAGCCCCGCGCCATCACCGATACCACGCTGGGCCGCGTCTCGCTGGACTCAGGCTCGGTCTTCCTGGGCGAGATGAAGATCAGCGACCACGAGTTGGCCAGCGCATCCAGCCTCAGCATCGCCGCCTGCGGCACCAGTTGGCACGCCGCACTGACCGGCAAGTATATGATCGAGCGGCTGGCGCGCCTTCCCGTGGACGTGGACTACGCCAGCGAGTACCGCTATCGTTCCCCCATCGCCGACCCCACCACGCTCGGTGTGCTGATTACCCAGTCTGGCGAGACCGCCGATACGCTGGCCGCGCAGCGTGAGATGATTGCGCTCGGTTCAAAGACTGTAGCCATCTGCAACGTCGTCGATGCGATGGTGGCCCGCGAGGCGCATGGTGCCATTTATACCCATGCCGGTCCCGAGATTGGCGTGGCCTCCACCAAGGCATTTACCGCGCAATTGACCGCGCTGTTTCTGCTGGCGCTCAAACTGGGCCAACTGCGCGGCAAGCTTGACGTTGAGCAGTCCGTCAAACTCATCGAGGAACTCAGCCGCGTTCCCAGCAAGATCGACGAAGTGCTGCGTTCCCGTTCCGAGCAATGTGAGCGTTTGGCCAAGGAGTTCTCCAACGCGCGCGACTTCCTCTACCTGGGTCGCGGCATTCACTTCCCCATCGCGCTCGAGGGCGCTCTGAAGCTCAAGGAAGTCTCCTATATTCACGCCGAGGGCTACCCGGCCGGCGAGATGAAGCACGGCCCCAACGCGCTGATCGACGAGAACCTTCCGGTTGTCGTTCTGGCCACGCACGACCAGAGTGATCCCGCCTCCAAGCTGCGCTATGAGAAGACGCTGTCGAATATTCAGGAAGTGACCGCCCGCTCCGGTCGCGTGATTGCCGTAGCCACCGAGGGCGATTCCACCATCGGCAGCCTCGTCGAGCACGTGATTTATATTCCACCGGCCATCGAGTTGCTGGCCCCGCTGATCGAGATTGTGCCCCTGCAACTGCTCTCGTATTACGTTGCCGTCCGCCGCGGATGCGATGTGGATCAACCCAGAAATCTGGCCAAGTCCGTAACTGTGGAGTAAGCATCCTCCAGCAAAACCTGAGGCTTTATGGGCGGGTGGCTCAGTCACCAGGGCTACCCGCCTAGAGCCGTTCCCTGGTTGTGATTTTTAGCTTATAGGTCTACATCAATTCCGAAACAGCCATAACAGCAAACAGCGACGAGCACACGAAAAGGCCACGGCGGGCCGTGGCCTTTTCGTGTCGAATTGTGTGGAGCTTGCCGGTTGTTGACCCGCGTTACGCTACAGCGATGGGCTCAATAGAGGCAAAGCGTCCATGGTTGCCGCGGTCCTGGAACTTTACGCGGCCGGAGACCTTGGCGAAGAGTGTATCGTCGGAGCCGATGCCTACGTTGAGGCCGGGCTTGATGCGGGTGCCGCGCTGACGGACGATGATCGATCCGCCGGTGATGATTTCTCCGCCGAAGGACTTGACGCCCAGGCGCTGTGCATTCGAGTCGCGTCCGTTTGTGGAGCTACCTCCACCTTTTTTATGTGCCATTGCAGAATCCCCTTCTCAATTTCGTGCGCCGCCGTAGGAGCGCATCTTCACCCGGTTTGCGGGTGCCCCAGATCCCGGTGGAGAGCTGGGGAAAATTCTGTTCAACCAGCCGAATCGTTAGACAGCGGCGGCATAAGTGACGCCGTCAGCCTCGATGGACTTGATGCGCACTTCGGTAAAGTTCTGGCGGTGACCCTGGAGCTTCTTGTACTGCTTCTTCCGCTTGAGGTGGAAGACCAGAATCTTTGCCGCGCGTCCATCGCCGAGAATCTCGGCGGTGACTTTGGCGGTGGAGGGCTTGGCCACGGTTCCCGGCTCGCCGCTGACGGCAAGCACATCACTGAACTCGATGGTCTGATCTGCCGAGACCACGCTTTCAATCTTCACAACGTCGCCCGGAGCGACCCGATACTGCTTACCACCTGTGCGAATAACCGCGTACATAAATCCTCCAGCGCGGCTCCGGCAGGGCCGGTGCGCTCATGCATTCCCAAAAATAGCTCGGGCGGAAACTTCTGCGCCACGGTACGCTCAAGCCCAATTCTTTCAAGGCGAACGTCTGGCTCCATGGCGTCAGGCAGGAATCGCCAAACTAGAGTAGTGTACCGGCTTTTGAGGGCAAAGGTCAATTTGCACCAGTAATGGTGCAGTCAACGCGCGCCCCCGAAAGACCGGCTCAATCCTTATGAAATCCATTTTAGCAGGCGCAGGACGCCCATCTTGGCTGCCTGTGAATGCGCGGAGACGTTCTGGCGACCGAGGATCTCCTCGCGATTCTCAGCGTAGTAGCGATAAGCCAGCGACAGCATCTGGCTGTTATTGACCGTGGGACGCCAGTTCATGGCGGTGCGGATGCGGCTGGTATCGAAGACGAAATCCTCGGCGATCATGCGGTAGTGATAGGGGCCGAGGGGCGAGATTTTCAGGTCGTGGGCAATGCGCATGAGCTTCAGCGTGAAATCCTTGGGCAGGGAACGGACCTTGGAGCGGCTGTCGGCCTCGGCGATGACGGCCTCGTAGCACTCGCGCAGGCTGGGAACGTTGTCGCTGCCCACATGAAAGGTATTCGAGCCGGAATACTTCAGGGACTCCAGGCAGGCCTGGACCAGGTCGCCCGCATAAATAAATTGATAGCGATTATCGCCTGAGCCGACGACCCAGACGGTTTTGCTCTCGCGGATGAACTCGAAGAGGATGGCGAGCAGGCCGAGGCGGCCGCTATCAATGATGGTAGGGCAGCGAAGGATTACGACTTCGAGTCCGTCCTGAAAAGTGCGCAGAAGCTTCTCGCCTTCGAGCTTGGATTCGCCGTAGATTTCGGCAGGCTCGGGCGGATCGTCTTCCTTGACGGGGCGGCCCAGATTGCTGGCCCAGAGGCAGTTGCTGGATGTGAAGACGAGCTTTTTGACACCTGCCTCGCGCGCGCAACCGGCGATGATGCCGCTGCCGTCCACGTTGCTGGTCCAGAGCAGATCGCGGTCCATACGGCCGTGGGCAAGCATGGCGGCAATGTGAAAGACCGCGTCGAATTTGTGCTCGGCAAAGACGGCCTTCATGCGCGCCTGGTCGCGAATGTCGGCTTGCAGGCTGACCAGATTGATGTGGCGCACCGGATCGGGCACCAGATCGACTACCACCACCTCATGGCCCGCGGCCAGCAGGCGGTTTTTCAGTATGCCACCAAAGAAACCCGCGCCGCCTGTCACCAGATATTTTGCCATTGCCGCTCCGAACCCCCTGCCAAGCTGAAAACTCGTTCAGATAATAGCACCGCAAGGTGATGGCGATGAAAGGTGGCCGAGCGAGGCGCGCTCGACCTGCCGGGAGTACCGGGAGTAATCTGGATAGACCATGAGTCCATCCATTCAACAGTCGCAAGTGAGTTTTGTTCAAACCGAAGACTACCGCGAATCGTACGCCAATAGCGTGCAGGTGCGGGTCAGCGTTTGGGATTTCCAACTGCTCTTTGGCCTGGCATCCAGCGAAGGCCCGGATCAGGTCACCATCCGCAACAATCAGGCTGTTTTCGTCAGCCCGCAGCAGGCCAAGGCCCTGTGGAACGTGCTCGGGCAGAATCTGGCGCAGTACGAGCAGGCATTCGGAGCACTGAACCTGGAGCCGCAGAGCCAAAACTTTCAGCAGGGACCGGTCAACTAGGTCTCTGACCGGATGATTTCGTTCCATTGAATTTGAAGTATCCCAGGTCTCAAACGCGAGATCTGGGGCACCCAGCAACTTTGAACTCCGCACCCACCCATCCTCAGAGGAGCGCCCCCTTGCGTTGGAAGAGATTGCAACCGCCGCTCGATGCGCCCTTGCCCGCCTGGATGATCTTTCCGGTGATCTTCACGGCGCTCTTTGCCAGTCATATTACGCTGTTGCGCCTGCCCTACTACTGGGACGAGGCCGGATACTATATTCCAGCGGCATGGGACTTCTTCCGCACCGGGTCGCTGATTCCCTTCAGCACGCTGACCAACGCGCATCCGCCCCTGCCCAGCATCTATCTGGCGCTGTGGTGGAAGACCTCGGGCTTTACCCCGGCGGTGACGCGGACGGCGGTGCTGGCGGTGGCGGCGCTGGGGCTGACGGCGGTCTGGCGGCTGGCGATGAATCTGATCGCTGTGCCCGTGGTTGCCTTCTGGACGGTGCTGCTGACGGCGCTGTATCCGGTCTGGTTTGCCCAGAGTTCACTGGCCCACGCCGATATTTTTGCCGCTGCCTGCACTCTGTGGGGGCTGGTGTATGCGTTGCCTGGGCGCGAAGCGCGAATTGCCCCGCAATGGCCCGCGGCTCTCTGGTTTGCCGCTGCGGTGCTGGCCAAAGAAACCGCGATTGTCGTGCCCTTCACGCTGGCCGCCCTCAGCTTGTGGGCCGCGTTGCGTGAATCTCAGCCCATGCGCCGACGTCGGCTGCGTCAGGCCGCCTGGTTGGCAAGCTGCGCGCTGCCGCTGGCTGCCTGGTACGGCTGGCATCATCACAAGACCGGCTTTCTCTTCGGCAATCCGGAATTTCTGCGCTACAACGCGCAGGCCACGCTCGATCCGCTGCGCATTCTAGCCGCCTTCGGCCACCGACTGCTGCATCTGACCGCGCACATGAATCTCTTTGTGCCAGTGCTGGTCGGCCTTGCCGCGCTGCTGTTGCCGGTCCGGGCCAGCGCAGAGGGCGGTGAGCGCAACCGCATCGATCCAGCCGTGCGGCGCATGATTTTCCTGCTGCTGCTGGCCAATGCTGTGGCCTTCAGTGTGCTGGGCGGGGCGCTGCTGACCCGCTACCTGCTGCCCATGTTCCCGCTGGTGGTGCTGCTGGCGGTTTCCACGCTTTATCGGCGCGCGCCCTACTGGCAGGCGCTGACGGCTCTCGCCGCGTTGGCGTTCGTGCTTGGCCTCTTCGTCAATCCCCCTTACGGCTTTGCTCCCGAAGACAATCTGGCCTACGCCAGCATCATTCGCCTGCAACAGCAGGGCATTGCCCAACTCAACCAGCGCTTCCCCGATGCGACGGTGCTCAGCGCCTGGCCCATGACCGACGAGTTGACCCGGCCCGAACTCGGCTACGTCAAGCAGCCCTACGAGGTCTTTCCCATCGAGGATTTCACCGCTTCTGAAATCGCCCGCGCCGCCGACGAGCCGAGCAAATTCTCCGCTGCGCTGGTCTTCTCCACCAAGTACGATCCGCAGTCTCTGCTGTTTACCCTGGGTGCCAAAAGCAAGGCAATGGACGAGCGCTACTTCGGCCTGCATCGCGACCTGGCCCCCGAGCAGATTGCCCGCCAGTTGGGCGGTTCGCTGGTCTGGGAAAAGCAGGACCAGGGCCAGTGGGTCGCGCTCATCCGCTTCAATCGCCGACTGGATGCGCGCCTGGAACTCCCGAATGGCCGTTAGTGGCACAATGCTTGCTCCTGCGGCCTACCCTCGTAAATCCGGAAATTACCCCGACAACTCCTCCCGAGCGTTAAGCTGAAGCAGCAGGATTTTACCCGAATGCTCTCCTCCTCACGCGCGATCTCGAATTGGCAACTGCGCCGCCGTACGTTTGAACTCGGGCGGCGAACGCTGGTGATGGGCATCGTAAACCTTACGCCCGATTCCTTCAGCGACGGTGGTGCTTATCCGAGCACGGAAGCCGCCGTCGCTCGCTCCTTGCAACTGCTGGACGAAGGTGCGTCGCTGCTGGACCTGGGCGCGGAGAGCACGCGGCCTGGCTCGCGCGCCGGAGGCACTGCTCAGGCTCCCGCCGTCAGCGCCGAGCAGGAGCAGGCGCGGTTGTTGCCGGTATTGAAGGGCATTCTGCGTGAGCGGCCCGATGCCGTGATCTCAGTAGATACCTATAAAGCCGCAACTGCGCGGGCGGCTCTGGCGGCGGGCGCAGAGATCGTCAACGACGTAAGCGGGTTTGCCTGGGATGCGGAGATGGCCGCGGTTTGCGCCGAGTTCCAGGCTGGCGTGGTGCTGATGCATACGCGCGGACGACCGGACGAGTGGCGCTCGCAGCCGCCGCTGGCCGCAGATGCACTTCTGGCCGAGGTGCGCTCCGGGTTAGAAGCGAGTCTGTCGGTGGCCGTGGCCGCTGGGATTCCGGTCTCCGCCGTAGTGCTCGATCCCGGCTATGCATTCGGCAAGCGCTTCGACGAAAACTATGCGCTGCTGGCGCGGCAGGAGGAGTTGCTTACGCTGGGGCGTCCGCTGCTGGTCGGCCTCAGCCGGAAGTCTTTTCTCGGTCGCACACTGGCTCCTCTTTACGGCGGAAATGACGCGGAAGTCGGCGCGCGCGAGGCAGCCAGCATCGCCGCAATGGTTGCCGCGATTTTGCACGGAGCCTCGATTGTGCGCGTTCATGAGGTGCGCCCCGCAGTTGAAGCCGCGCTCGTCGCCGATGCCTTATTGGCAGCCCTGTAAGAGAATGTCTTATTTCTGCCCCGCCTGAATATTTTTTGCGTGAAACGATTGAGCGGCGGCCCGCACTATCCAATGAACAGCAAAGCGGCTTCCCTGCTTTCCCCCCGCGAGTTGATCGCTGAAGCGAAAAACGCCGCATACTCCGCCGGTTCCGCGCATGGAGCACTGCGAGTTCAGCTCCCCCGGCTGCTCGATCAGGCTCGATGATTTCATGCGCCGCTCCGCGACTGTTCCGAGGCTATACACACGACCATGCCACAAGCGAACTTCACTCTGCTCTTCGAAAGCTCCGTCAACGACCAGTTGCCGCACGGTGGTTGGTCGGTCCCCTCGCAGGCGGACTGTGCCTGCTCGACTCCCCCGCAACTGGCAGCGGGAAATTCGTTCGATTCATCCCATCAGGGCGCTCCGCGACGTACTTTTCACGACGCGAAAGATGACCCATGCGCGAAAACATATTTCTCCTCGAATGCGAATCACGGAGGAGCCACTCATGTGCAATGTTCAGGCGCGAAATGAAATGGGGCCTAAGAATACGCCCCAGCATGCCTTTGTCAAACTGCTCTACAGCGGTCCCGCCGAGGCTCACGTGCGCGGAAACGTCACCGGCCAGGTCTACCGCTTCTCGCACTTCGAGCCAATTCTTCCCGTGGACGAGCGCGATGCTGTTCAAATGTTGCAAAACCGGTTTCTGCGCCCAACCAATTAGGCTTGGAAACCGCAGTCAATCGATGCGGATGAATACAGTGCCGCCCTGCGCTGAATGAGCCGGTCGGCCCTGCCGCAACCACCCACGTGCCGCGCAAGCCGCGCAAATGCTATACTTGCGTCCTTACAGGCTGCGAGGACGAGTTGCAATTTCAAGCATTCGATTTGGAATACGTCGAGAATCTGCGTGCCGGCGATCCCGGCACGCAGGAGCACTTTGTCGGCTATTTTTCCGAACTGATTCATCTCAAGCTCCGCCCCCGCCTCAACTCCCCGCAGGCCATCGAAGACGTGAGCCAGGAGACCTTTGCGCGGGTGCTGGCCACGCTGCGCACCGAGGGCGCGTTGCGCCAGCCGGAGCGCCTCGGTGCCTACGTCAATACAGTCTGCAATAACGTTCTCCTCGAGCATTACCGTTCCTCAGCCCGCAGCCAGCCCTTTGAGGACGACGAACCGCTGCAGATTCCAGCCGTGGGCCGTGATGCCCTGGATCAGGTGGCTGCACGCCAGATTTCCGGCAAAGTGCGCGAAATCCTGATGGATATGCCCGACCGCGACCGGTCCCTGCTGAATGCTGTTTTCCTGGAAGAGGAGGACCGCGACGAGGTCTGCCGCAAATTCGGCGTAGACCGCGAATACCTGCGTGTACTGCTGCACCGGGCCAAGGCTGGCTTCAAATCCGAGTTCCTCAAGCGGCTGGGTGAGCGAGCCTATGCCACAAAAGATTGAAATAATTGAAACGATTTGCATTGTGAATGCACTGTAATAGAGAAGGGCTTTCAGGGTTAAGCGATGGACCATACTGAAGCGGTAAGACAGAAGTCTGCGGAACGGTACCTGTTGAATGAGATGACGCTCGATCGCCGTGACGCCTTCGAGCAGCATTTCTTCGACTGTCCAGAGTGCGCCTACGACCTGCGCGCCACCGCCGCCTTTATCGAACACGCCAAAGACCTTTTGCCCCAGATTTCCTGCCCCGCCCCTGCTCTAGCCCGGCCTCAAAAACGCTCCTGGTTCTGGAACTGGGCTCCGGCCTTTGCCGCTCCTGCCTTTGCCACACTGCTGGCCGTGGTCTGCTACCAGAATCTGGTGACGCTGCCCGCCATGCGCTCTGAGGTCAACCGCTTCCGCGCTCCACAGCCGGTTGCCTGGGCTGCATTGCGCCCGGTGACCCGTGGCGCTGCGCCGGTGGCCGTACCAGTCAAGCGTGGGCAGGCCTTCGTGTTGAATATCGATCTGGCCGCTCAGGCGACTTACGCTTCCTATCAGTTCGAGCTGCTTGACGCGCAGGGCCGCAGCGTATGGACTTATTCCGCCGCGGCTTCCCCTAGCGGAGCGGAGGGCGCGTTCCCGCTGCTGGTGCCCAGTGCCGATTTGCCAGCCGGGACCTATACGCTTTCTATCACAGGGCTCACGGGCCGCGCGGAAAAGACAGAAATTGATCGCCGCATCTTCAATCTCAGTTACAATGATTGAGCTTTTGAACCAGCGTGATGTATGGTTCTGTAAGTTGCCATCGGTGCGGCCTCTCCCCCGTCACTGTCGGGCCTGTGTTTCAGTGTCCACTTAACCCAGTCATGCGTGAAGGAGCGTTAGCATAGCCATGTCCAAAGCAAGTCAGAGAACACACACTTACCAGGCGGAAGGAAAGGTTCTGGAGGGCAAGCTTGTGCTGCCTCTGGAGCACACCATTTACCCCCAGCAACATGCGAAACTGGCCGCCGAGGGCGGTTACGACTTTCATCATTCCAACGGATTTCAAGTGGAGGGCGTGCTCTCCTATGGCGCGGCCCGCAGCCACACGGCCGGCAACGAGGGCGTCAAGGACGGCGCGGGCTGGGAGACGCTCTCCACCACGGTCATTGAAGACCTGAACGTGCTGGAGATCCTCACCGCCGACCGCATCGTGGGGCAGATCATTCTCTCCCACCCCGCCGAAGGCTATGTTCCCGAGATCAGCTTCCTCGGCACACGCTTCGAAAACCTGCGCATCGGCGGCTATCCGGTTGATTTGGCTGTGGATCTGAACATTCTCGGTGAGAAGCCCGCCAAGGACGGTGCCTACAGCCAGGACGAGGGTGTCCTGGAGCGCGTCTCCGGCCAGTACGAGAAAATTCTCAAGTCAAAGAAGCTGCCGGACGCGTTGGGCGAGCACTATAATCGGCTATCCTCTAAGTTGAAGGGTTCTGAGGAGTTCAAGTGCTCATTGGTGACCAAGGCCGGTGGTCTGTTTCCTGGGACTTCCCATGGAAACGTGATCGTCATCCCAAACTTTGGGACCATCACACTGGCAGAAGTGACCGTGACCCACTCGGGATTCGACAAGAAGACCGGCAAATATAAGAAGACCAAAGTAGATCTGAAGATGCTTGACCTGCATCTTGGATGCCCAATTCATGGAAATCTTGGAATCGGAAATGGGACCGGCAATGGTACCAGTGATCCCTAACGCGTGAACATCCTGTTACTTTTAGGTGGAATGGGGCGAGATGTATCACCATGGTGAGCCAGTAACCAAATCCAGCTTTAGAGGATTCCAATGATTAGCTGGCTCACCTCTCTCTTCGTTCTGCTGTTACCCAGCACCAACGCTCAACCCACCACTACTACACAAACGCACTCTTCAGATGCCGTTACGGCTCAATCTTCAGGCCCGATTCACGGGAATCTGGGGATTGGAAATGGTTCTGGTACATCGAAACCATAGTTCTTTTTGTTTCTATATTCGTTCTTCAGATGTCGAAGCTGGGTACGGTCAAGTCTCGCATCCGGCTTCGACTTAAGAATATTGGCCGCAACTTTTGGAGAGAGCATCTCCCCGAAAGCTGGGATCTGATTATGATTCTTGTTCACTCCCATTTTCGGTATACGTTTGAAATGATTCCGGTTATCCTAGACGGTAAATGACAGAATTGAAGACCAATCCAGCCACAGAATCGTTGCGCTTCGGTAATATTGCGGAAGCAAACCGCATTGTCGAAGCTGTATTGCAGCAATGCGAAGATCTAGGACAATCTCCGGAAATTTGGAATGCGCGCCTGATCCGAACTGAAATTTTACGAATTCAGGGAAAAACAGTTGACGCGCTGGAATACCTTCATTCAATCGAATCCGCCTTTCCTCCTTCTGCAGAAGATCAAGGATCGATCATTGGCATTCAAAAGACACGAGGATATGCCTTGGGAATGATCGGGAAATATGATTCAGCAATGGAATTGCTCAATCGGCGGAAATTTTGGCCAGAAACGCCGGGTTTCTTGAACAACTTTGTGAAATTTTTCAATGCCGAGCAATGCTCCTTAATTTACAGCACGATTATGCCGCCTCCCGTCAACTCTATCAGCAGATTCTCGATGCCTCCGATCAGCTTGGTGGCTGGTATTTCCAGACCAGTGGGTTGTGGGGTATTGGCAATAATTTGATGTGGCAAAAGCAATATGAGGACGCTCTTCTTTATTTTCAGAAATCGCAAACTATTGCCGAATCAGCAGGATCGAGGGTGATGATGGCGATTGTATCAAGCGAAATGGCGGTTTGCCACCTGCAACTCGGAGATGACCGGAAATCTCTCGAATTGCTGGAAAATGCCGCGCAGATTCAACGAGAAGTGGGTAGGGTTCAAAATTATCTAGTCGCGCTGGCGAATATTGGCAACGTATATTTATATAGAAGGGACTACTTGACGGCCATCGACTACTATCGCCGCGCACTGGAACTGGCGAAAGAGATCAACGACCCCGTCTCGATTGAAAAATGGTCCCACAATATTCGTGTTGCCTATGCTGGTTTGCGCGAATCTGTCGATCAATTGACCTCAAAGAGGATTTAAAAGGCGAGCAACATGTTCAATTTCCACCACCTCGGATCGTGGCATCACCGAGTGCTGTGGGTAGTGGCGTTTTTGTTTTTCTTGCCGATTGATGATTCTCGATACGGCGCAGCACATGCCGCCTATGAACACGCGGTATTACTTTTCCAGCATGGAGAATTTGTTAATAGCCAGGTTGAATCGATTTTAGGTTATAAACAATTCCAAATTTCTGATCCAGTATCAGCTGATAAGTTCATGATGTTGGATGTTCAGGATTTAGTTTGGCGCGGCATGAACAATGATGCAATGGAAATCTTGAATAACAAGCAATACAATCATTTTGATCCCGATGAGACCATTAAGCGGATAGCGTTTGAAAGTGTTATCTTGACGCGCCAACAAAAATTCGAAGAAGCCGACAAATTATTAATTACGGCAAAGTCCATTTGCGATATTGCTAATTATGAAGCATGCGGAGACGCGCTACGTATACGCGGCACTCTAAGATGCAGACAGGGAAGGTTTGCAGATGCTCGACAGGATTATCTTGATACTCTGGCATTTGCGCATGAACACCATGATCGATTTTTAGAGGCAAGCTCTTCTCTGAATCTTGGTTTTGTTGCAATCATATCTGACAGGTATGACGAGGCTATCGATTGGTCCAAATCCGCTTATCAATTGTCAAATGATTTGAATGCAGAAGATTTAAAACAAGCAGCATTAGGTAATTTGGGTTCAGTCTATTATCGGATTGGTGATGGAGAGAGGGCATTGGACTTATTTCGCAACGCTAAAGAGAGAGCGACCAAAATTGGTGATATCCGTGATGAATTGATATGGATTAGCAATACAGGATATGTCTATCAGGATGCTGGGGATCTAGCTCAGGCAAAACAATCCTATCGTCAGGCACTCTACTTAGCTAGACAAATTGATAGCAAGGAGGATATTGCAAATCTACTAGAGGATTTAGCAGTCGTTTCTGTTAATATCAAAGATTATTCAGAGGCCGATTCATACATAAATCAAGTAATACCAATGGTACAGACAGGAAGCAGACGACTTCGTGCTAATGTTATTTTGACAAAAGGAATGTTGTCGGCCGCTCGCGGACAAAATCAACAGGCAGAAGTGCTTTTCAACTCAATTGAAAAGGATACACAAAACCCTACATCAGTGCGATTGAGTGCGGGCAATGAACTGGCTAAACTCTATGAGCGGGAAAATCATATCAAAGATGCATACAAAATTTATCAAGCCACGCTGGTCGTCTTCGAGTCGGCGCGTTTCGATGTTAAGCGCGAAGAATCTCGGCTTCCCTTCGCGGCTCTCGCTGCTCCCATCTACGACGACTACATTCAGTTTCTGATCCGGCAAGGAAGAACCGACGATGCGTTGCGGGTTGCCGATCAGGGGCGGGCGCAGACGCTGGTGGAGGGGCTGGGCTTGACGGCGGCGAGGGCCACCTTCAAGCCCGAATCTCTGAATCCGAATCAGGTGGCGCGGAAGGCCGGGGCGACGCTGCTCTTCTACTGGCTGGGCAAGAAGCAGTCGTATCTGTGGGCGATTACACCCGCGAAGACTACCCTCTTTCCGCTGCCGCCGCGCGCCGAGATTGCCGCCCTGGTCAAGCGTTACGGCAAAACGCTGGAGAATCTGGAGAATCCGCTGGAAAACGGCAACACGGATGGGGAGGCGCTGTACCGGATGTTGCTGGCACCGGCGGCCAAGCTGATTGCGCCCAACGCCCCGGCGATTTTGTTGACCGACGGTGAGCTGAGCCAAATCAACTTTGAGACGCTGGTTGCGCCGGGGCGTGGCGCAGGCCCCAATGCGCCGGCTGACCACCATTACTGGATCGAGGACGCGACGGTCACCTCCGCCTCTTCGATCTCGATGCTGGCCAAAGCCCGGCCAACCAAGAAGACCCAGGGCAAGTTGCTGCTGATGGGCGACGCCGTCGCACCCAGTGACGATTACCCCGACCTGCCCATGGCTTCCATGGAGATGAAGCTGATTCAAAAGCACTTTACTCCGCGCACCGAAACGGTGCTGGCGCGCGAGAAGGCTAACCCGGCGGCGTATCTGGCCAGCGATCCCGGACAGTACGCCTATATTCACTTTGTCACGCACGGCACCGCCAGCCAAGTGGACCCGCTGGATTCGGCCATCATTTTGTCGCGCGCCACCAAGGAGCAGGAGTCGTTCAAGCTCTACGCACGCGATATTGTGCAGCACCCGCTGCAGGCGCAACTGGTGACCATCTCCGCCTGCTACGGCAGTGGCTCCCGCGCCTATGCTGGCGAGGGGCTGGTAGGGCTTTCCTGGGCATTTCTGCGGGCCGGGGCACATAATGTGGTGGGCGCGCTGTGGGATGTGAGCGACGACTCGACGCCGCGGCTGATGGACAGCCTGTATCAGGAGATGAATCAGGGGCAAATCCCGGCCAACGCGCTACGCCGCGCCAAGATGGCCATGCTGCACTCGACGGGACGCTTCCGCGCGCCGTTTTACTGGGCGCCGTTCCAGCTTTACTCCGGTGAATAGGCAAGGCTTAGAATGATCGTACCGCATAAAGGTATGGAGGCTTGCCATACAGACCCCGCAGTCGAGATACTGCCCACGGCTTGCAATCGAGGCCAATTTCAGATCGAGAGTGAGGATTCCTTTGGCTCGCGAACTATTTACGGCGCGTCTTGATCGCAAAGTGTGCATCTCCGAATCTACCCAGTGCTTTCACTTCGAGTTTGTGCTCGAAGAACTGGAGAGCTTCTCCTTCTCCCCCGGCCAGTTCATCTCCGCCGTGGCCGAAGACGCAGACGGCAAGCAGCAGACCCGCGCCTACTCGCTGGCATCAGCGGCCAACGTCAACCGCTTCGACCTGTGCGTGAATCGTGTGCAGGGGGGATTCTTCTCCAACCATCTGGCCGATCTGCCCGATGAGCCGCTGGAGGTGGGCGGAAAGATTCATATTCACGGTCCCCACGGCCACTTTGTGCTGCATCAACCGATCAGTGACTCGATCCTGATTGCCACCGGCACCGGCGTCGCGCCCATGCGTGGCTTCACGCAGTGGCTCTTTCCGGAAAACGGGCCGGACCGCAGCGAAGGCAAACAGATTTGGCTGGTCTACGGTACGCGCTACGAGAGCGAGATCTATTACCACGAAGAGTTCGAGGCGCTGGCCGAACGCGCACCCAACTTCCACTACCTGCCCACGCTGAGCCGCGCGCCGGAGAGTTGGGGCGGGCTGCGCGGTTACGTGCAGGATCATGTGGCCCGCATCGTCCAGGAGCGCGCCGCCCTGCTGGGCCAGCCGTTGCCGCTGCCTGCTCCGGACCCCGCGATCCCGGCCGCCGAGCTGAACTTCGATATTCGCGCCTATATCTGCGGCCTGAACAATATGGTGGCCTCCGTCCGCGACCGGCTGACGGAGTTCGGCTGGCACAGGAAGCAGATCGTCTTTGAGCGGTACGACTGAGAGGGGCCAAAGGCCTCTATAGATTGAATAGCTCGCGCAGGCGCTTGGTCTGGGCGCGGCTGACGGGGATTTCAGTCTGCTTTTTGTCGTTCAAGCGCAGTTGGTAGCTGGACTTGAACCACGGCACCACCTCGCGGATGTGATTGATATTCACCACAAAGCCACGATGCGCGCGCCAGAACAGCGCCGGGTCCAGCAACTCCAGCAATTCCTCCAGCGTGCGGCACTTGGATTGCCCTTCAAAGTTCTGCGTAGCCACACGAATCACGCCTTCATCGATGGCCGCATAGCAGATGTCGGCCTGATCCACCAGCAGCAGCCGGTTCTGCGCCTGCACAATCAACCGCGCCGGTTGCGGTGTGCGCGATGCGCCCTGGGGACGATTCAGCAACCGCAGCAACGCATCCAACTGCGACTCGACCAGCGGCGCGCCGACGGCATTGCCGGTAGTCGCGGCGGCGATCCGCCCCCGTACCCGCGCAACCGCCTGCTCGACGCGGGTAAGATCGAAGGGCTTCAGCAGATAATCAACGGCATTCACGTCGAAGGCGCGCACCGCGTACTGGTCGTAAGCCGTGGCAAAGACCACCTGCGGTGGGGCCAAATGCACCTGCGTCGCGGCATTTCCGTTGGCTTTCGCGATGCGCTCCATCAACCGCTGAATCACCGCAAACCCATCCAAACCAGGCATCTGCACATCCAGAAAAACCAAGTCCGGGCAATGCTCCTCGATCAGATCAACGGCCTCAATCCCATTGCTACCCTGCGCAAGCACCTCCACGTCGCCCACCTGGTCGAGCAGATACTGCAACTCCTCGCGGGCCAGTTGTTCGTCGTCGATGATAAGGGCAGTTAGAGGCATGGGGGGCGTGGAAACTTGATTGCGTTCTGATTGTAGGCAGGCCGCCATCAACAGCGCAACCTTTCGCCTGAGGCGATCAAAGACACGGAGCGTCTACTCGCCCAACACCCGCAGCCGCGCCGGACGATGATCCTTGGCCAGTTCGTGGCCGCAGCGGGTGCAGAATTGATCCGTGGCGCGTACACCGCGATAGCAGTTGCCGCAGCTTGCAGTGAGTTGAAAATCGCATTGCGGGCAGAAGTGATAGTCGCTCTGCACGTGTGTGCCGCAGGCCGGGCAGAGCGAAACCAACGGTTGGCGCAGAAGAAAATACAGCACCGCGCCGATGCCGCCGGGCATGACGAAGCAAATAATGATCCATAGACGCGCGCTCATCGCGCGGCGTGGAGCATCTTTGCTGACGTAACCTACCATCAGGAAGTAGAGCGCCGCCAGCAGACCCCAGGAAAAGTTAAGGTAGATGCGCAGGCCCATTGGCGGCACATGATGGCCCTGCTGCGGTAGAACAATCCAAAGATAATACTCAGCCAGCAAAAACGCGGATGCCGCCACAACAATGGACCACACCGGGATCAGTCGGGCGTCTTCGTTCGCGGAGATGGACTCGGGCGTGTGCATAGGTCAATCCCTCCCTCGGAGGGTTTTCGGAGGTCAAGCACAGCTTAACTCCTGATCATGTGGACGGGGAAGAGTTGCGGGAAGTTGCTGGTATTTGCAAAAAAACTTTTAGACGGAATACGCTCAGGGTCGGCGGCGCAGCCATCCGGCCAGCAGCACGGAGGCCAGCAGCGCGGCACCAAAGAAGAAGCCCCATATGCTCAATTGGCTCATCATGCAACCCAGGTGCTCTTCTTCGATGAGGTTATCGACGACCCACCAGACCGGTGGCCCCAGCACCAACACCAGCACCAGAATAGCGGCCAAAGCGCGGCAACGGATCTGTTTGCGCCCCGCCTTCTGTTCCTGCATCACACCTTGCGAGGCGCAGACAATGCGGCGGGTACGGTAAGCGAGCGCACACTCCCGGTTGGACTGGGTTCCGGCCAGCGCAGAGAGCAGATCAGGGTCAACCCCGTCGGCCAATCCCGGCCGTTTGCCCGCTGGGTCTCTGGTGCTCATACCGTCCTCAGCGCCAACTCGGATGAAGCTGACTCGTGCCGCTGCAAGGGCGCACGAAGGCTGCGTTCCAGCTTCGGCTTGAGAGCCGCCATTCCACGATATAGTCTTGATTTTACGGTAGATAAAGGCGCGTGCGTAACCTTGGCAATCTCCTCCAATGACAGTTCCTCGTGGAAGCGTAGGACCAACACCTCGCGGTAGAGTGCATCCAACTGGAGCAGGGAGGCGGCGATGCGTTCGCGGTCTTCGGAGTTTGCAAAATGATCGAAGGGGGTGGGGTCGTCGTCGGCGACCTCGAAGGCCATGGGGCGGTCGTCTTCGTTCTTGCCCTCGATCAGCTCGTCCAGGCTGCTCATGGTGCGCTTGCGGCGCAGATCGATCAACAAGTTACGGGCAATGGTGAAGAGCCAGGTATCAAAGCGGGCCTGCCCGTTGAACTGGCTACCGCGTACCAGAACGCGCATCCAAACCTCTTGAAAAAGGTCCTCGGCCATCTCGCGGTTGCCGGTCAAATACAACAAATAGCGCAATAAACGATGCTGATAGCGCACGATCAGCTCATCCAACAAACCAGCATCCTGGCGCTTCAAGCCTTCAGAGATGGCAAGACTCTCCTGGCGAAGCTGCTCGTCCGGCACAGTGGCGGAACGCGAGGGGAGGAATGGGCGGACTAAGTCGAATGTGCTCATCGTATTCAATTAGACGACAAAGAGGTGGTCCGAGTCTCGGTCGCTGGGAAATATTTTTCGGAAAACGTTACCTTTGGAAGTCCGTTACGATCAAATTGCTGATTCTGCGCCTCTTTGTCACCGCTGTACGCAGCCAGTGGAGTTGTTTATCCAATCGTGATGAGCCACTGGCGAAATTCCATGGGGATTGACTTCGTCGGGCGTTTTGAGGCTCGAAAATCTGGCAAAAAAAGGCGATTTTGAGGGTAAAATCGGGGTTTTTGGGGTCAAAAACGGGCCAAAAATGGGGTTCTCTGTTTACTTTTCAGTCACTATGTAAAATTTACAAAGTGTTGATTCCTTGGGCGTTATTTAATTTTTCA
>Ga0209415_10003750_pt1 | contig 28204 bp, 21 predicted proteins | sample PeaSoiSIISIP2007_FD_187696 | JGI IMG/M metagenome (GOLD analysis project Ga0209415, IMG submission 187696) | Peat soil microbial communities from Weissenstadt, Germany - SII-SIP-2007 (SPAdes) (version 2) | ecosystem: Environmental > Terrestrial > Soil > Wetlands > Peat | place: Germany... | reverse complement strand
CTAGGCGCCGGCCACGGCCTCGCGACGCGGTCCGCCGCGCATCAGGGTGAACGCGAGCAGCGCCGAGGCCACCATCAGGAACAGGCTCACCGCATTGAGCACCGGGCTCGCGCCCTCCCGCATCCGCCCGTACATCATGATCGTCAGCGGTGAGTCGGCGCCGACCAGCATCAGTGTCGTGTTGAAGTTCTCGAACGACATCAGGAACGAGATCGCCGCCGAGCCGATCAGCGCCGGTCGCAGATACGGCAAGGTGATTGTCCACAGCACGGCGGTGCGGGAGGCGCCGAGGTTGTAGGCGGCGTCCTCGAGCGTCCGGTCGAAGCGCTTGAGGCGCGCGCTGATCGTCAGCGTCGCGATCGCCACGATGTAGGAGAACTGGCCGGCGACCACCAGCGGCAGCCCAGGCCGCAGGAACTCCAGCTCCAGTCCGAACACATCGTCGGCGAACTGGGCGATTCGGCTCGCAAAGGCGAGGATCGAGATGCCGAGAATGACCCCCGGAATCACGAGCGGCGCCAGCATCAGCAGCGACAGCGCGGATTTTCCGGGAAACCGGGCGCGCTCGATCAGGAATGAATTCACCGTTCCGACGCCGACGGACAGCGCCGTCACCCAACTCGCAACGGTGAAGCTGGTCCAGATGCTGCCGAGGATCTCCTCGTCGCCGAACAGGCCTGTCCGGCCGCGGGTCTCGTTGCCGATGAACCAGTCGAGCGTGAAGCCGTGCCACGGAGGCGCCGGATACGGTGCGTCGTTGAAAGCGAACACCGCGACGACCACCAGCGGCAGGAACAGGAATACCAGGAACCCACTCAGATAGAGCGCGGTGCCGATGCGCAGCCAGGCGGGGCGGGGGAGTGAGGGAATCACGTGCGCCGCATCACTTCGCCGAAGCGCTGTCCGCTGAGCTTGAGGCCGAGCCAGACCATCGTCGTCGACAGCAGCAGCAGCAGGAACCCGAAGGCCGCACCCTGCTCCCAGTTGAAACGAATGATGAACTGCGCGTAGATCTGCTCCGTGAACCACTGCGAGTTCTTTCCGCCGAGCAGGTTCGGCGTCAGGTAATTGCCGAGCGTCAGCATGAATACGACGATGCAGCCGGCCGTGACGCCCGGTGCGGCGTGCGGGATCACAATTTTGCGCAGCACCGACCAGCCGTTGCCGCCGAGGTTATAGGCGGCCTCGATCAGTGCGTTATCCAGGCTCTCGAGGCTGCTGACGAGCGGCACGACCATGAACAGGAGCGAGGTGTAGACGAGCCCCACCAGAATCGTACCGTCCCGGTACAGGAGCTCTACCGGCACGTCGGTGATGCCGAGCTTGACCAGCAGCCCGGGCAGCACCCCGGACTCCCTGAGCAGAATCATCCAGCCGAGCGTGCGCACCGTCTCGCTGACCCAGAACGGAATCAGGCACACGACGAACAGCAGCGAGCTCGCCCGTCCGCGCGCGAGCTTGGCGATCGTCCAGGCGATCGGAAAGGCGATCAGCAGCGTCAGCAGTGTCGCGAGCGCCGAGAGCGCCGCGGTTCGCACGAAGATGTGCCAGTACAGAGGCTCACTGAAAAACAGCCGGTATTGGGCGAGGCTGAACTGGTACTCGCGCGGTGCGATGCGCTCGCGGAACGACAGCACGGCGAGGTCGAGGTGCGGCAGCACGATCAACGCCAGCAGCCAAACGAGCGCCGGCGCCAGCAGCAGACCCAGCGTCAGCCGGTTCCGCCAGCCGCTGGTGGCGGCCTCAAGCATGGGCCGGGACCGGTACGGCGAAGCACACGGCGCGTTCTGGGTCGAAGCTGAAGTGCACGACCTCTCCAACCTTCAGATCCGCGAAGCGCCCGGTCTGCGGCAGCGCGATGCGAAACTCGAGCCGGGTTCGCGACTCGCGTAGCAGCACCGCGGAGTTGGCCCCGTCGAACAGCAGACTCTCGACCTCGCCCGTGTAGGCTGGCTGGCCCGCCGGCAGTTCCGCGGCGTCGCGGCCGAGACTCGCGGCTTCCGGCCGCACGAATGCCTCTACCGACTCGCCCGGCTGGACAGCGCCGCTCGCGCGGGCGTGGAGCGTCCAGCCGGTCCGGGTCTCGAGTTCGACGATGCCGCGAGCAACGCCCGCCGCGCGGCCCGCAATCCGGTTGTTGGCGCCGACGAACGCGGCCACGAACGGGGTCGCAGGGGCGTAATAGAGCTCCTGCGGGGTGCCGAGCTGCTCGAAGCGGCCCCGACTCATCACACCGACGTGATCGGACAGCACGAGCGCCTCGGACTGGTCGTGGGTGATGTAGACGAAGGTCGTGCCGAAGGCCGCCTGCAGCTGCTTCAGCTCGATCTTCATGTGCTCGCGGAGCTTGAGGTCGAGGGCGCCGAGCGGCTCGTCGAGCAGCAGCAGCGTCGGTTCCAGCACCAGGCTACGGGCGATCGCGACGCGCTGGCGCTGCCCGCCGGACAGCTCATCGACGCGCTTGTGACCCGCGCCGCCGAGCCCGACGCGCTCGAGCATGGCCTCGGACCTCTTCAGCCGCTCGGCACGGGCCACGCCGCGGCGCGCGAGTCCGAACGCGACGTTCTCGCCGACCGACATCATCGGGAACAATGCCAGCTGCTGGAACACCATGTTGACGGGCCGTCGGTTAGGCGCGACGCCGTGCATGCTGCGACCGCCAATCCGGATGTCGCCGTCGTCGGGGGCGATGAAGCCCGCGATCATGCGCAGCAGCGTCGTTTTGCCGCAGCCGGAGGGCCCGAGGATCGAAAAGAAACTGCCGCGGGCGACGCTGAACGACAGCGCATCGACCGCGGTGTGCGCGCCGAAACGCTTGACGACGGCGCAGGCTTCGAGGTCCGGCGCGCTCAATTGGCGGCCTTGACACGATCGAGGACGCGGCCCTCGAGCTCCTCCAGACCCGGCGGGATCGCCGGGTACCACTTGATGTTCTTAATGGCGGCGTCCGGCAGGCTCGCGGCGAACTGCGCCTTGAGCTTAGGATCCGCCAGCTGGTCCGCGCCTTTGGAGGCGGTGAAGCTGCCGATGGCCTTGTTGATCTTGACGGCGATCTCCGGGCGCATCGTGAAGTTGATCCAGGCGTAGGCCCCGGCGTCATTGCGGCCCTTGGCGGGCAACGCGAAGGTATCGAGCCAGCCAAGCGCGCCCGACTTCGGCGCGATGAACTGGATGTCGGGGTTCTCGCGGTTCAGGACCCAGCCGCCCGTGTCCCACATCATCGCGGCGATGACCTCGCCCGACCGGATGCCGTTCAGCAGCTGGTCCTTGTTGTCATAGAAGAACTTGAAGTTCGCCTTGCAGGCGCTGAGCGTCCTGCCGACTTCCTCCATCAGCGCCGCGTACGCGGTCGGGTTGCCGTACAGGGCGAACGGGTCCTTGCCGAGCGCGAATGCGAACGCCATCAGCGTCGGCCGTCGCAGCCGGACCGCCGTCTTGCCCTTGAGCTCTGGCTTGCACAGATCGAGGTAGTCGGCCGCCTTGGCGCGCTTGGTGTTGACGACGAGCCCGTCGGTGCCCCACACGTAGGGCAGGCCGTAGACCTTGCCGTCCATCGTGGTGTTCTTGCGCGTGGTCTCGAGCAGGCTCGGCACGAACTGCTCGAGCTTGACCTTGCTGAGGTCGAAAGGCTTGTAGATGCCGAATTCCCGCTGCGCGCCGACGATGCGGTCCTGGGACGGCTGCGCCAGATCGAAGCCGGCTCCGCCCGTGGCGCGCAGCTTGGAGATCATTTCCTCGTTGTTGGACAGCGTGACCTCGGCCTGGATGCCCGTCTCCTTCTTGAACAGCGCCACGACTTCCGCCGGGATATAGTCCGACCAGCTGATGATGCGCAGCCGCTTGGAGTCGTCGGCCGAGGCGCCGACGCTCGCGGCGAGGCCGAGCGCGAGCATGACTGCAAGCACGAGTCTCATCGATTCCCCCTCACGGCCCGGCGGGCGCGACGTGCGCTGCGACGCCGTAGGTTACCGCCAGCCGTCTCAGTAGTCATGCCCCTCGCCGGCCACCTGCGGCCGCAGCATCGGATCGGCCGCCTCGAGCGCGCCGCTGCGCGCCCGGCGGGAAGAGGCAAGCGCGCCGCATCCGCCGAGCACGACGAAGACGATGGAGATGGCCGGGTTGTAGTAGACGATCGCGATCAGCGACACGGCCGCGATGCACAGCGCGGTTAACGGGAACACCGGGTAGAACGGGGCCCGGAACGGCCGGTCGAGGTGCGGCTCGCGGCGCCGCAGGCGCCCTAGGCTCAGCAGGCTCATGATGTACATCACGATCGCGCCGAGCGCCGACATCGTCACGATGCTGGCGGTCAGCGGCTGCCCGGCGATGCTCACCAACCGGTCGGAGTAGATGGCCGCGATGCCGACCGCGCCGCCGGCGAGGATCGCGAGGTGCGGTGTGCGCCAGCGCGGATGGATTGTCGCGAGGAAGCGCGGCAGCAGGCCGGCCCGGGCCAGCGCGAAGATTTGCCGCGAATAGCCCATGATGATGCCGTGGAATGACGCAATGAGGCCGAGCAGGCCGATCCAGACCAGCAAATGCAGCCAGCCGCTCTGCGCGCCGACCACGATCTTCATCGCCTGCGGCAGCGGGTCGTTGATATTGGCGAGCAGCTGCCAGTTGCCGACCCCGCCGGCGAAGATCATCGTGCCGAACGCCAGCACGACGAGCGTCAGGATCCCGCCGATGTAGGCGCCGGGGATCGTCCGCTTCGGATCTCTGGCTTCCTCGGCTGCCATCGCCGCGCCCTCGATGGCGAGGAAGAACCAGATCGCGAACGGAATCGCGGCAAACAGCCCGCCGAGCATGGCGAACGACGGCCGTTCCGCACCGCCCCAACCGGCGGCAGCGAAGTGCGACCAGGAGAAGCCGCCGGACACCACGCCCATGAACACCAGCAACTCGCCGATGGCGAGAACGGTCACGACGAGCTCGAACGTCGCGGCAATCGTGACGCCGGCGATGTTGAGCGCCATGAACACCGCATAGGCACCGACGGCGGCGAGCCGCGCGTCGAGCCCGGGAAACTGGACATTGAGGTACGCGCCGATCGCGAGCGCGATTGCGGGCGGGGCGAACACGAACTCGATCAGCGTCGAAAACCCCGCGACGTAGCCGCCGACCGGCCCGAACGCCCGATAGCTGTAGGCGAACGGGCCGCCGGCGTGCGGGATAGCGGTCGTGAGCTCGGTGTAGCTGAAGATGAAGGTCGTGTACATGACCGCGATCAGCACGGTCGTGACCAGAAAGCCGAGCGTGCCAGCCTGCGCCCAGCCGTAGCTCCAGCCGAAGTACTCGCCGGAGATCACGAGCCCGACCGCAATGCCCCACAAGTGCAGGCCACCAAGCGTCTGCTTGAGGCCCGGCTGGCCGTCAGGCATGGCGCGCGGCACGAGGCAGCACCTGGGCCTCCAGCCAGTTCCTGATTTCGCCTAGCCGCAGCGTCTCGCTCTGCATCGCCGGTCCAAGCCCATGTTTCCACAGCAGCGGCGCGTCTGCAGGGTTGGCGTTGAGCGCGCGCAGCTCGGCCGCAAATGCGGCGAGCGCTTGCTCGTCACGGAACAGTCCCTCGCGCACCAGCGTCGCTCCATAGCGCTCCGCCGCAGCCGCAATGTCGAGGTAGCCATACTCGGGGTGATACTGCACGCCCCAGATCGTGCATCGATCATGGGTGAAAGCCGCGGCCTGCAGCCCCATGTCGTTGGAGGCGAGCGTGACGGCGCCCGTCGGGAGCGCGGCGATCTCGTCGCGGTGGACGGTCGGAGCCTCGAAGACGGCGGGCTTGCCGGCGAACAGCCGGTGAGACTTGCCGGCGTCGGTGAGCAGGATGCGCCGCGCAAAGCCGAACTCGCGACCGCGCGGGTTGGCACGCACCTCGCCGCCGGCTGCGGTCACCGCGACCTGCAGCCCCCAGCAGCTGCCGAAAAACGGCACGCCTGCGGCGAACACCGCCCGGGCGAGCTCTACCTGGCGCGTCACCGGCGCACCGCCCTCGTAGATGTTGAGCGCCGATCCGGTCATCGTGACGCCGTCGTAGCTGGCAAGATCGACGCCCGATGGCAACCTCGGCTCGACGTCGGCGGCCAGCACGATATCGCAGCGCAGCGCCGGATCGAGGTGCTTGAGCACGCGCGCGTAGCCGGCACCGGAATCGTAGCCAAGCGCGGCGCTCAGCCGTCGGCGAATCTCCGCGACGTTGCCATCGACGATGAGGATGCGCGGGCCGCTCACGTCGCGCGGCCTGCTGCCGCCAGGTTCCCGGCCACGGCCGCCCGGAATATCCGCTCGAGACTCGCGGCGTCGACCGGGATCGGGTTGCCGCCTGCCGACGGGTCGAGGGCCGCTTCGTGCCCGATCACCGCCGCCTTGTCGGCGCTGACGCCGATCTCGGCAAGCGAGTGCGGGATCAACAGCTGGCGCCTAAGCTCCAGTACCCACGCGAGCACGCCGTCGAATCCGCGCACCGGCAGGTCGAGCAGGCGACCGATGACGTCCGCCTTGTCGGCGATCGCTGCCCGGTTGAAGGTCATCACGTACGGCAGGATCACCGCGTTCGTGAGGCCGTGGTGGGTGTTGAACCACGAGCCGACCGGATGGGCGATCGCGTGCACGGCGCCGAGTCCCTTTTGGAAAGCCGTCGCCCCCATCGAGGCCGCGGCAAGCATCTCGGCGCGCGCCTCCAGGTCGGTCCCGTCGGCGCAGGCGCGGGGCAGGAAGCGCCGGACAATGCGCATCCCCTCGAGGGCGACGCCGTCGGCTAACGGATGGAAGCCCGGCGCGCAGTAGGCCTCGAAGCAGTGGACGAACGCATCGAATCCGGTCGCGGCGGTCACGCCGCGCGGCAGGCCGACGGTCAGCTCAGGATCTGAGATCACGACGCGCGGCATCATCTGCGGGTGGAAGATGATCTTCTTCTGGTGCGTCTCCTCGTTGAGGATCACGCCCGCCCGGCCGACCTCCGAACCGGTGCCCGCGGTCGTCGGCACGGCCACGACCGGGGCGATCCCGGCGGGATCGGCCCGCGTCCACCAGTCACCGATGTCCTCGAAGTCCCACAGCGGCCGGGTCTGCCCGGCCATGAATGCGACGACCTTGCCGGTGTCGAGGGCCGAGCCGCCACCGAACGCAACGACCCCATCGTGCCGCCCGGCGCGGTATGCACCGAGGCCCGCCTCGACGTGCCGGCTCGTCGGGTTCCCCTTGACGGCTGCGAACAGCGCCGCGTCCTTGAGCATAGCGAGGGCGCTGCTGATCATCGGCGCGCCCGCCAGCCCTTCGTCGGTGACCACGAGTGGCCGGCGGATGCCGGCGCGCGCGCACGCCGCGGCCAGCTCGGCGATGCGGCCTGGCCCCGCCCAAATCGTGGTCGGATAGTTCCAGTTGCCGCGTAGCGCGACGCTCATGTCGTCACCCTGAAGTGATAGGACTTCGGCCGCGTCAGCTGCTCGAAGCCGATACGCGACAGTGTGCAGCCGCGCCCTGAATTCTTGACTCCGGTCCAGGCCAGCGCCGGGTCGAGGTAATCGCAGCGGTTCAGGAACACGGTGCCGGTCTCAAGGGTATCGCCGAGCGCCTCGGCGCGTGCGGCATCCGCAGAGAAGATCGCAGCCGTCAGCCCGAAGTCGCTGTCGTTCATCAGCCGCACCGCTTCCTCGTCGGAGGCGACCTTCATGATCCCGACCGCCGGCCCGAAGGTTTCTTCGCGCATGATGCGCATCGAGTGGTCGACACCGACGAGCACCTGAGGTGGCAGGTACGGAGTGCCGGGCGCGGCGGCGGCGAACAGCGCCTCATCGATCACCTGGCGGGCGCCCCGGCCGACCGCATCGCGCACCTGGGCGCGCACCGCCTCGGCCGCGGCGGTGCGAACGACCGGTCCGAGAGTCGTCTCCGGATCGAGCGGCGAGCCCAGCCGGTACTGCCTCGAAAGCTCGACAAGGCCAGCCACGAACTCCTCGAAGCGCGGCGCGGCAACGTAGATGCGCTTGATGCCGCAGCACGACTGGCCCGCATTGAAGAACGCACCGTCGGTCAGCGTCTCGATTGCATGCGGCAGGTCGGCGTCGGCGCGCACGTAGGCGGGATCTTTGCCGCCGAGCTCGAGGCCCGAGGTCGCAAAGCCGCTCGCCGTCGCCGCGACGACCGCCTGGCCGCCCGCGACCGAGCCCGTGAAGCAGACGCTGGCGATCCGCGGGTCGGCCATCAGCCGAGTGGCGTCGGCGTGTGACAGGTGCAGGTACTGGTAAACGCCCGCGGGGAGTGAGGCGCTCGCGAATGCTTCCGCCAAGCGCTCGGCGCACAGCGGGGTCTGGTGCGAGTGCTTCAGCACCACGACGTTGCCGGCGATCAGCGCCGGCAGCAGGGCGTTGACGGCCGTGAGGTACGGATAGTTCCACGGCGCGATCACGGTGACGACCCCGAGCGGCACCCGCTTGATCTGCCGCTGAAAGCCGGTCTTCGTGCCCGGCTCGATCGGGGCAAGTGCCTGGGCCGCGATCCCGAGCATGTGGCGGGCGCGCTCCTCGAAGCCGCGGACCTCGCCGGGCGCATGCCGCAGCGGGCGGCCCATCTGCCAGCTGATCTCGGTCGCGATGTCGGCCGCGTTGGCGACGAAGGCGTCGACGGCGCGTCCCAGCAGCTCGCAGCGCGTCGCGAGCGGCAGCGCGGCCCACGCCGGCTGGGCGCGCCGGGCCGCATCGAGCGCACGGTCGATGTCGGCGGACCCCGCGAGCGGCCGCTCGACGTAGACGCGCCCATCAACGGGGCTGATGGTCTTGAGAACGTCCTGCACGCGCCGGCTCAGATGATCTCGAAGTACCGACTGAGTTCCCAGTCGGTGATCGCCTTGCGGAACTCGCGCTCCTCCCACTGGCGCGTCGCAGCGTAATGCTCGACGAAGGCATCGCCGAACAGTGCGCGCGCGACCTTCGAGGAGTGCAGCCGTTCGGCGGCGTCATAGAGTGTGCCAGGAAGGCGTCGCGCGGCCGGATGCTCCCGGTCGTACGCGTTGCCCTCGACGGGAGGGTCCGGCTCCAGGCGGTGTTCGATGCCCCACAATCCCGAGCCGATCGCGGCCGCCAGCGCGATGTAGGGATTGATGTCGGCCGCCGCGATGCGGTACTCGACCCGCTGGCTCGCGGCTCCGCCACGGATGACCCGCAGCGCCGTCGTGCGGTTTTCGATGCCCCAGGTCGCCGACGTCGGCGCCCAGTAGCCGGGCACGAGGCGTGAGTAGCTGTTGACGGTGCAGGCGATCATCGCCAGCAGCTCCGGCATCAGCGCCTGCTGGCCGCCGATGAACCAGCGCATCGCATCCGACATCTCGTGGGGCTTCGCCGGATCGTGAAATACGCTGTCGCCGTTCGTCTTGCGCAGGGAAATGTGCAGATGCCCGCTCTGGCCCGGGTAGCTGTTCGACCACTTGGCCATGAACGTGGCCATCAGGCCGCGGCGCTGGGCCAGCACCTTGGCGAAGGTCTTGAACAGCGCCGCCCGGTCGGCCGCTTCGAGCGCCTCGCAGTAGATCAGCGCCGCCTCGAGCACGCCCGGGCCCGTCTCGGTGTGCAGGCCCTCGATCGGAAAGCGCATCGCCTCGCCGAGGGCGAGCAACTCGTGATAGAGGTCAGAATGCACGGAGCTGCGTAACACCGAGTAGCCGAAGGCCCCCGGGGTCATGGTCTTGAGATGGCGGAACCCCTTGTCGCGAACCGACTCCGGCGTTTCCTCGAACATGAAGAATTCGAACTCGGCGGCGGCACTGACCTGAAAGCCCATGTCCGCGGCGCGCTCGAGTACGCGGCGCAAGGTCCCGCGCGGGCAGACCGCCTCGGCCCGCCCGGCGAACTCGGCGAGGAACAGCGCCGTTTTCGGCTCGAACGGGATCTCGCGCCGGGTGGGCGGCAGGATGCGGACGGTGGCGTCGGGGTAGGCGGTGTGCCAGCCCGTGAACTTCACGTTGTCGTACAGCTGGTCATTGGAGTCCCAGCCGAGGACGACGTCGCAAAATCCGACGCCCTTGTCGACGGCCGCCAGAAACTTGTCGCGACTCAGATATTTGCCGCGCAGGATGCCGTCGGTATCGAACACGCCGATCTTGACGTGCTCGATGCCGTGATCGGTGACGAACTGGCGCGCGGCCGCGATGTCGTTTCGGTTGTTGTTGTCCACGGGGCTCCGTCGCAGCGCCGCCTTGCGGCCGGCGGCTGACTCGGATGATATACGTCCGCCGTCGAGACAGCCGCGCAGCGTCGCGGCTCGACGCGTGTTGTCAACATGCTACATCGTTGCCGGGGGTCGAGGCGAATGCGCGATCGGTGCGAGGCGCGGCCAGGCTGACTGGATTCTAGAACGCTTGAAATCGGCCATGACGGCTGCGCGGAGCTGTCGCGGTGCCGTCCAGCGAATCGTCTCGGCGATCGGCACCCACGGGCGCGCGAACGCGGGTGATTGCCAAGTGCTCATCGCCGCAGGGTGGCTCGCAGTGAGTGTGGTGCGTGCTCTCAATCCAGTGCCTGTAGGCATGGCCTTCGACACCGGGCTTACGAGCGAGCTGGCCGCAATCGTTCTCGATCGCATCACGGGCGGCGCGAACCGCGCCTGCAACTGAGCCGCGTATCGTCGAGCCGCGCGCGTGTCGGCGCTCGCGCGCGTGCGCTGTCCTGCAGCAGGCAGCGGTCGGGTGCTCCGCCGGGGCCGGAGCCGCTGGCGGCAAGCCTCGTCACCCTGCCCGGGGCCACCGGCGGGCCTCCAGACGGGCGGCAGCTTGCCGCCGCCCGCCCGTCGTTTATCCTTAAGGGTGCCCGGGTGCGCGGTACCGTCGGCGTGCAGCGGTGCTGCGGAAGATGCGAAGCTATGGCGCTGCCACAGTCGGGTAGCGTGCCCGCGGAGGGACCATGCCTACCCAGATCCCGAATCTTTGCAACCTGGCCCTGGTCGGACATGCCGGCAGCGGCAAGACGACGCTGGCGGAGGCGCTGCTGCACGCGGCGGGTGCGATTCGCGCGCGCGGCAGCACCGCGCGCGGCACCACCGTCTGCGACTTCGATCCGCTCGAGAAGCGCCAGCAGCATTCGCTCGATGCGGCGCTGTGCGGCTTCGAGACGCACGGCCGGCGCGTGACCCTGGTCGACACCCCGGGGCTGCCGGACTTCGTGGGCCGGTCGGTCACCGTGCTCGCGGCCGTCGAGTCGGCCGCCGTGGTCGTCAACGCGGCTACCGGTGTGGAGTCGATGACCCTCCGGATGATGAGCGAGGCGCGCGAACGGGGCCTGTGCCGCATCATCATCGTCAATCGGATTGACATGCGGGAGGCGAACCCGCAGGCCGTGCTGGCGCAGCTGCGCGAGACCTTCGGCCGCGAGTGCCTGCCGCTGAACCTGCCGGCCGAGCACGGCGGCGCGGTCGTCGACTGCTATTTCCGCGGTACGGGACCGGCCACCGACTTCGATTCGGTGGCGGCGGCCCACGAAGCGATCGTCGACCAGGTGGTCGAGGTCGACGAGGAGCTGATGACGCGGCACCTCGAACAGAGCGGCTCGGTCACACTCGAGCAGCTGCACGGTGCCTTCGAGCAGGCGTTGCGCGAGGGCCACCTGATCCCGGTGTGCTTCGTGTCGGCCGAGACCGGCGTGGGCGTTCCTGAGCTGCTGCGCGTGCTCGCCGAACTCGCCCCGAGTCCGCTCGAAGCGAACCCGCCCGCGTTCCTGAGGGGGGAGGGCGAGGCGGCCGCTCCGGTGTCGGTCGCGCCCGACCCGGCGCAGCACGTCATCGCGCACGTCTTCAAGGTCACGGTGGACCCTTACGTCGGCAAGATCGGCGTGTTTCGTGTGCATCAAGGCACGATCCGGCCCGGCCAGCAGCTGTTCGTGGGCGACGGCCGCAAGCCGTTCCGCGTCACGCAGCTGTTCCGGCTGCAGGGCAAGGAGCAGCAGGCGCTGGCGGCGGCTGGTCCGGGCGACATTTGCGGCATCGCGAAGGTCGACGAGCTGCACTTCGACGCGGTGCTTCACGACTCGCACGACGAGGACCACCTGCACCTGAAGTCGGTACGCTTTCCCCCGGCCATGCTGGGCGTGGCGATCGAGCCCGAGAAGCGCGGCGACGAGCAGCGCCTGGCCGACACGCTCCACAAGCTGGTCGATGAAGACCCCTGCGTGCGCGTCGAGCATCATGCCTCGCTCAACGAGACGGTGCTCTACGGCATGGGCGAGCTCCACGTGCGCCTGCTGCTCGAGCGGATGACGGAGCGCTTCGGCGTGCACGTCAAGACGCACCCGCCGAGCATTCCGTACCGTGAGACGGTGACGAAGAGCGCGGAGGCGCTGTACCGCCACAAGAAGCAGACCGGTGGCGCCGGCCAGTTCGGCGAGGTGAAGCTGCGGGTCGAGCCACTGGCCCGCGGCAGCGGCTTCGAGTTTGTCGACGACGTGGTCGGTGGTGCCATTCCCGGGCAATTCATACCGGCGGTCGAAAAGGGGGTCCGCCAGGCGCTCGCCGAGGGTGCGGTGGCGGGATTCACGATGCAGGACCTGCGCGTGACGGTGCTCGACGGCAAACACCATCCGGTCGATTCCAAGGAAGTTGCATTCGTGACCGCCGGACGGCACGCGTTCGAGGAGGCGGTCGCGCAGGCGAACGCCGTCGTCCTCGAACCAGTTGTACGGGCGGAGATCAGCGTGCCCAGCAATGCGGTCGGTGACATCGCGGCGGACCTGGCGACCCGGCGCGGGCGCGTGACCGGGCAGGCGTCCTTGCCGGGCGGGCGGCTATCGTTGTCGGCGCTCGTCCCGCTCGCCGAGCTGACGGACTACGCCGTGCGGCTCAAATCCCTGACGGCCGGCGAGGGCAGCTACACGCTCGATCTCAGCCACTACGAGACGGTGCCTCCGCGGCGTCAGCAGGAGCTGACGGCAGCCTGGGACCGCCACCCGCACTCGGGCTGAGTGCGGCGCGCTCACCGCGCGCCGGGCGAGGCGAGTCGCACCAATCGCACTGTCCTGGCGGTGATCGTGCCTGCTGCCGCGGCCACTCGCTGCGGCCAATCACCGGATCTGTGACGGGACGCCCCGGCACAGCCGGGTCGACCAGGTTCCCGAGTCCGCCCTGTCGGCGACTGTCGGCGCAGGGCCCGGAGACACTCGGCGGGCACAGGTCTCGCCGCCACCACACGCGTCAGTTGGGGCCAAAACCTTCGATGCGGTCCAGTTGTTGACTAATAACCAACCAGTCAGTAATTTATCGATCTTTACCCGGTCAGTCGGCCAAGCCTGTGGCACCCGTCTCGACTCCCCGCACGACCATTGACCCGCCGCCAGGCCCGCGACGCGAACGCCGCAAAGAGGCGCGCCCGGGCGAGCTCATCGATGCCGCGCTCGATGTGTTCGCGGACCGAGGGTTTGCCGGGGCACGCCTCGAGGACATCGCGCAACGCGCTGGCGTCACGAAAGGCACCGTGTATCTGTACTTCGCGAGCAAGCAGGAGCTGTTCGAGGCCGCTGTACGCCACACGCTCGTGAGCTCCATCGCCCGCGCTCACGCGACGGTTCGCGACTTCGAGGGGACGACGCCCGAGTTGCTGCGCACCGTGCTCTCGGCCTGGTGGCACGGCGTGGTGCGCACCAAGGCCGCCGCGCTCGGCAAGCTGATGCTCGCCGAGGCCACGAACTTCCCGGAGCTCGCCCGTTTCTATTACGACAACGTGATCGAGCCTGGCCGGCGCCTGCAGGCGCGCATCCTCGAGCGGGGTATCGCGCGCGGCGAGTTCCGGCCGGTGCCGGTAGAACTGACCGTCAACTTCATCATCGCGCCGCTCCTGTACGTGCAGTACAACCAGCATTCATTCGCCCAGGTGATACCCGGAGCCGCGATCGACGACGACGGGTTTCTCGACGCATTCGTCGAGCACCTGCTTGCAGCGCTCGCGCCGCGCGAGCCGCCGCCATGAGCGGGCGCGCCACGGCGGCCGCCATCGCGGTCATGCTCGCTGCCGGGGGATGCGCTGCGACTGGCCCGCGCCCGCCGCCGCCACGCATGCTAGGGACCGCGGAACTCGCAGGCGTCGCCGAGACAACGCGCGTCCCGACGGTCGCGGACCGCTGGTGGACCGCGTTCCAGGATCCGCAGCTCGATGCGCTCATCGACGAAGCGCTCGAGCGCTCCCCGACGCTCGCTGAAGCGCGCGCGCGTCTGGCGTCGGCCGAGGCGCTGGCGACCGTGGCGCGCGCGGCGCGGTCGGCGGCGGGGAGCCTCACTGCCAGCGTCGAGCGCGAGCGACTGAGCGCGGAGGGCCTTTATCCTCCGCCCTATGCCGGAGCGACGCTGAATCTCGGCCAGGTCGGCGTGGACCTCAGCTACGAGCTCGACCTCACCGGCCGGACCCAGGCGCGCGTCGCTGCGAGCGAGGCGATGAGTGTTGCCGCGCGGCACGATCTGGCGGTCGCTCGCCTCTCGCTTGCCGCCGCGGTCGCGCGTGCCTATCTCAGGCTCGATCGCAGCCACGCGCTCGAGGACACCGTGCGCGACTCGGCGGCCCGCCGTCGCGAGGTGCTCGCGCTCACCGAACAGCGGGTCCGCGCCGGGCTCGACACGGCGCTCGAGGTCGAACAGGCGCGCGCCGCGCTTGCCGCCGCCGACTCGGATCTCGCCTCGATCGCCGAGGAGCGCGCGCTGGTCGCAAACCAGCTCGCGGCGCTGGTGGGTGCCGGGCCCGGCCGGGGAGACGCGCTCAGGCGACCGGCACTGGCGGCGGCGCCACCGCCGCCGGTCCCGGCAGAGCTGCCGGCCGATCTCTTGGGCCGACGGCCCGACGTTGCCGCCGAGCGCTCCCGCGTGCTGGCGGCAGCATCCAACGTGCGCGTGGCGGAAACCGAGTTCTACCCGAACATCAATCTCACGGCATCGCTGGGTTTCCAGTCGATCGAGCTCGGCTCCCTGATTGGCGGCGCGACGCGCACCTGGGACGTGGGTCCGGCGCTCAGCCTGCCGCTGTTCGACGGCGGCCGCCTCCGAGGCCAGCTCGCGGCGCGCGATGCCGACTACCAGGCGGCCGTGGCCCGGTACAACGCGACGGTGCTCGATGCGTTCCACGACGTCGCCGACGCGCTGGCCTCGCTGCGCTTCCTCGACCGCGAGCAGGCCGCGAGCGGGACTGCGGTCGCGGCACTCGAGCGCGCCTACCAGCTGGCCTTGGTGCGGTACCGCGCGGGACTCACCAACTACCTCACCGTCCTTATCGCCGAGGACCGGCTGCTCGCCCAGCGCCGCATCTCGGTGGACCTCGATGCGCGCCGTGCCGACCTTGCCGTCGTGCTGTACCGCGCGCTCGGCGGCGGCTTCTCGGCCTGACTGCCCGTGGAGATGTCATGAGCGACCCCGCCGCCACCGCTGCCGCACCGCCGCCGCCCGTGACCCGCTCGACGCGCCGCCGCGTGCTCCAGGGCTTTGCATCCGTGCTTGTCGTGATCGGCATCGCGTTGCTCGCCTACGTGCTGCTCATCGGCCGCTACCGCGAATCGACCGATGACGCCTACGTCGTCGGCAATCTCGTGCAGGTGACGCCGCAGGCGGGCGGAACGGTGGTCGCGATCCGCGCCGACGACACCGATTTCGTCGCTGCCGGCCAGCCGCTCGTCGAGATCGATCGCGCCGACGCGCGCGTCGCGCTCGACCAGGCCGAGGCGCAGCTCGCCAAGACCGTCCGCGACGTGCGCGCCCTCTACGCATCGACGGACGCGCTGCAGGCGAGCCTCGACGTGCGCAACAGCGAGCTTGCCCGGGCGCGCGACGATCTGGCGCGGCGCGCGTCCCTGGCGAGCACCGGCGCAGTGTCGGGCGAGGAACTCGAGCACGCCCGGGCGGCGGTGACTGCCGCGAGCGCGGCACAGGCGTCGGCCCGCCAGCAGTGGGAGAGCAACCGGGCGCAGACCGAAGGTACCGACGTTGCCTCCCACCCGCTGGTGCAGCAGTCCGCCGCGCGCGTCCGGGAGAGCTACCTCGCCTACGCCCGCTGCGTCGTCCCCGCGCCCGTCAGCGGCTACGTGGCGCGACGCACGGTACAGGTCGGGGAGCGCGTGCAGCCCGGTGCGACGTTGCTGGTGATCGTGCCGCTCGACGCCGTCTGGGTCGAGGCGAACCTCAAGGAGAGCCAGCTGCGCAACCTGCGTATCGGCCAGCCGGTGCGGCTCGAGGCGGATGAGTACGGCGGTTCAGTCGAGTACCACGGCCGGGTCGAAGGACTCGCGGCCGGTACCGGCAGCGTGTTCTCGCTGCTGCCCGCACAGAACGCCACCGGCAACTGGATCAAGGTCGTGCAACGCCTGCCGGTACGCATCACGCTCGAGCGTGACGAGGTCCACGCACACCCGCTGCGCGTGGGTCTGTCGGTGCGGGTCGTGGTCGATACCAAGGATCGCAGCGGCGGGCAGCTGGCCGGCGCGACAGCCGGCAGCCGGCGCTTCGTGTCGGCGACGCAGGACTCGGCGCTGATCGATGCCGATGCCCGGATCGGCGCGATCCTCCGGGCCAACGCGCCGCTGCCGGCGCACGGCCCCACGCCCGCGCCGCGGCCGGTCGGCGGCAGCTAGCGCATCCGATGATGGACGCCGTCAATCCGGCGCCGCTGCGCGGCTGGGCACTGCTGGCGGTCACCTTCGGGCTGTCGGTTGCGACCTTCATGGAGGTGCTGGACATCACGGTCGCGAACGTCTCGCTGCCGACGATCGCCGGCGACCTCGCCGTGAGTCCCACGCAGGGCACGTGGGTAATTACCGGCTACGGCGTCGCCAACGCCATTACGGTGCTGCTCGCCGGCTGGTTGTCGCGGCGCTTCGGCGAAGTGCGAATGTTCACGCTCTGTGCGCTGAGCTTCGGCACCGCGTCGTTCCTGTGCGGCTGGGCCGGGAGCCTGCCGACGCTGGTGAGCTTTCGCGTGTTGCAGGGCGCGGTGGCAGGTCCGATGGTGACGATGGCGCAGAGCCTGCTGCTGCGCAACTATCCGCCGGAACGGCGCGGGCTCGCGATGGCGGTCTGGGGGATGACGGTCATCGTCGCCCCGCTCGTGGGCCCGATCCTCGGCGGGTACATCACCGACAACTTCTCGTGGCAGTGGATCTTTCTGATCAACGTGCCCATCGCCGCAATCGCCGCCACCACCGTCTGGCAGACGCTGCACAAGCGCGAGACCGAGCGACAGCGCGTGCCGGTCGACTACATCGGCTTCCTGCTGGTCGTGATCGGCGTCGGCGCCCTGCAGATCCTGCTCGACAAGGGCAAGGAGCTCGACTGGTTCGAGTCGAACGCAATCATCGCCCTCGCGGCAGTGTCCGCGATCGGGTTGTCGACGCTCGTGATCTGGGAGCTGGGCGAGCCAGCGCCGGTCGTCAACCTGCGGCTGTTCCTGATTCGCAACTTCACAGTGTCGGCAACGGTGATCGCCTTTGGCTACGCGGCGATGTTCGGCAGCATCGTGCTGATGCCGCTGTTCCTGCAGACGCAGCTGGATTACACGGCGACCTGGGCGGGGCTGGTGGTCGCCCCCGTCGGCATTCTGTCGCTGCTGCTGACTCCCGTGCTCGGCCCCACGCTGCCGCGCGTCAACCTGCGGATCGTCATCACGACCTCGATGGTGATTTTCGCCGCCGCATCGTTCTGGCGCGCCACTCTGACGACTGGCGCCGACTACCTGCATCTGGCCGCGCCGCAGGTGCTGCAGGGCATCGCGGTGGCGTGCTTCTTCACGCCGCTCATCGTGCAGTACACGGCCGAACTGCCGGCGTCGCTGTTCGCGAGCGCCTCGAGCCTGATGAACTTCACGCGCATGCTGGGCGGTTCCGTCGCGACCTCGATCGTGACGACCGTCTGGGATCGGCGCGCGGCGTTGCACCAGACGACGCTGATCGAGCACGTGGTACCCGGGGCGTCCGGTGTTGAAGATGCGCTCGGCGCCCTCGCCGCACGCGGCATCAGCGGCCCCGGAGCGAGCGCTGCGATCGCGCGCAGCGTGTCGCAGCAGGCCTACATGCTGTCGGCCAACGAGATCTTCGTGTGGTCGGGAATGGTCTTTCTCGCGCTGATCGCCATCGTCTGGTGCGCTCGACCGGTGCGGCCGCGAGGCCCCGCCGTCGGGCACTGATCGCAAGCCCCGGCGCGGGGCTGCGCCGCGTCCGCCTCAGGGTGCGGCCGGGGCCACCGCGAAGGGCGTCGGTCCGATGGTGTTGATGCGATCGACGAAGTACCCGGTTTCGCCGAAGCACGTCGTTGGAATGCCGCGATGCTCCGCGTAGTGGAGCTGCACGCGCTGCCCGACGACTGTCGACAGCTTCTGCGCCACCGACGGATCGCGGACGGTGAAGTTCCAGATCTCCGGTTGCACGCCAGCGACCACGTACAGCGCGAGCTCGCCCTCGTAGGTTTTGCAGAGCCAGCCCTTGCGTGAGAATTTCTGCAGCGCCCCGGCGCGCTCCCCGTTCGAGTACTCGAAGCTGAGGCTCAGCCACGTATACAGGGCCGCCGCGCCGGCCACGGCCAGCAACCCGAGTGTGACAGCGAGCCCGGCGCGCCGGGCGATGCTCCTTCCGGCCACGCTACAGGATCTCCTCGCGCACCACGTCCGGTGAGGCGGGATCGTGCACCTCCGAGTTGAAGCCGATCAGCAGCATCAAGCCGGGCCCGGGGTTGCGGTAGGCGTGCGTCACTCCCGGCGGCACCGTGAACCGCCAGGTCTCGCCGGCGGGGACCTCGATGTCGCGGATCTCACCGTGCTCCTTGAGCCGCACCAACGCTGGCCCCGTCACCACCGAGATCTCGGTGCCGAGCCGATGGTGGTGATTGCCGCGCACACAGCCCGGTTCCGTCACGACGACGTGCACATTGCGCGTGCCGGCGATCTGCACCTCGTCCACGGGCTCGAACACCGAGCCGCGCGCGTCGCGGCGCGTGTCGAGAGTCTCGATCCGCGTCTTGGTCGTGCCCATCGTCCGAAGAATAGCAAGCCGGCGAGGCGAACTCCCGAGTTCGCGTCTGCGGCTCAGGGATTGTGGGGCGTGTCGTGCTCGGGCGGATGAGCCTCTGACCGGGCGGGCGGCGGCGCGGGTCGCGGTGCCGGGCGCGCGTCCGGCGGAACTGGCGGACTGGGCTCGGCGTCCGGTCGTGATTCGGGGATCGCCGGGCGCGTGTCCGTCGCGGGCGGTGGCTGAGCGGCGGCCCCGGGCGGACGCACTGGCCGGTCGGCCGGCACAATCCGCTGGACCGGCGCACCGCGATCCTGAGAGCCCGGCCGCGGCAGCGCCACCGGTTCGGTACGGATGACGTCTGCGCGCGGCGACGGCGCCGAGCCTAGAGCCGGGGGACGATCAGTGGCTGCGCTGCGATACGCGCGTGTGGGAACGGGCAGACCGCCGTTGGCAATGACTGCGCGTCGCTGCTGCTCGAACGGGACCGGCGCCGGTGGCGGCACCGTGCGGGCGATCACCGGCCGATTCCACAGCTCCGGCGCGACGCGCGGCGCGAATTCCGCGCGGCGCCCGACGCTCAGCGCGTTCGGTGCAATCGCCGGGGGTCTGGTGGTCGCCGAGGCCCGCGCGATCGGGTCGGGCGGTGCCTCGGCGCGATGCTGCTGCACCGGCGCGGCCGAGGTGAAGGCGCTACGCGTCGTGGCCGTCACGGCACCCGGGATTGCGAGATTTCGGTACGGGATGCCGCCGAGCGGCGTGAGCCCGCGTCCAGCCGCGGCCGTGCGGTCGGGCCCTGCACCGCTGACGGTGGCGTTGCCCGCGAGGACTGTATTCAGGTACTCGTTCGAGACGCGGATGTTGGTCGCGTTGACATTGCGACTGTAGGTGTTGCTGACCGGGTAGGGCGGGACGTAGACCTCGTTCCAGCCAAGCGGGAACCAGGCGACCGGTGCGTCGGCAACGGCGGCTGACAGGCCGGTGGACCAACCGGCGCCGCCCACCCAGCCGACGAGCGCGGGCGCATACACGGGTGCGTACTGCCGCGGGCCCGGTACCCAGCCCCAGGTGCCGCCGAGGTTGAGCCAGCGGCCGTAATGGAACGGCGCGAAGCCCCATGGCGCGGCGTCGATCCATGTCCAGCCCCACGGCGAGATCCAGGCCCAGTGGCCGTCGCGGTAGGGAGCCCAGCCGGCGCCGACCGCGGGAATCCACACCGCACCGTAATTGTCGACGACCTGCCAGGTGCCGTAGTCGTCGAGGTCCCCGTAGCCGGTCATGTCGGGCGACAGGTAGCGTGTGGCGACCGCTCGATCCTCGCGCCCGTCGCGGTCGGCGACCCACTGGTCAAAGGCGTCGGCGGGGGACAGCGAGGTGACCCCCGTGTCTGCGAGATCGCCGCCCGTGTACTGCATCTCTTGGCCCGCGCCGAGCGTCACGGCCTCGTTGCCCGCGGTGATCGCGACCTGTCCGCTGAGTGCCGCCGCCGTCAGCGCATCGCCGGATTCGCTGACGTCGACCCGGTAGTCACCCGGCTCCAGCAACGACACCGCGGCAGACGGGGTCGCGACCTCGAAAATCTGGTTCGGGCCGAGTGCAGGCACCCGCATCGACAGCGTTCCCGTCGTCAGCTTCAGCTGCACGGTGCGATCGTCGACGTTCAGCAGGCCCATACCGGTCTCGCTGCCGAGCCGGACCGCGGCCGAGCCCACGTGCAGTTCCACGCGCGACTCGCGATCCGCCCACAGCTTGTCGCCGGTCGTGAGTGGGCGATTCAGCACGTCGCTGATCCAGGTGTCGCTGCCGGCCGGCTGCAGCGAGACGGCGCCGAGCGCGACGTCGATCCGCGCGACGCGCCCGGGCGGGTCAACCGCTTCCTGGGCCCGGAGCGGCGCGGCAGCGGCGGTCAGCAGGATGCAGACCGCGAGCCCCGTGGTACGGGCGGTCAGTGCCGACGAACGCGCACGCAGCATTGCATCTCGCAGGCTCCGGCCCCTGAGCCCCGCGCCCGGCTGCTACATTGAACCGCAGCGCAGCGAGCGGCGTGCAGGTTGAGGAAAATTAACCTTGGCATCACGCCGGGCTCGCCCGTCTCGCGAATCCGTCTCGACCCGCACCGCTAGCCGTCCGCCGCCGTGCCCGCCAGCCACGCATCCAGCACAGCGGCTGACCCGACGGGTAGATGCAGGCCGAGCTTCGAGCGACGCCACAGGATGTCGTCGGCCGTGCACGCCCATTCGGTGCGCCGCAGGTAGCGGATCTCGGCGGCATGCAGACCGGGCAATACCGCCTCGCCCAAGTCGGCCTCGGTCGTCGCTGCGCCGAGCATGCGGCTCAGGCGCGTTCCATACGCGCGCGACCAGCGGTCGAGGAGCGCAGGCGCGAAGTGCGGATAGCGCCGCGCGAGGGCAGTCCGGAATGCCGCGTAGTCACCGCCCGGCAGGTCGCCCCCCGGCAGGTGGGCGTCGTGCGTCCATGGGGCGCCCTTCGCGCCGAGCAACGGCAGCAGGCGCGCGAGTGCGTCCTGTGCAAGGCGCCGATAGGTCGTGATCTTGCCGCCGAACACCGACAGCAGCGCCGGACCATCGGCTTCCAGCTCGAGACTGTAATCGCGGGTCACGCTGGTCGGGTCCGCCGATTCGTCCTCGAGCAGCGGGCGCACCCCCGAGAAGCTGCATACGACCTCGGCCGGCGTCACGGTATGGGCGAAATACCGGCTGGCAAGCTCGCACAGGTACGTCACTTCCTCGGCACCGATCGCCGCGCGCGCCGGATCGCCGTGGTACTCGACGTCGGTCGTGCCGATCAGCGTGAAGGCGCGCTCGTAGGGAATCGCGAAGATGATCCGCCGGTCGACGTTCTGGAAGATGTAGGCGAACGGATGGTCGAACAGGCGCGGCACGACGATGTGACTGCCCTTGACGAGACGCACGGCGCGCCGCGCGCGCACCGGCGTCGCCTGGTCGAGGAACGCAGCGACCCACGGTCCCGCTGCATTGACGATGCTGCGCGCGCGAATCGCGCGGCGCTCGCCGCCGTCGGCAATCAGGGTCGCGGACCACGCGCCGCGTTCACGCACGACGCGCGCACAGCGCGTGCGAGTCAGGATACGGGCGCCGCGCTCGTGCGCATCGAGCGCATTCAGGACCACGAGGCGCGCGTCGTCGGCCCAGCCATCCGAATACACGAAGCCCTGCCGGTCGCGACGTCTGAGCGGCACGCCGGCCGGATGCTGCGCCAGGTTGACCGTCTCGGATGCCGGCAGGCGCCGGCGCCGAGCCAAATGGTCGTACAGGAACAGACCCGCGCGGATCATCCAGGTCGGTCGCAGGTGCGGTTCATGCGGCAGCACGAACCGCAGCGGCCAGATGATGTGCGGGGCGGCATCGAGCAGCACTTCGCGCTCCTCGAGCGCCTTGCGCACCAGCCGGAACTCGAAGTGCTCAAGATAGCGCAGACCGCCGTGGATCAGCTTGGTGCTTGCCGAGGAGGTGTGCGCGGCGAGATCGTGCTGCTCGCACAGGACCACGCTCAAACCGCGCCCGGCGGCGTCCCGAGCGATGCCGGTGCCGTTAATACCGCCGCCGACGACCAGGACGTCGCACTCGCTCGGGCGCTCGGTCATCGGCGGCTGCGCGATCGGGTCATCACGACATATACCCACGGGATTGGCGGCATGCTGGCGCGCCGCGCCGGACCGTGGCGCTGCTCGCTGGCGGCGAAACGCCGGCCGCTCGCCGCTGGACGCGTGCCGTAGCCGGCACAGCCTCGCGAAGGTCGGCGCCACGGGGGCGGTGGACAGAAGTCGGCGGGCTCAGGCCGGTGGCTCCGGAACGCAACAGCGCCACTACTATAGCGCCGCGCCCGACCCCTGCGGCTCACCGCACACCTCGTCGGGCGCGCCAGCCCAGTAGCCGGGTCCTCGCGACTCACGGCCTTCGGCGCGGTCCGCGCCGCGCGGACCGTTCAGGCCACGGAACGCTGCTCGCGCGCGGGGAAGCCGGCCGGCGCCGTCCCGAACCAGTGGAGTGCAGCGCCGAGCGCGGCGACCTCACCGACGATCAGCAGCGCCGGCGAGCCAAGTGCGTACGCGCTCGCCAGCGCCTCGACGTCCCCGAGCGTGCCGATCACGACCCGCTGCTCCGGCCGGCTGCCGTTCTCGATGACTGCGACCGGCGTCGACGCGGAGCGGCCGTGTCGCAACAGCTCGCGCCGCAGCGTGCCCAGCATCGCGACCCCCATATAGACCGCGAGCGTCTCGCGCCCGCGGGCGAGTCCGTGCCAGTCGGTCGCCTCGACGGACTCGCGGCAGTGCGCCGTGACGAGGCGGATCGAGCCGGAGTAGTCGCGGTGGGTCAGCGGGATGCCCGCGTACGCGGCGCACGCGAGCGCCGCCGTGATGCCCGGTACCACCTCGAACGAAATCCCGTGACGCACGAGATACTCGAGTTCCTCGCCGCCGCGCCCGAAAACGAAGGGATCGCCGCCCTTGAGCCGCACGACGCGGCGGCCGCGTCGGGCGTGCTCGACCATCAATTCCTGAATCCGCGCCTGTGCGACGCTGTGAGCGCCACCGCCCTTGCCGACCGCGATGAGTTCGGCCTCGCGCCGCGCGAGCCCGAGTACCTGCGGCGAGACCAGCCGGTCATGCAGCACGACATCGGCGGATTGCAGCGCCCGCAGCGCGCGCAGCGTCAAGAGCCCCGGGTCGCCGGGTCCTGCACCGACCAGCGCGACCGAGCCGGGTACGGGCGGGGCGACTCCGGCGGCGAGTGCCGCGGCGACAAGGCGCTGTGCCTCCGGTTCGCGGGCCTTGCGCACGAGATCGCTGACCGGCCCGCGCAGCAGCCAGTCATAGAAACGGCGGCGAGCCCGGAGGTCGCGCACCCCCGCCTTGATCCGCGCCCGCCAGGCGGCGCAGAACCTCGCCAGCCGGCCGAGCGATTCGTCGACTGCCGCCTCGACGCGCTCGCGGACGAGGCGCGCGAGCGCCGGCGCGCTGCCCTCGGTCGAGATTGCCACCACGAGCGGCGAGCGGTCGACGATGGCTGGCAGAATCCCGGTGCACAGCGCCGGATCATCGACCACGTTGACGTAGATTCCGCGCGCTTCCGCGGCCGCGGCCACGGCCCGGTTGATTGCCGCATCGTCGGTGGCGGCGATCGCGAGGCGAGCGCCGTCGAGATCGGTGGCGACGAAGCCGCGGGCACGGTGCTCGAGCCGTCCGGCGCGCAGCGCCCGCGATAGCCCTCCGGAGAGGGCCGGTGCGACGAGCCGCAGCCGCGCGCCGGACCGGCGGAACAGGTCGAGCTTGCGCTCGGCGACGGCACCGCCGCCGACGATCACCACCAGCCGATCGCGAAGGTCGAGGAACAGAGGGAAGTAACGCACCGGCGCGCCCGCAGCGGTCCCCGCCTCAGCCGGCGGCCGGGCCGGTGATGCGCCCGGTGCGCCACAGGAAATCGCCGAAGCGCTCATCACCGCCGCGCTCGGCCGCGAACGCCTGCAGCAGGCCGTCGAGCTCGGCGAGGAACGCCGTCTCGTCGAGGTTCTCCCGGTACAGCACGGCGAGTCGCTGGCCGCGTGCGTCGCCCCCGAGGTGCAGGTTGTAGCGGCCGGCAGCCTTGCCAACCAGCCCGACCTCCGCCAGATACGGACGCGCACAGCCGTTCGGGCAGCCGGTGATCCGCAGGCTTAGCGGCACGTGACTGATCCCGTGGCGGTCGAGCAGCGTCTCGACCTGCGACAGCAGCTGCGGCAGGTAGCGCTCCGCCTCGGCCATCGCGAGCGGGCAAGTCGGCAGCGCCACGCAGGCGAGCGCGTCCCGGCGCAGCGGAATGAGATTTTCCACTGCATCGAGACGAAAGCGCGCGATCAGCTCGTCGACCGACTGCCGGCCGTTCGGATCGACCCCGGCGATGATCACGTTCTGGTTCGGCGTGATCCGGAAGTCGCCCGTGTGCATCCTGGCGATCTCGCGCAAGCCCGTCAGCCACGGCAGATCGAACCGATCGGCGATCCGGCCGGCCGGGATCCGCAGCGTGCGGTGCCAGCGCCCGTCGAACCCCTGCAGCCAGCCGAACCGGTCCCCGTTTGAGGTGAATGCGAACGGTCGCGCCGGTTCGAGCTTGCATCCGGCACGACGCTCCACCTCCGCGACGAACCACGCGAGGCCGCGGTCGGCGATCGTGTACTTGAGCCGGGCATGCTTGCGATTGCTGCGGTCTCCGACGTCGCGCTGCGTCGTGACCACGGCCTCGGCAACTGCCAGCAGGTGATCCAGCGTCAGGAACCCTGCAACGTCGGCGAGGCGCGGGTAGGTGGCGGCATCGCCGTGGGTCGCACCGAGTCCGCCGCCGACCGTCAGGTTGAAGCCGGCGAGGCGGCCGTCCTCGACGATGGCGATGAAGCCGAGGTCGTTCGCAAACACGTCGACGTCGTTCGATGGCGGGACCGCGATCGCAGTCTTGAACTTGCGCGGCAGGTAGGTGCTGCCATAGACCGGCTCGACCTCCGGGGTGCCGGTGAGCTTCTCGCCATTGAGCCAGATTTCGTGATAGGCGCGGGTCCTCGGCAGCAGGTGCTCGGACAAGCGCCGTGCCCACTCGGCCGCCTCTGCGTGCGCCGGCGATTCGACCGGGTTCGAACTTGCGACCACGTTGCGATTCACGTCCCCGCAAGTGGCAACGGTGTCGAGCAGCGCGGCGTTCAGGGCCGCCATCGTCGGCTTGAGATCGCCCTTGGCGATGCCGTGGAGCTGAAACGTCTGGCGGGTCGTCAGGCGCAGCGAGCCGTTCGCATGCGCGCGTGCCAGTTCGTCGATTGCGAGCCATTGCGCGGGCGTGCACACGCCGCCCGGCAGACGCAGCCGCACCATGAAGCGCCACAGCGGCTCGAGCTTCTGCAGCCGCCGTTGCTCGCGGATGTCGCGGTCGTCCTGCTGGTAGCTGCCGTGGAGCCGGAGCAGCTGCGTGTCACTCTCCGCGAGCCCGCCGGTCGTCGGATCGGCGAGGCTCTCCGCCAGCGTACCTCGGAGCCCGCGGCTCGCGGCCTTGATGGTCTCGATCGCAGACAGCTCGGTCATCGCGTCTCAGTAGACATCGCGCGCGTAGCGTTTGGCCTGCGCCAGCCCGCTCAGGTAGTCGGCAGCGTCCTCCGGCGAGCGCGCGCCGTGTGTCGCGATCACCTCGGTGAGCGCCGCGTGCACGTCGGGGGCCATGTACTGCGCATCTCCACACACGTACACCGACGCCCCCTGCTCTAGCCACGCGAACAGCTCCCGGCCGTGCTCCCGGAGCCGATGCTGAACGTAGACCTTGTCGGCCTGGTCGCGCGAGAACGCGACGTCCAGGCGGTGCAGCTGGCGACGTTTCAGCGCGTCCTGCCACTCGAGCTGATAGAGGAAGTCGCGCTCGCGGTGTCGGCCGCCGTAGATCAGCCAGTTCCGCCCGCGCGCGCCGTCGGCGACCCGCTGCTGCAGGAAGCCGCGGAACGGGGCGACGCCCGTGCCCGGACCGATCATGATGATGTCGCGCGTGCCGTCGGCCGGCACCCGGAAGCGGGGATTGGGCTCGACGAAGGCCCTGAGGCGCGCGCCGGGACTGGCGACCGAGATCTGCCAGGAAGCCGGGCCGATGCGCCGCTCGCCAGCGTAGCGGTAGTCGATGACGGCGACGGTCAGGTGTGCCTCACCGCCAACCTCGCGACGGCTGGAGGCGACCGAATACAGCCGCGGCGTGAGCGGATGCAGCGCGCGCACCAGCGCCTCGGGCTCCCAGGCGGCCGGAAAGCGTCGCAGCAGGTCAGCGACCTGCAGCTGCTTGAACGCGTGGCGCAGCTCCGCGGCGGATTCTGGCGCCAGCCAGCGCGCCAGTTCGCTATTGCCGCTGCGTTCGGCGAGCCGCTCGACAAGCGGGCGCGCGATGCGCGCGATCTCGCGACGGCTCGTGAGCCAGCTGCGCAGCGAATGCGTGGTACCGTCGATTGTGACCGGAGCGGCCGGATCGAGAGCGGTGAGCTCGACGATGCGCTCGACCGCGGCCGGCGGGTTGTCGGCGATCACGCCGATCGCATCACCGGGCTCGTAGTCGAAGCGCTCCTCGGGAATCGCGAGCTCGACGTGCCGGATGTCGCGGTCGGCACCGCGCGCGGTGATCCGCTGGTTCGCCAGCAGCTCGAGTTCGAGCGGGTGCTCGCGGGAGGCGAGCGGGATCGCCGTGGGCCGCAGCGGCGTGACGATTGCCAAGCGCGGCGGCTCGGTGAGGAGCTCGCTGCGGGCGGCACCAACCGCTTGCTCGATCCACGGGGCGGCCTGCTGTTCGAGGTCGACATCACAATCGACCCGGGCAAACAGGCGCCGGGCGCCGAGTTCGGCCAGCCGCTCGTCGAGCACTCGGCCGGTGTGGCAGAACCTGGGGTAGCTTGAGTCCCCGAGCGCCAGCACCGCGTAGGCCAGCGAGGGCAGCTGCGGTGCGCGTCGGCCGGTCAGGAAGTCGAACAGGGCGCGGGCATCGTCGGGCGGATCGCCGTCGCCGTGCGTGCTCGCAACCAGGAACACGAAGCGCTCCTGCGCGAGCTGCTTGGGCGAGTAGTCCGCGGCGCTGACGACCAGGGCGTGCAGCCCCGCCGTCTCGAGTCCGCGACCGAGCCGCTCCGCGAGGCGCCGCCCGTTGCCGGTCTGCGATCCATAAATCACTGTGACGGCGGTCGCCGGCGTGGTCCGGGTCGCGGCGGCATGCGGGGCGGCGAGGGGCTGGACGAGCGGCAGGGCGAGGAAGCCGCGCGCGCCGCTGCGGGCGCGCTCCGCGGCGAGCCCCGCCGTATAGCCACTGATCCACAGTAGCTGCGCCGGGTCGAGATCGGCGATCAGCGCGTCGAGACGCTCGGCACGCTCCGGATCGAACGGGAGCATTCCGGCACTCGCTATTGGGCTCGCACTCATGGGAATCGAGGCTCTCGGTCAGAGGTCCTGATCCTAGGCAGGGGCCCGATTTCGAGGAAACGCTTTGTCGTTATAGGCCGATAACCAGACGTTGCTCCCGGGGCCGGGCCGGCGCAGTGGCGTGGCTGCGGAACCGTCACCGTTGGCCGCCGCGCGCGCCGGTCCGCCACAACCCTTGGTGCCGCTCGCTGACGGCCGGCACAGCGGGGCGCAGCGCCGGCGCGCCCGGTGGCAATCCCGCCGGCATTCCTGTAGGGTGCTTGCCGGCTCGTGACCCTTTCTCCTTTTCTGCCTCCCGCCGCCCGGGTTCTCCGGTGCC
>Ga0209415_10003749_pt1 | contig 28204 bp, 30 predicted proteins | sample PeaSoiSIISIP2007_FD_187696 | JGI IMG/M metagenome (GOLD analysis project Ga0209415, IMG submission 187696) | Peat soil microbial communities from Weissenstadt, Germany - SII-SIP-2007 (SPAdes) (version 2) | ecosystem: Environmental > Terrestrial > Soil > Wetlands > Peat | place: Germany... | reverse complement strand
GTGGCCCCCGTCGTCGTGGTGGTCGCACCGGTGGTGGTGGTCGTGGCCCCCGTCGTCGTGGTGGTCGCACCGGTGGTGGTGGTCGTGGCCCCCGTTGTCGTGGTCGTCACCCCCGTCGTCGATGTGGTGGCACTGGTCGTGGTCGTGGTCGTGCTGGCTTTGAAGGAAATATTGTCCACGGCGCTGTCGTTTGCCTCGTCGCCGAAGGTCAACGTGCAGACGTCACCTTTCGCTTGTTGCGCCGGCGTCGGTGGACAGGGGTAGAGCGCGGCGTCGGCGGTCGGGCTGTTTCCGATCGAGTCGGTGGCCGGACAGGTCACCGCTGCCGGCGCCGGGCCACAGGGAGGCCCGACCGTCCCCTCGACGACGGTGAATACTGTCGAGATCGCGCCCTTGGCGGTGGTGGTCACGAGGGCCGAGAACGACGGGGCGTTGCAACTGACCGAGATGGAGGAGTTGACGACCCCGCCGTCCATCACCGTGGGCTGGCTCGGATCGCTGTTGCATTCGAGAATGTTGCCGATCGAGCTCTTGGTGAATCCGCTTCCCGTGATGGTCACCTTCGATCCGTTGACCAGACCCGTCGACGGAGTCACCGTCATCGTGCCCGCTGCAAAGGCAGACGCGGTTCCCAGGAGGACAGAGCCGGAGACCACGAGGACCGACGCGAGCACCATGAGGGTTTTGGCCCGGGTGTCACGCCCTCTCGAGAGCACCGCCGTGACTCTCGACCGACCTGAGCTAATCACGACCCACCCCCCGCATTGACCGCCTCAGACGGACGTCGCCGTCATCGCGCGTCGCTGCCAAGATCCGCACACGCCGATACCCCGCACAAACAATATGGGAGCCCACTGCCTCGGGAATCCTCATTTTTGATGAGGTTTGCAGCGTGCGGGTTGTGACCGGTGGGTCATCACCAAAGGCGGCCCGATCGCGTGGGATCACGAGCGATGTCGGCGTCGGAAACACGTCGGGGCGGGCGACGCACGTCGTCAATAGTGATGATGTGCTGTGTCCGGGGCTCAAATATCCTTAGACAAGAAATTGAGGGGGTTCGTCCCCTCAGTGGGGGTGACTCTTGTCCAGGCATGCGTTGACCAATGCTGTGTCGCAGACCGTCTCGCGTACCCGCATCGGTGGGTCCCGACGGGCGCGTTCGCGACTCTTTGCCCTTGGGGCCACCACGCTCATCATCGCGGGCCTGACCATGGTGGCGAGTTCCGGATCCGCATTCGCCGCCGGCAACGCCAACGTACCCATGACTGTTACCCCGGACACCGGCCTGAGCAACGGTCAATCGGTCACGGTCACGGGCAGCGGCTTCACAGCCTCGTCGATCGGGAATGTCCTGGAGTGCAACTCGGACGCGAAGCAACCGACGGTGGACGTCCCCGCCCCCGTCAGTTCGACAATCTCGGTGAGCTGCACTGCCGCCTCGTATTCGCACCTGGTTACAACGAGCGCCACGGGGGCACTATCGGGGACGTTCCCCGTTGTGCAGGGCACCGTCGGGCCTCCGTGCGGTCCGGCGCCCGCCGTCGCGGCCTGCCCCGCCACCGACTCGGCGGGGACTTCACCGACCGCCGACGCCGCGCTGTACCCGTGTCCCCCCACGCCGGCCCAGCAGGCAATCGGTGACGTGTGCCAGTTGACCTACGGCGATTCAGCCGGCGACGGCACGACCGCCGTCGACATCCTCTTCGGCGCCGAGACCCCTCCCTCCGCGACGACAACGGCTCCGCCTACCACCGCTGCACCGGTCACGGCCACGACCAAGGCTCCGACCACGCCGACCACGGTGGCCCCCGCCACGGGCGCCAGCAGTGCGACGACGACGCCGGCCGCCGCGCCGGCCGCTTCGACGGGGACGCTCGCTTCCACCGGTCCCGGACCTGCTGTCGGACTGCTGGGTGTGATGGGTGGCCTGCTTCTGCTTCTGGGACTGGGACTCCTCCTGATGATTCTGAACGTGCCCCAGCGCGCCTTTGCGGGCATCTTCGACAGAGGTGGCCTGCGACGGAGCAAGGCGCGGGTCGAAGGCGCTCCCGGGGAACCGCGGTCGAAACACAGGGCCACGGCGGCTTCGAGCTGGTCGGGGCACGTCGACCAGCTCGGGCGACGGCTCGGGCACGGCATCTGCACCGCCCCGGACGCTGCCCGGGGTGTGACACGGCGGGTGGTGTCGGCGTCTACCCGGACCGCCACGTGGTTCTTGGGTCGGTAGCTCGGTAGCGGCTGTCGCCGCGCCGGCAATTACCGGACGCGCCAGAACCGACGGTCCTTGGGCCGCACCCAAAGGCCGCACCCGGGCGCGAGGGCTCGTTCGTCGCCGGCGGTGAACTCGGCACGGAAGCGCCCGCGCCGTCTCTGTCCTTTCCCTGCCGCCCTGCGCCTCGTCGCGACCGTGACCCTCGGGCGGTGTCGACGTCGTGTTCCGGACCGCCACTCCGAACACGTAACCGCATAAAGCCGATTGACTTACTCAGCTTTACCCCTTAGAGTCTCAGCCATGGCGATCCCCGTGAGCCCGCCTGTCGCCCTACCCCCAGGCGACAGGGCAGGACGCCTCCGGGAGGTCGCCATGTCCTTGCACCACCAGGCCGGTCATCCCGGCGGCGGGGTCGACCGCGACGGGCATCCTGGGGCCACGGGCTTGGTGGCCATGGCGCGGGAGTGGGCGGCGCGAGCCCCGGCGTGGCCGGGCATGACGCGCCAGGGTCGCCGTCGGTGGGACTTGATGGCGGCGTCGGACGCCTTCGAAGCTTGGGTCATCGCGTGGGAACCGGGAGGCGCCATCGAGCTGCACGATCATGGCGGATCCGCGGGTGCCGTCGCGGTGGTGGCCGGCGAGCTGCTGGAGACGATCATCGTGACGCAGGCTTCGGGTGGAGTGGGGCTCCGGAGCAGCACGCTGGAGTCGGGCCAGTGCATCAGCTTCGGGGGACATCACGTGCATGACATCGTCAACCGGAGCGCCACCCCGGCCATCAGCGTTCACGTCTACGCTCCGCGCTTGAGCTCCATGACCTATTACCGGATGTCCGAAGGCGTGTTGGAGGCGGGAGCGACCGTCCGCTACCAGTTGGGCGAGGCGGTCGCGTGAGCATCTCCGTCGACGACCTCGTCGAACGCGCCCGGAGACGCATCCGGCGCGTGGGCCCGCACGAGCTCGCAGGTCTCGTCGCCGAGGGCGGCCTCGTCATCGACATCCGACCCGCTGAGCAGAGACGCCACGAAGGCGCGCTGCCGGGCGCTCTGGTGGTGGAACGGAACGTGCTCGAATGGCGTCTGGATCCGAGCGGTGACCATCGCCTGCCCGAGGTCCGCGATCTCCACCAACCGGTGGTGGTGGTGTGCTCGGCGGGCTACGCCTCGAGCCTGGCTGCGGCATCGCTCGCCGATCTGGGCTACGCGCGGGCGGCCGACCTGGTGGGCGGCTACCAGGCTTGGAGCGCATGGTTCGCACGGCGAAGTGAGCCTGGGCACGGGCCGCCGCCGGTCGACGCCGATCTGCCGCACACCGGCCCGGGGGACGGACGGCACGAGATCACCCAGAGAGCACCTGCATAGACTTTCGCCGAGGCGCCGCCGGGCGGTGCCGACGCGGACGAGGAGGCCACGATGTCGCAATGGGGATTTGAAACTCGACAGATCCATGCCGGCGCCGTTCCGGATCCGGCCACCGGGGCGCGGGCCGTCCCGATCTATCAGACGACGAGCTACACGTTCCGGGATACGGCGCACGCCGCCGCCCTCTTCGGGCTGGAAGAGCTGGGCAACATCTACACCCGGATCATGAACCCCACCCAGGCGGTGTTCGAAGAGCGCGTGGCGGCCCTCGAAGGGGGAGTCGCAGCGTTGGCGGTCGCGAGCGGACAAGCGGCTGAGACCGTCAGTCTGTTGAACCTGGCCGAGAACGGCGGGCACATCGTGTCCTCCGCCTCGCTGTACGGAGGGACCTACAACCTCCTCCACTACACGCTGCCGAAGCTCGGTATCGAGGTGAGCTTCGTCGAGGATCCCGACGACCTCGATGCATGGCAGCGTGCCGTTCGGGACAACACCAAGGCCTTCTTTGCCGAGACCATCGGCAACCCCAAAGGGGACGTGCTCGATTTCGAGGGCGTGTCGGGTATCGCCCACGCCCACGGCATCCCGCTCGTCGTCGACAACACGGTGGCGACGCCATACCTGGCCCAACCGTTGCGCCACGGAGCCGACATCGTCGTCCACTCGGCGACGAAGTTCATCGGCGGCCATGGGACCTCGATCGGCGGGATCATCGTGGACGGCGGAACGTTCGACTATGAGGGCAGCGGGCGCTTCCCGGGATTCACCGAGCCCGATCCCAGCTATCACGGGCTGGTGTTCGCTCAGCTCCCCGAGGCCCTGTTCCCGGCCCGCTACGTCTTGAAGGCCCGACTGCAGTACCTGCGCGACATGGGGCCTTCCATCGCGCCGCTCAATTCCTTCTTGTTCCTCCAGGGACTCGAGACCTTGAGCCTCCGTATGGAGCGTCACGTCGCCAACGCCCAGCACGTGGCCGAGTGGCTCGAGCGCCGCGACGAGGTTTCCTGGGTGTCGTACCCGGGCCTCGAGTCGAGCCCATGGCACGAACGGCAGAAGCGGTACCTTCCCAACGGCGCCGGTGCGATCTTGGGATTCGGCATCGCCGGAGGGGCCGACGCCGGTCGCAGGTTCATCGAGGGGTTGGAGCTGTTCAGCCACCTCGCCAACGTCGGAGACGTCCGGAGCCTGGCCATCCACCCCGCGTCGACCACGCACTCACAGCTCACCGAAGCGGAGCAGGTGTCCACCGGGGTCACCCCTGACCTCGTGCGGCTCTGTGTCGGACTCGAGACCCTCGATGACATCCTGGCCGACCTCGAGGCCGGGTTCCGTGCCGCCAAGGTCGGGTGAACCGATCACCACGACCGGAGCCTGGAGTGTCGGCGACGAGATAGGGGACCGGCGCTTCGCTCGCGTGGTCGGGGGCGAGGGGCTGGGCCTCGAGGCGGGCGGCCGCCTGGGCCCGGTCGAGATCGCCTACGAAACCTGGGGCGAGCTCGATCCTTCCGGCGGGAATGCCGTGCTCGTCCTCCACGCCCTGACCGGTGACTCCCACGTCCTCGGGCCTGCGGGCCCGGGACACCCGAGCGCGGGGTGGTGGCCCGACATCATCGGGCCGGGCGCGCCCATCGACACCGATCGGTTCTTCGTCGTGTGTCCGAACGTGCTCGGGGGTTGCCAAGGAACCACCGGGCCCGCATCGGTGGCCCCGGACGGAAAACGCTACGGGTCACGTTTCCCCATCATCACCGTCCGCGACCAGGTCCGCGTCGAAGCGTTGTTGGCGGACCACCTCGGAATCTCGCGGTGGGCGGCGGTGGTAGGCGGCTCGATGGGTGGCATGCGGGTGCTCGAATGGTGCGTGGGATCACCCGAACGCGTCGAGCGGGCGGTGGTGATCGCGGTGAGCGCGGCCGCCACCGCGGAACAGATCGGGCTCTGTTCACTCCAAGTGCGCACCATCCGGGCGGACCCGGCGTTCGCGGGGGGTGACTACTACGACCGCGCCGTGGGTCCGGCCCAGGGACTGGCCATCGCCCGGGGGATGGGGCAGGTGAGCTATCGGACAGCCGCAGAGCTCGACCTGCGCTTCGGTCGAGAGGCCCAAGGTGTCGAGCAGCCCTTGAAAGGTGGTCGCTACAGCGTGGAGTCCTACCTCGAGCACCACGGTGACACGTTGCTCCGCCGCTTCGACGCCAATTCGTACATCGTGTTGAGCGAGGCCATGAATCATCACGACGTGGGTCGTGGTCGAGGCGGCATCACCGCCGCCCTGTCGGGCGTGAAGGCCGAGACGAGCGTCATCGGGATCTCCTCGGATCGCCTCTATCCGATCGGGCTCCAATACGAGATGGCCCGGCTCCTCCCGAACCGACCCGAGGTGCGGGTGGTGGAGTCGACGGTGGGCCACGACGGGTTCCTCGTCGAGAGAGCCGCTATCGGTGCCTGGATCGCCGACGCGTTGGCCTGACGCCGCCCGAGCGGTTGTCCCCGCGTCCGACCGCCCCTGCCGCGGGTATCTCGCCCAGGCATCAGGCAGCTAGGGTCCCGTCGGGGGACGACGGGGCTAAACCCGGACGCGCCCTCGTGCCGATGAGAACCAGGTGGCTGGCCTTGGTCTCACGCCTATTGGACCCCGGGACGAGGCCGGTTTCGGTCTTCTCGGCATCGTCATCTCGCTGCTCGTCGTCGCGCTCTTGAGTGTCGGGGCCCTCGAGGCCTTTGCCGGGGGATCGGGAACGGGTTCAGGGTCCCAGGTCCTGAGCCCCACCGTGGACCGGGCCTATGACGTCCAAGCCCAGTCGTCGCTCTCGACGGCCATGCAGAACGTGCGCGACGGTGCCATCAGCAACGGGGGGCTGTCGGCCTCGGACCTGGCGCAGTTCGGCGTGACGACGGGTCCCTCGAGTTCCGCCACGATGGTCAGTGGGGCGGTGGCAGACCCCGCGGCAAGCGGCGGGACCGATGGCGCCCTCGGATTCGGAAGCGTGACCTTGGCGGCAGCGTCGAAATCGGGGACGTGCTGGTACGTCTGGTTCTCGACGTCGGCGACATGGTTCGGCTTCGAGCCCGATGCGACCTCGTGCATCGCGCCGTCGATGGCCACGGCCCCGTCCCCGGGTGCGGGGTCTCCGGGGACAGTGGGTTGGCAGCAGGGATCGTTCCCGACCACGGGGTAAGACACCCGGCGAGCGGACGGGCTCGACGGCACACCGACGAGATCCGGCGTTTACCATCGACGTGGCACCGGTTTTCCGGGAGTGACTGGTCAGGGCGCCTCGGTATCGGTCGCCCACGGATCAACGGAGCGACGCCATGAGCCAACTGCGGTGCAGCCACATCGACCAAATCGCCGATCCCGCGCCCTCCTCCGGGGGGTGCGAGGACTGTCTTGCCGCCGGCCGCAGGGACTGGGTGCACCTCCGTGTCTGTCAGACCTGCGGCCACGTGGGTTGTTGCGACAGCTCACCCGGCCGCCACGCCACCAAGCATTTTCTCGCCGGGGCGCATCCCGTGGTGCGGTCCTTTGAGCCCGGCGAGGACTGGTACTGGTGTTATGTGGACGAGGTCGACTATGAGCTCGCCGACAAACCGCCGGCGCCCTCGCATCTGTGACCGGGCGCCGACCCGAACTCTCCGCGCGCGGCGCCACCGTGGCAGGGGAGGCGCGGCCATGGCGGAGGTGAATTCGGCGGTGAACACCCGGGAGGCTCTGCACACCATCGCCGCCCACGTCCTGGGTCGCCGGCGCTTCGTGGTCAGTGGCCGATTCGGTCTCCGTGCCTCGCCGGGTGGCATCGCCACGCCGGCTTTCGGTGACGGCATCGAGACGGTCCGCATCTCGGGGGCCTCGCTGGTACGTGAGGTGGGCGCCACCACGACGTTGCTGACTCTCAACCGATCAACGCTCCGACTCCTGGGCAGCTTCGTCGACGTGAGTCTGGACGAGCCCTTCAGCGTCGGAGCCGACACGCCCGTCCTCGGTGACCTCGACACCCCGCTCGACCTGGAACCCGCCACCGTGACCGCGATCGCGGACTGGTTCGCCTTGGCGTGGCGCGTCCTGGACGACGTGCTCGTCTCACTGCCCGACGGCGCCGACGCCTCCACGATCCAACTCTGGCCCGAGCACTTCGATGCGGCCACCACCGTGACGGTGCCTCCGGCTGAGCCGGTGAACCTGGGCTTTTCACCCGGTGACGGGTTCGAGGCCGAGCCCTATGTCTATGTGGGCCCCTGGAGTGCGGAGCGACCGGGTGACCCGGGCTTCTGGAACGTCCCGTTCGGGGCCATGCGACGGCGTTCCGCCGTTCGGGAATCACCCGATCCGGCTGCGTTCTGTCGCCGGTTCCTCACCGAAGGTCTGCGGCGAGTGGCATCTGCATAGCGGGCTCGTCGCATGGTGGGCTTCGGGACGAACTGGTCGGTCAAGGATCCTGGGCGATGAGTGGGGACCGGGCAAGCAGAAAGACACCTGCGGTCACCATGGCGAGGCCGAGGACTTCCACCACCGGTGCGACGCCCCGGGAGTCGACGTGTTCCCCGAAGAAGCCGAGGCCGATGGCCACCGCCACCAGGGGTTGGGCAACGGTCAGGGTGGGCAGTGACAGGCGGAGCGCGCCGGCGTGAAAGGCGCTCTGGGTGAGGAGCAACGCTCCCACACCGCCCGCCAGTAGGGCGTAGGGCGCCCACGTCGTCAGGGTGTGGACGGCACCCGCGTCCAAGATATGGCCGGTGCGTTCGGTGACGGCGGCCACGTATCCGAACGCCGTCCCGGATCCCGCCGCCAGGAGCACCGCGGCCCGTCGCCGACTTCCCCCCCGAGCACCGAGGACCATGGCTCCGCACGATGCGGCGATGACACCGGTGAGGATGGCCCATGCCACGTTCGAGGCATGGGGATGGCCGATCCCGGGTTTCGCCACTCCGAGGAACAACGCCAACCCGGCGGCGATGACCACGGTCGATGTGACATCGGCTGCGGAGGCCCGACGATGCTCGAGCCATGCTCCCACGGGGAGCGCGAACACCAGGCTCAAGACAAGGAGAGGCTCGACCAGGGCTAACGACCCTCTGCGCAGGGCCAGGAACTGAAAGAGGTACCCCACAGCGTCCAGGACGTTTCCGACGAGCCACAACGGGCGATGGGCCAGGCTCACCAGAAGCCCGGCCCGCAGGGAGAGTTCGGGCGGCTCTCTGATCGCCGCTTGGTGCTGGAGCACGGCCGCCAGCCCGTACGAGGCCGCGCTCGCCAACGAGAGCAGGACGATGGAGACGAGCCCCCGCCCCACGTGGTGGTGGAAGACGCCGAAGCCCGAGCGCGCCACGAGTGCCATCACCTTCGGCTCCGACGCGGGCTCACGGGGCCTTTCACCGGCGGTGTCTGACATGCCGAGCGCGGTCCCGGGTGAACGATGAGGTGCAATGTGATCACCGGTGTCGTGATGCTGCTCGACCCGCTCGTCTCATGGCGCGGCATCCTTTGCCGTCGGATCGGGCTCTGGCTCCTGACCGGGGCGCTTCACCTCGGCCGCCATGTCGACGAGTGCCTGACGCTGAGCCCGGAGGCCGGCTCCGCGAGGGACTCGCAACGAAATGTACGCCACGCCGCCGATGGGGATCGGGAGCCAGAAGTTCACGAGCCGCCAGCCGAGCACGGCCAGCGTGGCGATGTTCCGGGTCACGCCGAACGAGACGAGCAGCGTGGCGGCGGACGCCTCGATGACGCCGAGCCCCCCGGGCGTGATGGGAATGGCGCCGAGCACATTTGCAATGCCATAGGCGGCGAAGAGCTCGAACGGATCGACGAAGTGGCCGAACGCAGAGACAAACGACCACAACGAGGCTGCGTCGAAGAGCCAGTTGAGTCCCGCCCACAACACGGCCCGTTTGAGAATGGCACGGTCTTGGGCGAGGTGTACGACCGAGTCACCGACCTGGCGGACGAGACGCTCCAAGCGGTCCGCCCCCACCCGCGGAATACGGCGGCCGACGGACCGCACGACGCGTACGGCGAGATCTCCACCTCGGGTGAGCGTGTACGCAAGGGCGGCGGCACCGAGCAGGGCGAGCAATCCGACCAGAGCCGCGACGACATAGATGGGATGGAGACCGGCCAGGGGAATGGAGATCAGCAGGGCGAGCCACAACATGACGTTCAGCACCAGGGCGGACCCGATGGCCTCGGTGGCCATGGCGAAACCGGCATCGGACCCCTCGACACCGTTGGAGGTGAGCAGGCGGTACCCGACGCCGGCTCCACCGGCGGCACCGCCCGGGATCACGTGTGCAACCGCAGTCGTGGCCAGGACGATCCGGACGAGGGTGAAGAGCCCGGGACCACCACCGGGAAGCAACGTCCGGGTAAGGAGTGCGTAGCACACGATCGCGCCGCCTTCGAGTGCGATCCCGGCGATGAGCCACCCGATGTTGACCCTGCTCAGGAGATGCAGGTTCTTACTGGCGCCCACGAGCTCGGGGATCACCAGATATTCGACGACGAGGAGTACGAGGAAGACGAGCAGGCCGTGGCGGAGCCATTTCGGGACGATCGACCGCCAGGAGCGGTGCGGGCCCGGATGGGGCCGGTCATCGGGGTGCACCCACCCATGTTTCCAGCCGGAGCGGCTCCACCGCGGCGATACGCGACCGGGAATCTCCATCGGCCCCATCGGCCCCGACGGCCTCGACGACCTCGGTCCCCGGATCGCGATGCGAAGTGATCTCCATCGGTCCGCCCCTCCCGACGAGGCCGCGTCATCCACGACCGGGCTCACCGGGCATCAGGCATCATGGGGAGGTGCCCGAATCTTCCGATCGACCCCCCACCGGAACGGTGAATCCCACGGACCGCACCACATTGCGCCGCAAGAAGGAGCGGGGCACCTACGACAAGGCGGTGCTCGACGCCGTTCTCGATGAAGGCTTGTTGTGTCACGTCGGCTTCAGTGTGGACGGCTCGTCCTTCGTCATGCCCATGGCCTATGCACGGATAGGGGAAATGCTCTACCTCCATGGCGCCACCGGCAATCGCATGGTGCGAGTCCTGGCGGACGGCGCCGAGGTGTGTGTCACCGTGACCCTGCTCGATGCGCTTGTGTTGGCTCGCTCTGCCTTCCACCATTCGATGAACTACCGCTGCGTCATGCTCTTCGGTGTGGCCACCCGAGTTGACGACGACGATGAGAAGTACAGAGCATCGATCGCGCTGCTCGACCACATCGCTCCCGGTCGCAGCGCCGACGCGCGCCCACCGTCCCCGGAGGAGCTTCGTGCGGTACTGATGGTCCGACTCCCGATCACGGAATGGTCGGCAAAGGTCCGGACCGGGGGGCCGATCGATGAACCCGAGGACATGGGGAAGCCAATCTGGGCAGGCCAGATTCCCGTGTCGATCGTCACCGGCGCCGCCGTGCCCGATGGACCGCCCCTGCCCGGACCGGACGAACCTTCGTACGTGCGCGCCTATCCCGCCCGAGGGGCCAGGCCCGGCACAGGCGCGTCGGTGCCCTCACCTCCGGGGACGACCGCACCGGGCGGCTGACGCTCCACCCCACAATTGCTCAACAGAGGTGGCGAGTCCCAAGACAAGCGGGTCCCAAACGAAAAGGGGCCACCAGGCCTAGACGAGCATCCGACAGACGGTGCGTCGTCTCGTCGGTCCTGGTCACAGCGATGGTCTGCTAGTGTGAACGACGAGGTCGGCATTCGTCGACCGGTCGTCGCCAGTGGCGGCGGGGCGGATTCGATCCAGTCGAGTTGGCCTATCTCACTCGTCTGGAGTCACGTGACTGTCTCGTTTGCTGATCTCGGGGTGCGCCCCGAACTGGTTGCTCGTCTGAACGCCCGAGGCCTGACCAGCCCGTTCCCCATCCAAGCGGCGACCCTTCCTGACGCGCTCGCGGGCCGCGACGTTTGTGGGCGCGCCCCCACCGGATCGGGGAAGACGTTGGCTTTCGGTTTGGCGGTCGTGAGCAGGACCAACGGATCGAAGCCGGGGCAGCCCGGCGCGCTGGTCCTCGTTCCGACCCGCGAGCTCGCCGCCCAGGTCCAGCAGGAGCTGGCCATGTTGTCGGGACAGGGGCGAGGGCGCGTGATCGCCGTCTACGGCGGGACGGGGTACGGACCCACCCGCCACGCCCTGGCTCGGGGCGTCGACACCGTCGTCGCCTGTCCGGGTCGGCTCGAGGATCTCGTCGCCCAGCGTGCCATCAACCTGAGTTCCGTCCACACCGTCGTCGTCGACGAGGCGGACCGAATGGCTGACATGGGGTTCCTTCCTGCGGTGCGCCGCCTCCTCGATCTCACCGCGGCCGACCGTCAGGTGATGTTGTTCTCCGCGACACTCGGGCCTGAGATCGAAGCTCTTGTGAGTCGATATCAGACCAACCCCGCCCGTCACCACGTGGCCAGCGACGAGCCGGGGGAATCCGATATCTCGCACCTGTTTTGGAGTGTCCCCCGACAAGAACGAGTTCCCGTCACCGTTGCCCTCGTGGGCGAGCACGGCCGGGCACTCGTGTTCTGCCGCACGCGGCGTGGCGCCGACCGTGTCACGGTGCAGCTGAACACCGGAGGGGTCAAGGCACTTGCCATCCACGGCGGAAAGACCCAGGCCCAGCGCGAACGGGCGCTGGCCGCCTTCGCCGCCGGCCGGGCTGGAGCGCTGGTGGCGACCGACGTGGCAGCCCGCGGCATTCACGTGGAGGACCTGCCCTGCGTGGTGCATTTCGACCCGCCCGCGGATCACACCGACTACCTGCATCGGTCCGGTCGTACGGGCCGGGCCGGAAAGACCGGCACCGTGGTGTCGCTCGTGGCCGAGGAGCAGCAGTCGGCCAACCGCCTCCTGCAGCGGTCCCTCGGCCTCGAGACGGTGGTGCACCCCAAGGGTCTCGTCGTCGCCAAGCGTGCTCACAACGCCAGCCCCTCCGCCCCTGTCGCGCCCGAGCGGCCGGCGCCGGTCACGGCGAGGGAGCCCCTGTCCGCTCCCAATGCCAAGCGACGGGGCACCAAGAATGCCCCGACACGCCGAGTCTCACGGACCCATGGAGCTCGCCCTGCGGCGCAGAAGGTCGTGGGGCGGCGGCCCAAGAGGGCACCCGTCGGCACGGTGAGGTTCTTCGACGCCAAGAAGGGCTACGGGTTCCTGTCGAGGCCAGACGGTGCCGGTGACGTGTTCGTCCACGTGAGCAGCATCCAAGGGCACGGCCCGACGGCGCTCCAGCCGGGCCAACAGGTCCGCTTCGAGACGACGAACGGTCGCAAGGGTGAAGAGGCTCGCAACGTGATGGTCATCTGAGCGCGGGTTCCCGGCTCAGTGACAGCTCAGGAGAGCGAGCCCCGCAGCTTCTCGAGTGCGCCCAGTCGACGATCGAGGCGTGTCGGGTCGCCCTTGTCGCGATCGCGGATCCGAGCTTCGAGGAGGTCCAGGCGAAGTCGCTCTCGACCGATCAGCTCGGCTCTCTCGGCGTCCGGTCGTTGACGGACCGCCCGCAGGAATGCGGCCAGGGCGTCGTTGGAACGCTTCAGATTCAACGAACGGGCGACAGAAGCGAAGGTGCGGCCTTCTTCCCGAAGTCGTAGTGCGTCTTCGTCGCTGCTACCACGGCGCGGGCCACGGGAGTCCTTGCGCTCGCGATCACTGTCCCGGTCGCGGTCCTGGTCCCGGGATCGGGGCTCTCGGCCCCTAGGCACGATCCACCGACCTAGATCCGTCGGTGGCGCGAGAACCAACACCGCAGGAAGTGTCGTACCGCTGGACGGTTCCAGTGGCCATTGTCTCTCCATTCACGAGCTCAACGCATCGCTCGGGAACGGCCGTGTGGCTGTTGGGACCGGGTCGACTCACCTCTATGCTATCGGGTCACGGGCTCGTGCGTGACCGCCGAGCCGACGCCGCAACGGAGCGGAGAGGGTGTTGACCTCTTCTTACCGCCGCAAGCCTGACGGCGCTGATGGGCGAAATGAGCTCATGACGACGACAAACGTCATTGGAAGTCGACCTGGTATCGTGGCAGTACGGGATCAGTGACGGCGGACGTGAGTTCGGTATCCCGACGAGCCCGCCGCTCATTGCCCACCCTGGTACGTGTTGGTGGGTTCCGATCGCGCCGTGCCGAGGAGGCGTTGGGGTGATTGCGGAACAGAGGGCCGAACGTGACGAGTCGGACATCGTCAAGCTCTACCTGAGGGGTATCGGACAGTACGCCCTGTTGACCAAGCTCGAGGAGATTCGGCTGGCCAAGCTGATCGACGCCGGGCGCGAGGCGTCGGCAATCGAATCATCCACCCCTGCACTCAGCGCCGCGAAGAAACGCGAACTTCGTCACGCGGTTCAGCAAGGGGAATTGGCGCATCAAACCTTCGTCCAGGCAAACCTTCGGTTGGTCGTGTCGATCGCCAAGCGGTACCAGGCGTCCGGTCTCCCGCTTCTCGATCTGGTCCAGGAGGGGAACCTGGGCCTGATCCACGCCGTTGGCAAGTTCGATTGGAACAAAGGCTTCAAGTTCTCGACCTATGCCACCTGGTGGATCCGGCAGGCCATCAGTCGGGGCATAGCCAACACCGGCCGGACCATCCGGTTGCCGGCCCACGCGGGGGACTTGCTCACCCGGATCCGATGGGCCCGGACGGCACTCGAGCTCAAGCTCGACCGCGGGCCGACGCTCGATGAGTTGGCATCCGAAACGGGTCTGTCGCGCGAAAAGCTTGCCGAAGCACTGCGATGGAGGTCCGAGCCTCTCTCGTTGTCAGAGCCGCTCGGGGACGAGCGCGACAGTGACTTCGGTGACCTCGTCCCGGATGCCAATGCAATTTCCCCCTTTGACTACGCCGCCAATTCTCTTCTCGGCGATGAGATCTCCCGGCTCCTCGCTCCACTCGACGAACGCGAAGCGACGATCATCCGGTTGCGATTCGGGCTCGACCAGCATGCGCCGAGGACCCTGGAGGAGATCGGTAGGCACTTCAACCTCACCCGGGAGCGGATCCGCCAGATCGAGGCCAAGGCCATGTCGAAGCTCCGGCACCCCTGCGCCGAGAACGGCGCTCACGACCTGCTCGACGGGTAGGTCGCTACTGTCGGTTCGTGGACGCCCGCACGGCCCGACGCCGATTGGCTTCGGCGAGAGTCGGGCATCTGGCGACGGTGACAGCGGCAAACGGTGCCCATGTCGTCCCGTGTTGCTTCGTGCTCGACGCCGACACGATCTACTCGGCCATCGACGCCAAGCCCAAGTCCACGTTCGATCTTCGGCGTGTGCAGAACATCCGGTCCAACAGCGCGGCCGCACTCCTGGTCGACCACTACGAGGAGGACTGGACGACATTGTGGTGGGTGCGAGTGGACGGGGTCGCCCGTACAGTCGGCGACGACGTGGCGCGCGCGGCGGCCATCGATCTCCTCGCGGCGAAATACGAGCAATACCGAGACAGCCCTCCCCCGGGACCGGTCCTCGCCATCGACATCGAACGCTGGCGTAGCTGGCCCTGAGGCGTCACCGACAGGACCTGTGAGCTCGGTGTGGTGACACTGTGCATCGAGGGCGGGGGCAGCCCAACTCCTAGGTGGCACACAGGTTGCGCTACGGGTGCGCGAAGGGGGTGGGAGCAGGCTCAATGTTGCCTCCCAATCGGGCGGGCTCGGAAAGGAGCCACACATGCAACCATTTGATCCCGAACACGACTACCCGGCACCCGGTGTCCCCGCGCCAGGCGATCTCGGACCGGCTGACCTAGGACGTGGGGGCCGGCGACGATTGAACAAGACCATGATGAGTGGGCTCGCCCTGTTGGGGGTCGGTGGGATCGCCGGAGCCGTCGCCGCCACCGCGAGCAGCGCCGGGGCGGCGACCACCACCGCCGCCACCACCGGGAATACCGTGACAGCCGGATCGAGCGCGAGCTCGACCACCGCGCCCGCCAACGCTGCGCAGAGTCCCGGAGCACCACCGGGCGCAGCGCCCCTCCCCCTCCACGGGACGGTCACGGCCGTCGGGACCTCGAGCGTGTCCATCAAGACGAGCACGGGAACCACGACGTACGCGGTCTCGAGCTCGAGTGATATCGAGAAGAACGGCGCGGCAGGGCTCAGCGCGCTCGTCGTCGGTGACACCGTGGCCTTCAGCACGGTCACGTCCGACGCCACCCCCACCATCGACAAGCTGGTGGCGGGGAGCGCATCGTCGGGCATGGCCGGAGGCTGTGGGCCAGGCGGTACGCCCGGAGCCGGCCATGGAGGGCCCCCGAGTAGCTCGAGCAACTCAGGGAGTTCGACCGGATCAGGGCGTTCGACCGGATCAGGGAGTTCGAGCAGTACCAGCAGTTCGAGCACGACACCGGCGCCCGCCTGACCCGACGCCCCCGAGCACCCGGGCTCTTTGTGGTGTGGCTCCCCGCCCGTCACGCCCAGCGAGCCCGGGTGCTCAGCCCCCGAGTCGTCGCCAACGTCGGCCGTCAGACGGCCCGACCGGCGAAGTTGAGAAACCGGACCTGGGCGTCCGCCTGGGGTGGAGGCGTGATCTTCTCGGCGAACCCGCCCGGCACGCGGATGGCGTCGTCGATCGAAGCAAGGGATGCTCCGCCCTGCGACACCGCGTCGGGGTCCAGCCGCTCGTCCTGACCGGTGGCCCGGGCCAGGTCCCAGGTGTGGAGGAGGAGGTCGGTGCACACCATGCGACCGACCAGTGACTCGAACGGTTGCTCCCCGAACATCCCCCCGACGATCGTCGAGGCCCGAGTGTCGTCGCCTACGGCCTCCGCCAGCGCTCCACTGGCGGCCTGCCACTGCGTGAGCAGGTCACCGTTCGGGTCTGTTTCGACGGGTGAGACGTCGTCGAAGCGTGTCATCACCCGGCGTTGGGTGTCGATCACGTGGACGACCAGATCTCGGACCGACCAGTCCGGACACGGTGTAGGTGCCGACCACCTGTTGGGGGTCGACGTGCACGAGCCGTTCCGTGAACCCCGCCGCGATCATCCGGTAGCGCACCGCTGTCTCAGACATGGCGTGCATGGTAGTGAGGGAATGCCACACGTCGGAGAAGCCGTTCGCCTCGCCCACCTTTACGTCAAGCGTTCCCTGGTGCGACGCGTCTAGGTGAGCCCGAGGGCGGCCTCGAGCTCGGTGCGATGGCCGTCGGCATGGCGTGCGGCGATCTCGGCGAACCTGGCGATGGTGACGCTCCCCTCGCCCGTCGCCAGCTCCGATGCGCTCAACGGCTCGATGAGGGCTACGAAGGCGTCACCGCCGCGGACGAGGTGTGCGAGGGCGGCTTCCCGTGTCGGCGCCGTCACGGCCGAGGCGTGTCGGGCATTGAGGTCGTCCACGATCTCGGGCGATACCTCGACGTGCTCGTCGCGCGTGAGCCTGGTCACGAACGAGCCCAAGTATTCGTAGGCATCGGCCACGTGGTCCACGATCACACCCAGGGTGCGGGGATCACCGTCGGCAAGGGGGCGTGCCATCCATTGCTCGTCGGAGCATCGACCTACGAACTCGATCAGTCGCCGCCGGGCGGCAAGGACCTCTCGGGCCAGATCGGGTGGCATCGGTCACACCGGTACCGCCATCACACCGGCACCACGGTCCCGATTCACGGTGGTGGTGTCGAACGCCATACCGGCCATGCTCGGCGACACGGCCGAGACGATACCGCCCGGCCCCGAGGTGTCAGGCGTTCGGGACCCAGCCCGCAGCAGCAGCGGGCCGCCGTCCCCGACGCTCGGCCCGGTCCACGTCGTCGAGGGTGACGATGCCCGCCAGCCGGTTGGCCGGGTCGAGCACCACCGCCGGACGTCCCCCCGCGGCGTACATCCGACCCAGCAGGACCGACATCGGTTCCTCGGGACGTCCCACCGGGATCGTCTCGATCCGCTCGGCGACGTCACCGATCCGGGTGGCCATCTGCTCGCCGACGGGCACCGCCGCGATGCGCTCGAGGGTCACCACTCCCTCGAGCCAACCGGTCGAACCCACCACGGCGCCTGCCTCGTGCCCGTTCCACCACGGAACGGGCTCCGCCAGCAACGCTCCCACACTCATGGCGGACGGGACGACGGGAGGGTGCGGAGCCATCACCGAGCCCACCGCCAACCCGTTGATCCCTCCCAGGTGCCCGGCGGCATCGCCTTCGGCACGTGCCGCCGCGAAGAGGAACCACCCGAGGAACAGGGACCACAAACCGATGGGGCTTCCCGTCGCGAACTCGACCAACCCCAGGCCGATCAGGACCACGCCGAAACCCACACCGGCCCGCGCCGCGAGCACCGAGGCGCGGGTCCGATTTCCCGTGGCCCTCCAGAGCCCGGCCCGCAAGATGCGGCCGCCGTCGAGCGGAGCGGCGGGGATCAGGTTGAATCCGGCAAGGAGGAGATTGATCTGCCACAGCCACGAGCACACGCCGACGACCAGGCCGTGGGCCCCGGCCCGCTCGAGCAGGAGTTGTGTCGCCGCGAACGCGCCGGCCAGGGCGATGCTCATGCCGGGGCCGACCGCGGCGATGGTGAAGTCCGCTCCCGGGTTCGGCGCTTCGCCTTCGAGCTGGGCGACGCCGCCGAAGAGCCACAACGTGATCGAGCGAACCCCGACGCCGTGCCGTCGTGCCGCCACGGCGTGAGAGCCCTCGTGGGCGAGCAGGGACATGAAGAACAATGCCGCCGCCACGCCGGCCCCAACCCAGTACGCAGGGTGTGGCCCCGTGCCGTAGGCATCGGGAAACGCCGAGGTGGCGAGCTCCCAGGTCACGAGCCCGAAGATCAACGCCACGCTCCAGTGCACGCCGACGGGAACGCCACCGATACGTCCGAGACGGATGCTTTGTCTCATGCCCCCATCTTGGAGCCTTCGGCGCGCCATCGGTGGTCACCCCGGGCGTCGACCGGCCCGGACCGCTCCCCGGGCGCCCTCGCGTCGGGGCCCGTGGCGCGGTGTGCTAGTCATGCAGCGTGCCGCAAGCCGTCCGGCGACCGGTCGAAGGCGGCGGCTGGCCCGCAGGGCTCGCTCCGAGGATCCGGTCCGCACTCGATGCTCATGTACCCGGTGACGGGCGCGAGGCCCGGGCCCAGGCCCGCATCATGGTGGACCTCGATGCGCTGGCGAGCCCATTCGACGAGCGGGCCGGGCCCGAGCACGTGACCGGCTCGGCTGTCGTGGTGGGACGCCGCGGGACCGTCCTTCACATGCACAAGCGCCTGCACCGGTGGTTGCAGCCCGGTGGGCACCTCGAACCGGGGGAGGAGCCGTGGGCCGCGGCCCTGCGCGAGTCCGAGGAGGAGACCGGCTTGGTGCTCTCCCATCCCGATGGAGGACCGCGCCTCATCCACGTCGACGTGCACGATGCCGCCAACGGCCATACCCACCTTGACCTGCGGTACCTCCTGATCGCACCCGACGAGGACCCGCGCCCTCCCCCCGGCGAGAGCCCCGAGGCACGATGGTTCGGGTGGGAGGAGGCCGAGGCGGTTTCCGACGAAGCCCTCGTCGGCGCGCTGCGCCGAGCCCGGGTTCAACCCGAGTCCCGGGCCGGGAGCGGGCCGTGGTCGACCGAGGCCGGGTCCCGGTCCGCGTCAGGTCCGGTCGGCAAGGGCGGCGGGCCCCGGCACAATGGTGGAGACGACGCGAGATGACAGGCAGGGGATGACGACAGGAGATGATGTCCAGGAGTCGGGCCTAGACGAGCCGGCGGGTGCGGTCCGGCCTCTGGCTCGGCTTCTCGACGTCCAAGACCACGACACCGTGATCGACCAGCTCCGCCACCGTCGGGCCACACTGCCGGAACGATCCGAGCTCGCGAATGTCGAAAGGCAACTCGGTTCGCTCGAGACTCGCACCAAGGAGCTGCGCCTGCAGCGCGATGAGCTCGGCGACCGCCAAGGTGCCCTCGAGCATCAGATCGACGCGTCCCGCACCCGACGAGACACGCTCGAGAAGCGACTCTTCAGCGGCCAGGTCGTCGCCTCGCGCGAGCTCCAGGCCATGAACGAGGAGGTGAAGCACCTCTCCCGCCACATCAGCGAGCTCGAGGACCGTGAGATCGAGATCATGGAAGCCCTCGAACCTCTCGACAAGGAGCTGTCGGCCGGCGATGTGACGCGCAGCGCCCTCGATGCTGACGCCGATCGGCTACGGGTGGCCATCGTCACCACCGAGCAGGCACTGGACGCCGAGCTCGCTGAAGAGAACCAGGCCCGCGCCGCCGCCGCGTCGGGAGTGCGAGACGACCTCCTGGCCCGCTACGAGCAGTTACGGTCCAAACTCGGCGGCACCGGAGCGGCTCGGCTCGTGGGTGGATCGTGCGGCGGATGCCACCTGGCGTTGTCCTCGATGGAGCTCGACCGCGTGCGCAAGGCACCTCCCGACGCCGTGATCACCTGCGAGCAGTGCGGCCGGATCCTGGTGCCCTGACGTCACCGTGCTCGTCCTCGTTCGCCACGGTGAGAGCGAGGGGAACGCCGCCCGGCAGCTCCTCGGGCGAAGCGAGTCGCCGTTGACCCCCCGGGGACGGGCTGACGCCGCTGTCCTCGGGGCCAGGCTCGGCTCCGTCAGCCGGCTCGTGGCCAGCCCGCTCGGCCGTGCTCGGGACACCGCCGAGGCATTGGGACTGGACGTGCCCGTCGAGGTCGACGAACGCTGGATCGAGGTGGACTACGGCGAGCTCGAGGGCCAGGCGCTGCGCGCTGTCCCCGCCGAGCTGTGGTCGCGGTGGAAGGCCGACCCCCTGTTCCGGCCCCCAGGCGGCGAGTCCCTGGCCGAGGTCGGCGCCCGGGTCCGAGATGCGTGTGCCGAGCTCTTCGGGCGCGACGGGGTGGGAGCCAGGGCCGGGGCCGACGTGGTGATCGTGAGCCACGTCTCGCCCATCAAGGCCGCCGTGGCCTGGGCACTCGGGGCCGGGGACGACATGGTGTGGCGCCTCTACCTCGCCACGGCATCGATCACCCGCATCGGGTGGGGCGACTTCGGCCCCGTGTTGCACGGCTACAACGAGACGGTGTCGGTGCCGCCACCGTCGTGAGAGCCGCGCCGCGGCGCGCTCAGACGGGGGCTTCGACGGCGAGCTTGGTCTCGCGCTCGGGGGGAAGGTTGTCGTAGAGGTCGGTGACGAGCTCGTCGCGCCGCGTGCGATAGGCGGGGTCGTCCCAAAGGTTGCGCCACTGCAGGGGGTCCTCGTCCAGCGTGTAGAGCTCACCCTCGGTTCCCTCGTAGAGGGGTCCCGGCTCGTAGGCGGTGCAGAGCCACCCGTCGCGGAAGATCGAGCGCAGATGCATGCCGATGTGGGGGAATTGGCTGTCCCACTCGGTAATGGCCCATTGCCGGTCAGAGCCGGGCGCAAAGGGCAACGGGCGGCCCTGTGCCCAGTCCGGGATGGCAGCCCCGGCGATCTCGCAGAACGTCGGAGCGAGGTCGACGTGGCCGACGGGCTCGGCGACCTCGGATGGCGACACGCCGGCACTCGGTGCGGGGCGCCACACGAGCGGGACCCGCATCAAGGCGTCGACGTGATAAGGCCCTTTGAACAAGAGCCCGAAGTCACCCTGGAGCTCGCCGTGGTCCGTGGTGAACACGACGTCGGTGTCGAGACCCCAGCCCCGCTCCTCGATGCGCGCCATCACGCGGCCGAGCGCCTCGTCGATGAGCTCGTTCTCCACATGGATGAGCGCGCTCACCTCTCGCACCTGGTCGTGGGTCATCTTCCCCGGTACGAATTTCATGGGGCCGCCCTCCATGTTCTGGAATCGTCCCTCGTACCAGTCGAGCCAGTGATGGGGCTTCTGCGCCAGGATCTCGACCGCCTTCTCCGTAGATCCCGGGTGTCCCGGCGGCAGGTCCAGGTCGTGCCAGTCGATGCGCCGGCGCACCTCGTCGACCGGAGGGTCCCAGGGATGATGGGGGTCGGGGAAGCTCATCCAGCAGAACCAGTCCTCGGCCGGGTCCAGTGAGTCCAGCCAGGCGATGGTGCGGTCGGCGACCCAGTCCGTGTGGTACATCCCGCGCGGCATGGGATTGTGCTTGACCTCGGGGGCGTCGGTGTCGCCACCGCCCTCGTCGTTGAGGCCCATGCTGGCGAAGTTGATGAGGGGGTAGAAGGCGTCGAGCCACTGGGGGCCGTTGGCCTCGAGCCAAGTGTCGTAGTGCCAGCTCCGTAGATATCCGTGCATCGCCAGCTCGACGTGGTCGAACCCGCGGTAGGGCCCGGTCGAGCCCTCCTTGGCCAGGCGGTTCTCCGTCCATTTGCGGTCGGGGTCGAAGGCGGGCTGGAAATGCGCCTTGCCCACCAGCGCGGTGCGGTAACCCACGGTGTCGTGGAGGTGCTCGGCGATCGACGGCGCGTCGACCGGGAGGGGTACGCCGTTGGCGACAACGCCATGGGTCCGCACGTACTGCCCGGTGATCATCGTCGATCTCGCCGGAGTGCACACCGTGTTCTGGTTGTGGGCCCGGTGGTACACGATGCCCTCTTCAGCCAGCCGGTCGACGACCGGCGTGCGGGCGATGGTGTTGCCGGTGCACCCGAGGGCGTCATAGCGCTGTTGGTCGGTGGTGACGAAGAGGATCTTGCGGCCCATGGGAGGTCCAATCGGTTGGTTGGGTGGACGTGCCGGTTGTCGAGCGACGCGGTGGTCGGAGAAGTGTCTTTCAGGGCGCGGTGTTCGCGCCGACGAAGTCGATCACCGCCGCGGCGAGGTCCTCGCCTTTGTCCTCTTGGAGGAAGTGGCCGGCATCGGTGATGGTGGTGTGGTTCTGACCATGTGTCCCGGGCACCAGGTCGCAGAAGAGCCGGTCGGCGCCGTGGGTGATCGGATCGCGGTCGCTGAAGGCGCACAGGAAGGGCTTGTCGAACTCGCGCAGAACCTCCCACGCCTTCCGGTTGGCAGCCGCGGCGGGGTCGTCGGGGCGGGTCGGCACGAGCACGGGGAATTGCCGCGCCCCCTCTTTGTACGACTCGTCGGGGAATGGCGCGTTGTAGGCGGCGATGACGTCGGGGGGCGGGTTCGACACACAGCCTCCGCCTACGATGGCCCCCACGGGCAGAGAGGGCACCTCCTGAGAGAATTTCTGCCAGGCAAGGAAGGCCTCGCCCATGTCGAGGTCGCCGGTGGGGAGGCCGGTGTTGGCTGCCACCACTCGGCGGAAACGCTCGGGATGCTCGGCCACGAGTCGCAGACCGATGAGGCCGCCCCAGTCCTGGCCCACGATGGTGACATCGGACAGATCGAGCTCGTCGAACAGGGCGGCTCGCATCCATTCGACGTGACGCGCGTAGGTGTAGTCGTCGCGGTGGGAAGGCTTGTCGGATCGACCGAAGCCGACGAGGTCCGGGGCGATGACGCGGAAGCCGGCACCGGTGAGCGGACCGATCATCTTCCGGTACAGATACGACCATGACGGCTCCCCGTGCATGAGGAGGATCTTCTCCGACCCCGATACCGGGCCCTCGTCGAGGTAGTGCACCCGTAGGCGGTCGCTCCCCTCGCCGCACGGAATTTCGACGTAATGCGGAGCGAAGGCGAACTCGGCGAGCGTGTCGAAACGTTCGTCGGGGGTTCGAAGGATGTTCATGACGTTCCTCTCGGGGGCTCTGGGGACAGCGCGGCCCGGGTCAGGGCCTCCATGGTCCGTCGGCGCGTCGCGGGCGTCCGACCGAGGCGCTCGAGCTGCTCCCAGGTCTCCCACGACGTCGCCACCTCGAGCGCGTCGAGCAGCAGTCGGGCTCGAGCGGGGCGCCAGGCTTCGAGCTCCGGGGCGAAGGTTGTCCGGAGCTGGCTCCGGAGCCAGTCGCGTCCCCGCGTGAGCTCGGCCACCACGGTCGGGGAGCTGGCGGTGAGGCGTTCAGCGGATCGGCGCACCGGTGCCGTGGTCTGGAACACCGTGTCGCGCTGGCGCACGATGCGGGCCACCCGTTCGTCGACCGGGAGTGTCGACTCCACGGGGCGGATGTGTCGCCAGTGGCGTTCTTCCTGGATTCGGACGGCGTGGTACAGGATCGATTCGAGGTCGTCGAAATGGTGGAAGACGAGCCGGAGCGAGACCCCGGCCCGTTCGGCGATGCGTCGTGCCGTGGGCTGGACGTCCCCCTCCTCGAGAAGGGCGATCAGCGCTTCGGCCAGGGCCCGACGGGTTCGCTCGCCTCGAGCCATGCGCCCGTCCGCGCTGGTGCGCTCGACCCTGTGCTCGACGACCGACACCACCTCGCAATCCTAAGAAACTTGCATCTCGGATGCAAGAACTGCGCCGGGCGGGCTCGGCGCGCCCTCCGGGCGCAGTGGCCTGCGAGCGGGTGTCGTAGTGTCCGGTGGTGCGCGTCGTGGTGTGCAAGGAGTTGGGCCCTCTCGACAACGTCGTGGTCGAGGAGCGCGCCACCCCGGTCCCCGGACCGGGACAGGCGGTCGTGGACGTGCGGGCCGCGGGTGTGAATTACGTCGACGGGCTCATCTGTCAGGGCCGTTACCAGATGAAGCCGGCCGTCCCCTACGTACCGGGAGGGGAGATCGCCGGGGTCGTGAGTGCCGTGGGTGACGGCGTCACGCGCATGAAGGTCGGCGATCGTGTGATGGCCATGACGGGCTTCGGCGCCTTCGCCGAACAGGTCACGGTGGCTGCGTCGGCGCTCCACTCGGTGCCCGACGCGCTCGGGTTCAGCCAGGCGGCCGCCTTCATCCAGAGCTACTGCACGGCATGGTTCGCGCTGGCGAACCGCACCACCGTCAACGAGGGTGAGTGGGTGCTCGTGCTGGGGGCCGGTGGCGGCATCGGCTTGGCCGCTGTCGACGTCGCCCTCGAGCTGGGAGCGCGCGTCGTGGCGGCGGCGTCGAGCTCGGAGAAGCTGGAGGCGGCCCGCCGCATGGGTGCCCACGCTACCGTTGAGTACGAGAGCGAGGACCTGAAGGCCCGGGTGCGCGAACTGACCGACGGCGGGGTGGACGTGGTCGTCGACCCCGTCGGCGGGCGCCACAGTGAGCCGGCTCTGCGTGCCACGAAGTCGTTCGGGCGGTTCTGCGTCGTCGGGTTCGCCTCGGGTCCGATCGCGTCGATCCCGCTCAATCACGTGCTTCTCCACAACCGCACCGTGGTGGGTGTGGACTGGGGAGCGTGGGCCATGGGTGATCCCGGCGGGCACCGGGCGATGCTCGACGAGCTCATCGAGATGGTCCAGAGCGGCCGGTTGCACCCGATCGAGCCCACCGAACGTCGCCTCGAAGACGCCGCGCCGGTCATGGCCGCCCTCCTCGACCGGACGGTGACCGGGAAGGTCGTCCTCGTCCCCTGACGGGCTCAGAAGGTCGTGGTCTGTCCTCCGGCGCGGATGGACCGCACTTCTCCGGTCGAGTACCGGATGTGCTCCTCGTAGATCCTGTCGTATCCGGTGTGCGCGATCTTCCACGCCCCGTCGACCTTGGCGTACCGGTCCTCGTACAGGGCGGTGCCGTGGAGCTCGAAGTCATGGGCAGGGACGATCACGCGGTCTTCGAGATACCACCGACCCGCGGCGGCACCGTCGTCACCCACGTCGATCTCGGGGTGGTGCCCGTTGTGCATGGTCACGATGCCCGGATCCCCGAGCGACTCCTCGAGGAACGCCACGATCGCCTCCCGGCCGCTCTGGCGTAGCTCACCGGATTGGTATGCCGTGGTGGCGTCCTCGGTGAGCAGGTCCCCGAGCTCGACGAAGCGCTTCAGGTCCAGCAGCCGGAAGTAGGCGTACTTGAGCTGACAGATGGATTCGATCTCGGAGGGGTTCACGGGGCTCCTGACACGGTGACCGACACATGGCTCGAGCGCGCTCGAAAGCCGCGCTCGACGGGCGCCAGTGTAGCGACGCTCGCCCGCGGGGCTCCGTGCGGCGCCACCCGCTCGGTTATGCCAGTGACAGGTGTTTGCCGGCCTCGGTGAGGACGGATCGCAGCGTCGCCTCCATCTCATCGAGCTCGCTGTCCCCGCACACGAGGACGGGCGACAACTGCACGACGGGATCCACTCTGTCGTCGGCCCTGCATACGAGGCCTTCGTCGAAGAGCCTCGGGGCCACATGCCCCCGGATCAGGCTGGTGCGTTCCTCGGGGCTGAAGCGAACCTCGGGGTGGTCGGGATCCTTCACCAGCTCGACCGCCCAGAAGAAGCCGTCTCCCCGTACGTCCCCCACCACGGGCAGGTCGCGCAGCGTCTCGAGGCGGTCGCCCAGGCGTGGCCCGAAGATCGCAGCGTGCTCGATGACCCCTTCGTCCTCCAGCGCGGTCAGGTTGGCCAGCGCCACGGCGCACGAGACGGGGTGTCCGCCGAAGGTGATCCCATGAGCGAAGCTGGCGTCTCCGTGCAGGAACGGCTCGGCCAGGAAGTCACGGCAGATCACGCCGGCCAGAGGTGCGTAGCCCGACGTCACCCCCTTGGCGAAGGTCAGCATGTCGGGTTGGTAGTCGTAACGCTCGGCACCGAACCACGTGCCCAGGCGCCCGAAGGCGCAGATCACCTCGTCGGAGACGAGCAGCACGCCGTGGCGGTCGCAGATGTCGCGCACCCGGGCGAAGTAGCCGGGGGGAGGCACGAAGCAGCCCCCCGTGTTCTGCAGGGGCTCGAGGAAGACCGCGGCGACGGTTTCGGGACCCTCGGCCACGATGGCGCCCTCGATGGCATCGGCGCAGGCGGCCGCGAACCGGTCGTCGTCGGCGACCACGTCGTCGTCGAACGGCGACCGGAAGCGGTTGGTGTTGGCGACGTGGACGGCGCCGGCCGTCGAGACTCCGGCGTCGCCTCGAGCAGGCTGGCGTGCTCTTTGGCGTAGAGCTCCCGGGCCCGGGCCGACAGGCGCTCGTCGTCGGCGCCACTGTCGCGTGCGCGTGTGGGCTGATTGGTGTCGTTCATCGTTCTCGGGTCCTTCCCACCACCCTCGGTGTCCGCTCCGATCGGACGATCGGAGCCGCCATGCGAATCAGCGGCCGCTGTGCCCATTGTGCAAACGAAATTGCTTGTCAGCAGAGATTGCATCTGCGAATATGCTCGCAGCGTCGGCCTCGCGCCGTTCCTGGGCGGCGCCATCTTGACCGTCCTCTTCGTGTTCGCCGTCGTCTACTACTCCAACCCCATCAACTCCTCCACAGGAAATTTGGCGTGGCTGCCATTCATTCACTTCAACTTCACCTTCCTGCACCAGCACTTCTCCGTGAAGAAGGGCCTTGGTCCGCCGCTCGTTCTCGGTGTGGGCCTTTGCTCGTCGGGGTGCCCCTCATGGTGATCTGGATGGTTCGCCATCCGGACTTCTTTCGGCAGGATCGGGAGGTGGCCGAGACCGACTCGCCGGCCCCGCCGCTTACGCCGGACATGACAACGGCGACCGACTGATGGCCGGCGACATCGCCCTGGGTTACGACGGATCGCCGGGCTCGAAAGCCGCCCTGCAGGTGGCGCTCACCGTGGCCAATGCGTTCGACGCCCCGCTCACGATCGTCTTCGGCTAGGAGCCCAACTCGGTGGGCGGGCAGACCGCCGACTACAAGTTCCAGCTCGAGAAGATCGCGAGTGGCCATCTCGCCGAGGCGGTCAAAGAGGCGAAGGCCATCGACCCGTCGGTGGCGGTGGAGCCCATCGTGGCTCCGCTGCGCCCAGTCGAGTCCCTCCTCGAGGCCTCGCTCGAACGCCAGGCGCGGGTCACCGTGGTGGGCGGGAGTGGGGAGCGTCCCACCGTGGGTGCGATCCTCGGTTCGGTGCCCGACAAACTCCTGCACCGCTCGACGGTGCCCGTGCTCGTGGTGCCCACCGCCGAGGAGTGAGCAGCAGCCCAGGACTGAGCGCGGCCCCGAGCCGAAGGCGTCGGTCTGAAGTACGCTTGGTCTTGATGGGGGTGGGGGGGTGACTACGGCCCTGGCGTTCGCGCTGGCCGCAGAAGCACTGCTTCTTGGTTGCGCCGCGGCCGCCGGGATCTTGCACTGGACTCGTCGCCGTCGGCGGTTGGAGCAGCAATTCGCCGCCGCCGAGGCCGATGCCCGCCGGGTGGCGCTCAACACCAGGATCCTGGACGCCAGTGCCATGGAGTTGACCGAGCTGGTTCTCGAGCACGCCCTTCGTGACCTCGACGTGGGGGAGCCTCCGTTTCAGATGCCGCCCTGGCCCGACGAACCCGCCCGTCCCTGACTGGGCCAGGGCAGCGATAGCGGGGTGTGCGTTCCTCGAGACCCCACGGCACGCCCTAATCGACGAGGAGCTCGAGGAACGGATCAGCGGGGAACGCCTCGGGGCCGAGCACCCGGCACCCGACCACGCGCCTGAGGCCACGAGCTCGAGCGCCACGGCCGGGTTCACCGCCGTCTGCCACACCACGGCCTGCGAACCGAATTCGGCCATGGTCCAGGCGTTGTCGACAACGTGGTGCAGGTAGACGTCGCGGGGCCAGCCGTCGCGGCCGGTCCCGGTCCGCCAGGTCCAGGCGCACGTGACCCCTTGCATCTTGTTGCCGAACTCGGCCGGATCGGGGAAGCACGCCGCGACCACGTCGCGAGGCCAGGCCCGGGCCGTGCCGACGTTCACCGGATCGGTGGAATCGAGACCGAGCTTGTGCAGGGTCTTAACTAAGCCTGAATCCACCGATGAAGTAGACGGATAGCTGGCCGCGTATCCGCGGAAAGTGCCTCCCTGCCTGGGAGA
>Ga0209415_10003748_pt1 | contig 28212 bp, 25 predicted proteins | sample PeaSoiSIISIP2007_FD_187696 | JGI IMG/M metagenome (GOLD analysis project Ga0209415, IMG submission 187696) | Peat soil microbial communities from Weissenstadt, Germany - SII-SIP-2007 (SPAdes) (version 2) | ecosystem: Environmental > Terrestrial > Soil > Wetlands > Peat | place: Germany... | reverse complement strand
CCTTTGAACTCGCGACCTCTACCTTGCCAAGGTAGCGATCTTCCGCTGATCTACCGGCCCACCGGGGGTGCGGACGCGTGGCGCGTGATAAATCCTTGTCTGGGCGAGCGATGGCGGTCGACGGCGGAGGCCCGCGCCACCGAGCGTCGGACGGGACCTCCCCTCGACGCGGTCTCTCGCGCCCTGACGACGCAGAATGAGAAGCGAGGAGGGGCTCAGAAGCGACGCGGGCTTTCCGGATAGGCTCTTATGGGTGCGACCGTCATCGGTGGTTGATGAGCGACGGCTCCGCCGGCGACCCCCTCGGCATGCTCATGAAGAGCGCCGGGGACCTTCTCCGCCCCGAGGAACTCGTACGCGAGGCGACCCGGGACATCGTCAAGGAGGAGATCCGCCGACACCTCGAGAAGGTGCTGCACGAGGACCCGAAGCTGGCCCAGGACCTCAAGGATTCCGTCCGGCAGCTGCTCGAGGCGCGCGCCACCGAGTACGCCGCCCTAGTGCGGGTCGGTGCGGCCACGGCCCGACTCGGCCTCGCCTCGCTCCCGCCCGAGGTCCGCCGGGCCTTGATGGAAGACATCGTGAACCTCCTGTCGAAAGAGATCGGCCAGATCGTCGAGAGGTCCCTCTAGGCATGCGGATGGCCCCGGACGAGGTCCGGATCTACGAGATCAAGCGCGTCGACGTCGAGGGCGCCCTCGTCATCGACGGGTTCCCTTCGGTCGGGCTCGTCAGTTCGATCGTCGCCAACTACCTCATCGATACGCTCGAGATGGAGCAGATCGGGATCGTGGAGTCCCCGGCCTTCCCCACCGTCTCCCTCGTCCGAGACGGGAACCCGCAGCACCCCGTGCGCATCTACGCGGGAAAGCCTCCCACCGACCGGGCCGGCCGCGGCGCCGACAAGCTCGTGGCCTTCGTCTCGGAGTTCCACCCCGCGCCGGCGATCATCCATCCGCTCGCGAACGCGATCATGGACTGGGTGCAGGAGCAGCGCTGCTCCCTCCTCGTTTCCCCGGAGGGCCTCGTGGTCGAGGCGGACCCCGTTCGAGGTAAGGGCCGCGCCCCACGCCTCAACGACGTCAAGGTCTACGGGGTCGCGAGCACGCGAAAGGCGCGCGAACTCTACATCGAACCGAACACCATCCCCTTTGCCGAGGGGGTCATCACCGGGATCGCGGGGGTGCTGCTCAACGAGGGCCGACGCCGCGGCTTCGACGTACTGACCTTCCTCGCCGAGGCGCAACCCGACTATCCGGACGCCCGCGCGGCGGCCAAGGTGCTCGAGACGATCAACCGGATCCTCCTGCATACGCCGCTCGACCCCGTCCCCCTCTATGCCGAAGCCGAGCGGATCGAGCAGCAGCTCCTCTCGATCCAACGGCACGCCGCGGACCGGACCCGGACCGAGGGGACGACGCCTTCGTCCCAGCCGATGTACCGCTGAACGGGATCCGCTCGAGAAGCTCCCGTACGCCCGCGATGAGCGCGTCCACGTCCGATCGGCGATTGTAGAGGTAGAACGAGGCGCGCACGTTCCCGGGGATCCCCCGCTCGGCGTACCACGAGTGGACGCAGTGGCGCCCGGACCGGACCATCACTTGGTGGCCCTCGTCCAGGAACAAGGCGGCGTCATGGGAGTCGACCCCGTCCAGCGTGAAGGCGGCAACGCTCGGCCGGCGTTCGGGTTCCTGCGGTCCGAGGAGGTGGAAGCGAGGCTCGCCGGCCAGGGCTTGGGTGAACTGCCGGTTGAGCGCCACCTCCCGCGCACGCATCTCGGCCGGGTCGAGCCGGGACAGATACTCGATCGCCGCCCCGGCTCCGATGACCCCTGCGTAGTTCTGGAGCCCGGCCTCGAAACGGTACGGCGGGGGCCGGAGCTCGTGGTCCGTGAGGGTGGCCCACTCCACCGTTTCCCCGCCGAGGAGGAGGGGTCGGAGGGTGGCGAGGGGACCGGGGGCGGCGGCGAGTACCCCGGTACCGGTGGGGCCCAGCATCTTGTGCCCGGACACCGCGTAGAAATCGATCCCGAGTCGATCGAGCTCGAGCGGCTCGTGCGGCGCGGCCTGACATCCGTCGAAGAGGACGAGCGCGCCCCGGTCGTGGGCCCGTTCGGTGATCTCGCGGACGGGCAGCGACTGGCCGTCCAGGTTGGAGGTCTGGAAGAGGCTGACGAGTCGAATGCCGCGGTCGAGCCGCTCCTCGAGGGAGTCCGGGTCGAACTCCCCAGTATCAGAGAGCGGCAGGATCTCGATGCGGATCCCCCGCTCGGTGGCGAGCCGCTGCCACACGACGAGGTTCGAATTGTGTTCCCGGTCCGAGATGAGGACTCGTTCGCCCCGCTTCCAGTCCAGTCCCTGCGCGACCAGGTTGATCGCCTCGGTCGAGTTGCGTAGGAAGACGATGGAATGCGGGTCGCTCCGTCCGAGCCGGCGAGCAAAACTGTCCCGGGCGGCTTCGTAGCGCCGGCCGACCTCCTCCGCGAACCGGTGCAGGCTGCGCCCTCCGCAACCGGGGAAATCGCGATAGTACTCCCCCATCGCATCGAGAACGAACTGGGGGACCAACGACATGCACGCTGAGTCGAGGTAGATCGGGGAGGGGCCGTCGGGCCGTTCGCGGAGGGCGGGGAAATCGGCCCGGCGATCGTCGAGGCTCACTGTCCTCCTCCTTGAAGGCCCTCTGCGGCCGCCGCCAGGGTCGCCGCCCCGATGACCAGCACCCGCTCGTCCGGAGCGAAGGTGGCCGAGTGGAGGCTCGCGGGGGGCCCGGGGAGTCCCACGCCGAGGCGTAGAAACGTCCCCGGTACCCGCTGGAGATACTGGGAAAAGTCCTCGGCCCCCATGACCGGATATTCCACCTCGACCGCCCGGTCCTTGCCGAACTCCCGACCGAGCGCCGCGGCCACCGTCCGGGTAGCTTCGGGATGGTTGATGACGGCCGGGTAGCCATGAACGTATTCGACCCGCACGCGCGCTCCAACGCCCGCGGCGACGGCACGGACCCGGCGCCGGAGCGCAGCTTCCATCGTCACCCGGGTGGTGGGGTTGAGGGTCCGGACCGTTCCCTCAAGGACGACTTCGTCGGGGAGGATGTTGTTGCGCGTCCCCCCATGGACCGACCCGACGCTGACGACGACGGGGTCGAGCGGGTCGCGGATCCGGCTGACCAGCGTCTGGAGAGCGATCACGATCTCGCTCGCCACGACGATCGCATCCGGACCCTGATGGGGCGTGGAGGCATGGCCGCCGTGTCCTCGGACGGTCAATCGGAAATGGTCGGCCGCGGCCATGAAGGAGCCGACCTTCCATCCGATGCTACCCAGGGGGAGGCCCGGCTCGACGTGCTGACCGACCACAAAGTCCACCTTCGGGTCTTCGAGGCATCTTCGCTCGATGAGGGGGAGGGCACCCCCTCGACCCCCCTCTTCCTCGGCCGGCTGGAAAATGAGCTTCACGGGTCCGGCGAGCGGCCTAGGGCTGCGCGACAGGATCGTGGCCGCGCCCAGCAAGCACGACATGTGCACATCGTGCCCGCAGGCGTGCATCCGACCCGGGTACTTCGATTCGAAGGGCAGCCCGGTGCGCTCCGTGATCGGGAGCCCGTCCATGTCCGCTCGAAGGGCGACGACCGGGCCCGGGCGATCGGCCCCGACGAGACCGACCACGCCGGCGATGTCGTCGAACGTTCGATAGGGGATGTTGAGCTCCTTGAGCGCCGCGACGACCTTCTCGCGGGTCCGCTCCTCGTGGAGGGAGAGCTCCGGCTCCTGATGGAACGCCATCCTCCACGCCCGCATCGCGGGAAGGACACGACGGGCCGCGGGCGTCCAGGGTTCGGGGCTGGCGCGCATTCCCCGCGGAACGGACCCGCCGTTATAATGCGTAGGATGCGGTGCGAGGGGAGAACCCTACTTGTGCGTTTTCCTAACCGCGGGTTTCCGTCGGTGGAGAGCGGCTTCGGCCGCGGCGAACGGGCGAAACGAACGGATCTCCTCCGCACGGTGCCGGCTGGGTCGAGGACGGTTGAACCGGTTGAACCACACTGGCCGGATCCCCGCGGCGCGAGCCCCCAGGACGTCGTTCCTCCAGGAGTCGCCGACCATCACGGTCTCCGACGGCGGAGCACCCGCTCGTTCGAGGGCAATCCGAAAGATGCGGGGGTCGGGTTTGGCCACCTGTTCCTGGGCCGAGACCACGAGCGGGTCGACCACATCCGCGAGCCCCAGGAACCGGAGCTTCTCTTCCTGCTCAGGGTACTCGTTGTTCGTCACCATGCCCACTCGCGCTCGGGCGGCGACCCGACGGACGAACCTCGGCGCGCCCGGTACCGGACGGCGGAGCCGCTGGTACTCCTCCCGGTACCGGAGGGAGATCTCGGCGGCGCGAGATGGGTTGATCGTCCACCCGCAGAAGGACGCGAGACAGCGAAATCGCTCGGCTCGGAGGCGGACATACACGTCAGGTGCGGCGGAAATCTCGGGCGATGGGGCATCCAGAAGACGCAAGTATTCGTTCCAAAGAACTGCAATCGGGCGGGTACGGAGGCGGGGGTACTCGGAGCCGACCTCGGCGAGCGCTGCCCGGCACGTGAGCGAGTGGTCGAAAAGAGTGTCGTCCATGTCGAACAGGACCAGTCGGGGAAGTGGGGTTGACTTCGACTCCACGCGCTCCTACGGCCGCCGGGCGGGAAAAAGTCTGGGCCCCCTTCTGTCCGACCCTTCGGGAGCACGCTCCGCTGGACGGTCGGGCGACTACGACATCCTTAGTTTCTTTCTGTGATTGAGTCTCCATCCGACATGATCCGCTGTCCCTTCTGTGATGCGGCACCCTTCCTCGAGCGAGAAGAAGCTCGCAATCACGTCCTGGGGCAGCACCTGGACAAGGTCCAGGAAAGGCTATCGAAGATCCCCGAGCGAACGCGGAGCCTCATGGTCAACCCGAGCGGCTGGGCGGCGGGCGCGCTCCTGACCGAGGGCGATGGTCTCTAGAGCGCGCGGCCTCACCGGTCCGCTGCGCGGCGGTCGGGCCACCCATCTGACCCGCGCCGTGCGAACCGATTACACATCTTTTTATATGAGTGCTGACTTACCAATGACGTAAAAGGAGTCTCCGTCTCCTCGACTCTCAGGTCGAGGATTGGGGCGTCTCAACCATGGCAAAAATCATTGGAATCGACCTAGGAACCAGCAACTCGGCCGCCGCCTTCCTCGAAGGAGGTCGGCCGGTCATCGTCCCCAGCGCCGAAGGGACGACCGTGGGGGGCGGGAAGGCATTCCCGTCGTACGTCGCGTTCACCAAGGACGGGCAGCTCATCGTCGGGGAGCCCGCTCGGCGCCAGGCCGTCTCCAACCCCGAGGGAACGGTCACCGCCTTCAAGCGAAAGATGGGCACCGACTACGTCTACACCCTCTATGGCAAGAAATACACGCCGCAGCAGCTTTCCGCCTACCTCCTCCAGAAGATCAAGCGGGATGCTGAAGCGTTCCTCGGGGAGAAGGTCGAGAAGGCGGTCATCACCGTCCCGGCCTACTTCAACGATAATCAGCGCCAGGCTACCAAGGATGCCGGCGCAATCGCGGGCCTCGAGGTGGTCCGGATCATCAACGAGCCCACGGCCGCCAGCCTCGCGTACGGCCTCGACAAGGCCGGCAAGAACCAGAAGATCCTGGTCTTCGACCTCGGCGGAGGGACCCTCGATGTCACCATCATGGATTTCGGCGACGGAGTCTTCGAGGTCCTGTCGACGAGCGGAGACACCCAGCTCGGCGGTACCGACATGGACACGGCGATCACCGACTGGATCGCGTCCGAATTCAAGAAAGAGTCCGGGGTCGACGTCCGCAACGACAAGATGGCCACTCAGCGCGTCCGGGACGCGGCGGAGAAGGCCAAGATCGAACTCTCCTCGACCTTGGAGACCCAGATCAACCTCCCCTTCCTGACCGCGACCGCGGAGGGACCCAAGCATCTCGCCCTTACCCTGTCGCGGGCGAAGCTCGAGGAGCTCGTTCGGCCGATCGTCGACCGCTGCCGTGCCCCGGTCGAGCAGGCGATCAAGGACGCCAAGCTCGCGAAGGACCAGATCGAACGGATCGTCCTCGTCGGTGGCCCGACCCGGATGCCGATCGTCCAGAAATTCCTGGAGCAATCGATCGGACGACCGATCGAACGCGGCGTCGACCCGATGGAGTGCGTGGCGATGGGCGCGGCCGTGCAAGGCGGCGTGCTCGCCGGCGAGGTGAAGGACGTGCTCCTCCTCGACGTCACGCCGCTCTCCCTCGGCGTGGAAACGATGGGCGGCGTGTTCACGAAGCTCATCGAGCGGAACACCACCATCCCGACTCGGAAGAGCCAGATTTTCACGACCGCGGCCGACAACCAGTCCACGGTCGAGATCAAGGTCTATCAGGGCGAGCGGCCGATCGCGTCGGACAACGTGGCGCTGGGCAGCTTCCTCTTGACCGGGATCCCGCCCGCACCGCGCGGGGTCCCACAGGTCGAGGTTGGCTTCGACATCGACGCGAACGGGATCCTGAACGTCAACGCGAAGGACCTCGCCACCGGACGGAAGCAGGGGATCACCATCTCCGCGTCGAACAAGCTCTCGAAGGACGACGTCCAGAAGATGGTCCACCAGGCCGAGGAGTTCGCCGCCCAGGACAAGGCCCGGGCCGATCTCATCAATGCGAAGAACCAGGCGGAGTCGCTCGCCTACGAGGGCGAACGGGTCCTCACCGACTCGAAGGACAAGCTGGCGGAGTCGGACGCTTCCGACGTTCGCGCCAAGATCGCTGCCCTACGCGAGACGCTGGCCTCCAAGGAGGTGACCGCCGACCAGGTCCGTGCCAAGGTCGACGAGCTCACCAAGGCCCTCCACGCGATCGCGGCCAAGCTCTACCAGGCGGGCACTCCTCCGCCGACGTCGGGGGAGGCCGAGGCGCCCCCCGACGAGGCCACCGCGCCGTCGAGCGGTCCGTCCGGATCCGGGCCCGTGGACGCTGACTTCAAGGTCGTCGACAAGGACTCGGGCGACGAGAAAGGCAAGACGTAGTTCGACGGGCGATCTACGTCGACGCTACGTGCCCTACGAGCGGCCGGGGCCAACGCCGGCCCTTGGCGGGACCCACGTACTCGAAGTCGGGCCGGATGAGCCGGTTGTCGGACGCCTGCTCCAGTGCGTGGGCCGTCCATCCGGCCGTTCGCGCGACGGCAAAGGTCGGGGTGAAGAGCTCCCGCGGCAGGCCCACGGCTTCGAGCACGATCGCGCTCCAGAACTCGACGTTCGTGAACAGGCGCGCGTTCGGGTGGGCCGCGCGGAGCGCGGCGAGCGCCGACCGCTCGACCGCCTCGGCGAGCGCGAGGCGGGAGGGCTCCGCCACCTTCTGCGCGATCCCGTGGAGCACGACCGCCCGCGGGTCGTCGGTCTTGTAGGCGCGATGGCCGAATCCGAACAGGACCTCGCCGTCGGCGACCTTCTTCGCGATCCACGGGTCGGCGTCATCCGGGTCTCCGACGGCGTCGAGCATGTCGGAAACGCGGCTCGGCGCTCCGCCATGGACCGGCCCCTTGAGGACCGCCAATGCGGCCGTCGCAGCGCTCGCGAGGTCCGACTGGGTGGAGATGGCGGTGCGCAGGGCGAAGGTGGAGGCGTTCATCCCGTGGTCGGCGAGAAGGACGAGGTAGGACTCGAGCGCCGATATGAGCTCGGGCGTGGGGCGCTCGCCGGAGAGCATCGTAAGGTAATTGGCGGCGTGGGACGAGGTCGGCGAGGGGGCGACCGGTGGCTCTCCCCGAACGCGGCGCACAAAGCGCGCGAGGAGCACGGGGGTCTGCGCGATGATCCGATACCCCTCGTCGAGGGTGGGCGGGTACCCGAAGCTGCCGTCGCCCAGTGTCGATAGAATGGTCCGGAGGGCTTCGAGCGGCGGCAGCGTCGTCCCGAGTGCGTCCACCACGTGTTCCACGGCGGGGGGTGGGTGGCGGTGACGCCGGAGCGCCTCCACCACCTCGGGAGAGGGGTCGACCGAGGGCGGATCGCCGTGCAGGATCAGGTGGACGGCCGATTCGTACGGGATGCCGGGCACGATATCACGGACGTCAAACCCGCGGTACACGAGGTCGCCGGTCTCGCCCCCCACCCAGGAGATCGAAGAGCGGTCCACGACGACATGGTCGAGGCCCTTGGAGACCGCAGGACGGCCGGACACGCGGTTGCGCAGGCGTGAGGCCCCTTAGCTTTCGCGCCCGCACGTCCGCGCCCACAACGCTAAAGGCCCCCCACCGGTCGCTCCCCCGATGGTGGACTCTCCGACCACGCTGGTCGAGCGCCTGCTGGGTCAACGGGTGACGTTGACCCTCAAGGACACCCGGCAGATGGTGGGCACGCTTCTGGGGGTCGATGAGCACCTGAACCTCGTGCTGGACGACGCGGACGAGACGACCGCCGAGATCAGCCGCCACCTGGGCCGCGTCGTCCTACGCGGGTCGAACGTCGTTACCCTCAACGCTCCCCAGGGCCCTGGCCCCAAGTCCAACTGAACGTGCCCGCGCATCCACCGGCTCCAGAGAATGGCCGCCCTCGGCCGAAGGGGGAGGCGCTCGCCGTCCTCAAGGTCCTGGCCCACGACGGGGCCGACCACACCCCGGTGCTCCTCACCTCCCGCGAGGTCGGCGACCGGATCGGGGTGAGCCAGCAGGCCGCGGACCGGTATCTCCTCGCGCTGGAGCGAAAGGGATTGATCACGCGCTCCCTGGGACAACGCCGGCAGCGTCTCCAACTTACCCCGGCCGCCATGGAGGTCCTGCGGGCGGAGTACCACACGTACCGCCGGATCTTCGAGGGTCCCTCTCGGCTATCGTACTCGGGGAAGGTCGCGAGCGGCCTCGGGGAAGGCCGGTACTACCTCAGCCAGCCGGGCTATGTGGTGCAGTTCTCCGAGAGGCTGGGGTACTCTCCCTACCCCGGGACCCTGAACGTGCGCCTCACCGGCGAAGCGCTGCGGAAGGCCTCCGTGGTCAGCGACTGGGCCGGTCTGCGGATCGATGGCTTCCAGGCCAGTGGCCGGACGTTCGGCGGCGCCACCTGTTTCGCCGCCCGGATGAACGGTCGGAGCTGCCACCTTATCCATCCCGACCGTTCGCACTACAAGGATGTCGTCGAGTTCGTCGCGGCGGACTGCCTCCGCGAGAAGCTCCATTTGAAGGACGGCGATACCGTCACGATCGACCTGGAGGAGTCCTGACGCCGGAATCGCTCGCCCGTGCGGTCGCCCGCGACCGCCGCCCGGAGCCGGCGGGACCCACGGACGCCCGGCGCTACGTCAACCAGTGGGTCGAGAAGGAGGCGATCGGTACTGAGCCGGTCTCGGCGTTCGTGCTGATCCTCCGGACCCGCGGATGCTACTGGGCGGACGAGAAGGGGTGCTCGATGTGCGGTTACGCGAAGGACACGCTCGGACGTTCGGCGACCCCCGAGGAGCTCGCGGAGCAACTCGCGCACGCGATCGTACGCTACCGGGGAGAGCCGTACGTGAAGGTCTACACGTCGGGGAGCTTCCTGGACGACCGGGAGGTCGACCCCGAGAGCCGGCGGCTCCTCGTGGCGGCCTTCTCCGGAAAGGCGCGCCGCCTCCTCTTCGAGACCCTGCCCGAGTTCGCGGTCGCCGGCTCGCTCGAATCCCTTCGGGGCGCGTTCGAGGGCGAGATCGAGGTCGCTCTCGGACTCGAGTCGACCGACCCTACCGTGCTCGGCCGCTACATCCACAAGAACGCCCCGCCCTCGGAGTACCTGGCGGCGGGCGACCGCGTGCGGGCGCTCGGCCTTCGCGCCAAAGCCTACCTCCTGCTCAAACCGCCCTACCTGACCGAATCGGAATCGATCCGGGACGTCGTGCGCTCGGTCGGCGAGGCGGCGCCGCACTTCGACGCCCTGTCCGTGAACCCCGTGCACATTCAGAACGGGACGGTCGTGGAGTGGCTCTACCGTCGAGGGCGCTACCGGCCCCCCTGGCTCTGGTCGGTGGTCGAATCGCTCCGGGAGGGGGCGAAGCTCCGGGGCGAGAGCCGTCTCGTTTCCTTCCCCACCGCGGGCGGGCTGGCCCGGGGACCGCACAACTGCGGCGAGTGCGACGCTCGGTTCCTCGAGGCGATCGAGACCGCGTCGCTCCGCCAGGTCTTCGAGCCCCTCGGCGATCTCGACTGTTCTTGCCGCGCCGAGTGGGAATCGGGTCGCGTGCTGGAGCCCCTCGGGGTCGAAGCGTGATCGACCTCGTCCCGCACCTTCCGAAACACGCCGAGTCGACGATCCGTCAGTTCCTGAGCGCCCACTCCCTCCCGCCAGCGAGCGAGGGGGTCGTCGTGGGCCTCTCGGGCGGGATCGACAGCGCCCTCTGTGCGCGCCTGGCCGTCGACGCACTCGGACCGGAACGGGTCCTGGGCGTCCTCCTGCCCGCCGACGGGTTCCCGGAGGAGCTTCGGAGGGAGACCGAACGATACGCCGAGGATCTCGGCATCGCCCACCGCACGGTCCTCCTCACCGGCGTCGCCGAGGCGGTCCGGACCGCACTTCCCGACGTGACGGACCGCATCACGACGGGGAACACGGTCGCCCGCCTTCGGATGGCCGTCCTCTATGCCCTCGCTCGGGACCACCACCGGCTCGTGATGGGGACCGGGAACAAGTCCGAGCTGCTCCAAGGCTACTTCACGAAGTACGGCGACGGGGGCGTCGACCTCCTTCCGATCGGCGACCTGTACAAGACCCAGCTCCGCGAGCTCGCCGCCGGCCTCGGCCTTCCCGCGGCGGTCCGGGAGCGAGCCCCCTCGGCCGGGTTCTGGGAAGGTCAGACCGACGAAGAGGAGCTGGGCACCTCGTACGCGGACCTCGACCGGGTCCTGTTCGGGCTCGAGCAGCTCTGCCGGCCAGAGGAGATCCACGAGCGGACGGGGATACCGCTGGACACGGTCCACCGCATCGCCGAACGGGTGACCCTCACCCGCCACAAGCGACGACCGCCGCCGGTCGCGAAGATCGGCTGGCGAACGGTCGGCCTGGATTGGCGTGAGTAACCTCTATCAACGACCCGCCCCTGCCCGGCCCCGAGAATCATCCGGAGATCTCCCCTTCTTCCATGGATCGAGCGACCTACCAGCGTCTTTACGACGCCCTAGTCACCTACGACGATGTCGAACGCCTCGCCCGCGCGGAACACTTCGACCCCGAGCTCCTCTTCGTGATCCACACGCATCGGGTCACGCGGGACGCGACCCGGCGGTTCTACGTGGTCCGTCGGCAGGTCCCCCGCCTCGTCTCCGAGTGGAAACGCGGCCGTTCGATCCGGGACATCGCGGAGGAGTGGCACTTCCCGCCGGTGCTGATGGGTCAGCAGATGCTCGGCGAGCTCGGGATCCCGCGCAAGAGGGTGTGGCAGACCTTCCTCCATCCGGAGACGGCGCCGGACCAGCGCATCCGGCGGGAGGTCGAGGAACTCTTGGCGGCGGACCGGATCTACTCGCCCCAGGGCATGGAACTCCAGCGCGAGCGCGGCCGGAAGGGCGAGGACCGCCTGGCGGCCTGGCTCGAGAAGCACGGGATCGGATACCGGACCGAGAAGGACCTGCGGGGGAAGTACGCAAAGACGCCGGACGCGCTCCTCGACCAGCCGATCCTGCATAACGGTCAGAAGCTGGCCTGGATCGAGTCGAAGGCGAACTTCGGGGACGATGTCGAGCTCCGGAAGAACCTGCGGCGCCAGCTCGCTCCCTACACCGAGCTCTTCGGAGAAGGGGGCGTGGTGTACTGGTACGGCTACGTGGACGGCGCCGAGTCCCCTCCGGGGATCCTCCTGTGGGATGCCGAAACGCTCGAGGCGATCACGCCCGTCGTACCGCCGCGTTCCGCGGAAGCTCACGCTGGACACCCGTCGTCAGATCACGCTCGACGAGGGCACCCGGCGCGGCCTCCTTCAGGCCCAGGATCAGGGCACGACGGGCCCGCCGCCGCGCGGCCTCCCTGAGCTGGCGGGACATCGAGCGGCCGAGAAGGTCACAGTCGGCGCTCGCGCCGGACCGTCGCAGTTCCTGGACGAGCTCCATCGCCTCGGGCATGCGGGCCGCGTCGTTGACGACGACGTAGGTGTCGAGGGGTGGCTCGCCCTCCGGCCAACGCCCGGCGCCCTTGAGCAGGAGCTCGAGCGTCTGGTCCCCGATGGCCAACCCGGCAGCGGGCATCGCGGGGCCCTCGAACAGCTCGATCAGGTGGTCGTAGCGTCCGCCGCCGAAGAGGGCACGGTGGTCCCCCGACCGGGCGTACGCCTCGAAGACGGTGGAGGTGTAGTACGCCAGTCCGCGCACGACCGTGGGGTCGTAGACGACCCGGTCCCCGAGGCCGGTCTTCCCGAGGAGGTCGAACAGGTGACGCATCCGGACGATACCGGCTCGACCCGCTTCGTTGAGCCCGCGGGTCTCGAGGTCGGTGAGGAACTTCTCCACCCCGGCCGGGGGCACCCCCGCGCCCGCGGAGGAGAAGAGCGACGCGAGCTCGGTGGCCGCCCCGGGAGAGACCCCGGCCTGGATGATCTCTCCCTCGAATTCGGCGGGAGGGATCTTGTGATACCGGTCCACCGCGCGGAAGAACCGGCCCATGTCCTGGACCCCGAACAGACTCCCGATCCCCTCCGCGATCGCCCGGTCGTTGATCCGGAACGCGTAGAGACCCACCGCGCCCACTTCGTCCAGGAGGAGGGCCGCGGTCGCGAGAAGGTCGGTCTCGGCCTCCACGCCCGGGACCCCGAGGAGGTCCAGGTTGAACTGGAGGAACTCCCGGGTCCGGCCCGCCTGGGGCTCCTCGTAGCGCCAGATCTTCGAGACCGTGAACCATTTCACCGGGAGCGGCTCCGACTTGGCCCGGTCCACAAAGATCCGGGCGAGCGAGGGGGTCGTTTCGGGCACGAGGGCGACCGGGCGTTCGCCCTTGTCGCGGAACAGCCAGGTCTCCGCCGCGATCCCCTCACCGCTTTTGGTCTGGTACAGCTCGAAGCTCTCGACGCAGGGGCCCTCGAGCTCCGAGTAGCCGGCCCTTCGGGCGGCCGCCCGCATTCGTCGTCGGATCTCCGAGCGGGCCCCGGCCTCGGGGGGAGGATAGTCACGGAACCCGCGCAACAGGCTGAACGGCACGAGCGAGGGAGCGGTGGTTCTCCCTTATCAATTCCGCGACCCGATGCGGGGACCCGGGCGGGTCGGAATCCTGGGCCCCGGGGGGACTTGAGGACGGCGACGGCTCCGTTCGGCTCGGGACCGCCCCGGAGCCTCCGCCGCCCCAAGGCGTATGAACCCCGCGCGCGCTGTGAAGGGTCGTGCTGCGCCCTGCGGCGGGGGGAGCCTGGGCCCTCCTCGTCACCGTTCTCGTCGTGGCCGCCTCCGTCGGGTCCCTCCCGAGCGCGGGCGGGGCCCCTCTCCCTTCCGTGTCGGCTTCCCTTTCCGGTTCTAGCCCAGGGGTCGCGAGCGGACCCGCCGGGCCCCCTTCGTCCACCGCTCCTCCCTCCGTCACCTCGAGCGACCCGGGGCGGTCCGCACCCGCCGCTCCCGCCGGTGTGAGCTCCCTCTCGGATCCCACCGCTCGCCTCGCGAGCTCCCTCGCCTCGGCCGGGGTCCCTCTCCGGTACGCGTTCCTCCCCAACCTCGACGCACGCGCGTCCGGCTCGGTTCGCGACGAGCAGGTCGAGCCGACGTACGCGACGGCCCCGGCACCGATCGGTGTCGCCGACCTCGGTCTCTTGAACGAATCCGGTTCGATCGTCCCCACCTTCCTCACGAGCCCCCGCATTGCGGGAACCTTCGCGCCCACCGCCTTCTCGGGGGTCTCCGTCGACTCCGGGGCCCCCGATGCCTACGCGGTGCAGGTCAACGCCGTCCTCACGAACGTCACCCTGTTCGGGAACTCGTCCTACCAGTTCTGGACGCAGAACGTCGTGGAGTACTCCACGTTCTCGCACCAGCTCGCCTTCCTCGACAACGTCTGGAACTTCTCCGGACCTTCCGGCACCCTCTCTGCGAACGCCCTCGTGGGCCACGGGCCGAACGGAACCCAGGTGGGCACGACCTACTACTACGCGCTCGGACCGGTCCTCACGATGGGGTATCCGTTCACCCTCTCCCTCTTCCTCAACTCGGCCCCGGGGACGTACGGGGACGAGGTGTTCTTCAATTACACCCTCTCGAACGCGAGCGATTCTCTCTCGGGTTCGTTCGATTACGTGGAGTTCAACGCGTCCGGTGGCGCTCCGGCTGGGTCGATCCCTCCCGCGGAGTACCTGGCGGATGGGGCCTCGTACGACCCGCTGGGACTCCCGGACGATTTCGAGATCGACGTCGTGGGCCCGGGCGGAGGAAGCAATTTCGACGCGCTGAATGCCTCCGCCGCCATCAACCTGTACTACTGGTCGGCCGGGAGCCAGAGCTTTGTCGTCGTTCCCTCGGCGTACGACGCCGGGGCGGAGACGGGGGAGACCTCGACCGGCCTCGGATCCACCTGGTCCTCCAATGGGGACTTGGCGCTCCGCGGCACCCCCGGGCCGGCGGCGCATCTCGGACAAGGACCCTCCCTCTTGATGGGCGAGTGGGGAGTTTCCCCGGACACCACGGGTCTCGCGGTCCTGCACCTCGAGCTGGCCCCGGAGAACGGGTTCACCTTCGTGGGCGCGGGCTCGTCGCCCGCCATGGCCTCCTTCGGATGGGCGGCCCCGGCCGGGTCCTACGACCTTCCCCCAGGAACGTACTCCTTCTGGTGGCTGGCCTCCGACTTTACGCCACAACACGGCTCGACGACCCTGCCTTCCGGGGCGAGCTACCTCAACGTCACCCTCCTACCGAACCCTTCGGCCGGGGTGTATACCCCCCTCTGGGCGTTCGACGCGGCCGGGCTCGTCAACATTTCCTCGAGCTGCTCGCTCGGCACCTGCATCCTGGACAACAACGAGCTCGGACCCCTCGGGGCCACGGGAGCGGCCGGCCGGGGCGCCTTCTTCCCGTGGTTCGGCGAGTTCAACGACTACCTGTTCCCCGTATTCCCGGGCCTCTTCCTCTGGAACGTCGCGAACGTGATCGTCGCTTCGCCCCCGTCATTCGTAGTGACGACCCCGGCCTGGCTCGTGAACGAATCGACCCGGTTCGGGACCCCCGCGACCAACGACCTCGGTCTGTTCTTCTACGATGACACGAACATCACGCTCGCGAACGGGGCCGCGATCGGAGGATGGTGGTTCGATCCGGCCTACTTCGGACCCAGCGCCCCGCAGTACTCGGCGGTCTTCTGGAACACGTCCGCGAGCTCGGTCGTCGGCAACACCTTCACGACGGGCGGGGGCGCCCTCTACCTCTACGGGGGCGAGAACAACACGGTCTGGAACAACACCTTCCTCCAATACATCCCCCTCGCGCCGAACGCGGGTTCGATCTCTGGGGCCGTCCACGGGACCAACGGGGTCTTCGACGCGGACTTCGGAGATGCCCGCGCGCCTGGACCGGGATGTGCTTGCGGGGACGTCGTCTACAACAACGTCTTCGGGGACTACCACCCGGCGTACTCGCCCACGATCGACCCGTACACGGGGCTCCTGCCCCGGTTGCCGTTCGAGACCCTGTGGAACGTTACCCCCCGGCCCGGCCCTAACATCCTCGGGGGTGCCGAACTCGGGGGGAACTACTGGTGGAACTACGGCACCTCGCTCGACCCGTACTGGGTCCTACCGTACAACGCGAGCGGGAGCATCGAATCGGGAGGGGACGCCCACCCGCTCGTCCCCACTCCCCTCCTCACGGTGACGTTCGATGAGGTCGGCCTGCCCGCCGGTACACCCTGGCACGTCGGAGTCTACACCTCGAGCGGCCTCGCGTCCAATTCCTCGACCGGTTCGTCCCTAGAGGAGCCGTGGCCGGAGGGCGAGTACTTCTACACCGCCAACTCCCTCAACGGGGCGTACGGGATCCCGTCGACCGGAGTGTTCCAGGTAGGGCTTTCCAACGTCACGGTAAGCCTCCAGTTCTACCCGCTCTTCGACCTCACCTTCACGACCGTGAACTTCCCGACCGGGAGCTTCTGGGCGATCACCCTCTCGAACGCGTTGTGGGGGGCGTTCATCGACCTCGGGAACGTCGCGCAGTTCCCGGCCGAGATCCTCGCCACCGGCCTCTACAATTACACCATCAGCCCGCCGGCCGGGTATACGGTCTACCCCACGGACGGTTCCGTGAATCTCACGTCGAACTCCTCGGTCCAGCTCACGTTCTCCAAGGAAGGCGCCCCGGCCCTTCTCTACATCACCCTGGATCCGGCGACGGGAGCGCAGCTGTGGGTCGACGGCGATCCGGTGGCGAACGCCTCCACGGGGAGCCTCAACCTCTCGTTGCCCGCGGGGATCCACTCGATCTACGCGACCGACCCGGGCTATCTCCCCTACTTCAACAACGTCAGCTTGCAGGGAGGCGGGTCCACGAACCTGTGGATCGTCTTCACGCTGATCCCCCCGACGCCCCTCGGGACCACGGCCTCTTCGAGCGTGACCCCCTGGATCGTCGCCGGCCTCTTGGCCGCGGTCGCGGTGGGGCTCGCCGTCGCCCTCGGGTACGTCTACTCCCGGCGCCGTCCGCCGACGACCCCGCGGAGCCCGTACACCTGGACGCCGAAACCGTAGGCGGACCGAACTAGATCGAGGGGGAGGGCCGGACCGACGTGGGGCCTTCCACGGGGGCCCCGGTCTCTTCTCCCGGGATCCGGTTCTGCTCCACGAACGCCCGGGCGCGGCGGTACGATACGATCGTTCCAACGAAGTTTCGCTGGCGCAGCTCCGTCATCACCGCCCGGAGTTCTTCGACCGCCGGCCGGATATCCAGGCCCGCGGAGCGCAGTTCGGAAAGGCGTCCCTTGAGACGCTGCAGGTCCTCGACCAGGAGGGGTTCAAGGACGGCCCAAAGGGCGACGGCGCCGCGGGCGAGCAGTCGCTCCCCCTCGGTTCGGCGGCCCGAGCGGACCATCTTGCGCCCCTCCTCGAGAGGTCCGAGGGCCGGGCGGGGGTCGCCGCCCAGCTCGCGCACGGTCGCCGCGAGCATTTCGGCCTCCGTCACCAGGATCTTGCCCACCTCCCACTGCTCCTCGGCGCGCTGGATCTCGTCCCGAACGTGAGCGAGGCGCCGCTGGGCGCCCGCGAGGTCCCCTTGGGAGATCGACCGACGGATCGCGTCGATCTCGACATCGGGGCTGGGGGTGGGGACGAACGCCGCGAGCTCGTTCCGACGTGACACGACCGCTTCGAACTCTTCCGCGAGAGCGCTGACGAGGTGCACGAACATCTCGCGCGCGACCGTCTCGAGGGACGACCGGTCGTTCACCAGGTCGGCCGCGTGGTGCCGCCCTTCGAAATCATTGAAATCGAGACCGAGGCGGCGACCCAAGTGGAAGTATTCCTCGATCTTTTGGTCGAGCTCCTCGTCGGTGCGGCCGGCGGGGAGGCCGGGGAGCTCCGGAAGGTCGGAGAGGGGGGTCGAGGGCCGAGGGGCCTCCGGCGGGGGGGCCGGAGGGGAGGACTGCAGCGCGGGGAGCCGCGGGGCGCGCGCGAGGAGGGCCGGCGTCCCGCTCGGTGCGGCCGGCACCGAGAGGTCCACCGCGGCGAGGATCTCGCCGATCGTCTTGAGGGAGATCGGGTCGGCCCCCGCCAACGGACTCGCGGCCTCACGGACCGCGTCGAACAGCTGATGGGAGAGATGGCACTTCGGGCACGAATCGACCTCCCCCGGCACGGGGGTCCCGCAGGCCGGGCAAAGGAGCAGGATAGGCCCGCTCAGCGGCCGCCTCCCCACCCGGAACGGGAGCGGGTCCCGGCGCGCGGCACGGTCCGGTTGCGTTGCAGTGGCGACCCGCGCATACCTGGTGCCCCAGCGATGATGAAGGTCAGCGGCTCCTCAAAAACTCTGGGGATGGCCGGAGGGGCCTAGGTTTCGGGGCCCCGCGGGGCCAGATGACGCCGGGCGGACGGCGTAGGGTGGTAGATCCCCTCGGGCAGGCCCGGGGTTCGGGTTCGCGGCCGGGCCGCTTCCGGAGGGAGACGCGTTCGGCACCTCCGGCAGCGGTACCCCCGTTGCCGCCCCGACGATTCTGTCCGTCGATGACAGGTCGGGCAGGAAGGCGCGGCACCCCGTGGGAGGAACCGGGCCCAGCGGAGGACCTCGATCCCCTCGAGCTGGATCGAAGCGTCCGCCCCACGGCTTCCCCAGACCCGCACCCGGTCGCCCGGGCTCAACAAGCGGGCTACGCGGGGGAGGGTCTTGGTCGGTTCGAAGGCAACGCAGGGGATCCGGTCCCCGGAGGCGACGAGGAGGTCAAAGCGGACGTGACCTCCACGCAGCGCCGAGGGGGCGTTCGCGACCTGCCCTCGCACGCTGCCCGAGGTCAGGGGGGGCCACGTCGGCTCCCCCCGAGGGACCAGGTGGTCCCCGCTCGCCTGGTTCGTCCGGAACACCAGGTACCGATCGACCGGCTCGGACCGCACCCGGGCCAGTGCCCGTTGGGGGGAGTCCGGGTCGATGGAGCGCAACCCGAAGAGGATGGGACACGGGGTGTGGGGTGCCACCAACAACCGACGCGTGCGCTCGTCGTAGCATAGGAAGAGGTGGGGAAACGCCCTCTGCGCGGCCCGAACGCTCGCTGCATCCACCTCGCGAGGGCTTCCCCAGCGGGCCGGGCGGCGGTAGGCGATGAGCTCCCAGGTCGGATGCCCCCCCGGCCAAGCGATGGCCGCCGCGGCTCCGACCAGCCCTTGGTCGCTGCCCTCCCACTGGAACCAGGCGCCGGCCAATCCGAGCTCCCGCCGCGCCTCCGCGACCGAAACGACCGTCCGTACCGCATTCCAGTAGGCGGCCGCGGGGAGACGGCGGTCCGAGGCCACGAGCGCGGGGTCGGTCCCGTCGCCCCCGCCCTGAGCCGCCTTCCGGACGAGGGTCCACGCCTCCGCGAGGTACTCGGAGCGTTCGCGAGGGGTCGGCGCACGACCGCGGGCGTGGGACCAGACCGCGGTGCCGTCGATCTCACCGACCCGGGTCCGTCGTCCGCCCCCGTGGCCGAAGCGGGCGGAGAGCGCCGCGTTCCCCCGTGTTTTCCAGGGGATGTTGGGGTTGAGCCGCACGAGCCGGGGTTCCCCGAGCAGGTCGAGACCTTGGCGTCGCGCCAGTGCGACGAGCTCGGTCAGCACGAACGTCGTGCAGCCCCCGGCTGGGCTATCGGTGTCGTCGACCCCGATCCAGATGGTCCCGCCCCCTTTGCATGGACGGACCGTCCGGTCCCTGGGGGCCGGCTCAGGCGATCCCGGCGAGCAATTTCTGGTAGGCTCCCAGATTCGGCGCGACCGAGATGTCGGAACGGGCCGGACCGTCCGCGTCGCCGAGCAGCTTGGCTTCGAGACCTTCGCGGGAGGACTCCTTGGGCCGGTGCATGACCCCGATCGGGATGCGACCCGAGTCCATCGTCTCGAGGCAGATCCGGAACATCGCCTTCCGGTCCGTGGGGTCGTACCCCTCGACCTTCGAGACGTCGAGGACCTTCTCCCGCCAGAGCTTGTACGTGTCGTTGTAGGTGACGCAGGGGGAGAGGTCTTCGATAAACGCGAACCCCCGACCTTCCTTCGTGAACCGCAGCGCCTCCACGAGGACCTGGATCATGGTCTTCGGGTCGCCCGAGAACGTGCGCGCGATCAGGTTCGGGGCCGGGATCGAGAGCGCGGTGAGGATCGCGTCGAAGGGACGCTCGATGTTCCCTTCGAACCCGATCTGGCTGGTCGGGGAGGCCTGCCCCTTCGTGAGCCCGTACGTCTCGTTGTTCATCGCGATGTAGACGATCGAGGCGTTCTTCTTGAACGCGTGCATGAAGTGGCCCATCCCGATCGCGTACCCGTCCCCGTCCCCCCCCGCGGCGATCACGGTGAGCGCGGGATTGGAGAGCTTCACGCCGACGGCCTGGGCGAGCAAGCGGCCGTGCAGGGCATGGATCCCGTTGATCTCTAGGAAGTTGTGGATCGAGCCGGAGCAGCCGATCCCACCGACCAGGACGAGGTCGTGCGTGGGGATCTTCATTTCGAGAGCGGCCTTCTTCAGGGCCGCGAGGACACCGAAATCTCCGCATCCGGGGCACCAGATCGGTGGGACGGGTTTCGCGGAGTCGACCATGCTAGCCCACCTCCTTGATCCCGGCGACGATCTGCGGAGCGCGGAAGTTGGACCCGTCGTACTTGGTGAGCGCGCGCAACTTGGTGTGATGCCAGGGCATCGTCTCGCGAAGGAGGCGACCGAACTGACCCGTATAGTTGTGCTCGATGACGTAGCAGAGGTCGACCGACTGGAGGAACGGGTCGATCTCATGCACCGGCACCGGGTACAGGGTCCGGGGCTGGAGCAACTTCGTGGCGGTTCCCGCGGCCGTCAGGAGCCCCTGCGCCTCACGGACCGGACCGACCGTGCTCCCGTAGGCGATGATCCCGATCCTGGCCTCGGCCGGGCCGAATAGATTGGCCCGGGGCAACTCGTCCCGAGCCCGGATCATCTTCTCCATCCGCTTTTTCATCATCCGCACGCGATTCGTCGGATTGACGGTCACGTGGCCCCACTCGTCGTGCTCGTTCCCCGTGATCTCGGCCCAGACGCCCGGGGTCCCCGGGGGTGCGTACGCGGAGCGGCCCGACTCCGTGAAGGCGTAGGCCTTGTACTGGGTCAGGGCGGCGACGGCGTCGCCGGTGAGGCGCTCCCCTCGGTCGATACGGACCTTGTCGAGCTCAAAGCGGCGGCTGGTCGTCGCGTTCTGACAGAGGGCCTCGTCCAAGAGCAAGATCACCGGTAGGCGCCAACGCTCGGCGAGATTGAGCGCGTCCACGGTGATGAGAAAGCATTCTTCCGGGGTTCCTGGCGAGAGGATGAAACGCGGAAATTCCCCGTGGCCCAGGTTGGCGAGGTGGGAGAGGTCGGACTGCTCGTGCCGGGTCGGCTGGCCGGTCGAGGGACCCACCCGCTGGCAATCCGCGATGACGATGGGGATCTCGGCGGCGCCGGCATGGCCGATCCCTTCGGTCATGAGCGACAGCCCCGGACCGCTGGTCGACGTCATGACCCGGGCCCCGGCGTAGGCCGCGCCGATGATCATGTTAACCGCGGCGAGCTCGTCCTCGGCCTGACGGACCACCCCGTGAAACGCGGGGAGGTACCGTTGGAGGTACTCCATGACCTCCGTGGCCGGAGTGATCGGATACCCCGCGAAGAACCGCCCTCCGCCGACGACGAACCCCATCGCGACGGCCTGGTTACCTGTGGTCATGATGAAGTCGTGCGCGTCCCCGTCGGCGACCGAAAATCGGTCGGCGAGGCCCGGGGTCTCGAGGGCGGCCTTTCGGCCGATCTCGAGCGCCTTCAAGTTCTTCTCGAGGGCCTCGCCGCCACGTCGCTGGAATCGCTCCTCGATCACCGAACGCGTCTCGATGGGGTCGAAGCCGAAGATGACGCTGAGCGCGCCGTAGGCGGCGGTGTTCTTGAAGATCGGTTGTCCGAGCGGGCCCCCCACGAGGGTCGCGAACGGGAACCCGGTCGCGTTCGGTAGGTCGACCTGAAACGTGGTGGAGTCGTAGAGGATGTAGCCGTGCGGCGCGAGTTCGGCTTTACCGATCTCGATCGCTTCCTTGTCGAACGCCACGAGGACGTCAACCTCGGTTTTGACGGCGGCTACCGCCGCCCGGCTGCCACGGACCGAGGCGTCGGCGTGACCACCGCGAATCCGCGAGAGCACGTTTCGGGAGAGGTAGACGTAGAGTCCCCGCTTGCGGAAGTAGCGTCCCAGCAGGTCGGAAACGGTAAGGGTGCCGTCTCCGCCCTGGCCACCGATCATGACGCTGACATCCGAGAGCTGGGGAGGAGCCCGCGCGGCACCCGAACCGGCCGTGTCCGGGACCGGCGACGTTTTGGCTGCGGGCGTGGTCATGTGATTCCTCGGTTGGCCGTCGAAATCGACGTACAGTGCGTTTCAACACCGGACGGTATTTAAGTACTGACGCCACGCCGATGCCACCACGTGGTCGCCGAAGAACTTCGGCGGCCGGCCCGCGACAAAGGTTAATTCGAGCCGACGGGTGGAAGCGATGATGGTCGAGCCGGGGCTCGTGGAGGACTACCACTCCTCGACGGCCTCGGAGCGGCACGTCCCCGCACACCCCGTCCTCTGGGACGAAACGCTGCGGGACGGGGAACAGACCCCCGGAGTTCACTTTTCCCCCGAAGAGAAGCTCCAGATCGCCGAGCTGCTTTCAGAGGTCGGCATCCCCATCCTCAACGCCGGGATCCCGGTGGTCTCCGAGAAAGAGTCCCGGGCCGTCCACCTCCTCGCCCACGCCGGGCTCAAGGCGAAGATTCTCGCCGCGGCGCGTACCGTGCCGGCCGACGTCGACGCCGTGATCGATAGCGGAGCGACCCACATCGCGATCTTCGTGGCCGCCAGCAACGTCCACCTCCGCTACAAACTCAAGATGAGCCAGGACGAGGTCCTCGCCGCGAGCCTTCGGACCGTCCGTCAGGCCAAAGAAGCCGGCCTGCACGTCGCCTTTGTGACGGAGGACACGGTCCGCGCTCCGTTCGACTTCGTCGAACGGCTGTACCGGGAAGTGCAGGACGCCGGTGCCGACCGCGTCGTCGTCTCCGACACGGTGGGGATCATGACGCCCCTCACCTTCCGCTGGTACCTCAAGGAGTTCCGGCGGCGCGTCCGGCCCCGGGACCTCTCGGTGCACTGCCACAACGACTTCGGCCTGGCCACGGCGAACACGCTGACCGCGCTCGAGTGCGGTGCGATCGCCCCTCACGTTTGCGTGAACGGCCTCGGCGAGCGGGCGGGGAACGCCTCGCTCGAGGAGGTCGTGCTCTGCTTGGAATCCCTGTACGGAATACGGACCGGGATCAAGACCGAGCGGCTCTACGAGCTCTCCCAACTCGTCGAGGAGATCTCTGGTGTCCCGATCGCAGCGAACAAGGCCCTCGTCGGGTACAATGCCTTCTCCCACGAGGCCGGCATCCATACGCACGGGATTCTCGCCCACACGCTCACGTACGAGCCGCTGCAACCCGGCGTGGTCGGCCGGGAGCGCCATATGATCCTGGGCAAGCACACGGGGAAGGCGGCCCTCGTCGAGAAGTTGAAAGAGCGAGGACTGACCGCGACCGACCCTCTGTTGCTCGAGCTCTTGCAACGGGTCAAGGTGGAGACCGAGTCCCGGTCCAAGAACGACCTTCGCCACTTCCTGCGGGAGTATCGCCGCCTTTTCGAGCATCCGGGCATGAGCGACGACGACTTCTGGACGATGGTCGAGGTCGTGGGCATCCGTCCGGTGAGTTCATGAACGGTCCGCATGGCCACGGAATGACGATGGCCGAGAAGATCCTCGCCCGAGCCGGCGGGCTCGACCACGTGGTCCCCGGCCAGATCGTGGAGGGGAACGTCGACCTAGCGATGATGCACGAGCAAGGGGCCCAGACCGTCCTCCCGTTCCATCAGATGGGCGCGGAGACCGTCTGGGACCCCGACCGCGTCGTCATCGCGATCGACCACTGGGTCCCCGCCTCGACCGAGGGCGCGGCCATCCTTCACCGCATCCTGCGCAAGTTCGCGGCCGAGACCCACCTCCCCCACTTCTACGACGTCGGAAACCACGGGATCTGCCACCAGATCCTCGCCGAGAACGGCTGGGTCGTCCCGGGCGACCTCGCGGTCGGCACGGACTCGCACACCAACATGCTCGGCGCCATGGGCGCTGTCGCCGCCGGGATCGGCCCGACGGAAATGGCGGCGGTCCTGGCGCTCGGCCAGCTCTGGCTCAAGGTGCCTCCGACCCTTCAGATCCGGGTTCGCGGTCGGTTCGGCCGCGGGGTGACCGCGAAGGACCTCATCCTTCGGATCCTCGGCGAGGTGAAGACCACGGGCGCAACGTACAAGGCGGTCGAGTTCACCGGCCCCACCATCGAGGCGCTCTCGATGCCCGAGCGCTTCACGATCTGCAACATGACGACGGAGATGGGCGCGAAGGCCGGGATGGTCGCCCCCGACGAGACGACCTTCGACTACCTTCGACCGATCGCGAAGCATTCGATGCACCCCCTCCGCTCCGACGCGGACGCGGCGTACGAACGCGTGATCGATATCGACGTGGACGGCATGCCACCGATGGTCGCGTGCCCCTACTCTCCGGACAACGTGCGTCCCCTGCCGGACGTCGTGCGCGAGCATGTGAAGGTCGACCAGGTTTTCCTCGGCTCCTGCACGAACGCCCGGATCGAGGACCTGCGGGAAGGCGCAGCGATGATGAAGGGCAACAAGGTGGCGCCCGGCGTCCGGTTCATCGTCTCCCCCGCCTCCACCAAGATCTACGCACAGTGCCTCGCCGAGGGGATCATCGAAGTGTTCACGAACGCCGGCGCGGTCTTCACGAACTCGAGCTGCTCTGCCTGTTTTGGCGGGAATATGGGGATCCTGGCTCCCGACGAGGTCTGCGCGTCCTCTTCCAACCGAAACTTCCCGGGACGGATGGGGGCCAAGGAGGCTCGCATTTACCTCCTTTCGCCGGCCGCGACGGTCGCGGCCGCGATCCGTGGGGAACTCACCGACCCGCGGGACCTGATGTAGGAGCGCTCGTGAAGGACGTCATCGAAGGCCGGGTCTGGGTCCTGGGGGCCGACGTCGACACCGACCAGATCATCTCGGGCAAGCACCTCACGATCATCGACCCGAACGAGCTCAAGAAACACGTCTTCGAGATCGCGCTGCCGGAGTTCGCGACGGAGGCCCGCGAGGGCGACATCATCGTGGCCGACGAGAATTTCGCCTGTGGCTCCAGTCGGGAGCATGCCCCCCAGGCCATGCGTGCGATCGGGGTGGGCGCGGTCGTGGCCGATTCCTTCGCCCGCATCTTCTACCGGAACGCGATCAACCTCGGGATCCCGACGATCGAGGCCCGGGGGGTCCGCAAGATCTTCGAAAAGGGCGACACGGCCCGCATCGAGATGCGGGCCGGTCGGATCACGAACCTCCGGACCGGATCCTACGTGACCTTTCCCCCGCTGCCTCCCCATCTGCTGGAGCTTCTGGAGGCCGGCGGGCTCGTGGAGAAGGTCCGCACGGAGCTCGCGCGACGCAAGGCGGCGGCAGGAGCCGCATGAAGGACGCCGGCTACGAGATCGTCCTATTCCCGGGGGACGGGACCGGTCCGGAGGTCCTGCGCGAGGGCCGGAAGGTCCTCGACGCATTGGCCGAGGGCGCGGCCTCCCCCTGGCATCTCACCGAGTTCCCCGGCGGCGGACAATACTTCCTCACGACCGGGCGAGAGTGGGAACCCGAGGCCGAAGCGGCGTCCCGCAGCGCCGACGCGATCCTCCTCGGGGCGGTGGGCTGGCCGGGAGCCACGCTCCCGAACGGCGACCTCGCGGGTCGGACCTTGGTCCTCGGACTCCGCGAAGGACTGGACCTGTTCGCGAACGTGCGCCCTTGCCGATTGTATCCGGGCGTGCTCCACAAGATCAGCGGGACCTACCGTGAGGTGTGGTCCCCCAAGTTCGTCGACCTGGTGATCGTTCGCGAGAACACCGAGGGCCTGTACACCCCGGCGCGCGGCCGGCTCCGGCGGGGCGGCGAGACCGAGGTGACGGTCGACACCCGCATCATCACCCGCAAAGGTGCGGAACGGGTGATCCGATATGCGTTCGAGCTCGCTCGCGCCCGTCCCCGCGGGGCCCCCGTGGACGGCGTCAAGCGCGTGACCTGCATCGACAAGTCGAACGTCATGGAGGGCTGCCGCTTCTTCCGGGAGACGTTCGACCGGGTCGCCCGGGACTATCCCGAGATCGAACGGGACTATGCCTACGTGGACGCGTTCACGCAATGGCTCGTGCGCAACCCCGAACGCTACAACGTCGCGGTCACGACGAACATGATGGGCGACATCGTCACGGACCTCGCGTCGGTCCTTCAGGGTGGGATGGGGTTCGCCTCCGGCGGTAACATCGGCACGGACCACGCCATGTTCGAGCCCGTCCACGGTTCGGCACCGAAGTACGCGGGAAAGAACCAGGTCAACCCGTTCGCCACGTTCTTCGCGGTCGAGCAGATGCTCCGCTGGCTGGGCGACCGCCACCATGACCCGCGATTGCTCCGGCAGGCCGACCGGCTCGAGCGCGCGCTCGCGGGAGTGCTCGAGCACGGCGGCTCGGGAACCTACGACCAGGGGGGCTCGGCGACGACGTCCGAGGCCGGTGACCGGGTCGCGGCCGCTATCCGCACGGGAGCGGCATGAACGTCCGCGACGTCGCCCTCGTAGGGGGCACGACCACGAAGTTCGGGATCCGCCCATCGACCTGGGCCGAGCTCGCCCAGGAGATCGGCGCCGCTCTCTTCCGGGAGATGCCGGAGCTCCGGACCGAGGACGTCGATTCGTTCTTTCTCGGCGCGGCCGAGCCCGAACGGTTCGCTTTCCAATCGCACGTCGCTCCGTTCGCCGCCGAGCAGATGGGACTCCGGCCGCACCGGATCATCCAGCGCACGGAGCTCGCCTGCGCCTCCGGCCAGTCCGCGATCCGCTCGGCGTACGCCGCGATCGCCTCCGGTCTCTCGGACGTCGCCGTCGCGGTGGGCGTTGAGAAAATGAACCTCCCCTCGATGGCGGAGGCCAACGCCTCGATGGCGTGCGTGATGGACCGCGCCTGGGACGGTCCCCACGGGGCCACCGCTCCCCCGTTCTTCGCGATGGTGGCGCAGCGCCACCAGCTCGAGTACGGGACGACCGACGAGCAGATGGCCGCGGTCTCCGAGAAGAACCACCGGTTCGCGAACTCGAATCCCGAGGCCCAGTTCTACGAGAAGAAGTTCTCCCGGGACAAGCTCCTTCGCCTGCCGATCGTGGCGCCGCCCTTGCGACTCGGCGACTGCTCCTCCATGACCGACGGAGCGGCGGCGGTCGTTCTGGTGGCGGCGGACCTCGCCCGCCGGTACACCGACCGACCGGCGTGGGTCCGCGGGACGGGGCAGTACTCGAACTTTCACAACCTCGCGAATGCCGGTTCGCTCACCGAGTGGACCGGCCTACGGCACGCGGCCCGCGAGGCGTTCGACCGCGCAGGGATCGGAGCCGACCAGGTCGACTTTGCCGAGGTTCACGATTGTTTCACGATCTCGGAGATCATCGAGTACGAGATGTTCGGCTGGGCTGCCCCCGGCAAGGGGGGTCAGTTCGCGGCCGACGGCCAGGGCGACCTGGGAGGCAAGCTCGTCGTCAACCCACGCGGAGGGCTGCTCGGCTGCGGCCACCCGCTCGGTGCCACGGGGGTCGCCCAGGCGGTCGAGGTCCACCGACAGTTCACCGCTGCGACGCCTGCGGCTCGCGCCGTCCCGGATCCGGAGTGGGCCCTCGTCCACAACCTGTCCGGCAGCGCGAACGTCCATTCCGTCATGATCTACCAACGGGGAGGCGCGGCATGAGCGCGGAGACCCGCCCTCGCCGCCCGGTGTCGAACCTCGCAACGCCTTTGCCAGAGCCGACCCCGGCACCAACTCCGGCGCCTCCCCCCACTCCGCTGACCCGGGAGAAGCGCCCCTTCCTCCTCGACTTCTTCCCGCTGGAGACCGCCGACCAGACCCGCCTCTCCCGCTTCTTCGAGCGATTGAAGGAGGGCGTGGTGTCGACGACCCGCTGTCCGAAGGACGACCTCTTGCTGTGGCCACCCCGCACCGCCTGCCCCCTGTGCCATGGCGAAACGCTCGAATGGGTGGACCTCCCTGGCCGCGGGCACTTGTACGCTTTCAGTGCCGTGCTCGGCGGTGCCCCCCTCGGCATGGAGAGCGAGGTCCCGTTCGCGGTCGGCCTCGTCGACCTCGAAGGAGCGCCGCTCCGCCTGTTCGGCCGGATCGAAGGCCGACCATGGAACGAGCTTCACATCGGGCAACCGGTCCGCCTCGAATCGTACGACATCGGAGACGGGCGCTGGTTCTACCGGTTCCGTACAGAAGTCTGAATCCGGGCCCCGCCGCACGCCTCTCCGGTCCCTCGGACAGGCTGCTCAGAGCAGGCTATTTATACACCCCCTCGGTCTCGCGCGCCGCCGGTTCGAGGAGAGCCGGCGATCGATGCAGTCGAGCTCGGGGGGGTGGCGCCGC
>Ga0209415_10003747_pt1 | contig 28216 bp, 27 predicted proteins | sample PeaSoiSIISIP2007_FD_187696 | JGI IMG/M metagenome (GOLD analysis project Ga0209415, IMG submission 187696) | Peat soil microbial communities from Weissenstadt, Germany - SII-SIP-2007 (SPAdes) (version 2) | ecosystem: Environmental > Terrestrial > Soil > Wetlands > Peat | place: Germany... | reverse complement strand
GCACGGACGAGACGGGTGAACACCTCGTGCGTGTCCACGGGCATGCCCAGGTCGTCCATCCGGAACAACGACCGGCTCTTGTCGAGCACCCGTAGGACGCAGCTCTCCCCCCAGATCGTGGCCACCGTCGAGACCCGGATATCGATGTCGCGCCCGTCCACCGACATCGTGATCTGGCCGTCCTGGGGCCGCCGACGCTCGACGATGTTCATGTCCGCCATGATCTTGAGGCGACTCACGAGGGCCGGGGCCATCGTCATGGGGAGCTCCACCGCATCGTGGAGCGCCCCGTCGATCCGGAACCGGACACGGAGTCGCTCGTCCTGCGGCTCGATGTGGATGTCCGAAGCCCGGTCACGCATGGCCTGGGTGATCAGGAGGTTGACCACCTGCACGACCGGGGCGTCGCCGGCATGCACGGTCTGGACGGTGGCGTCGGCGCGTCGCGGGGCCTCGGTCGTCTCCTCGAACGCCCGCACGTGCTCCCGGATGCTCCCGAGCGCCCGGTAGGCGGTTTCGATGGCCCGTTGGACGTCGGATTGCGGGGCGATCACCAGCCGGACGACGCGGCCGCAGGCGTTGGCCAGTGTCTTCGCCAGCTCGGGGCTCGGGTCGGCGACGGCGATGGTGAGGCCGCTGTCCTCGTTCCTGATGGGCAGGGCCACATGGGCGCGGGCCACGCTCTCGGAGAGCAGCTCGACGGCCTCCGGAGCGGGCACCTCCTGCGAGAGGTCGACGATGGGGACCTGCAGCTGGGTGGCCAGGGTCTTGGCCAGGTCCCGTTCGCCCACCGCCCCGAGCTCGACGAGCACGACGCCGATTCGCTTCCCGGTGGCCGACTGCTCGAGCAGGGCTTCGGCCAGCTGGTCGTGGGTGATGAGTCGCGCGTTCACCAGCAGCTCGCCCAGCTGGGTGCGTGCCCTGCCCTGGACGTGCGTGGGAGGTGGCGTCTTCTCCTGCACCGTCGTGCCGGCGTCAGCGCCCTCGTCGTCCTGTCCCTTGCGCAGCCTCATTCGCACTCCCATCGGATGGATCCGCTGCTCAGACCGAGCGGCCGAAGGTTCCGGGTCGAGCCTCGTCCCGTGGCGGGCCGACGTGCTCCCGCGAGACGTTAGTTGAGGCCAGAACCCGCTCTGAGCAGGGAATTCCCAGCCCGAGTTGCGCGCGCCCACCAGCGAACGGAACTCGGGGGAGCATCCCGAGTGCAGTCACGAGTGGATCCTGACCTCCCAGACCCACTGCTCCCTCTATGGACCGTCAACATTCGGCCAACAGCCAATTGTGCCCTGGAAGGCTGCTTGACCTGGGGTTTTGGCACACGGCATCCGGTGCCGGACGCCGAAGCGGAGCCGAGCCGTGGTTTGGGGACGAACCGTTGTTCAGGGGACCGAGCCCGGCGACACCGGACGCGGCCATGGTGTCACCCGAGGTACGCGGACTCCTGCTGCCACGTGAAGTCCGCGGCGGGCTGGCCCGAGCTGTCGACGAGCAGTTCCGTGATGCTCGGACTGCCCTGGTAGCCCGCGCTGGCGAACCCGGTCCCCATCACGCACTCCTGGCACGACAGCCTGAGCAGGACGTTGTCCCGGTGCCCCCAGCAGCCCGACGTGTCCGACGCCGTGCAGTTGATGTTCGAGGACCCCGGCCCGTCGTCGTACATCCAGTAGTAGAGGGCCTCGAGCGGGTTCCCCATCGCTCCCGCCCAGTTCGACCCCCACCGCGTGTACGGGAACCCTCCCGGGGGCGAGGGGTCGATCCCCTGGTTGGCGGCCTGCCCGGCGGCCTGGTCGAGGGCGCTGGCCATGGCCGTGAGCGGGGGGAGCCCCCGGACGGTGCGCTCCAGGTTGGTGGCCACGAAGATCTGCTGCTCGGGGGAGAGCCCGCCCCAGTTCGACGGCAGCGCCATGGCGGGGAGGCCCTCCTGCGCCCGGCCGTTGTCGATGGCCTGGAGGGCCTCCGAGGTGCAGCCCGAGGAGTCGGCGCCCGACCCCGAGCAGGTCTGCAGGAAGTTCGGTTGGGGTGCGATGTTGGCCGGCGGGTTGGCCGGGGGGAGGATCCCCCGGGGGGCCGACGCCGGGGGCGCGGGGGGAGAGGTGGTCGGCGGAGCCGCTGGTCGCGTCGTCGTCGGGGCCCTCGGCGCCGCCGCCCGGGGCGTCGTCGTGAGCGGCGCCGCCGGGGTGGTCGTGGTGGTGGGGGCCGTGGTCGAGGTCGTCGTGGTCGAAGTCGTCGTGGTGGTGGTGGCCAGACCCGTCCGGGTGTGCGCCGGCACGGTGCCCGTGCCCGAGGCGCCCGCCTCGGCACCGGAGAACACGCCGGAGTTCATGATCACGACCACGAGCACGATGGCCAGCCCCACCACCAGGAGGTGGCTGAGCCTGAACCAGCTGGGCCCGTTGCCTCGTGCGGCGGTCGGGGGCCGGCCCGGCTCGCGCTCGTGTCCCGGCCGGAACGCTTCGTCGCCACCCATGCACCAGGCATCGGCACGCCGGGGCCCTCACCTGAGGCCGCCCGCCCCGACACCGGGGCGCCGCCGGGTGTCGTCCCAGGTCAGAGCCGTGGGTGCGTTTCCAAGGCCCGAAGTTGTCCTACTGGGTGGCCACGAGGTCCCCGTACTCTGGGTGGCCCTCGATCCAGGCGGCGATGAACCGGCAGCGGGGCACGACCCGCTGCCCCCGGGCCCGGGCGTCGTCGAGGACGGCGGACGCCAGGCGGCTGCCCACGCCGTGGCCCTCGAACGCCGGGTCCACCTCGGTGTGCACGAACGTCACCACGCCCGGGGCCCTCCGGTAGGTCACGAAGCCGGCCCGTATCGGGCCGACGTGTGCCTCGTAGCGCTGTGCCCGGAGGTTGTCGGTGACCACCACGTCGGCGCCGCCTGTCGTCATGCTGCCTCCCTCGTGCCGCCGGTCGCGTTCCGTGTGTGGTTCATACCCGCCCACGCTCCGGCGATCTCGCGTCCCCCTCGTTTCGTTTGCGTGCACGTGAGCGGGGCGCTCCCCGCCCAGGCACGCGCGCACCAAGGCTGACAGACTTGCCCGGCAAGACGACGAGCCGACAGGTGAGGAGGTGTGGTGCTCGACGAGGCAGCGCACACGAACCTGCTCGCGGCCCTCGACGTCGCCATCAGCCGCTGCATCGACGCGTTCAACATGGCGTCGGAGGGCGGGGAGACGCACCTCGCCGAAGAGGCACGCGACTGCATCGAGCGCCTGAGGGAGCTGCGCGATGCCGTCCGCACCAGCCCCACCCGCCCGGCGCGGTGGAAGTTCGCCCGCACGCCCCGTGGCGACGCGCGTCCCGGCTGAGCCGCCCGTGTCGGGCGGGTCGCTCCACCTGGAGCGCTCCGACGTGCACTACGGCTGGAGCCGCGACCACGCCCCGTTGCTCACGGTGGCGTCGGGGAGCGAGCTGCACGTGCACACCCAGGACGCGTCGGGGGGGCAGCTCGCTGCGGGATGTGATGCGGCGTCGGTGGCCGCCTTGGACTTCGCCCTGGTGAACCCGGTGTGCGGCCCGGTGTTCGTCGAGGGGGCCCACCCGGGCGACGTCTTGCAGGTGGACGTCCTCGCCGTCGAGCCCGGCTCCCACGGGTGGACGGCGCTGATCCCGGGGTTCGGGCTCCTGGCCGACCGCTTCCCCGACCCGTGGCTGCACGTGTGGGAGTTCGTCGACGGATGGGCCCTGTTCACCGACCGGGTGCGGGTGCCGCTCAGCCCCTTCTGCGGCGTGCTGGGCGTGGCGCCGGCCGAGCCCGGTCTCCACAGCGTGATCCCGCCGCGGCGCGTCGGGGGGAACCTGGACACCCGCCAGCTCGGGCCGGGGGCCACGCTCTACCTTCCGGTCGAGGTGGAGGGCGCGCTGTTCGGGGTGGGCGACACGCACGGCGCCCAGGGAGACGGCGAGGTGTGCGGCACCGCCATCGAAGCGGCCATGACCGTGGCGTTGCGGCTCACGGTCCGGCGCGACCTCGACATCGACGCGCCCGAGTTCGACGTGACGCGCCCCCTCGAGCGTCCCGGCGCAGCGGCCGCCGGCTACCACGCCACCACGGGCATCGCCCCCGACCTCATGCGCGCCGCCCGCCAGAGCGTGGAGCGCATGATCGTCCACCTCGAGCGCCGCTACGGGCTCGATCCCGAGCAGGCGTACGCGCTGTGCTCGGTGGCGGTGGACCTCCGCATCAGCGAAGTGGTCGACGCGCCCAACTGGGTGGTCTCCGCCTTCTTGGCGCGCGACGTCTTCGCCCACTGACGGCGCGCCGCCGGCATCTCGGGCGCCGCCGGTCAGGCGGCGGGCCCGGCCAGGCCGAGGTGGTGCGCCACGATCGCCCTCCAGCCCTGCGGTGTCAGCGCGTAGCCGGCGACGGCGCCCGAGGACAGCAGCCGCCAGCTGGCGGGGCGCACCAGCGTGGCCAGCACGGCGGCGGCCAGGGGGATGACGGCCTCGGGGTCCCCGCGCACCGGGGTGAGCTCCTCGGTGCTGGCCTCGTAGCTGCCCCGACCGCGCCGGGCGGCGACGAGCTCGGCCACGACGCGGCGGCGCTCGCCCGTGAACTGGGCGGCGCCGAGCACGGCGAGCAGGAGCTGGTGGGTCCGCACCCCCGCCGGCCCCGGGGGCTGGGGGGCCGGGGCGCGGCCGCAGGCCAGGTCCAGGAGGGCGCCCACCAGGTCCACCCCGGCCCGGTGGGCGTTGCCCGGTTCGACCAGCCGCGGGTTCACGTCGATGTAGCGCGGCCCGTCGTCGGTGAGGATGGCGTCGGCGCAGCACGCGCCGTGCCAGGCGAGGGCCCGGCCGAGCACCTCCAGATGCGCACGGACGACCGGGAGGTCCACGCTCTGCTTGTGGCTGGCCCCGCCCCTCGCCCCCTCGCGCAGGCGGAGGTTGGCGTGCGAGGCCACGAGCACACCGGAGTCGAAGACGGCCTGGACCATGACCAGGGGGCCGTCGAGCGGATCCTGGACGAGGACGCCCTCCCCGCCGAAGGCGCCCACGGCGTCGAACTGGCGCGCCGCGGCGTCGAGATCGGCGGCGCAGGTCACCCGGCGGACCCCGGCGGTGGCGGTGCCGATGGGGAGCTTCACGAATGCCGGCAGTCGGCGCCAGGCCAGGAGCTCGGCGCGGCTCGTCACCACCGTGGCCGGGGGCTGGGGCAGACCGAGGCGCGCCAAGGTGGCGAAGGCCGACACCTTGTCCTGGACCTGGGCGAGCGATGCGAACGGCGGCACCGCCGTCCTGATCCCGGCGCGCGCCAGGGTCCCGGGGTCGGCGGCGAGGACCGCCACCTGCTCCTGGGTGGGGAACAGGACGTCGTAGCCGTGGCCGGTGACCACCGTCACGGCCGCTGCCAGCCACGCCAGGGGATCGCGCCCGTAGGAGGGGACGCGGTGGACCCGGCGGACGTGGCGCGTGAACCTGCTCAGGCACAGGGGGTCGGCCGACAGGACACCGACGCTGTGCCCGGCGCCCGACAGCTGCAGCGCGATCTGGCGCGAGGCCAGGCTCGAGCCGTCCGAGAGCAGGACGCGCACGGTCGATTCTCCCCCATGCGGCGTCCAGTCGTGGTCAGGAGCCCGGCCGGCGGCGGGCGCGGCGAAGGGTGGTGCGGCGTGACCGGCGCCGAGGCAGCGGGAAGCCGACATGACGCCCGGCGGCGCCGGCGCGTCCGCCGGCGCGCCTAGAGCACCAGGCCGGCCTCCAAATGGGCGAGCGCGGCGTCGAAGCGCTCGAGATAGTCGAACGCCGGATCGGCGGCGCTCTCCATCACGACGGCGAGGGCGATGCCGACGAGGGCCCCGGCGAAGACGCGGATCTCGAATTCCTCGGTCCGCCTCCCGACGCGCTGGGCCACGGCGTCGGCGATCGTCTGGATCAACCCGGCGAACTGGTCGAGCATCCGGGCCCGCAGCTCGGGCACCGAGAAGATCAGCGCGCCCCGGGCGAGCTCCTGGTCTCGTTCCTCGGGGGCCACGGAGGCGAAGACGTCGTGGAGCGCGTTGCGCAGGGCGGTGGTGGGAGGCAGGTGGGCGGGCTGGGCCTGGAAGGCGGCGATGAGCGGGGCGTCGTAGTCGTCTTGGAGGACCACGTCCTCCTTCGTGGGGAAATAGCGGAAGAAGGTGCTCGGCGACACCTCGGCCGCCTCGGCGATCTGGTCGACGGTCGTCTGCTCGTAGCCCTGGTCCTGGAACAGGCGCAGGGCGTGGCCGCGGATCGCCGCGCGCGTGCGCGCCTTCTTGCGCTCGCGCAGGCCCGTGCCGGAGTCAGGGGGCGGCATCGGTCACCGCCTCGGGTTGCCCGGCGGCCCCGCCGCCCGGCGTGTCCGACCCCTTGGGGAGGAAGGCGACGGCGAGCGCCACCGACACCGCGGCGATCCCGGCGCACACCACGAGCATGACGTCCATGGCGTGCACGAAGGCCACGCGCACCGAGACCAGCAGGGCGCGCAGGCCGAGCTTGTCGGCGACGTCGGTGCCTGCGGCGATGCCGCCGCGCGCCGCACCGGCGGCGGACGCCGACAGGCCGTGGACGTCCACCCAGCCGCGGTAGACGGAGTTGAGCACGGTTCCCAGGATGGCCACGCCGATGGTGGCGCCCACCTGGCGGAAGGCCATGATCAGCCCGGAGCCGGCGCCGGCGCGCTCGGGGGCCAAGGCGCCGAGGGCGGCGTTCATCGAGGCCGGCATGACGAACCCGAGACCGCAGCCGACGACGGCGAACCACGTGACGGCGTACGTCGTCCCCGAGCCCACCCCGGTGTCCGCCCCGAGCAGGAGCCCGGCCGCCAGGATCAGGAAGCCGAGCGCCACCACCCCGGTGGCGCCCACGCCCGGCCTGCCCTTGCGGCCGGCGAGCAGGCGCGTGGAGACCCCGGTGCCGACGACCATGCCGCCGACGAGCGGCAGCAGGCGCAGCCCCGAGCCCAGCGGGTCGAGGCCCCGCACGCCCTGGAAGTACTGGGGCATGGCGAAGAGCAGCCCGAACATGGCGAAGGAGACCATGGTGGCGAGGATCGTGCCCCACGTGAAGCGGGCCGAGCGGAAGAGGCTCACGTCGACGAGCGTGGCCCGGCCGGTCGTCGGGCGGCGGCGCTGGGAGCGGAGGAACAGCCACAGGACGGCGGCGCCGCCGGCCAGCGGGCCGAGGGTGGCGGGCTGCAGCCACCCGTCCTGCCCGGCGCGGATGACGCCGTAGGTGATCGCCACCAACGCCGCACTCGACAGGACGACCCCGGGGAGGTCGAACCCCTCGTGCCCCGGGCTCTTGGACTCGCGCATGAGGGCGGCGAGGGCGGTGACGGCCACGAGCACCACGGGGACGTTGATGAGGAAGACCGAACCCCACCAGTAGTGGGTGAGCAGCCAGCCGCCCAGGACCGGACCCAGGGGGTAGCCGAGCATCGTGCAGGCCATGAGGACGGCGGTCGCCTTCTGCCGCTCCTGGTCGGAGGGGAAGAGCACGGCGAGCAGCGACAGCGACACCGTGGTCACGATGGCGGCGCCCACGCCGAGCACGGCCCGCGTGGCGATCAGCGTGGCCGGCGAGGTGGCATAGGCGCACGCCGCCGAGCTGATGCCGAACAGCACGAGGGCGCCGAGCAGGAGGCGCTTGCGTCCGAAGCGGTCGGCCAGCCATCCAGCGGGCAGGAGCAAGGCGGAGATGACGAGGCTGTAGGAGTCGACGATCCACTGCAGCTGCCCGATCGAGGCGTGCAGGGAGGTCGACAGCGTGGGAAGGGCCACGTTGAGCACCGTGAGGTCGACGCCGATCGCCAGGACCCCGACCGACATGGCCACGAGGACCCACCACCGTCGGCGGTCCGTGGGGGCACCGACGTCGGGCGCCCGGGTGGTCGTGGTGCTCATTATTGACACTTTCTCCTATCTGATAGTAACTGTCAAGAAGGAGTAACTCCCAAGACCAGGGCCGTCAAGGCCGGTCAGGCGCCCGCCGATGCCTGTCCCGTGACCTCGTGGACGACGACCGAACGCATCGTGCTGGTGCGGCACGGCCACGCCGGGTCCAAGGATCGGTGGCGGGGGCCCGACGCGGCCCGCCCCCTGACGGAGACGGGCCGACGACAGGCCGAGCGGCTCATCGACGTCATCGCTTCCGCGGCCCCGACGCGCATCGTGTCCAGTCCCCACACCCGCTGCGTGCAGACGGTCGAGCCCCTGGCGGCCAAGCTCGACATGGAGGTCGAGCCGTGGCCGGCGTTGGCACCGGAGGGCGGTCGGGACACGCTGCGGCTGCTGCAGGAGGCTGACCCCGTGGTGTCGCGCCACGGCCTCGTCCTGTGCACCCACGGCGAGGTCCTGCGCGAGGTGCTCACGGCCCTCGCTGGTGACCCGGGCCTCGAGACCGGAGCCCCGCCGGGGGCCAAAGGGTGCGTGTGGTTCCTCGACCTCCAGCTCGGGCGCCTGTTGGCCGCCACCTACGTCGTCCCCTGGCACTGAGGGGCGCAAGGCGCCACTACCGTTGTCTGCACCATGGCGCCCTCCGACCGGCTGCCGACGTTGGAGCTCGCCTTTCCCGGACCCGAGCGCGACCGCGGCGTGGCGGCCATCCTCTCGGGACGCAAGACCGCCCTCACCGGGTTGCTCGAGATTCTCGAACACGCCCGAGAACCGGTCCCCCGGCCCGGTCAGCGGTTCGCGGTGCTCGACTCCGACGGACGGCCCGCCGCCGTCATCGAGCTCACCGACGTGCGCGTCGTGCCCATCTGCGAGATCGATGACGACTACGCCACGGCGGAGGGCCGGGACTACGCCGATGCGGCGCACTGGCGGGCGGCCCACGAGGACTTCTTCTGCAGCGACGAGGTGAGCGAGTACCTCGGGCACACCCCCGTCATCGAGGACGCCACCCTCGTCGTGGCCGAGCGATTCCGGCTGGTACCCGATCCGGGCTGACCTCACGGCCGGGCGACACCGATGGGCGCTGGCGTCGGCGGGAAAACACCGGGACCTCGCCCCTGGGACGGCGAGCGACCGGTAACGTCGCCGACCGTGGAGCCGATCATCGATGGCGACGCCGTCCGCAAGGCCCGTCGGTCCGAGGTCGCAGCGATCGCCGGGGTGTTGGCCCGGGCGTTCGACGACGACCCGTTGACGTGCTGGATGTTCCCCGATCCGGCGGCCCGCCGGGAGCGACTGCCGCGCCTGTTCGTCGGGCTCATGCGCGAGGCCCTGCCGCTCGACGAGGTGTACACCACCGAGGCACTGCACGGCGCGGCCTTCTGGAACCCCCCGGGGACCTTCCCCTTCGGCTGGCAGGGCACCACCCGGATGGGCTGGACGACGGCGCGCCTGCTGCGGGGGCGGCTGGCCCGGTGCGCTGCCGGGCTCCTGTTCTTCGACCGCCACCACCCCACGGAGCGCCACTGGTACCTGCAGATGCTCGGGACCGAGCCCGACTGGCAGGGCAAGGGTGTCGGCTCGGCCCTGCTCTCGCCGGTCCTCGAGCGCTGCGACCGGGCCGGCGAGCGCGTCTACCTCGAGGCGTCGAAGGAGAAGAACATCTCGTTCTATGCCCGGTTCGGCTTCGCGGTGACCGAAGAGCTGCACATCCCGAAGGGCCCCGTGGTGTGGGCCATGTGGCGCGAGCCGCGCTGAGTCGTCGCCGGCGTCGTCATCGAGGCCACGCCGGACTGCCGGGGCACATCGCCATGTTGGCGCTGTAGGTGTGACCCGAGGGGAAGGCGTCTCCGGCATGGGGGTACCCGGGCCACGCGGGGTTGGCGACTTGACTCGCCGCCCGTGCCTGCGCAGCGGTGGAGCACGCCGTGGCGGAGCCGGGAGGAGCGCCCACCACCGGAGCGGTCAGCCCGAGCAGGGACGTGGCGGCAATCGCGCATGCCGCGGCGATCGGGCGTCGCATGGGATCTCCCTTTCCCGTCACGATCGGCGGGTGGCCCCCCGGCCCGCAGAGGACAAGGCCTCGAATCTGCGAGCCGTCCCCGGGGCCAGGATCGACCCGTGGTCGTCCCGTGCAGGATCGGGTGGCGGTGACGACGAACGGGCGGAGCAGCCCTGGGGCCCGGACGCGGCGATCTGCGGCGGACCCTGCACGTCGGACGCGCGCCTCGGGCCCGGCGCTCGGCGCCCCGCGATGGCGGTCGCCGTCGCGAGGCGCGCCAGCGCAGACGAATCGGGGGAGCGCCGCCGACACCGCCAGCGGGCACCGGGTCGGACGCGGGCACGTCCGGCTCCCGGGCAGGACGATGGTCGGGGCGGCCGCCGGTCAGGGGGCCCGGCGTGCCGGTCGCAGATGCCGGAGGCCCGCAGCCAGCACCCGCCAGCCGAGCATGGTGGCCCCGAGGAATCCGAGCGCCACCGCCACGAAGGCGGCGGCGGTCCCCTGCCCCGACAGCACCCGCAGGGCCATCCCGATCGCCACCGTCGAGATGCACAGCGCGAGCCCCCCGCCCAACGACGTCCCGGAGCGCCGCCACAGGACGAGGGCCAGCCAGCCGGCGGCCAGTCCCGACACGAATGGCCACGCCGTCGATGCCAGCCCGGCGATGCTCACGCCGTGCGCGTGGACGGCCCGGCCGATCCCCACGAAGAGCAGGACGGCGGCGAGGTCCAGTGCCGGTCCTGCCTGGCGGCGCATGCGGCCGCGACCCTAGCGCTCACGCCACGACCCCTTTCTTCGCAGCGCTGTGCACGGCGGGCACCCCGAGGACACCGGGCAGGCTCAGCTTCCTTGGGCGCTGATGCCGAGAGCCATCGCTGCGTGCACTCGGCCGGGGCTCCGGCGCGCCGGCGGTTCGCCGAGGCCGGTCCCCTGCGCCGCGGCATGCGACGCCGGGACGGGAACCTGCGCCCGTAGCATCGTCGGCGAACGAGGCTCACGAGGAGGGTCGATGACTGTCGAGAGAACCCGCCACGGGCGCGTGCTCGTCGTGACCATGGCGCGTGAGGACAAGCGCAATGCGCTGAACGCCGAGGTCAGCGCGGGCATCGACGGGGCGATGAACGAGCTCGAGGACGACCCCGAGCTGTGGTGCGGGGTCCTCACCGGTGGCCGACTCATGTTCTCCGCGGGAGCCGATCTGGCGACGGGACCGGGGGAGCCCACCGGCCGCGGAGGACTGGTGGGGCTCATCCAGCGCCAACGCACCAAGCCGCTCGTCGCGGCGGTCGAAGGCATGGCGCTCGGCGGGGGCCTCGAGCTGGTCCTGTGCTGCGACCTGGTCGTGGCGTCGCGTACGGCCGTCTTCGGACTGCCCGAGGCCAAACGGGGGCTGATGCCGGCGTTCGGCGGTGCCTTTCGCATCAGCCGCGCCCTGCCGCTGAACGTCGCCCGGGAGATGCTGCTCACCGCCGAGCCCCTGACCGCCGAGCGCGCCGAGCGCCTGGGATTCGTGAATCTCCTCACCGTTCCCGGTGGTGCGCTTCGGGGAGCCTTGGCCCTGGCCGACAAGATCTGCTCGAACGCCCCGTTGGCGGTGCGAGAGGCGCTGGCCGTGGTCAACCACGAGGTGAACGGTGACGAAGCTGTCAGTTGGCGACGCAGTGACGATGCGCACGCCCGGCTGCTCGAGACCAGCGATGTGCAGGAGGGCGTCGGGGCGTTCTTCGAGCACCGGCCACCGCGGTGGACCGGCGCCTGACGAAGTCAGACGGACCCGGCCCCGACGGCCCAGATCGGCCACGGCCCCACGCGCGCATCGCCGCCTGCGCCATGAGCACGAGGACGACGCTGCGCAAGACGGGCGACCGCCCGGGATGAGGCCGCCGATGAGGACATGATGACGACTGACGAGCAGGGCCCCGAGGGCTCCGACGATCACCACGGTGACCCACCGGATCAGCCACGTCCGTAGCCAGCGGCCATGCGATGTCACCGCGGAGAGTGAGGGTCAGCAGCACTGCAGCGGGTTCCGCCGTCGCCGAGCACGGCGGACCAGGATGGCGGTCGAGGGCTACGTCGCCCCCGACCCCGATGACGGGGTCGTCACCTTGGCGCCCGGCGGCAGCTGGAACAACGATGCCGCCGGCGAGGACGAGTAACTCTTGATCGCAAAGGTCGTCGAGTCCGTCGCCACCTTGACATAGCCGAGGATGCCCTGGGCCGTGGTGCAGATCGTGCTCGTTCCCGGGATCCCCGGTGCGTTGAAGTCGACGCACTGCAAGGCGAACCCGTTCACTGACATCGTCGACTGCGTCACCTTGTCGCCGGCGAACCCGGCGGCGAGCGAGAAGTCCTTCAGGAACGCCGTCCAGTGCGACGGCGTGTAGAAGTCGAAGAGCTTGTTCTGCGTGGCGGCGCCGGCGGTGCCGAGCTTCTCGCACGACCAGCCGGAGCTCGATGAACCGGGCGGCGTGCAGGTGTACTCCCCCGACGAGTCGACCACGATGTTCACGCTGGTGCTGCTACTGCCCGACGGGGTCTCCTGGAACGTGAGCCCGGTCGGTGGCTGCACGGCGTACAGGACCGTCGTCGGCGAGGTGCCTGTCGTCACGTAGGTCGCCTCGAACGGCGACGCCGCGCCCGACGTCATCTTGTTCGTGAACGCGTCGATCGTCGACTTGTTGCCCTCGACGCGCTGCTCCACGCTCTTGACCGCCTTCACGACCGAGCAGCCGGTGAGCCCGGCACCGCCGAGCACAGCGCAGACGGCGGCCACGGCACCCACCCGACGAAGGCCGACGCCCGTGGCGACTCGGTCGATGCTCGAATTCACAGCTGCCTCCTCCGGCGGGACGCCATGGAGTGGTCTCGAAACCTCTGGCCGCCGAGGCTACCGGCCGGCCACGACTATTTCCCGGCTTTCGGTGACGCGTCTCGCGACCGCCCGCGCCCGGCGCAGCGTCATGGGCCGGGCCGCCCCCCGGCGCGTGGCCCTGGGATGGTGCCCCGGCCGATGGATGTGGGTCGTCGCCGCGGCGCAGGCGTGGGCGCCGTGGTCTTCCCACCGTGCCCCGGGCGCAGCGCGACGGCCCTGAATCGGTGGTGCTGTCCGGCGAGATGCCGAGGACGACCTGCCCCTGTGAGTCGGCGGCCGTCGGTCGGCGCACCGTTGGCGCGTCGGGGACGAGGTCCACCGGGCCACGGGTCCGTGGACTCGGCGACCGGGCATGGCTCGAGGGCCCCGCCGGCCGGCTCGCAGCCTTCGCCGCCACTGCCTGACATGGCGACGTCGGCGGGCACCGGGGCCGTCGATCACGCGGCGACCCTCGTGCGCACGTACGAGCATCGTCGGCGCCCGGGCGTGGGGCGAAGGTGCGAATCGTCATTCGAGACGAGTGCGCCCGCAGCATCTCTGTCCTTCCGGGGGGCTCGGTATGGGACATTCGACTCTGGGCCCGCTCGGCGTCGAGATGCACACTGCCAGTGGGATCGTCGACAGGTCGTCGACGCGCGAGGAGCACCGGCATGCCGACGCGGCTCATCCTCGAAAGCCCCGAGGCGACACGCGCCGGACCCGTCGCGATGTCCGACGTCACGGCCGCCGTCGAGGTGTCGCACCTCTCCAAGTGCTACGGCGCGGTGGCGGCCGTGCACGATGTGTCGTTCTCGGTGGCCAGCGGGGAGGTGTTCGCCTTCCTCGGCCCCAACGGGGCGGGCAAGACCACCACCATCAAGATGCTGTGCACCCTGGCCAGGCCGACGGGGGGCAGGGCGAAGGTGGACGGCTTCGACGTGGAGCGCCAGCCGAAGGCGGTGCGGCGCCACATCGGCCTCGTCTTCCAGGAGCAGACGCTCGACGACCAGCTGACCGCCGAGGAGAACCTCCGCTTCCACGCCGTGCTCTACCGGGTTCCCCACGCCGAGGTCGAAGACCGCATCGACCGGGTGCTGCGCCTGGTGGCCCTGTCGGAGCGCCGGCGCGACCTGGTCTCCACCTTCTCCGGAGGGATGGCGCGGCGCCTCGAGATCGCACGGGGGATGCTGCACACCCCGGCGGTGCTGTTCCTCGACGAGCCGACGATCGGTCTCGATCCCCAGACCCGCGCGCTCATGTGGGAGGACGTCCTGCGGCTGCGGCGCGAGGAGGGCGTGACGATCTTCCTCACCACCCACTACATGGACGAGGCCGAGTACGCCGATCGGATCGCCATCATCGACCACGGCTCGATCGTCGCCCTCGACACCCCCGGTGCCCTCAAGCACCAAGTGGGGGCGGACACCGTGGAGTTGGTGACCACCGACGACACCCTGGCCGCGGCCCGCCTCGAGTCGGCGGGCTTTCGGGTGCGCCACGGCGAGGAGACCCTGGTGGTCTTCGCCGAGGACGGCGAGGCCCAGGTGGCCCGGCTCATCGAGGTGGCCGGTGTCCCGGTGAGCAACGTCCACGTCCACCGCCCGACCCTCGACGACGTCTTCTTGCACTTCACCGGGCGCCAGATCCGTGAGGACCATGCGGAGCACACGATGCCCATGCGCATGCGGGCCTTCACGCGGCGCCGCTAGGAGGGGACGATGACGACGACGACAGTCGGCGTGCCCGCCGGGAGTCCGGTGCTGGCCGACGAGCGCGAGAACCTCGGCTCCGAGCTGCGTACCATCGGCATGGTCTGGCAGCGCGAGCTCATTCGCTTCGTCCGCACCCGGACGAGGATCCTCTCGAGCTTCGTGCAGCCGATCCTGTTCCTGTTCGTGCTCGGCTACGGGATGTCGACGCTGGTGGGGACGACGGGCGGTTTCGACTTCAAGAAGTTCGTGTTCCCCGGCATCGTGTCCATGTCGGTGGTGACCACCGCGATGTTCTCGGCCATCTCGATCGTGTGGGACCGCGAGTTCGGGTTCCTGCGCGAGATGCTCGTGGCGCCCGTCAGCAGGGGAGCGCTCGTGATCGGAAAGACCCTGGGCGGCGCCAGCGTGGCCACGGTGCAGGGATCGATCATGCTGGCGCTCGCCCCGCTCATCGGCGTGCACCTGACCGCGCTGTTGGTGGTCGAGGTGGTCGGGCTCGAGCTGCTCATGGCCGTCGCCATCACGTCCTTCGGCGTCTTCGTCGCCAGTCGCATCCAGCGGATGGAAGGGTTCCAGGTGGTGATGCAGCTGCTGCTGTTCCCGATGCTCTTCCTGTCTGGGGCCCTGTTCCCCCTGAAGGGCCTGCCGGCGTGGTTGGCCGTCATCACCCGCATCAATCCGCTCACCTACGCCGTGGACCCGCTGCGCCACGTCGTCTTCGCCGCCCAGCACATGCCGCCGGCCGCTGCCGCCCGCTTCTCGACCGGGGTGACCCTGTTCGGCTACACGCTGCCCCTCGGGGCCGAGATCGCCGTCGTGGGTGTCTTCGCCGTGGTCTTCCTCGGCTTCGCCATCGCCGCCTTCGGGAGGCCCGAGTAACCCGACACCCGCAGCGCGGTGGCGTGGGTCGTGGGACGGTGCGGGCGCCACCGGGCCGAGCCGTTTGGCGCGGGGCTCGAGGCGATCAGCGCACCGCCTGCACCGCCGCCACGAGGGTGTCCTCCTGGGCCCAGTTGCCCTGGAAGTGGCGGTTGGGCCCGTCCATCTGGTTGTAGTACCACCACAGGAGATAGATCCCCAACGAGAAGACGGTGGCCACGATCCGCCCCACGTAGTTGTCCTGCGCCTTGACCCTGGCCTGGTCCGGGGCGGGCAACGGGTGGCCGAAGCGTCCGAAGATGAGGGCCAGCTCGTACTCGACGCCCACCTCGGAGCGATCGTGCTTCACGAGGTCCTGGTCCAAGAGCACGAAGGCGATGACCTCGACGACCCCCCGGGCGATGACGGCGAGCACGAGCCAGACGACCGGGTCACGGAAGTCCGCCCTCATGCGCCGCAGCACCCCCATGTGCCCCTCGGCTCGCTGGAACGACGGGGTGAGCTCCTGCTGCAGCCCCCGTCGACCGGCCTCCTCCCAGGCAAAGGCCAGCGTGGCGTCGAACAGCTCGACCCGCCGGGCGTTGTGGTCCCGCATGCGGCGGACCAGTTGGTAGAAGACGTACAGGCCGTAGAACCCGAGGGTGAGGACGGTCCAGCCGAGCGCCGTCCAGTAATCGAAGATGTAGTCCGTCTCGACTCGGCCCCGCCACGCGGCGAGGATGCGGTCGGCCGGTGGCACGGGAGGCGGCCCGGGCAGGAACCCCGGCGCTCCCGGGCCTGGCGCCGGTGGGGGAGGGAGGCCGGCACCGGGCGGTGTCGCGCCCGGGGTGCCGGCCGGTGGCCCGTGGTTGTCCTGCTCGCCGTGGTCCATGGCCACCCTCGCGTCCGGGGAACGAGCACATCGTACGGAGGGCGTCCGCCCCTGGCGAGGGGCGGGCCTCGGTGGCCCTCGTGCTGCTTCGTCGCAGCCGACCCCGTCCCCGCCCGGGCACGATCCCCGGGCGCCCCGTGACCGCCGTCGCGTGCCTCGGTCCGGCCATGGCGCGGGTCGTGAAGGACCGCCCGCCCCCGTGCCGAGCACCGGCCGGGCCGTGGGGGTCGGCTGCCCGGGGACATCGGCGACCGGCGTCACGGCACCCGGGGTTCCCCACTTCTGATGAGTGACCACGGCGGTGTCGTGGCGTAACGTCCTGCCGACGTCACTGGTGCTTCCCGTGGGCGGACGAGTCGGAGGTCTCGACATGCGAGGCGGATGGTGGCGGGCGGCGGTGGCCGCGGCCGTGGTGTCGGGTGGGCTGGTCGGCCTGGTGGGGACACCGGCGTCTGCCGGCGGCACCATCTTGTACGTGGCCAGCGCGGGGAGCGACGCCGGCAACTGCCAGACGCCGTCGTCCCCGTGCGCCACCATCGCCTATGCCGTGGGCCAGGCGGCCACGAACGACACCATCGACCTCGGGCCGGGGACCTTCACGGCCAGCCTGTCCAACGCGCTCGGCGTCTTCCTCACGATCCAGGGGTCGACCTCGGGGACCGCCCCCATCACCATGGTGGAGCCGCCGAGTCCCGGCGGCACGGTGTTCTCGGCGGATCGGGGCGGGTGGTCGCTCGTCGACCTGACGATCGACGGCCGGACGGGCGAGGCGATCGACGCCGGCTACGGCTCCACCATCAACGTCGTCGACAGCACGGTGACCGACGGCAACCCGGCCCTGTGCGCCTGCGGGCCGACGGGAAACCTCACCGTCAGCGACTCGACCGTCTCCGGCAACACCGTCGGGGTGGACACCAATTCGAGCGCCGGTGCCACCATCACGTCGAGCACCATCGCGGGCAACGGCGTGGGGGTGGAGGGGATCGGCCCCGAATATTCGCTCGCCGCCACCATCGTGAGTTCGAACGGCGGCCATGACTGTTCGGTCACGTCCGGCTCGGTCGACGACGCCGGCTACAACCTCGATGATGACGCCACGTGTGGATTCTCGTCCCCCAATCACAGCCAGTCGGGGGTGAACCCCGACCTCGGCCCCCTCCAGGACAACGGTGGGCCGACCCAGACCACGGCCCCGGCGTCGGGGAGCCCGGCGCTGGACCAGATCCCCACCGGCGCCACCGGGAACGGCGTCACGCTGTGCCCGGGGACCGATCAGCGAGGCGGGGCCCGGCCCTTCGCCGCCAATTGCGACCTCGGGGCCGTCGAACCCCAATTCACCCAGACCACGTGCTCCTCGGGGACGACGTGCACGGCGACGCTGAGGAGCCCGAGCCAGACGGTGAGAGCCACGGGCACCAAGGGCACCGGCACGGCGGCCGTCTCGCTGTCGGTGGATCCGCGTGCGCTCGCCTGCGGGGCGCGGTTCAGCTACGTCGCACCGGTGGTGACGCTGACCGACACCGGGATCAAGCACGCCACGACCTTGACCATCACCGACACCGTGAAGCAGCTCCCGAGCACCCTCGGGGTGCGCGTCTGCTATCAGGAGGTGGTGGCCACACCGCCGCCTGCGGTCCTCCTCGGACGCTGTGCCCACAGGCCCGTGGCCCCGTGCATCAAGGGTCTCAGGGAGGTGCGGGGCGCCGTGGCCGCCACCTTGGTGGTCCCCCCCGGTGACCCCCGCTTCCACGTGGGCGGCTCGGAGCCCACGGTCCGCAGCTTCAGCCCCGTCTCGGCCGGCCCGGGCAAGACGGTGACCATCTCCGGGACCAACCTCTCGGAGGTCACCCAGGTCACCTTCGGCAACGCCTCGTCGGCGATCCTGTCCCGTTCGCTCTCGACGCTCAAGGTGCGGGTGCCGACCAAGGCGACGAGCGGGCCGATCCGCGTGGTGAGCTCGGCCGGAGCGGCCCTCTCCACCAGGAGCTTCACCGTCACCTGAGCGCCGACCCCGGTGCGGCGCCCGGACGCGCGTCCGGCGCCCGTGTCCAGGACCGAGGTGGAGCGGTCAGGGGGCGATCGAGGCCGTCTCGGCCCGGAGCCGGCGCATCCGGTCCCACGCCGCGCCGAGGAGGGCGAGGGCGCCGAAGCCGACACCGAGGATGCACACGCCGTCCCAGCCCGAAGCGGAGAACACCGCCCCGGCGCTGAGCGAGCCCAGGGCGCCGCCCACGAAGTAGCACACCATGTAGGCACTGTTGATGCGGCTCCGGGCGTCGGGCCGCAGGGCGTAGATCACCGCCTGGTTGGTGATCTGCATCCCCTGGGTGCCCAGGTCGAGGACCACGATGCCCGCCAGCAGGGCGACGACCGAGTCCCGCCCCAGGGCCAGCAGGCCGTAGGAGCCGGCCAGGAGTGCCGCCGCGGCGATCGTGGTGGCCCCGCTGCGCTGGGCGTCCGCCATCCGTCCGGCCAGGTTGGCGGCCAGCACCCCGGCCACGCCGGCCAGGCCGAAGAGCCCGATGACGGCGTTGTCGTATCGATAGGGCGCAGCCGACAGCAAGAAGGCGAGCGCCGTCCACAGCACGCTGAAGGCGGCAAAGGCGCACGCCCCGAGCACGGCGCGGCGGCGCAGCACCGGCTCGTCGACCAGGAGGCGCAAGGAGGAGGAGACGAGCCCGCGGTAGGGCACGTGCGGCCGCGAGGACTCGGGGGGCAGCACCTTGCCCATGAGCAGCGCGAACGTGCCCATGAGGCCCGCCGAGATCCAGTAGATGGCCCGCCACCCGGCCGCCTGGGCCACAAGCCCGCTCACCGTGCGGGCGAGCAGGATCCCGAGGAGGAGGCCGGTCATGATCCGGGCCACCACCCGACCCCGTTTCAGCTCCGGCGCCAGGTCGGCGGCGAACGGGATCATGACCTGCCCCGCCACCGAGGCGCATCCCACGGCGAGGGCCCCGACCTCGAAGAGCCAGAGGGTGGGAGCAGCGGCGCACAGCACGAGGGCACCCCCGGCGGCCGCGAAGAGGGCCACGGTCAGGCGCCGACGGGGGTGCAGGTCTCCCAGGGGGACCACCAGCAGCAGCCCGGCGGCGTACCCGACCTGGGTGACCGTGACCACCGTGGCCACGGCCGCCGAGCCGACGCCGAAGCTGTGCCCCACGTCGTGCAACAGCGGCTGGGCGTAATAGAGGTTGGCGACGACGGCGCCCGTGGACACGGCCATGAGCGCCACCAGGCGACTCGACAGTCCGCCCGGCGCAGGGTCGCCCGCCACCGCGGCACGAGGGGAGGTGGGGGGCACGCAATTGGCCAACCGGGCGGTGATCGTCGGTATTCCGTGGGGCACGGTTGTGCCGCAGCGCCGCCGCGACCGGTGGGCGCCGGCGCTGCGCACTAGCTTGCAGCAAGCGGCCGTGCCCGCTCGTCAGGTGGTCAGCGCGAGGGACCGCCCAGCCATGGCGCTCGACGCCCCTGGCGACCCGAGCGCCGGGCGGACGTCCCGGCGACGAACCTGGAGGAGGCCATCATGGTCGGCGAGAAGGTTGAGCACTTCGAAGGCAAGAACACCGATCTGAGTGCCCTGCAGTCCCACATCGAGGAGTACCTGAAGGCCGACGGCTTCACGGTCCAGACGTCGGCCCCGAGTGCGCAAGGGGTGGCGATCCAAGCCAAGAAGGGCGGCTTCCTGCGGGGCGTCGTCGACGCCGACCGTGCGATGACCATCATGATCGCCGGGAGCCCCGCTGATTTCACCGTGCGCATCGGCATCGGCAAGTGGCTCCAACACCTCGGGGTTGCCGTGATCGAGACCCTGCTCATCTCGGACCTGTTCCTCGTCGTGGATGTGGCCGAGAGCGCCTGGAACTTCGAGATCGAGGACAAGCTCGTCAAGGACATCAAGGCGTTCGTCGGCTGACGCCGGACTCACCCGGTTGTCTCCGCCCGCCACCGCACCCCCGCAACGTGCGTGGCCGTCGTCCGGCCGACGGTGGCGATCGTCGAGCGCTGGCCGTCTCGTCGTGTGCCGGTCCGTCGTGTGCCGGTCTCGTAGGGTGTCGGCCACCAGGACGACCACGATGGACCGATCTCTCGGGAGGAAGATGCGACGAGCAGGCCTGTTCTGTGCGGCGGTCGTGCTCGCGCTCGTCGGGGCGGGATGCTCGTCGTCGAGCACGCCGGCGACCCCGGGCTTCGCCCACGCCGGCCCCTACGCCGTCGGGGTGACGACGCTCGACCTCGGCAGTGCGGGGCGCTTCGGCGAGCGCCTGGCCACGGTGTTCTACCCGGCGGACGCGGCGAAGGTCGCGGGGCACCCGCTGTTCAGCTACGACCTCGAGGCGCCCCTGCCGCCGGCGTTGCGAGCCATCGTCCCCGCCAACTACGACAGCACCACGGTGGTCGACGCGCATGTCGGCGCACCGGGATCGCCCGGCGGCCCGTTCCCCATCGTCTTGTTCAGCCACGGGTTCGGTGCGTCGCGCCTCTACTACTCGCATCTCCTCGTCGGGATCGCCTCGTGGGGGTTCGTGGTGGTGTCGGCCGACTACCTCGAACGTGGCCTGCTGGCCGAGGCGACCAACGCCACGGCCGCCGACACGCCGGCCGTCGACCTGCACACGATGTTCTCGTCGCTGTCGGCCACCGAGGCGGCCTCGGCCAGTGCCTCCTCGCCCCTCCACGGCCTGGCCGACGCCGGCAAGGTGGCCGCCGTCGGCCACTCCGCCGGTGGCCAGACGGCGTTCGATGCCCTGCGGGACCCCCGTGTCGACGTGGCCGTGGGGTGGGAGCCCGTCGGGCCCTCCGGTGTGCCGGCGGACAAGCCGGCGATGATCATCGGGGACCGGGGCGACATCGCCCTCACGCCGGCGGTCCTCACCCGGCAGTTCGACACGTTCCCGGGAGCGACGAGATTCGTCGAGATCTCGGGTGAGGGCCACAACACCTATACCGACATCTGCACGTCGATCCGCAAGGGCAGCGGTGGCCTCGTGGGTTTCGCCGTGGCGACCCACCTGATCAGTTCGGAATTGGCGAAGCTGGCGGTCAACGGCTGCAGCCCGACCGACATCGCGCCCGAGCGGTTCTGGCCCGTCGCGCAGTACTACACGGTGGCCGAGCTGCGCTTCGGACTGGGGATCGACCGGACACCCGTGGGCCTGGCGGCTCCGGCGGCGCACCAGTTCCCGGGCTTCGCCGTGACCTACCGTCAGCATTCGTGACCCCCGGCCGGCCCGAGGGGACCCTCGTCGCCGTGGACGGGGCTCCCTGAGGCGGTGACGCCGCCCGCGCGCCGCGGGCGGTGGGCGAGCCACCCGCGGCGGGCGCCGCCGTGGGCTCAGTGCACGGCGACCTCCACCACCTTCACGATGACGAGGACGAAGGCGACCACCAGGTAGCCGCGCAGCAAGAGGAGACCGAGCATGCGCTGGCGGCTCATCACCGGTCGTTCGAGCAGCGACAGGGCGGGCATCCGCCAGGTCTCGCGGTGCGCCGTCTCGGCCAGCGCGTCGCGCACCGTGATCCGGCTCCGCTCGCGGCGCCCCCGGAGCAGGATGCCGAGCCCGAGGCCCACGCCTGCCGCCGTGCCCCCGAGGAGCACGGCGGCGATCTGCGCGCCACTGATGTCGGGGAACAGGACGCTCGCCGTCAAGATGACCGACAGGAGCAGCAGGATCCAGATGATGGCCCCGGTCACGGCGTTGAGCTTCCGTCCGTTCACCCACGGCCCGAGCACGGCCTTGTCGTTGCACAGCAGGATCAGGAACACGCTCGCACTCGGCAGCAGCACACCGGCCAGCACCTGGACACCCTCGGTGAGCAGGCCGAGCGGCACGTGCGGCGTGAGCACCAGCCCCGCGGCCACAGCCATCAGCCCGGCGTAGCACGCGTAGAAGCCCTTGGCCTGACCGACCGGGCGGTGCAGCGAGTGCTTCAGGTTCAGCACGTCGCCGGTGGCGTACGCCGTGGCCAGGCCGATGGCGGAGGCGCCGATGATGCTGGCGTCGAGGAGGGCGATGGCGAACAGGTCGCCGACGGTGCGCGACGCGTACCGGGCGAGCCCGGCCGCCGTGCCCCCCGCATCGGTGAAGTGGCCGAACCCGGCGTGCCCGGAGAACGTGACTGCGGACATGGCCATCAGCGCACCGCCGCCCACCACCACGACGATGATGCCGATGACGAGATCGATGCGCTCGTAGTTGATCCAGCGGGGGGTGATGCGCTTGTCGATCACGTAGGACTGCTGGCAGAACAGTTGCCACGGGGCGACGGTCGTCCCCACGATGGCGATGACGAGCAGCATCACCGCCGACAGCGGCGCGCCGTGGGGCAGGTCGGGAACGACGAATTCCCGTGCCACCTGGCCGACGGGTGGGTGGACCATCAGGACCATCGGCACCAGGAGCAGCGAGAACACGACGAGGACGAGGCACAGCCGTTCGAAGCGCCGGAAGCTTCCCGTGCTCACGGCGCCGACCACCACGACGGCGGCGATCACCACCGTCGGCACCTTGGGCAGCCCCAGATAGCCGATGGCCAGAGAGATCCCGATGAACTCGGTGACGATGGTGAGGGCGTTCAGGATGAGGAGATCGATGACACTGAAGGCCCCCCAGAACTTGCCGAAGCGCTCGAGGATGAGCCGCGCGTGGCCCACCCCGGTGACGGCACCGAGGCGCAGCACCATCTCCTGGTTGACGTAGAGCACCGGGACCAGGAGCAGCAAGGTCCACAACAAATGAGTGCCAAAGTTCTGGCCGGCCTGGGAGTAGGTGCCGAAGGCGCCGGCGTCGTTGTCGCCGGCCATGACGATGAGTCCGGGGCCCACGATGGCGAGCAGCGTCTTCACCTTGAGCGACAAGCCCGGACGCGCTGCCGTGTCGCCGTGGGCGATCGTGCCCAGGGCGCCGTGGATTTGCCCGATGTGGGCCTCGTCGAGGACGGCGGAATCCGTGGCCGCCGCGCTCGTGCCGGGTGGTGCGAGGTGCATCTTCATGACACGTGTCTCCTTCGAACGTCCGGGTCACCTCGTTGTCTTCGCCCCGCGGACGCGCCGCGACGGGCGCACGGGGGCGGGACGAGGCTCCGCCGATCGGGTGACGGTGGTGGTCAACAGGGCGCAGTGCGCCGGGCGATGGCCGCGCCCAGTGCGCGACGTCCGCCCTGGAATGCGAGAAGAGCCGGGGCCCCGACGTCAGTGCGCCGGGAAGGCCTGGGTCAATTCACAAAGACGCAGGTCGACGCGACGTGGTGCAGACGCCGGGGCACGGCTGTGGAGGTTGGGAACTATGAGGTTCGGATTTCACGTGCCCACCTCCCTTCGTGCCAACGCGTACGTCGCAGCCAGTCTAGGGCGACCGGTTCTCCTGGCCAAGGCCGCGGGCGCGTCCGAGACGGGCACGTGTTTCCCCGGATCAGTTGACGGTGACGGGTGCGTCGCGCAGCTCGAGGAAGCGCACGACGTCGGCGGCGTCGTCGACGAGGGCGGCGAGGGCGCGCGGGGGAATGCGCTCGAGGGGCGTGATGCAGACGCCGCCACCCGGGAGGCCCCACGTGGCGACGACGCGTCCGTGGACGAGGGCCACGGGCCTGAAGATCCCGTTGGTAGTCACCACGCTGCCGTGGTCGCCGACGAAGGGCGCCCGCGATGCCCATCCGTGCAGCAGCGGGTCGAACGGTCCGAGCAGGCGCGGCGGCGGCAGCGACGCGGCCCGGTCGAGGTCGGCCACGAGCACCGTGCCCTGCGCCGACGTGGCCACCTGGTCGGCGATCACACCGAACCCACGACGGGCGTCGCCGAGCGCGACGCCCGCCCACCTGGCGAGGTCCACGGCCTCGGCCGGCCCGTGGCCCGCCAGATAGCGGTGGGCGAGCCTCCCGAGTGCCTCGTCGCGGTCGAGGGCCGGCGGCGACGCTCCCAACCAGGCGGGGACGGACACGTACGCCTGTTCCTTGCCGACCACCGGACCGCGCACGACCTGTCCGCGCAGGCTGGCAGCCCCCAGTACGTGGATGAGCGCCTGGCCTGCGGTGGGGACCCCGGCCTCGTCCAGGCGGCGACGCAGCTGGTGTCGCGTCTGCGGGCCGTGGGCGCGGACGGCCTCGGTGACCACGGCGACGCCACGCTCGGCCTGCGTGGCGCTCACTCCCTCCTGCCGCAGGCGGCGCTCGCTGGCCACGGCCAGTCGGGGCGCGGTCAGGGCGTGGAGCCACCAGTAGTCCTCTGGTGTGACGAGGTGCAGCGTGCCGCGGTTCAGCCACGTCACGACGAGCGAGCGCCTGGCGCTGAGCGCGTCGTCGACGTCCGACGCCACCAGACCCGACGAACGACTCCGCACCGCCAGACGGGCGCCGCGGTCGTTCTGGGCCTGCACGGCCAACAGACGGCCGACGACCGCTTCGGGCGTCGGGGCCGCCGCCCCGCTCAGAAGCTGGGCGGCGAGGCGCCGGGCGACGACGCTCGTCGGGGGGCCGGTCACCGCTGCGCAGCCACCGGTCCGTCTCGCAGGGACCCGAGGCGGGAGGCGGCGGCGTTGGCGGGGATCGACCCGGCACGCACCGGTCTCAGCGGCGCACCGGCGACATGTCGCTGTAGCGGTCTCCGGCGGCGGCGCCCGCAGGCACGGCCTCGTCGATCCGGTGCCGCTCCTCGTCGGTGAGACGGACGTCGTCCGCGGCCGCATTCTCCTCGACATAGGCGCGCCGCTTGGTCCCCGGGATCGGGACGACGTCGTCCCCCTGGGCCAGCACCCACGCCAGGGCCAGCTGGGACGAGGTGACCCCTTTCTCGGCGGCGATCTCCTCGACCCGGGCGACGAGGCGCAGGTTCTTCTGCAGGTTCTCCCCCTGAAAGCGCGGGTTGTGGCGCCGGAAGTCATCGGCTGCCAGGTCCTCGGGCTTCTGGATGGTCCCCGACAGAAAGCCGCGCCCGAGCGGCGAATAGGCGACGAAGCCGATGCCGAGCTCCCGGACGGTGTCGAGCACCCCGTCGCCCTCGGGGTCCCGGGTCCACAGGGACCATTCCGTCTGCAGCGCGGTGATGGGGTGGACCGCATGCGCCCGGCGGATGGTCTGTGGTGCGGCCTCCGACAGCCCGAGGTGACGGACCTTGCCGGCCCGGACGAGGTCGGCCATGGCGCCCACGGTGTCCTCGATGGGGGTGTCCGGGTCGACGCGGTGCTGGTAATAGAGGTCGATGTGGTCCACGGCGAGTCGCCGGAGGGAGGCGTCGCACGCCGAACGGACGTATTCGGGGCGCCCGTTGACGCCGATGCGGGTGCCGTCGGGGGCGCGCTCATTGCCGAACTTGGTGGCGAGCACGACGCCGTCGCGCCGTCCGGCCACGGCCCGGCCCACCAGCTCCTCGTTGGTGAACGGGCCGTACATGTCGGCGGTGTCGAGCAGCGTCACACCGAGCTCGAGGGCCCGGTGGATGGTGGCCACCGACTCCGCTTCGTCGCCTGGCCCGTAGAACTCGCTCATGCCCATGCAGCCGAGCCCCTGGGCGGAGACGGTCAGGTCCTGGCCGAGTGTCCGTGTGCGCATGGGTCCGGTCTACCGTACTCGGCCCCCTCTCGTGTCTTCGGGCGGACCCCGTTGCCTCGATCTGGACCGTCCGGGTCCGAAAGGCGCGGCCGACGGTTCGGCCCAGCTCCGGGTCATACGCAGGGCGTTGCGCCGTCGGGACCCGGGTCCCTCGGTGGCCGCCGACATGAGCGCCGCGCCGGGCGTCGCCCCCGGCGATGCTCAGGCGCCCAGTGCACGGACGAGCCCGTCGAGGTCGGCAACGGTGACGGTCAACGCCGAGTGGCCCTTGCGATTGAGGATGGACGGGACCTTCTCCCGGAAATGCACGCAGACCCCGGCCTTCGTGTTCGTGCCGAACGTCAAGCCGTCGTCCACGAAGGAGGCCCGGGGCCCGACGGCGGTCCACCAGCGGTAATTCCGAGTGATGTGGGCGCCCTCGACATTGGCCAGAGGCGTCTCGACACGAAGGAAGCCAAACGTCGCCCTGAACAGGCCGTCGTCGGAGATCGTGACCCCGTCCTTGGCCGGGCGGACCCCGAACGGACCCCACAGCGGGGCAAACCTGATGTCCGCCGAATATCTGAAAAACAAGCTCACGGCTCTCTCCCACGTGCGGTCCCGGCGCCAGGTCGGCGGGCGGCGCGGCCTCGATTCGGGCGACGACGCCGGTCCGGTTCGGCCCGCGATGCCGGGTCCCGCCGGTGATCGGCTATGCTGAGCGTATCGGTTTGCACGTCGCGCCGACCCCGATCCTCGGTTTTTGGCTTTGTTTCGGGCTCCTGCTCCGCGTGCTCGACGACTCCAGGAGCCCGGAGATGCCTTCTTCCCATGTGGCACGCACGCCCACCGGCACGGACGGTGGCGGGAACCCGAGCCCTCCCGGCTCGACGCGCACGGGCGCTCGACGCGCCGGGCCAGGACTGCACGGTGCTCCCGTGCTGGCGCCCGGCCGCGAGACCGGGAGCTGAGCCCGTGGGTACCCAGGGCACCAGCGCTTCCAAACGACAACTGGACATCGACAAGCGTCAGCGGGCTGCGGCCAAGCGTGATCGACGCCAGCGCCGTCGCGCCGAGGCAGAGGGCGACGCACCGGACCAGCGTCCCGACGGGGCTCGCGTCGCCAACGACGACGACAGCCGGGTCATCCTCGAGCAGATGGACCAGCTGCAGAGCGAATTCAAGGCCCACGTCATCGACTTCGAGACGTACGAGGCCCGCAAGACCGAGCTGCTCGGCCGCCTCCAGGTCTGATCACGTCATCGGCTGGGCGTCGATTTCTGTCCACGGGCGACGGGAGACGGACTCGACACCAGCGGGCCAGCCTGCGGCCTTCGTGCACGGCGTCGCCGTCCGCCTTGTCGTCACGGACTTGGATAGGCCCGGTCCGGGACAGGGAGGGCCGGATCCATCCCCGAACCCCAGCCGCGCTGGGCCAGCTCGGGCAGCTGCGGATCCCGGTACCGGCCGCCACGGCGCGCAGGCCGTCGAGCGCCGCGGCCGGCGCTGCAGTGTGCTCGGCGATGTACGGACCTTCGGCCCTGTTCTCGCTGGTGCAATCGGCATAGGAAGGTCAAGAGTCACCATGTGCGTGCCCCGGGAGAAGGCGTCGTCCACCCCAGCGTTTCCGGATTCCCCCCGCTGTTCGCCACGATGGTCGGCCGTCCAAAGGAGGCGGAGCGATGGTCACGACTGAGGCAGCGCTCATCGGCGCTCTGCTCGATGAGCACCATCTTCCCGAGACGAACGGGCGGATGGCCGTCTGCCGGCGTTGTGGCGCGCCGACGGAGGGCCCGCACGGGGTCCACCACATCCCGAACGAGGGACGGTTGGCTCGGTCGAGCCAGTGGCTCGACGCCCAGTCACGGATGCGGAACGCCGAACGCGCGCGGGGTTCACTCAAGAGGTAGATGGCACCGCGTTGCGACGGTCGCCGGTGTGCGCACCGCCGGCGTCGCCCACTGGCGGACCGAGCCGGGAGCACCTCGCGGAGAGCTCCGATGCATCGCCTGCTCGCGGTTTCGCGGTGACGGGGCGATCCAATAGAGTCGTGCGATGCGGATCCTGGTGCTCGGTGCCGGCTTCGGTGGTCTCGAGCTCTCGACGAGGTTGTCCGAGGAGTTCGGCGATCAAGTCGAACTCGTCCTCATCGACAAGGGCGAGGGATTCGTCTTCGGGTTCTCCAAGCTGGATGTCATGTTCGGCCGCGCGCTGCCCGCAGACGTCTTGCATCCCTACCGTGCCCTGGCCAAGGCGGGTGTGCAGTTCGTCCAGACGACGATCCGCTCGATCGATCCTGTGGCCAGGCGCGTCGAGACGGACGCCGGAGCGTTCGAGGCCGACGTCATGGTCGTCGCCCTGGGAGCCGATCTCGATCCTGCAGCCACGCCCGGACTGGTGGAGGGCGGTCACGAGTTCTACACGGTCCCTGGGGCGTTCGCCTTGCGCGACGCCTTACAGGGGTTCGAGGCGGGACGAGTCATCGTCGGCGTGACATCCACCCCGTTCAAGTGCCCGCCGGCG
>Ga0209415_10003746_pt1 | contig 28218 bp, 25 predicted proteins | sample PeaSoiSIISIP2007_FD_187696 | JGI IMG/M metagenome (GOLD analysis project Ga0209415, IMG submission 187696) | Peat soil microbial communities from Weissenstadt, Germany - SII-SIP-2007 (SPAdes) (version 2) | ecosystem: Environmental > Terrestrial > Soil > Wetlands > Peat | place: Germany... | reverse complement strand
TGCGCGAGCTCTTTTTCAGCTGTCTTCAGGTCGTAGCTGGTTTGTAAGTTCATCCAGTAGGTAGGGGTCTGATTAAAAGCTTTACCAAAAAGCAGCGCCAATTCGGCAGTGACAGGGCGTGTCCCGGTGATGACGTGCGAAACCCGCATGGGAGAAACGCCAATTGCTTTGGCAAAGGCATTCTGAGAGATGCGAAGTTCGTCGAGTATTTCCTTCAGGAATACGCCAGGATGAATAGGAGGAAGATTGTTTGTGATCGTCATAAGGCCTCTCCTCAGTGGTAGTCGGTTATCTCGACTGCGGCCGCTTCACCATTTGCGAACAAGAAACATATCCGCCACTGGTTGTTGATTCTGATACTCCACTGACCACTTCTTGTGCCGGAAAGAGCTTCAAGCCGGTTCGACGGTGGCATCAGCAAATCGGTAACCTCGCGAGCGCTGTCCAACTGCGTCAGACGCATGATCGCACGAGGAATGATGTCCGGAGGGAGCTTTTTAGACCTTCCCGTGGCAAAGAGCTGTTCAGTTTCCCTGTTTGCAAACGATGCAATCATGCCGGAAGTGTAAACAAAAAGTTTATAGGTGTCAAGTCGCAGACGTTAGGAAGTAACCCCCCACCTGTTCAGCGACAGACGGACGGCTAACGCCGCCCCTGCACCTCGGGCTCGTTGGCTGTATAAGGTCAAAACCCTTGCACACGGATCAAACCGGATAAAAACAACGGATTCACGCGGATCAGGCTGAGGGTATAGGACGTGGACGAGTTCATCCGTAGAACTGCAGATCCGGTCTGGTTGCACCAAAATGAGCTGTGGGAAGAAATGCGGGGTCTGATGAAATGAAACCGGCAGCATTTATCATCTGCAATACCTCTAAATTGACATAAGTTCTCAAGTTTGCTAACCTTGCCCCATGAATTTTTCCATCCAATATTTCCATGCTCGCGTTCTCGCCGAGATAGAGTCTTGGCCTGATGGCATACTTGCCGATTATGCGAGAATCCTTGAATTGCTGATGGAGTTCGGGCCTAACCTACGGATGCCGCACTCAAGGGCGATGGGGGGCGGCATTTTTGAAGTGCGGCCACGGGGCCGAGAGGGAATTGGACGTGCATTGTATTGTTTTGTTGTCGGAGGGAAAAGATTGAAGGAGGTCCAAAATGGCTGACGTGAAATTTCAACCGGTAACTCATGACCACAAGGATTTTGTTGATAAGGCAATGAAACGCGAAGGGTTCAAGAAGGCATATGAAGACCTGGAAGAGGAATATGCTCTGGCAAAGGAGATGCTTGCCGCCCGTGCCCGAGTCGGCCTTTCGCAAGAAGCCGTCGCAGAAATCATGGGGACGACAAAGAGCGCAATATCAAGGCTGGAAGCGTCAGGGAAACACGCCCCTTCCTTGAAAACACTCCAAAAATATGCTCGTGCGGTCGGTTGCCATCTTGAAATTAAATTCGTTCCTGAGCATGCCCAACAAGAGCTATAGGAGACACACGTTGTTCGATCGCTACATCGGCATTGACTATTCGGGTGCTGCAACCCCGGTATCCAGCTTGAAAGGCCTTCGCCTCTATATGGCCGGCGCGGCAAGTATGCCGATAGAGATACAACCACCGCCTAGCCCTCGAAAGTATTGGACGAGGAGGGGCATTGCCGATTTGGCCTTTTGACGGATGGGACATTCCATCGGGCAGCTCTGTGATCGCTGAGGTCTATCCCTCCGGGGGAGGAGCCGAGGGGCAGTCCCTGCCAGGGACACTCTTTTCTGATCTAGCAGACCCCCTTCGCGTTCAAAAAGTGGCCATATTTCTTGTCCTCCACCAGGATGTGATGCTCCAGCCACTTCTTCAGAAAGCTCAGGGCATTCAAGCTCAAAAGATCGATGCCGGACCGGTATTTTTGCAGCAGGTCGAGCACCTGGGCTACGAATCTGTCGTGCTCGACCTGGTGCGCGGCGACGTCCTGAAAGCCTGCCCTTTGCAGTACCGCCATCTCATCGCAGAAGTGGACCTTGGTGTAGTCGATCAGCGACTGCAGCACCCCCCCTAAGGCAGAGTTCCCTTCTCCCGCCTTCATTCCGTCGTGCAACCGGTTGATCAGATCGATCAGTACTTTGTGCTGGTCGTCAAATTTTCTTACCTTTACGCTGTATCTCGGATTCCAGTCTATGAGGGCCATAACATTTCTCCTTGCCGGGATTTATCGTCTCCTGCCATTTAACAAAAGATGTGCCTATTCAGCCTGCGCTGGTAATTGTGCGGAGTTTATTGTATTTTTACGAAAACCTGTGGAACTCCGCCCGCTCAGGGGTGCTCCTTTTGAGACAACAGAGCGTAAAGGTATCTAATTTCGAGACAGCGGGGGACGGCGGGGCCCAACGTCTGGGCGTGAGGCTTAGTGGAGAGGCTCTGCAACCGGGCGGACGCCAAGCGCGGAACAAACCCGACTGATCGGCCTCGGCCAGGGGGGCAGGCCTCGGGCCAGGCCTCGGTATCTGGGTAATTTAATCGGAGTGCGACCGGCATGGGATACAGCGGCAGTTTCAAGGCTCGAAGCTATGATTTTCAGGATCTGAAGACTTTGCTGGCAAAGGCTTCGCCGCTGCGCTCGGCGGACGTGTTGGCCGGCATTGCCGCCGTGTCCGAGGAGGAACGGGCCGTCGCTCAATGCCTGGTGGCGGATCTTCCCTTGACGACGTTTCTCACAGAGCCGCTGATCCCGCCTGACGAGGACGAGGTCAGCAGACTCATCCTGGAGTCGCACGACACCGCGGCTTTCGCGCCGGTCGCGTCCTTGACCGTGGGGGAGTTCCGCGAGTGGCTCCTCTCGGACGCAACCTCGGACGAGGAGATCGCCCGGGTCGGTCCGGGGCTCACCCCGGAGATGGCGGCGGCCGCCGCCAAAATCATGCGCAACCAGGACCTGATCGCCGCGGCGCGGCGCATAAGGGTGATAACGCGCTTTCGCAATACCATCGGTCTTCAGGGGAGGCTCTCCACCCGGCTGCAACCCAATCATCCCACCGACGATCTGCGCGGCATCGCCGCGAGCGTCTTGGACGGTTTGCTGTACGGCAGCGGCGACGCGGTCATCGGCGTCAACCCGGCAACGGACGATCCCAATAACGTGGCGCGCCTGCTGCACCTTTTGGACGACGTCATCCGCACCCATGAAATCCCGACCCAGTCCTGCGTTTTGACCCACGTCACCACGACTCTCGAGCTTATGAACCGCGGCGCCCCGGTGGACCTGGTGTTTCAATCGATCGCCGGGACGGAGGCGGCCAACCGGAGCTTCGGCGTCAACCTGGCGCTTTTGGGCGAGGCGCGCGAGGCGGCGCTTGCGCTTTCGCGCGGGACGCTGGGCGACAACGTGATGTATTTCGAAACCGGGCAGGGGAGCGCGCTGTCGGCGAACGCCCATCACGGCATCGATGCCCAGACCTGCGAGGCGCGGGCATACGCGGTCGCCCGCGCCTTCTCGCCGCTTCTGGTGAACACGGTGGTCGGCTTTATCGGGCCCGAATATCTTTACGACGGCAAGCAGATCATCCGCGCCGGGCTGGAGGATCACTTTTGCGGCAAGCTCCTGGGCCTCCCCATGGGATGCGACGTCTGCTATACCAACCACGCCGAGGCCGATCAAAACGACATGGACAACCTGCTCACGCTCCTGGCGGTGGCGGGATGCACCTACGTCATGGGCGTGCCGGGGGCGGACGACGTCATGCTGGCCTACCAGAGCACGTCGTTCCACGATGCGCTTTATCTGAGGCGCGTGCTGGGGGTGCGCCCCGCGCCCGAGTTCGAGGGGTGGCTGAACGCCATGGGGATATTCAACGGCCGCAACGCCTTGGGGCCGGGCGTCACTTCTCCGCGGCTGATTAGCGCCATCGCCGAGCTGGCAAAAGAGGGGTTATGAACGATTCCTGGGGAGTCCTTAGCCGTTTCACCGCGGCGCGCATCGCTTTGGGCCATGTCGGGCATGCCCTGCCGACCAGGGCTTTGCTCGATTTTCAATTGGCCCACGCCGAGGCCCGGGACGCGGTCCACGCCCCGTGGGATATGGAACTCTTCGCCCGGGAGGTTCGCGACCTGGGGGAAGAGGTATTGGTCCTGGACACGCAGGTATGCAGCCGCAGCGAATATCTGCGCCGGCCCGACCTGGGACGCGCCGTCAGCGAGGCGTCGCGGGCGGTATTGGCCGGGGTCGATGCCGGTACGGCCGACGTGGCGCTCATCGTCACCAACGGGCTTTCCTCCACGGCGGTGGCGCGCCACGGGGGCGCGCTTTTGCGGGAGATCGTGCACGGCTACCGGTCGAGGCGGTTGCGCGTCGCGCCGGTTTTCCTGGTGGCCAACGGGCGGGTCGCGCTCTCGGACGAGATAGGGAGTGCCCTTGGCGCACGCTTGGCGGTGATCGTCGTCGGGGAGCGGCCGGGGCTCAGCGCCGCCGACAGTCTCGGCATCTATCTCACCTTCAACCCGCGGCAGGGAAATACCGATGCGGACAGGAACTGCATCTCCAACGTCCGTGAGCCGGACGGTTTGAGCTACCGGCAGGCCGCCGACAAGCTTGTCTACCTGACGGAGCAAGCGCTCAGGCGCGGACTTTCCGGGGTGGGGCTTAAGGATGAGCAGGAGGGGGAACTGGAAGGTCAGAACCGGCGCACACGGATCGAATCTGATAGCAGCCCGGATTTACACTGAACCCCTGGCGGCGAAGAGAAGCAGATCCTTCGCTGCGCTCAGGATGACAAGCCCTTTGCCATGGGGGGCGGTTTAAGAGGGGGATGTGGAAAGTAAAAAACTCCCCCACCTGCCAGGCGTGGCGGGTGGGGGAGTTCTCGGCTGCCTGAGACTTAAGCCTGCCTACTTCTTGACGCTGTAGAACACCTCGGCGCCGCGGAAGATCGCCACTTCGTCCAGCTCGTCCTCGATGCGCAAAAGCTGGTTGTACTTGCAGACGCGGTCGGTGCGGCAGAGCGAACCGGTCTTGATCTGGCCCGCGTTGACGGCGACGGCCAGGTCGGCAAGCGTCGTGTCCTCGGTCTCGCCGGAGCGGTGCGAGATGACGGTGGTGTAGCCTGCGCGCTTGGCCATCTCGATGGCGTCGAGGGTCTCGGTCAGGGTGCCGATCTGGTTCAGCTTGATCAGGATGGAGTTGGCGATCCCCTTCTGGATACCTTCCTTCAGGATCGCGGGGTTGGTGACGAACAGGTCGTCGCCCACGATCTGTATCCGCTTGCCGAGCCGGTCGGTCATCTTCTTCCAGCCGTCCCAGTCGTTCTCGGCCATGCCGTCTTCGATGGAGATGATCGGGTACTTGTTGACCAGGTTCTCGTAGAAGTCGATCAACTGATCGGCGGTCTTCTTCGACTCCTTCTCGTTCTCAAGGGTGTAGACGCCGTCCTTGAAGAGCTCGGAGGAGGCCACGTCGAGTGCGAGCAGCACTTCCTCGCCCGGCTTGTAGCCCGCCTTGACGATCGCTTCCATGATCACTTCCAGCGCCTCTTCGTTGGATTTGAGGTTCGGCGCGAAGCCCCCCTCGTCGCCCACCGCGGTGTTGTAGCCTTTGCCCTTGAGGACGCCTTTCAGGGCGTGGAAGATCTCGGCGCCCATGCGCAGCGCTTCCCTGAAGCTCTTGGCGCCGGCCGGCATGATCATGAATTCCTGGATGTCGACGTTGTTGTCGGCATGCGCCCCGCCGTTGATGATGTTCATCATCGGCAGCGGCAGTTCCTTGGCGTTGGTGCCGCCTATGTACTGGTACAGGGGAAGCCCGACCTCTTCGGCCGCCGCCTTGGCGACCGCCAGCGACACGCCGAGGATGGCGTTGGCACCCAGGCGGCTTTTGAAATCGGTACCGTCAAGCTCCAGCATCTTCTTGTCGATGCCGGCCTGGTCGGTGGCGTCCATGCCGGCGATCTCGTCGGCGATGATGTCGTTCACGTTGGAGATGGCTTTCAGCACGCCTTTCCCCAGGTAACGCCCCTTGTCGCCGTCGCGCAGCTCCAGCGCCTCGCGCTCGCCAGTCGATGCCCCGGACGGGACGGCTGCTCTCCCCATGGCACCCGATTGCAGGAAAACTTCCACCTCAAGCGTCGGGTTGCCCCTGGAATCGAGGATCTCTCTGGCGTACACGTCGGTAATCTGGCTCATCTCTCCCCCCTACAGTTTAATGAATGCAGACGCTCAGGTCTGGTAAAGTAGCCTCGCATATATAGCACATCTGTCGTCAAATGGAAGCAGGTTCTGTAAATTTTTGCTAACGCGCCGCAGCCGGCCCGTTTCGGGCGGGTTTTCCGCCGGTGGTTTCCGTTGACGGCCCCCGTGAAAAGGTCTATATTGGCGTCTTGCCTGCATCCTGCAGTCTCTGTCCTATGACACGGGAAACATTGACATAATGCCCATTGAAAGCGGCGACAAAAACAAATTGCACAAGAGTTCGCTGATCCGTCTCTGCGAATGCTGGCTGGAGACCCTCGCCGCCGCACTTTCCAGCGAGAAATACGAAAAACGCAGCCGTTACCTGCTGTTGTTGCTCACCACGCTGTTCCTCACCCTGCTCATCCTCCCCAGCCCGCAGTTCTTCTCGGTGAACTACCGCGAAGGGGACATCGCCACCTCGGACATACGGGCCACCCAGGATTACCTGATCGAGGACCTGCTCCTCACCGAGAAGAAGCGGACCGAAGCGGAAGCGGCAGCACCCTTCGTCTACGTCCTCTCCCCCAACGCCAACCTGGAGATCGTGCGGCGCATCGAGGAGGCGCTGACCATCGCCCGCAACCGCGGCAAGGGCGACGGCAGGCCCGCCGCGGCGACGGCGCTTACGGTGGAGTTGAGCGCGCAGGAGTACGCGGCGCTTGCCCGCGTGCAGCAGCCCCGCGCCTTCCTGGCCGAACTGGGGCGGCAGCTTGCCCCCTACTACCGGCAGCACATCGTCGCCGACCGGGCCAATTTCGCCTCCGACCGCCGCCACGGCATCGTGGTGCTGGATCCGGCCACCAAGCAGGAGGTGGCGGGGGATTACTCCGCCAGCATCGATCTCGCCAGCGTCCGGCGCTCGATCGCCGCCCTGCGCCTTGCCCCGGGCGGGGAGGACGGCGACGCCCAGCTTTTGAAGGGGGTGGTGCTGCGCATGGTCTCCCCCAACCTGACCTTCGACCGCGACGGCACCGACGACCGCAAGGGCGAGGCGCGCGCCTCGGTGCGCCCGGTGCTCTTCAAGATGAAGCGGGGCGAGATGATCGTGCGCGTGGGCGAGCGGATCAGCTCCGAGCAGGCGATGAAGCTGGAGAAGATCATGAAGTCCAAGGCGCTCGTCCCGGCGATGGGTTCCATCGGCGTCTTCGGGCTGATCCTGGTCTTCTGCTACGCCCCCTACCGCTTCGGCCGCAAGAACATCCGCAAGTTCAACCCGACCAACAAGGACGTCCTGCTCCTTTGCCTGTTGACGGTGGCGCACTTCGCCCTGCTCAGGTTCGTCTACACCGTCTCCAATTCGCTGGGGGGGCTCTTCCCCTCGGTCGACACCGCCTGCTATTTCTACCTGTTTCCCTTCGCCGCTTCCGCCATCATGGTGCGCATCATCCTCAACTCGGAGGTGGCGCTCGTCTACTGCGCGGTCTGCGCTCCGCTTACCGGCCTCATGCTCAACAACTCGCTTCTGGTGGTGATCTACGCGCTTTTGGGCGGGATCGTGGGCGCGCACGGCGTGCGCCAGTGCAAGGAGCGGGGGACCATCTACACGGCGGGGCTCAAGGTGAGCGTGGTGAACGTGGCCGTCGCCCTCTGCTTCCAGGTCTACGGCGACACCTTCTTGTCGCTGCAGACCGTCTACTGCCTGGTCTTCGCCTTTCTGGGAGGGGTAGGCTCCGCCATCTTCGCCTCCGGCACCATCCCGCTGATCGAGGCGGTCTTCCAGTACACGACCGACGTCAAGCTTCTGGAGCTCGCCAACCTGAACTCGCCGCTTTTGCGCGAGCTGATGATCCGCGCCCCCGGCACCTACCACCACAGCGTGCTGGTGGGGAACCTGGTGGAGGCCGGCGCCGAGGCCATCAACGCCAACCCGCTTCTGGCCCGGGTCGCCGCCTACTACCACGACGTGGGCAAGCTGAAGAAGCCGCAGTACTTCATCGAGAACATCCGCGACGCCGAAAACCGCCACGACAAGCTCTCCCCCAGCATGAGCGCGCTGATCCTGATCTCGCACATGAAGGAGGGGGTGGAACTGGCCCGCGAGTACCGGCTGGGGCTCCCCATCATCGAGATCATCCGCCAGTCGCACGGCACCTCGCTCATCACCTTCTTCTACAACAAGGCGAAGGGCCTGGAGCTTCCCGGTGCGCCCCCGGTGGACGAGCGCGACTTCCGCTATCCCGGTCCCAAGCCGCAGACCCGCGAGGCGGGACTCGTGCTTTTGGCCGACTGCGTGGAGGCCGCCTCGCGCACGCTTGTCGACCCGACCCCCGCCCGCATCCAGGGGCTGGTGCAGAAGATCATCAACAACATCTTCATCGACGGTCAACTGGACGAGTGCGAGCTGACGCTCAAGAACCTGCACGAGATAGCCAAGAGTTTCAACCAGATACTGGCCGGCATCTATCATCACCGGATCGATTACCCGGAGCCGGCCTACAAGGAAAAGGAGAAGTGCGTTGCCAAGAAGCCCGCAGAGGATAGCGATTGCGAACCGGCAAAGACGGATGCCGGTCGAGACGAAGGCGCTGCGAAGGGTGGCTCAGAGGATCTTAGACGCCTTGGGATGTCCTGAGGCGGAGCTTTCGGTAAGCATCGTCGGCGACCGCGCCATCCGCGTCGTCAACCGCGACTACTTAGGAAGGGACAAGGCCACCAACGTCATCTCCTTCGCCATGCAGGAAGGGGAGTTCGGCGGCCTGAACCCGCAGATGCTCGGGGACGTGGTGATCTCGGTGGACACCGCGGCGCGCGAGGCTTCGGACGCGGAGGAAAGCTTCTTAAGCCGCCTCTGCTTCCTGCTCATGCACGGCATCCTGCACGTCACCGGCTACGACCACGAGCGTAGCGGCGAGGCGGAGGCTAAGCGCATGGAGGCCAAGGAGCGGGAGATCTTCGCGCTTTTAAAGGAGGAAGGGCTTGTCTAGGGATCGGGAGATCCGCCCGTGAAGCCGACCCGCTTCATCGATTCGGTCAACTGCGCCATCGAGGGGATCCTCTACACGGCCAGGACCCAAAAGCACATGCGCTACCACTTCCTGGCGGCGCTTGTGGTGCTTTGCGCGTCGCTCTTTCTCAGGGTGAGCGCGATGGAATTCATGCTGATCGCGCTGGCGGTCTCCTTCGTGCTCTTCGCCGAACTCCTGAACACAGCCATCGAGGTGGTGGTGGACATGATCTCGCCCGGGTTCCACCCGATGGCCAAGATCGCCAAGGACGTGGCGGCCGGCGCCGTACTGGTGGCGGCCTTCGGCACCGCGGTGTTGGGCTGGCTCGTGCTTTCCAGATATCTTTTCCCGCTGCACAAGGGGGCGCTGGCCTTGATCGGACCGGGTTCGGAAATGTCGACGGTGGTGTCGGTCCTTTTGGTTTTGATCGCGGTGATCGTGCTCAAGTCGCTGACCGGGCGCGGCAAGCCCCTGCACGGCGGCCTGCCGAGCGGGCATTCGGCTGTCGCCTTCGCCATCGCCACCTCGGTGTCGCTCAACACCCAGGACCCCCTGGTCTCCGTGTTGAGCTTCCTTTTGGCCGTGATGGTGAGCCACTCCCGGCTGCTGCTGCGCATTCACAGCATGCGCGAGGTGATTTTCGGGGCGGCTACCGGCGCTGCGCTCACCGTGGCGATCAACCTTTTGTTCAGGGCGTTCAGTTGAGCGGCTTGGCCGGAAAACATAAATAACGGAGGGAACAAGTCCTTGTCAGAGGAAAACGGCCGCATAGGGTCCGGCCTTTTGGAGCGGATGTCGCGGCTCCTCTACGGCAAAAAGCGCGTCACCGAAGCGGAGATCGAGGAGGTGATGAACGCCGGCGCCGAGGAGGGGCTGATCAACCAGGAGGAGAAGGCGATGATCCGCTCGATCCTGGCCCTGGGGGACTCGGTGGTGCGCGAGATCATGCTGCCGCGCATGGAGATCGCCTGCGTTTCCATCGACGACGAGGTCAGCGAGGTCTTAAAGGAGATCATCGCCTGCGGGCATTCGCGGCTGCCGGTGTACGAAGGGACCATCGACAACATCATCGGCCTGATCTACGCCAAGGACCTGCTCAAGTACTGGGGCGAGGCGGACGCGGACATCGAGCTGCGCAAGCTGATCCGTCCGCCGTTCTTCGTGCCGGAGACCAAGAAGCTCGAAGAGCTTCTGCACGACTTCAAGAAGCGGCGGGTGCACATGGCGGTGGTGATCAACGAGTACGGCGGCACGGCAGGTCTCGTCACCATCGAGGACCTCCTGGAGCAGATCGTGGGCGACATCCAGGACGAGTACGACCTGGAGCCGCAGATGCTGTTCGTGGAGCCGGACGGCGCCATCGTGGTGGACGCGCGGCTTCCCATCGAGGAGTTGGAGGAGCACTTCCAGATCGTGGTCGAGCGGGAGAAGTTCGAGACGGTGGGGGGGCTCGTCTTCCACCTGACCGGCACGATTCCGGCGGCGGGCGAGGTGGTCGAGAGCGACACCCTGACGCTTACCGTGCTGGAGGCGGACGAGCGGCGCATCGCCAAGCTGCGCATCGTCAAGAGGGAGCCTAAGCCCGACAAGGAAACGGAAGGGGCGTGAGCGCGATGAACGCCAACGGGGAAAATCCGGCGACCGCGCGCTACCTGGCGGCGGTACTCTCCGGCGCCCTCTTGGCCATCTCCTTCCCCTCGCCGGGGATCCCGGTTCTGGCCTGGGTCGCCTTCCTGCCGCTGTTCGTGGCCGCCGGCCGGGCTTCGGCGGGAAGCTGCTTCAAGCTCGGCTTCGCGGCGGGGCTGAGCGCCTACCTCATCATCCTGTACTGGCTCAACATCGTCATGGTGAGCTACGGCAGGCTCGACTTTACGGTGAGCGGCACCCTGTACCTGGTGCTGGCGGGCTACCTGGCCCTCTACCCGGCGGCCGCACTCTGGCTGATGCGGCGCGCGGAACTGCGCGGCATACCCGCTTTCTGCTCCTTTCCGCTTTTGTGGGTGGCGGGGGAACTGATCCGCTCGCACCTGTTGACCGGGTTCCCCTGGGCGCTTCTGGGGTACTCGCAGTTTCGCACCCTGCCGCTTATCCAGATCTGCGATCTGACCGGCGTCTACGGGGTAAGCTACCTGGTCGCCTTCGCCAACGCCGTTTTTTACCGGCTCTGGGTGTGGATGCGGCACAAGGGGAGCCCCTATCCGCTTAGGCCGGCGCTCCTTTTGGCGCTTTTATTGATGTCGACCCTGGTCTACGGCCTGACCGCGCTCAACCGTCCGGAAAAAGGGGCGCCGCAGCGGGTGCTTCTGGTGCAGGGGAACATCCCCCAGGACGTGAAGTGGAACCCGGCCTTCCAGGAGTCGACGGTCGCCACCTACGAACGGCTGACCCGCCAAGGGTACCAAAGCGGCGACAGCCTCGTGGTCTGGCCGGAGAGCGCGCTTCCCTTCTACCTGCAGGGCGAGCCGCTCTACGCGGCGCGGGTAAAGGGGCTGGCGGTCGAATTGAAAAGCTCCCTGATCACCGGCAGTCCCGCCATCGAGCGGGACGGCGGCGCGCTGCGCAACCTGAACAGCGCCTTTCTGATCGGACCCGACGGCGTCGTGGCCGGCAGGAGCGACAAGCTGCACCTGGTGCCGTTCGGCGAGTACGTGCCGCTGGCGTCCCTACTGCCCTTCGTCAACAAGCTGGTCGCCGGCGTCGGCGATTTCTCGCCGGGCAAGAGTGCGACGCCGCTTGCGACCTCCGGCGGCAAGGTAGGCACGCTGATCTGCTTCGAGGGGATCTTCCCCGAGGTCGCGCGCCGGTACGTGGCCGCGGGGAGCACGCTTTTGGTGAACATCACCAACGACGCCTGGTTCGGCAACTCCTCCGCCCCCTACCAGCACCTCTCCATGACCGTCTTCCGGGCGGTGGAGAACAGGGTGCCGCTGGTTCGGGCCGCCAACACCGGCATCTCCGCGGTGGTGGACAGCAAGGGGCACATTCACGGGATGACGCCGCTCTTCGAGGAGGCGACCCTTTCCGGGGAGGTCCACCGCGGCGAGGGGGGAAGCTTCTACACCCGCTACGGCGACCTGTTCGCGCTTTCGTGCACGCTTCTGAGCGGGGTGATCGCCTTTGTCGCGCTCAGGAAAAAGTAAATGGTACGTAATTGTATTCATTGAAGAGTTGACCTTTACAAGACGATAAGGAGTATAGGATGTTCAGAGAAGAAGTTGCCAAAGTGGAAGGGCTCGCCGAGCGGATCAACAAGCTTCGGGGGTCTCTTTGACGTAGATAACAAGAAGGAGCGGATGCAGGAGCTGGAGTCGCTCACCTCGGACCCCGATTTCTGGGGGAACGCCGACCGGGCGCAGAAGGTGCTCAGGGAGCGGACGTCCCTGGAGAAGATCGTCACCGCCTGGGAGAAGCTCGAGCTTAAGGCCCGGGACGTCCGGGAATTGATCGAGCTGGGCAGCGAGGAGCAGGACGGTGCGACCCTGGCCGAGGTGGCCGCCATGAACGCGGAACTGGAAGAGGGCGTGGTCCAGGCGGAGTTCCAGCGCATGCTTTCCGGCCATCACGACGCCGCGGGCGCCTTCGTCTCCATCAACGCCGGCGCCGGCGGCACCGAGTCGCAGGACTGGGCCGAGATGCTCCTGAGGATGTACCTGCGCTACTGCGAGAAGAAGGGGTGGAAGAGCGAGATCACCGACTACCAGGGGGGCGAGGAGGCGGGCGTCAAGGGGGTCACCTTCGCGGTCACCGGCGAGTTCGCCTACGGCTACCTGAAGGCGGAGGCGGGGATTCACCGGCTGGTGCGCATCTCTCCCTTCGATTCCAACGCCCGGCGCCACACCTCGTTCGCCTCGGTGTTCGTCTTCCCGGTGATCGAGGAAGACGACATCGACATCAAGATCGTGGACTCCGACCTGAGGATCGACACCTACCGCTCCTCGGGCGCGGGCGGCCAGCACGTGAACACCACCGACTCCGCCATCAGGATCACCCACCTCCCCACCGGGATCGTGGTTGCCTGCCAGAGCGAGCGGAGCCAGCACATGAACAAGGCCACCGCCATGAAGGTGCTCCGTTCCAAGCTCTACGAGATGGAGCTGCGCGAGCGCGAGGCGAAGGCCTCCGACATCGCGGGGGAAAAGAAGGAGATCGGCTGGGGGAGCCAGATCCGCTCCTACGTGCTGCATCCCTACAAGATGGTGAAGGACCTGCGCACCGGCGTGGAGAGCGGCAACCCCGACGCGGTGCTGGACGGCGCGCTGGAGGATTTCGTGGTCCCCTACCTGATGGGTGTGCGCCGGGAGACCACGGACATCTAGTTTTACAAAGAAGGTAACGATTTATGTTCAGAAACGTCCGGCTGTTCACCGCTTTTTTCCTGATGGTCTTCCCGGTTGCCACCGGGGGGTGCGCCACCCAGCGCGCCGGGATCACCAACCTGGGCTTCTCGATCCAGGTCGGGGCCTTCTCGGAGGTGAAAAACGCCGAGCGGCTGACCCGCAAGCTGCAGGATTCCGGGGTCGAGGCCTTTTACTTCAAGCGGGAAAACGGCATCTACGCGGTGCGCTTCGGCGATTTCGCGCGGCGCGAGGACGCGAAAAAGGCCGCGCAGAAGCTCGCGAAGAGCAGGGTGTTCGGCTCCTACTTCATCACGCCGCCGCAGCACAGGACCGAGATCGCTCCCCGCGGGGCCGCGCTGGAGAAGCCGCCGCAGCCCTCGCTCGGCAGTAAGCCCGCCCCGGTAAGGAAAAACGAGGCGCCTGCGCCCAAGCGGGACAGAAGCGACATGGGTTCCATCGCCGCCCGCACCGCCGAGCGCTTCGTCGGCATCCCCTACCGCTGGGGCGGCGACACGGTGGTGGACGGCATGGACTGCTCGGGCTTTGCCCGGGCGGTCTACAACCTCTGCGGCGTGAACATCCCGCGCACCGCCCGCGAGCAGTACCGGGTAGGTGACGTGGTTGGGCGCGACGAACTCAAAGACGGCGACCTGGTGTTCTTCGGCTCCTCGGCCGAGGAGATCACCCACGTCGGCATCTTCGTCGGCAGCGGCCGTTTCGTGCACGCGCCGCGCCGCGGCGACGACATTAGGGTCTCCACGCTCGACGACGCCTATTTCCAGAAGCACTTCGTCGGCGCCAAAAGGTATTTCTAGCCTCTTCGCCTCAGTCTCTGTCTCCCCCCCTCCCCCGGAGGGAGGGGGCAAGGGGGTGGGGGACGAGCCGCATTTTAGGTCATGGCACCTACCCCCACCCCCCCGACCCCTCCCTCAAGGGGAGGGGGGGACGTAAGGCGCGTCAGGGGAGGGGGAATGAAAAAAGAACAGGAGCAGTAGATGGCATTGATCAAACCGTTCAAGGGGGTCCGCCCCAGAAAAGAGCTGGCCGAGAAGGTGGCGGCCCTGCCGTATGACGTGATGAACACCGAGGAGGCCATGCAGATGGCGGCGGGAAACGAGTACAGCTTCCTGCACATCTCGCGTCCGGAGATCGACCTCCCCGGGGAGATCGACGTCCACTCCGACCCGGTCTACGACAAGGGGCGCGACAACCTGCAGGCGTTTCTGAAAAAGGGGGTTCTGCTCGAAGACGAGACCGAGCGCTACTACGTCTACCGCCAGAAGATGGCGGGGCTCACCCAGACGGGTCTTGTGGTCTGCGCCGGGGTCGACGACTACCAGACGGGCGCCATCAAGAAGCACGAGCTCACCCGGGCGGACAAGGAAGAGGACCGCGTCCGGCACATCGACGCGCTTAGCGCCAACGACGAGCCGGTCTTCTATACCTACAGAAACGACGCGGCGATCACCGAGACGGTGGCCAAGGTGACCTGCGGCCTGCCGCTCTACGACTTCACCACCGACGACGGCGTCTCCCACGCCCTCTGGGGTGTGACCGAGCAGGCGGTGATCGATACCTTGACCGCGCGCTTCGCGGCCATCGACACCCTCTACGTCGCCGACGGCCACCACCGCTCGGCCGCAGCGAGCCGGGTGCGCGACCTGCGCCGGCAGGCCAACCCCGGCCACACGGGCAAGGAGGAGTACAACTTCTTTTTGACCGTCATCTTCCCGGACAGCGAGATGACCATCATGCCGTACAACCGCGTGGTCAAGGACCTCTGCGGCAAGAGCGTGGCCGAGTTCATGACGCGGGTGGGCGAAAAGTTCGAGGCGACGCCGGTCGCAGCACCCCTGAAGCCTGCCCGCCGCCACCGGTTCGGCATGTACCTCGCGGGGAAATGGTACGAACTCGCGCCGCGCGACGGCTCCTTTGCCGCCGACGACGCCGTCGCCTCCATGGACGTCTCCATCCTGCAGGACAACCTCCTTTCCCCGGTGCTCGGCGTCCGCAACCCGCGCACCGACCAGCGCATCCATTTCGTCGGCGGCATCCGCGGCATCAAGGAACTGGAGCGGGTGGTGGACAGCGGCGAGTACCAGGTCGCCTTCTCCCTCTTTCCGACCTCGATCGAGGAACTGATGGAGCTGGCCGACCAGGACAAGATCATGCCGCCCAAATCGACCTGGTTCGAGCCGAAGTTGAGAAGCGGCCTGTTCCTGCACCTTTTGGACTGACGATAAAAGAACTATCGACCCATGGAGGATGTTGATGCGTAACGTAGAGAAGATCATCGTTTTTCTGCTTTTGATCGCCGCGATTGCCATCCCGGCCTGCTCCCAGAAGGAGCCGAAGGGGAATCCCGCCGACAAGGGGGGCGAGGCGCAGACCGCGGCCGCGGCGGGAGCCGCCGTCAAGACCCCGTCCGGGCTGGCATACACGGACCTCGTCAAGGGAGCGGGCGAGGCCCCCGTCATGGGCAAAACGGTCACCGTCCACTATACCGGCAGGCTGGAGAACGGCACCAAGTTCGACAGCTCGGTCGATCGCGGCCAGCCTTTCGTCTTCACCATCGGCGTGGGGCAGGTGATCCCCGGCTGGGACGAGGGGGTTGCCTCGATGCGCGTCGGGGGGAAACGGAAGCTCGTGGTGCCGCCGCAGTTGGGCTACGGCGAAGCCGGGGCCGGCGGGGTGATTCCGCCCAACGCCACCCTGATCTTCGACGTCGAACTGCTGGCGGTCGGGAAGTAGCCGGGCCAATTCGGGCGCGCTGTTGCCAAAGTGCAGGGGGCAGGGTACATTTGTCACTTGTTTTGGCCGGACTTTAAGCAGATTATGACTGCGAGGTTCGTATGCGCCTGAATACGTTGGCCCTTGTCCTCTGCTTGCCGCTTGCCGCCGCGCTGCCCGCGCTGGCCGGAGAGAAACGCGTCACCTGCTACCTGGACGGCAGCAGGGTCGAACAGCAGGTGGCCGCCCGCGACGGCTACCTGGAGTACGAGCTCCCCGAGGCGATGACCCCGGGGTCGTTCCGGGTGCAGCCTGCCGCAGGCGGCACCATCGAGCGGGTGGAACTCTCCCCGGCGGACCGCGAACCGCGCCGCGCGCGGCAGATCGCCCGGCTGGAGGAGCGCCGCAGCGAACTTAAGGACAGGTTGCAGGCGCTCGAGCGGCGCGAGGAGATCTTCGCCGCCGCGGCGAAATCGCAAAGCGGCAAGGGGGTGAAGAAGACCAAGTCGAACCCCGAGCCGCTGGTCTCGCTCAAGCAGGGAACGGAATTCGCCCTTTCCCAGCTGGAGGCGGTCTACCGGGGCAAGCGCAGCTGCCGCGCCGCCCTGGATGCCTTGGAACAGGAACTGGCGGCGGCACGCAAGGCAGGAAGCCTCGCCCGCATCTGGCTCAAGGGCGGGCGGGGGAGGGCGAGCCTCTCCTACGTTAGCGGCGAGGGGCGCTGGACGCCGCGTTACGCCTTCCGCTTTCCGGAAAGCGCCGCGGGCGAACTTTTTCTGCACGCGCTACTTCCCCGGCGCGAAAAGGGGGTCCGCTACCTGGTCGCCAACGGCAGCATCGCCCAGAAACCTGAGGCCACCGGCGTTACGGGGGATTTTCCGGTGATAGTCCGCCGTCCCCTCACCCTGCGCGGCCCGGCCGGCACGGAGCCCCCCTTGAGCTTCACCTTCGACGCCGTCGAAGCGGGGCTGCCGGCGGGGGAGGCGGCGGTATACTGGCGGGGCGAGTACCTGGGGAGCGGCCGCTTTGCCGGCGGCGGGGCGAGCGAATTTTCCCTCGCCAGATAAATGCGCCGCGGGATACCGATTTCCTTGCCTTTCCAAGGTTAGGATGCTATAAGGATGTCGATTTTCTTGCATTTAAGCTATTACAGCCAGTGAAAAGGAGGAGGTATGTCCGCAACAGCTTCAGATTTCGTCACTGCCCTTGAGATCGGCCGCCCGCCCAACGTGGCGCGTCTTTTTCCTAATTCCAAGGCACTTCTGGTCAGCGGCAAGGTCATCGACCGCGCCATGAACGCCAAGGGTCACGCCCTGGCGCTGGCCGGAAACGGCAGGAACCACTTCGTCATCCGCGGCGTACTGGCCGCGGCCCAGCGCGCCAACGCGGCGGTGATCATCGAGATCGCCAAGTCCGAGGGGGGCCAGAAGGCCTATTGCCCGGTGAACTACTGGAACATGGCCCGCCAGGTCGACGCCGTGGCGAACGAACTGGGCATCACCGTGCCGATCGCCATCCACGCCGACCACTACGGCATCAAGAACGACCAGGACGTCGAGTCGGCCAAGGTGGAGATCCCGAGCATGTTCGAGGCCGGCATCACCTCGATCGCCATCGACGCCTCCCATCTCCCCGACGACAAAAACCTCCTTGCCAATCTGGAACTGAATGGTTACATTCCTGCCTGGGCGGGGCTTGAGACCGAGGTCGGCGAGATCAAGGGGAAAGAGGGGCTCTCGACCGTCGAGGAGGCGCTCTTTTTGATCCGCGGCCTGAACGCCAACGACATCTTCCCGGACTGGATCGCCCTCAACAACGGCACCACCCACGGCATCGAGGCGAGCGACGCCGGCATCCAGGTCGAACTGACCGCCAGCATCCACGAGGCGCTTACCCCCTACGGCGTCAACGGCGCCCAGCACGGCACCTCCGGCAACAGCTACGACCGCCTGCGCCAGATCGCCCGGCAGACGAAGACCACCAAGGCCAACGTCGCCACCGCGCTGCAGATGGTCTCCTGGGGCCTGGAAGTCAACGACTACGGCAACGCCAAGCTCGACGCCCAGGGGAACTTCATCAAGGTGCAGGGCGAAGGGATGAGCGAGGAGCTGTGGGCCGAGATGGTGGCCTTCGCCGATTCGAAGGGGTGGAAGAAGGGGGACTACAAGAGCCTCAACCTCCCGTTCGAGAACAAGCTCCTGGCGCAGCCCAAAGAGGTGCGCGAGCGGATGGCCAGGCGGGTCGAGGATTTCGCCTACAAGCTGATCACCGAGGTCTTCAACTCGGCCGACACGGCACCTCTGGCCATCGCGGCCATCCTCAAGGCCAACTCCTACGATCCGGGCCCCAAGGCCAAGCGGATCGAGGACCCGGCTCAGTGGACCCGCGAGGCGATCCCGCAGCGGGCGCAGGGGCTTTCCGGCGACAAAGGGCCGGCGGGCAACTTCGACGACTAGCGAGTCAAGGTCAGGGCAGGACATGCAATGAAGGGGGCCTCGCGCCCCCTTTTTAAGAGGCGGGCACGGGGTCAACGAGGAGCATATGCAAGACAAGCGGAATTTCTCACGGGTGGATTTCAAGGTTTCTGCGCTTCTGCAGTGTAACGGCACGGCCATCAAGGGCGAAGTCAAGGACGTGAGCCTGCGCGGCATCTATGTCCTTACCGACGAGGTCATCCCGGTCGGCTCTCCGGTCGAGATCACCATCTACCTCTCCTCCACCGACCCCCCGATCGTCATCAGCGTGTCCGGTTCGGTGGCCAGACTGGTACCGGGAGGCATCGGCTGCGTTTTCGACAAGATGGACGTGGACTCCTTCACGCACCTGCGCTCCATCATCTCCTATCAGGGGGTGGACGAGTCGCGGGCCATGGCCGAGTTTACCGAGTACATGGTAAAAAAAAACGGCAATGACTGAACTGCCGGCGGTAAGCGATCTCCCCTCCCTGCACGCCTGGTTCGCCTCCTACTGCGACTCCTTTCGCACGACCGAGGCGAACGACCAGCAAAACTACGATCTCAAACAACTCCATACCGAGAAGGTGTGCGCTGCAGCGCGCCGCATCGCGCAGGGGGGAAACGCCAAGCGGCTCAAGCTTGCCGAGGCCGCTGCCGTCTGCCACGACCTGGGGCGCTTCCCACAGTATCGGGACTACCGCACCTTCAAGGACGCAGACTCGGTAAACCACGCCACGCTCTCGGCGCAGGTGGCCGAGGAACGCGGCATCCTCGCGTTCCTTTCCCCCGAAGAGCGCAAAATGGTGCTGACCGCGGTCAGGCTGCACAACCTCTACCAGGTGCCCGCCGGTCTGCCCGCGGAGAGCGCCGAGCTTTTGACCATCGTGCGCGACGCGGACAAGATCGACATCTGGCGCGTGTTTGCCGACTACTTCAGCGCGCCGCTGGAGAAGCGTCCCTCCGCGGCCACCCTCGGCTTCCCGGATCTTCCCGGTTGCAGCGCCGAGGTGCTGGCGGCGGTGGCGGCCGGCCGGATGGCGCAGCTCGCCGCGGTGAAGAGGTTGAACGATTTCAAGTTGCTGCAATTGTCCTGGGTGTACGACATCAACCACCTGAACAGCTTCCGCCTGATCAAGGAATCGGGCGCGCTTGAGAGGCTGGCAGCACTCCTGCCGGAGGACCCGGCGGTGGGCGAGGTGGTACGGATCGCGCTCGGATACGTGGAGCAACGGTTGCAAGTATGAAGCGGCTCCGGTGCGCCCGCGCCGGCTGCGGCTCCGGGGCCTTCCCCCGACGATGTGGGAGCTACGACGAGAAAGGAGCAGATCATGAAAAAAGCAGCAAGAATTTTTGCCATAGTGACGGTGTTGATGGCCGGTGCCCTGCTTTTGGTCCAGCAGGACGCCCATGCCCGCGCGGGTAGCGGCGGTTCGATGGGGAGCCGGGGGTCGAGAAGCTACTCCCAGCCGATGGCGCCCCCCTCCCAGATGCCGAGCCGGCAGTACGCGCCGAGCCAGCCGTACGGCGCCCCCTACCAGACTCCCTATCAGCGGCCCGGTCTGGGGAGCTTCGGCCGCGGCATGCTCGGTGGACTGGCCGGCGGCATGCTAGGCGGCATGCTCTCCCGCTCGATGGGCTTCGGCGGGGGCTACGGTGGCGGCTACGGTGGCGGGATCGGGCTGTTCGACATCCTGCTTCTGGGCGGTATCGCCTGGTTCATCTGGCGCATGGTAAAAAAAAACCGTGAGCGCGAGGGGTACGACCAGGGAGGGTACGGCCAGTCGGGGAAGGTGATCAACATCAACCAGTACGAAAGCCAGCCGCAGGAGTACCTCCCCCCGCGCGACGAGCTGCAGGACGGGCTCGGCTTCATCCGGCAGATGGATCCCTCCTTCGACGAGCGGCGCTTCAACGACCAGGTGATGGACGTCTTCTTCAAGGTGCAGGGCGCCTGGATGAACCGTGACCTCGCGCCGGTGGCGGGGCTTTTGACCGACGAGATGCGCGGCATCATGCAGCAGGACATCGACCGGCTCTTAAGGGAGCACCGGGTGAACCGGCTGGAGAACATCGCGGTGCGCACGGTGGAGATCTCGGAGGCCTGGCAGGAAAGCGGCCGCGACTACCTCACCGCCATGATTTACGCCAACCTGCTCGATTACACCACCGACGACGCGAGCGGCGCCGTGGTGAACGGGAGCAAGACCGATCCGGTGAAGTTCGAGGAGTTCTGGACCTTCACCCGCCCGGTCGGCAGCAACCCCTGGAAACTGACCGCCATCAACCAGCGGTAACTTCGCTGACTCCAAGACAGGACTGCAAATCGTCCCAAAGCGTCCCGTCCCCTGGCGGGGGAGGGACAGGGTGAGGGGGAACGTGCCATCTGCGACTCCGTTGGCGCCTTCCCCCTCACCCTCGCCCTCTCCCGCCAGGGGAGGGGGGATATACGGCGGAGCCGCCCTTGGAACTGCACTACGTCAGACTCTTTTTCCGTTTCACCCCCAGTGCGGAGCTGAGCGATCCCTACTGCCTCTTCGCAGCCCGCGCCGACTTCGACGCGGCCTTCCGTCGCGCCCTTTCCTGCCGCAAAAGCGACTGCGCCGGCTGCCTTGCCGCCGCGAACTGCCCGTATCCCGCCAACTTCGGGCAGAAAATCGCCCGCGACCCGGAGGCGGTCAGGCGCCACCAGAAACCGCCGCTCCCCTTCGTTTTCCGCTTTCCCGTGCTTCCCGCCCCCCCCAACCGCGGCTGCGAGCTGGAATTGGCTCTCACCCTGTTCGGGTCCGCCGCCCAGTACGCCGGGCGTTACGTCGCGGCGGTGCGCACGCTTCTGGAGGGGCTGCCGGCCGCCACGCTTTCGGTGGAGGCGGAGTCCCCGGGAGGGGTGCGCACGCTTGTGGCCGCCCTGGAGCATCCGCCGCTGCCGCTTCTGAGCGCCCTCGACCCGAGCGAGGCGGGGCCGCTTAGGCCGGACCGCCTGACGGTGCGGCTCCTCTCGCCGCTGAAGCTTTTGCACGAGGGGCGGCTGCTCAAGGAATTCACCTTCGCCCACTTCGCAAGGACGCTCATGCGCCGGGTCTCTTCGCTCGCCTACCACTACGAGGGAACGGAGCCGCCGCTCGACTACCGCTGGCTGTCGGAGCAAAGCGAAAAGGTCGAGACCCTCGCCCGGGAGTGCCGGCCGGTGAACTGGCACGGCAGGCCGGCAGGGCTTGTCGGGAGCGTCGAGTTCGGCGGCAACCTGGAACCGTTTCACCTCCTTTTGCAGATGGGGCTTGCCACCCAGCTCGGCAAGGGCGCATCCTTCGGTTTCGGGTGCTACCGGCTGGAATGCTGAACCAAGCGGCGCTCCGGGCGGCTTGTAAAGGGGTGCTTCTCGGTTAGAATACCCCCCAAGAAGTATCAATGAGCAGGGATCAAGGAGCGTTTTCATGGGTCAATCGATCTGGAAGCCTTTAGTGATAACGGCCGTGTTCATCCTGCTGCTGGATCTCTTCTACGGCTCCGTGGTCAAGCAGGCGGCCGAGCGGGGGGTGGAGATCAGCTATTCCCGCTTCCACGACGAGCTGGAAGCGGGGAACGTAAAGAAGGTGACTCTCAGGGGGAGCGGCATCCGGGGGGATTTCAAGGTGCCGATCAAGGTGCAGGGGACCGGCGCCGACGAGAAGGGCGCCACGGTGAACGCCCCCTCCTTCAGCTCCACCATTCCCGCCGTGGGCGACACCGCGCTGCTGCCGGATCTCTTCGCCCAGAAGGTGGACGTCTCCGTGGTGCCGCCCGACGGCTCGGCCTTCGGCAACCTGCTCCTCTACCTCCTCCCCTGGGTTTTGATCATCGGCGTCTGGTGGTTCGTGATGCGCGGCATGAAGGCGCAGGGGCCGGGAGCGATGATGGGGGGCTTTGCTCGCTCCGGCGCCAAGGCCTACACCTCCGAGCGCATCAACGTCACCTTCGCCGACGTGGCGGGGATGGAGGAGGCGAAGCAGGAGCTGCGCGAGGTGGTCGAGTACCTGAAAGAGCCGAAGAAGTTCCAGGAACTGGGGGGGAAGGTCCCCAAGGGGGTGCTTTTGGTCGGCCCTCCCGGCACCGGCAAGACGCTTCTGGCCCGGGCGGTGGCGGGGGAGTCGGGAGTCGCCTTTTTCTCCATCTCGGCCTCGGCCTTCATCGAGATGTTCGTCGGCGTCGGGGCGAGCCGGGTGCGCGACCTGTTCGCCTCGGCCCGCAAGTCGATACCGAGCATCATCTTCATCGACGAACTGGACGCGGTGGGGAGAAGCCGCGGCGCGGGCTTCGGCGGCGGCCACGACGAGCGCGAGCAGACCCTGAACCAGCTCCTTTCCGAGATGGACGGCTTCGACCCGCACTCCGAGGTGGTGGTGATCGCCGCCACCAACCGTCCCGACGTGCTCGACCCCGCCCTTTTGCGGCCGGGGCGCTTCGACCGCAACGTGGTGATCGAGCGGCCGGACTGGCGGGACCGGGAGAAGATCCTCAAGGTGCACACCCGAAAGATCAAGCTCTCTCCCGACGTGAACCTGGCGGTGATCGCCAAGGGGACCCCAGGCATGACCGGCGCCGACCTGGAGGGGCTGGTGAACGAGGCCGCCATCCTGGCCGCGCGCGACAACCGCCTGGTGGTGACTCTCGACGAGCTGGAGCGGGCCAAGGACAAGATCCTCATGGGGGGCGAGCGCCACATGGTGATCTCCGAGCAGGAAAAACGGATCACCGCCTACCACGAGGCGGGGCACGCCCTGGTGGCGAGGCTTCTGCCGAGCACCGACCCGGTGCACAAGGTGACCATCCTGCCGCGCGGGCGCGCGCTCGGGGTGACCCAGCAGCTCCCCGAGGACGACCGCTACCACTACCCGAAAAGCTACCTGGTGAACCGCCTCTGCGTGGCGCTGGGGGGAAGGGTGGCGGAGCGGGAGGTGTTCAACGACATCTCCTCCGGGGCGCAAAGCGACCTGAAGTACGCAACCGAGCTGGCCGAGAAGATGGTCTGCCAGTGGGGGATGAGCGAGAAGATCGGCGCCATGACCTTTTCGCGCGGCGAGGAGCACCCCTTCCTGGGGATGAAGCTTGCCGAGGAGAAGACCTTCTCCGAAGAGATGGCCTGGCTGATCGACCAGGAGATCGCCGCCCTGATCCGCGGGGCCGAAGGGAAATCCCGGGAACTGATCGGCGGCAACCGGGCGAAGCTCGACGCCCTGGCCAAGGGCCTTTTGGAGGAAGAAACCCTCACCGGCGAGCGGGTCGACCAGATCCTCGCCACCGCCTGACGCCACCCTTTGCGGCCGGGGCGCGAGCCCCGGCCGTCTCCTCGTTCGCTCCCAATCCCGCACCCTCCCAAGATATTCAGCGCCGGCGTCGCCTTTTCCTTACCCCTGCCCGAAAACGTACAGCCGTGCCCAGCCTCCCTGCCGGAGTTGCCGTAAATTTCGCACCCTTTCGCCCGCGCGCGCTGTCCCGGCATACGCCTAAGGTGCTGAGTCGGTGGCACAAATACAGTCATGAAATTGGTGGCACGGTCATTGTACAGACACTTCTGACAAAAGATGCGGTGCCGCGCTTGCTTTAGGAGGTTTGTGATGAAGAAATCGGCTGTGGTACAGAAGATCATCTGGGGAATCGCCATACTGTTGGCTGGATGCGGCGGCTGGAGTGGCGGCGGTACAGGCGAGTTTCACGGTCGCGCACGGCATGATGGCGAACTCCTCCAAGCCGGCGGCCGGCAGTTATCCGCTGCAACGGGGGTGCCGGAGTACCGACCGGCAGCGTCGCGATGACGAGGGCGCAAAAAAGGCGAGAGGGCGGTTCCCCCCTGCCTCGTAGCGGAACGTTCGAGGCGAGCGCGGGCTAGTAGATGATGATGTAGCCCTTCCTGGTGGCGATGCCGGTGATTTCCAGGGTGTCCTTGAGCTTATAGGTCTCGCCGTCAAGGGTGAAATCGTACCCGCCTTCACCGTCTGGGACGGCGTTTTCCAGAAGAGCTTCGAACGTTGCGGTCTTGATCGTTTCCATGGCGGGCACTATACCATCGAAGAACTCGGCAAGTAAAGAGCGGCTTTCGGGTGCAAGTGACTCTTATTGGCAAGGTCCAATTTTTATGTCATAGTACATCCTTCGTAATCCAGCCGGCATCCCATCGAACTCAGAGGTCTTCATGGCGAATCACAGAAAGAGCGGCATCCTCCTTCATCCCAGTTCACTTCCCGGTCCCGGAGGGATCGGCTCTTTCGGCGAAGATGCCCGCCGTTTCGTGGATTTCCTGCACAAGTCGGGGCAGTCGCTCTGGCAGATCCTGCCGCTTGGTCCCACCGCCTACGGCAATTCCCCCTATTCCTGCTATTCCGCCTTTGCCGGCAATCCGCTCTTGATCAGCCTGGAGGCGGTGGTGGACGACGGGGATCTCTCGTCCCGGGATCTGGCCGCCCAATCCGGGTCCGAGCGGGTGGATTTCGGCGCCGTCGAAATCTACAAGGCGGGGCTTTTGAAAACCGCGGCGGCGCGCTTCTTCGCCGAGGCGTCGCAGAAGCGGAAAGAGGAGTTCTGGCAGTTCTGCGACTCCACCTTCTGGCTGCACGACTACGCGCTGTTCATGGCGCTTAAGGAGCATTTCAAGGGGAAAAGCTGGAAGGACTGGCCGGACCCGGTGGCCAGGCGCGAACCGCAGGCGCTGATCGAGTGGGGGGAGCGGCTGGGGGCTGCGATCGGCGAGCAAAAGTACCAGCAGTGGCAGTTCCTCAGGCAGTGGAAGACGCTGAAGGCCTATGCCAACGTGCTCGGCATCTCCATCGTGGGGGACCTCCCCATCTTCGTCGCCTACGACTCGGCCGACGTCTGGGCCAACCCGCAGCTGTTCCACCTGGACGCCAAGGGGACGCCGATCGTGGTGGCGGGGGTGCCGCCCGACTACTTCTCCAAGACCGGCCAGCTCTGGGGCAACCCGCTCTACAACTGGGATCGGATGGCGGAGGCGGGCTACAGCTGGTGGATCGCCCGGCTGCGCAACGACCTCTCCCTGTACGACATGGTGCGCATCGACCACTTCCGCGGCTTCGAGGCGTTCTGGGAGATCCCCAGCTTCGAGAAGACCGCGGTGAACGGCCGCTGGGTGAAGGGGCCGGGGGCGGCGCTGTTCCACGCCCTGCGCTCTGCCCTGGGAGGGCTCCCCATCATCGCCGAGGACTTAGGCGTCATCACCCCGGAAGTGGAGGCGCTGCGCGACCAGTTCGCCTTCCCCGGCATGAAGATCCTGCAGTTCTCCTTCGGATCGGGAGCCGACAACCCGTACCTGCCGCACAACCACGTGCGGCCGTGCGTGGTCTACACGGGCACCCACGACAACGACACCACCGCCGGCTGGTTCGCCACCCTGAAGGCGAAGGAGCAGAAGGCGGTCCTCTCCTATCTCGACCGCGACGGGACCGACATCGTCTGGCAGCTGGTGAAATGCGCGCTCGCCTCGGTCGCCGATTATGCCATCATTCCCATGCAGGACCTGCTGGAATTGCCGAGCTCGGGCCGGATGAATATCCCCGGCGTGGCGGGGGGCAACTGGAGCTGGCGCTGCTCCGCCGACGCCTTCACCGCCAAGCTGGCAACGAAACTGTCCCGCGCCACCGAGATCTACGGGCGACTTCCTGACCGGGTCGGTTGATTTCGTGCCTTAAAGTTGTTGACAGTGTCGCTATGTTTTAGTATAGAAAGTCCATAGGCTTTCTTTATCAAAATGGTTATAAAACGACGGAGGCAGATATGTCAGACAATTCCTATGGATTCGACACCCTCGCGCTGCATGCGGGACAGACGGTAGATCCCACCACGCTGTCGCGCGCGGTTCCCATTTACCAGACCTCCTCGTACGTCTTCAAGAGCGCCGAGCACGCGGCCAACCTCTTCGGGCTCAAGGAGTTCGGCAACATCTACACCCGTCTGATGAACCCGACCACCGACGTGCTGGAGAAAAGGATCGCCGAGCTGGACGGCGGCGTCGCGGCACTGGCGGTAGCCTCGGGGCAGGCGGCCACCACCTATGCAGTTTTGAACATCGCCTCCGCCGGCCAGAATATCGTCGCCACCAGCTATCTCTATGGCGGCACCTATAACCTGTTCCATTACACGCTGCCGAAGCTCGGCATCACGGTGAAGTTCGTCGATTCCTCCGACCCGGAAAACGTCCGCAAGGCGATCGACGCTAACACGCGCGCCGTCTACAGCGAGGCGATCGGCAATCCCAAGAACAACGTGGACGACTTCGAGGCGATCGCCAAGGTCGCGCACGATGCGGGCATTCCCTACATCGTCGACAACACCGCGGCCACCCCCTACGTCTTCAAGCCGTTGCAGCACGGGGCGGACATCGTGGTCTATTCGCTCACCAAGTTCATAGGCGGGCATGGCACCAGCATCGGCGGCTGCGTGGTCGACGGCGGCACGTTCCCGTGGAACAACGGCAAGTTCCCCGAGTTCACCGAGCCCGATCCCTCCTATCACGGACTCAAATTCTGGGACGCGCTGGGGAACATCTCCTTCATCATAAAGATGCGCGTGGAACTGTTGCGCGACCTGGGCGCCTGCCTCTCGCCGTTCAACGCCTTCCAGATCATCCAGGGCCTTGAGACCCTGCACGTCAGGATGCAGCGCCACGTGGAGAACGCCCAGAAGGTGGCCGAGTGGCTGGAAAAGCATCCGCTGGTCACCTGGGTGAACTACCCCGGCCTGGCGAGCCACAAGGATCACGCCAATGCCCAGAAGTATCTTCCCAACGGCTGCGGCGCCATCATCGGCTTCGGCATCAAGGGTGGGCTTGAATCCGGGACGAAGTTCATCGACAGCGTCAAGCTCTTCTCGCACCTGGCGAACATCGGCGACGCCAAGAGCCTCGTCATTCATCCGGCATCCACCACCCACCAGCAGCTCTCTGCGGAAGAGCAGTTGGCGTCGGGCGTCAGTCCGGACTTCATCCGTCTTTCTATCGGCATTGAGGACGTCAAAGACATCATCGCCGATCTGGATCAGGCACTGAAGGCGGCACAGGGGTAAAAACTAGAATCCAAACCGTCGCACACGGATTTAACGGATACGAACGGATAAAGGCAGGTAAACCTGGGAAAGGGGTTTGTCTGCCTTTATCCGTCCAATCCGTCAAATCCGTGTGCGATGCTTTTTAAGGGTTGACCTTCGGGGCTTGGTTTGTTATAAACGCACTCCGCTGTCAGCAGCACCTTTTCCGGGAAACAAAATTCCAGCAGCACAAAAGAAAAGGTTGACAGTCGTAAGCAGCTTTGTTATAAAGTTTGACTTGGTCGGAACGGCAGCTGACTCCGACCCAGCCGGAAAAAATCACGACCTTGAAATTAAAGGTTGACAGATGGAAACGGTTCAGGTAGTTTGTCAGGTCTGTCGCAACGAAAAGCTTGGTCTTTGAAAACTAAATAGTAGACGAAACAGCAAGTGGGTATTTGTAAGAAGTCACGTTGTTTCAAACTAGAATCGAGCTTTCGGTTTTAAATTAAACTGGAGAGTTTGATCCT
>Ga0209415_10003745_pt1 | contig 28218 bp, 21 predicted proteins | sample PeaSoiSIISIP2007_FD_187696 | JGI IMG/M metagenome (GOLD analysis project Ga0209415, IMG submission 187696) | Peat soil microbial communities from Weissenstadt, Germany - SII-SIP-2007 (SPAdes) (version 2) | ecosystem: Environmental > Terrestrial > Soil > Wetlands > Peat | place: Germany... | reverse complement strand
GTTCTGCGGTGCGATGGGTCCCTTTCGCCAGGCCCATGCCATGTATATCATCGGCAGCAGATATCCGATTCCCAGGATGGAAGCTCCCGCGCTCGATAGCACGTTGAGAACCTGAAACTCGGGCGCATAGGCATGATAACGGCGAGGCATCCCCATATATCCAAGAAGGAATTGTGGGAAAAAGGTCAGATTAAATCCAACAAAGGTAATTAGTGCGGCGAACTTAGCCCAGCCCTCCGGATACATGCGGCCGGTGATTTTTGGAAACCAGAAGTGGATCCCACTCATGTATGCCATCACCATCCCTCCAACCATCACATAATGGAAGTGCGCAATCACGAAGTAAGTATCGGTCAGGTGCACATCCAGCGCCATGGTAGCGAGCACCAGCCCGGTCAGCCCTCCGATGGTGAACAGACCGATAAAGCCGAAGGCATACAGCATCGGCGTCTCGAAGGAGATCGAACCTCGATACATAGTCGCTGTCCAGTTGAAAACTTTGATCGCGGAGGGAACGGCGACCACGAAGCTCAAGAGCGAGAACACAGTGCTTGCGTACATCGATTGTCCGGCAACGAAGAGGTGATGTCCCCACACCAGGAATCCGATCACGGCAATGGCGATGCTTGAAAATGCAACGAATCCGTAGCCGAAAATGGCCTTGCGCGAGAAGCATGTGATCACTTCGCTCATAACGGCCATGCCCGGAAGGATCATGATGTAGACCGCCGGGTGCGAGTAGAACCAGAACAGGTGCTGGAAGAGAATCGGATCGCCGCCCACGTTTGGATCGAAGATTCCGGCGTGCAGCACGCGCTCCAGTCCCAACAGGACCAGAGTGATCGCGATCACCGGCGTTCCCAGCACCTGGATGATGCTGGTGCCGTAGTGGCCCCACACGAACAGCGGCAGCCGTCCCCAGGTCATCCCCGGCGCGCGCATCTTGTGAATGGTGACGATGAAGTTAAGCCCCGTGAGAATGGACGAAAAACCAGCGACGAACACGCCCATGGCGGTGAGAATCACGTGGGTATTCGAATACGTGGTGCTGAACGGAGCATAGAAGGTCCAGCCAGTATCGACTCCGCCTTTGAGCGCCGCCGTGAGAGCGAAGATGCCTCCAAGGACGTAGATATACCAGCTCAGCAAATTGATGCGCGGGAAGGCTAGATCGCGGGCGCCAATCATGATCGGAATCATGAAATTCCCCAGCACCGCCGGAATGGAAGGCACCAGGAAGAAGAACACCATGATGATGCCGTGCATGGTGAAGAACTTGTTATAGGTATCGGCCTCAAACAAGCCGCCTGGCGTGACCAGGTTCAGGCGCATGCACACGGCGAACGCTCCGCCGACGATGAACATTGCGGTGATCGAGAACAGATATAGCAGCGCGATGCGTTTGTGATCCGTGGTGAACAGCCAGGATTTCCAGCCGTAATCCACGTTCAAGTAGTTGGTGCGCTGTTCGATTCGCGCGGGTTCGAATGTGGTGCTCATTTGGTGCTTCCTTTGGCGGCTGTCTTGCCTGTTGCCTTGCCCGTCTGCGGCGTCGCCTCCGCATTTGACAGGCTCTTGATGTAGACGATGAGCTGCAAGAGTCCCTCTTCGCTGATCTGGCCCTGAAACACGGGCATGACGTCGTGTTTGTAGCCGGCCACGACTTTGGCGTTGGGATTGACGATGGATTCGCGCACGTAAGCTTCGTCCGCGGTGACGACGCGGCCATCTTCCAGCTGCACCGGATTCCCGAAGACATTCCGCAAAGATGGACACCGTCCTTTTGTATCCAGAAGATGGCAGGTGACGCAGCCGTACTGCGTGAATAGCTTCTCGCCTTGATCTTTCATCGAATCTCCGGTGCCTCCGCCGGAAAGCCAGGCTTCGTATGCCGCCGGTTCCATCACCGTCACCCAGCCGCCCATGCTGGCATGGCCCGTGCCGCAATACTCGGCACAGAAGATGTGATAGCGGCCGGGTGTGGTGGCTTGAAACCACAATGTCTCGTATTGTCCCGGCACCACGTCGTGCTTGACGCGGAAGGCGGGAACGTAGAAGCTGTGAATCGCATCTTCACTCGCCAGGGTTAGTTTCACGGGACGCCCGGTGGGCACGTGAAGCTCATTGATTTCGCGCTGGCCGTCGGGATACTGGATCTTCCACATCCACTGTTTCCCGGTCACGTAGATGTCCAGGGAATTCGCGGGGGGCGTGTAGTTTTTGTAATACAGCTCCGTGCCCCAAGCGAACATCACCAGCATGATGAGGAACGGAATGACGCTCCAGGCGATCTCCAGCGGAATGGAGCCGTGAATCTGCTTCGGGATTTCGCCCGGGCCGCGCCGCCGGTATTTCACTGCGAAGAAAAACACACAGGCAAAGATTAGTACAGTCATGATCACGCTGATCGTGATCACGAACATATACAGCGCGTCGACTTCTCCGGCGGTGGTGGAGGCACGCGGTGGAAATAGAGAGAGGGATCCCATCCGCTATGCACCCGCACCGGCCGCCGTGCGCCCCGCGCGGGCGTCTCTGCGGAACATCACCAACATGAACGTCAACAACGCGCCCAAGGTCGCCAGGCCTGCAAGCTGGAGGACGCGAATGATCATCAGGCCATATTTGCCAACGGTCGGATCGTAGTGGAAACAGAACAACTGCACGGCGTCAATGGGCGATCCGATTTTTCCGCCCGAAGCTTCCAGCAGTCCCAGCTTCACGTCGCGCGCCGGATAATCGATGCCATAGAAATAGCGGGCGATGCGGCCGTCGCCGGTCAGAATCATGATGGAGCTGGGATGCGCGAACTGGTTGCTGATCGGATCGTAAGTGTAGTGAAAGCCCACTGCGTCGGCGAGCGCCCTGCTCGAAGATTCGGGGCCCGTGAGGAAGTGCCACCCTGCCTCCGCGCCAGTCCGGCCGTAGTCTTTCAAATAGGTTTGCTTCTTCGCGCGAGCCAACGGATAGTTTTCGCGCGCGTCGAAACTAACGGCGACTATTTGATACTCGGCGCCGGCCGTAAACTTGAGCGAGCGTGCCGCGCGAACCACCCCGTTCAGGACCATGTCGCACAAAGACGGACATTGGTAGTAAACCAAAGCGAGTATCATCGGCTTGCCGGAGTACTGCCGAAGCGTAACGGCCTTGCCGCTTTCATCCGTGAACGGATCGTCCAGGGGTACGGTCGCGCCCATATGCTGTTCGATGCCGACATTGCGTAAAATCGCGGGCCGTCCGTAAGTCTGCGCATGCAGCGCGCCGGCGAACGCAAACGCGGCTAAGATCGCACCTTTCATCGTTTGGGCGCCTCCTTTCGAACTGGGAATCCGCGCTGTAGCTGAAGTTCCATCGCGCGGTCGATGGGAATTCGGACGGTGCCGGCCTTTCGGTCCACCCATCCGTAGGTGGTCAGCGTCTGGTCTTCGGACTGGCGCAATTGTTCAAGCTCGCTGGACGGGTGATCTTCAATGTGCGGAGCCGGCGGAAGCTGCGGATTCTCCGCAGCCATCGGGTTCGGCGGAGCCTGGGCGGGGCGTTCCACAAAGAACCGGAACAACCCGACGCTGATGCCCAGTACGATCGCGGCTACGATCGCGAGCGCCACGCCGGTCAGCACTATGGGGCGCACGCTGGCGTCGGTGGTTTCATGTGAGTAGGTCTCATGTGAAAGCTGTTTCGGCATGCGTGCTCCTTTCGCGCGCGATCCTTAAAACGCCACCGTTTCCCGAGGCGCGCCCGTCAGCCGCGGATCGTTCATCGGCGCCAGCGGCATCGCCCGCAACTGCCAGAAGAACAGCGCCAGCCAGAGCCCGCCTACCGCCACGGGCGTAATGAAATCCACCCAGTGAATACGAATGCGGTTGCCGTAGAACGACGGTTCCACCACCCAATACACGTCCACCAATCGCACCACGATCATCATGAGGCTCACCTTTAGCAGGCGATCCGCGTTGCGCTTGATATTGCGTTGCAGCAGCAGCAGGAAGGGCAGGCAGAAATGAAAAATGACCACGAACAGCGCGACGCCTCCCCAGCCCTGGTTCAGCCGCTTCACGTACCAGGGAATCTCGTCCGGCAGATTCCCCGCCCAAATGATCAGATATTGTGAGAACGCCGTATACGCCCACAGGATCGTAAACGTAAACATCATGTTGCCCAGGTCATGGAAATGCTGCGGCGTGACGTATTCCCGCAGAGGCTCCAGACGCGACAACACAATCAGCAGCGCGATCACAAACGCGAACGCCTCCAGCACCTCTCCCATCAGGAACATTGCGCCATAGATGGTTGAGAACCAGCGCGGTTCCAACGACATGATCCAATCCACGAAGGCGAAGGTGGCGGTGAAAGTAAACACTACCAGTCCGGGCGCGCTCAGCGCCCGCATCTTCCCGATCAATCGCTCGATCAGGCGGGGATCCGAAGTTTCATCCTGCTGCTTGGACCACCGGGAAAGCATCCACGCGTAGAAGGTCCATATCACGAAGTACAGAACCGTGCGGGCGATGAAGAACGGAACGTTCAGATAGGCGGCCTTGCTGCGGATATTGGCGTCCTGCATCGCCGCCGGCTGGTCCCATACGTACAGAATCGGCAAAGCCAGCAAAATCGGAACGAATAGAATCGCCATGTATGGAAGCGTGCGGGCGCCCGCCTCACACAGCCGCCGGATGACCATGCCCCATTTGCCGCCCACCGTATGATGCAGAAGTAGAATGCCCAAACAACCCAGACCCATGCCGGTCCAATAGACGTACGCGAACAAATAAGACCGCAGAAATTGATCGCGATCTGTGAGAAACCAAGCGGCCGAGAGTAGAGCGCCGGCGATCCCGGCCAGCAGTGAGCGCCGCTGCCACAAAGCTATCCGGGACTCTGGCGTGGGCGTCATGATTGAACTACTCATGGTTGGGCCTCCAGCGCCGCTCGCTCCGATGTTGGAACGTCGTCGATCGTGGCGTTCTGGCTGAGTTGAAGCACTCGGATATAAGCCGCGATGCGCCAACGGTCGTCCGGCGGGACGCGCGAGGCGTAGCTGGGCATGGCGCCGAAGCCGTTAGTCATCACGTCGAAGAAATGCCCTACGGGAGCCTTCAGCAGTTTGTCGGTGTGATAGTTGGCGGCTTGACGGAATCCTCGCCGCACCACCATTCCATTGCCGTCGCCGACGCGGCTATGACACGGCGAGCAATAAATGTTGAATCGCTCCTGTCCGCGCTGCAAATCTGCCCGTGTCATAGGAAAGGGAAACGTGTCGACGTCGGTATCGCCGATTTTGCCGGTGTACAGAGCGTCATCGATCCGCAACTGCCCGCGCGCCACGGTATCAGCCACCAGCGGCCGCGCCGACCGCCCGTCGCCGAAGAAATCGGTCGCCGCCAGGGGCTTGTAGCGCGGCTGATCTTGCATATCGAGCCGGCACGACGCCAGGAAGATCGCCAGCACGGCCGGAAAGATGCTACGGAACCACATCCAGCACCTCCTCGGCATTCAGTCCGGCCAGGAAATCGCGGGTGGCGCCGGGATCGAACTTCGGATCGGCGGCTTCAATACACAGAAAGAATTTGTCCCGCGACGCGCGCGCGAATTGCGCCACGTTGAACACCGGATGGTACGGCTCTGGCAGACCGTTCAGCGCGAGCATCGAGATCACGGCGGTGAAACAGGCCACCAGCACCATGCACTCGAAGGTTATGGGGATGTACGCCATCCAACTGTTGAGTGGTCTGCCCGCCACGTTGTGCGGGAACGCGATCACCGAGATCCACCACATCAGCCCGAAGCCGCCGCTCGCCCCCGCGAGCCCCGCCGCAAAAACCCATCGCGACACTGCATTGCTGTGGAATCCGATGGCGTCTGCCAATCCCTCCACGGGCATGGGCGCATAGGCGTCCATGTGCCGGTAACCCTCGGCGTAGGCCCTGTGCGCGGCCTCCAGCAACGGCTCCGGCTGGCTGAACTGCGCCATCAATCCGTGCAATTTCACGTGTCCGGCGAGTCTAGTCTCCGTGAGCATGGCTCGCCTCCTCATGCAGCACCTCGCGCATCTCGAACATGGAGATCGCGGGCACGCCGCGCACGAACAGGAACATCAACGCCAGGAACACGCCGATGGTTCCCACAAATGTGGCGATGTCCCAGAAAGTCGGGTAATACCGGCCCCACGCGGACGGCACGAAGTCACGTTCGAGACTGGTCACCACGATCACGAAGCGCTCCAGCCACATGCCGGTATTGATCACCAGCGAGAGCAGGAACACGGCGACGACGTTCAAGCGCACGCGGCGCGACCATAGCAACTGGGGAAGCAGGATATTGCACAGGATCAGCAGCCAGTAAGTCCAGAAGTAGTGGCCGCCCCAGGTGCGATTCCAAAACAGGAAGCGCTCAAATTGGTTTCCGCTGTACCAGCCCATGAACGCTTCCATGGCGTATCCATAGGCCACGATCAAGCCCGTGCCTAGCATCACCTTCGCCATGCATTCGATATGGCGCATGGTGATCAGATCCTCCAGGTGATACCAGCGGCGGATCGGAATCGCCAGGCTCAGCACCATCGCGAAACCGGAATAAATCGCTCCAGCGACGAAATACGGCGGAAAGATTGTGGTGTGCCAACCCGGCAGAATGCTGATCGCAAAATCGAAGCTGACCACCGAATGTACCGAGACCACCAACGGCGTGGAGAGCCCCGCCAACAGCAAGTACGCCTTCTGATAGCGAGCCCAATGCTTGGCCGATCCGCGCCAGCCCATCGCCAGTACTCCGAAAATCTTTTGTTGCCAGCCTTTGGCTGCGCCGTCGCGCATTGTGCCGAAATCCGGAATCAGCCCGGTGAACCAGAACAGGAACGAAACGGACGCGTACGTGGACACCGCAAAGACGTCCCAGATTAGCGGACTGCGTGGCTGTGGCCACAGCCACATCGTGTTCGGATAAGGAAGCAGCCAATACGCGAGCCACGGCCGGCCCAGGTGCAGAATCGGAAACATTCCGGCGCAGGCCACCGCGAACAACGTCATTGCTTCGGAGAAACGGTTGATCGATGTTCGCCAGTCCTGTTTAAGCAAAAGCAGAATCGCTGAAATCAGCGTGCCCGCGTGTCCGATTCCGATCCACCACACAAAGTTCACGATGGCGAAGCCCCACGCCACCGGAATCACGATTCCCCATACGCCCACGCCCTTGGCGAACAGCCACGTCACCGCCACCATGAATAAGTTCACCAGCACGAAGGCGCAAGCGAATCCGATGAAGATCTGGCGCGGCGTCCGCAGGAACGGCATGAACACGACGCCGCCGATCTTGGTGGTGACGCTCGCGAAGTCGTGACCGGGTCCGATGACCTTCTCGGGCCCCGGGTCCAGCACCGCTACTCGTTCTTCGTCCACGCTCGTCTTTCCTTTATCAACCCTTCCCGACTTCGATCAACTCTTCCCGATTTCTGGATTCGGATTTCGCAGTCGCGCCAGATAGGTTGTACGCGGATGCGTGTTCAGCTCTTCCAGCATTCCGTAATCGCGCTGCTGTCGTTTGCGCCGGGAGACCTTGCTATTCGGATCGTTCAAATCGCCGAAGACAATCGCTTCGGCGGGACAGGCTTGCTGGCAGGCAGTTACAATTTCGCCGTCCCGCACCGGACGGTCCTGCTCTTCCGCCTTGATTTTGGCTGCATTGATCCGCTGCACGCAGTAACTGCACTTTTCCATCACCCCGCGGCTGCGCACCGTCACATCCGGATTGCGCACGCCCCACAGACTCTGCGTATACCAATCCGAATAGAGATAGAAATTAAACCGGCGAACTTTGTATGGACAATTATTCGAGCAATAGCGCGTGCCCACGCAGCGGTTGTAGACCATCTCGTTGAGCCCCTCGCCGCTGTGCACCGTCGCCGCGACGGGACACACCAACTCGCATAACGCGTCCTCGCATTGCATGCACGGAACGGGCTGGAAGTACATTTCGGGATCGCTGGGTGGCCCCGAAAAATACCGGTCCACGCGAATCCAGTTCATATGCCGGCCTTTCGCGACTTCCTCCTTGCCCACCACCGCGATATTGTTCTCCGCCTGGCAGGCCACCATGCACGCGTTGCAGCCTGTGCACGCAGTGAGATCGATAGACATGCCCCACTTATGTTGGAGATAGTTCCAGATGGGGAACATAGTCAGATTCTGAGGAGGGACGCCCTCGCCTTCGGGTTGCGCGAATCCCGGACGCGCATGAAATTCGTCCATAGTGGCCAGCCGGAACGGGTCGCGCTCCTCCATGTTCTGGGTGTGCTGCGTGGTGGCGAACGTGTAGCCGCGGGAGATGCGCTTCACTTCCGTGTTCGCCGTGTGCCACAGCGCGCCCGACGTTCTTAGAGAATAGGCATTGAAACCGATTCGGTCCGCGACGCGGCCGGCGCGCGTACGTCCGTAGCCGAAATGGATCGTCATGGATTCATCGGCTTGGCCCGCCTGAATCCACGCCGCGCCTTGCACCTTTCGTCCACCAGCCGTCAGCTCCACGATGTCACCTGTTTCGATTCCCAGCCGCAGCCCGGTATCCGGCGAGACCCACACGGCGTTTTCCCAGGTCATCTTGTTTGGCGGTTTCGGCAATTCCTGGAGCCAGGCGTTGTTGGAGTCCGCTCCGGAGCCGATGGCGGGATCGGGGCGGAAAACGATTTCGACTCCTGCCGTTTGAGCCGGCGCGGGCTGCGGAATCTTCGCCGCGGGTGGAGTCTTCTCCGGATAAGCCGTCCCCGCCACCACTCCGTCATGTAGCGCGGTCTTCCAGAAATCCACGAAGTCGGTTCCTTTGTGCTGCGACTGCCAAAACTCACGCACGGTATCGTGCGCGCTGCGGTCGGCTTTATTGAGCAGTACGTTCAATACCTCGTGAGGCGTCCGGCTATTGTAGATAGGAGCAATCAGCGGCTGAACGATAGAGGCCGTTCCATCCCAGGCGCGCGCATCGCTCCAGGATTCCAGATAGTGCGCCTCCGGTACATGCCAGTGGCACCACTCCGCGGTTTCGTTGTTGTACAGCCCCAGATAGGCGCGGAGCTGCACGCGTTGCAACGCCCCCAAAAAATCCAGATCCGCGGGCGAGTCGTACACGGGATTGCCGCCCAGGATTACCAGCATCTCGACCGCGCCATCGCGCATATCCTTGACTAGTTCGGCCAGCGACTCCCCTTGATCCACTGGATTTGCTTCGACGGGATCCGTATACACCACCGTTTTTCCGACATTGCCGAGTGCCTGATTCATCGCATGCGCCAGGGCGTGCACGCGTGGCTGCTGGAATTCTCCGGGGATGACGATGCTCGAGCCACGATGCGCCTCGAGATCCTTCATGATGCCGCGCTGCGGATCGCCATCCCCGGACATCAGCTTCTGCGCGAACGCTTCCACCTCCGCCGCCCGCATGCGAAAACGATGCTCCGCCATGCCCCCTGTGATCGACGGCGTATTTTCGGCGACGTATAAGCGGGGAGCTTCCACCGAGACATTCTCCGCGGCCTGCCTTCGCCGGCCTGCGTAGTCGCGCGTGTAGCGCAAGCCTCCGGGCGAGACAGGATCGAGAAAATCTGCATCCAGCGACACGATTCTCGCGGCTTGGTCGAGGCGGTAGATAGCGTTCCAAGGTTTGCCGAACGCGGCCACGGAACCGGCTCGTGCGGAATGCCGTCCGCAAGGGTCCCATTGATGCCACTTAGCTTGCGGAAACATCGCGAGGATTTCGCCGATCTGCGCAGCGAGCGTCGGGGACGTCACAGTAGCGGTAAGAAGTCGCAGACCCGCCCCCTTTTTCAAATCCGCGACATCGCGCGCACCGGCGAGTGCAGCGACGAAGCGCCCCCAGGTGTCGATGATTCCGTCGTGCATGACGGTCTGCGAGCGGTCCGGGTCGTACAACGTCAGCACGCTGGCCTGCATTTGCGGTGAGGTCGCACCCAGGCTCGCGGGATGATCGGGATTGCCCTCGATCTTGGTCGGACGCCCTTCGTGGCTTTCCACCAGCACTCCGGTTCCGATCCCCGCAACGGTAATCGTAGTGGCATAGAAAAGGGGATTGCCGGGGATGACTTCCTCCGGTTGCCGCACATAAGGAACGATGGTCTCCTTGGGCTGCTTGGTGCACGCGGACGTGCCCGCCAGCGCCAGCGAGGCTCCCATCAAGCCCAGGAACCTCCGCCGTGAGGCCGCATCGTCTTGCGCAGGCAGGCGGTGCACAAACTCGTCTTCAGAAAACTTGACGAATTCGTCGGTCTCCGCCAACTCCTCGAAACTGCGCCAGTATTTCTTCTCGTTCATCGGTCACTGACCTATCGATGACATGTCACGCAATCGGTCAAGCTTTGAATCTTGTATTCGGCCATCAGACGCCGTCCCAATTGCTCCTGGTCCGGCGGAGCCTGATATGCCATGTTGAATACCTGATCGCGCGGCCGGACGTAGTTTTCCGGATTTCGATGGCATTCGATGCACCATTGCATATATAAGGTATTTACTTTGTACGTGAGCGGCATTTGATCCACGCGGCCGTGGCACGTGGAACATCCGACTCCTTTATTCACATGAATGCTGTGATTGAAATAGACAAAATCCGGAAGGTCGTGCACCCGAGTCCAGGCAAGCGATTCTCCGGTGCGAAAACTTGCCCGCACCGGTTCCAGAATCGCCGCGTTGGTCCAAATTTGCGAATGGCAACTCATGCAAGTCTCGGTAGGCGGCAATCCGGCGAAGGCGGAGGTTTCAACCGATGTATGGCAATACCGGCAGTCGATGCCGTCGTCGCTCACATGATGTTTATGGGAGAAGGGAACTGGTTGATCGCGAGCCACATCCACGTCAGTGATGAAGGCTCCTTGATCCATGCGGTACGCCGCCCACAATATGCCGCCTAGCATCAGCAAAATGGCGATGATGCTCACTTTCGCGAGGCTGTTGGCACTCCGATGAAAGAGCTGTGCCATGGCTTGAGCGTTTACGAACGGTGGATCGCTCCGAGTTGTACTTTGTTTCGGAGACTTTGACTCCGTTCCGCCAAAAACTGGGTCAAGTATGTACTTGAGCCGGTACTTTGCGGAATCCAGTCTTAAGAGTATTTTTCTAGATAGGCAGGAATTGAGCTTTTATCTTGTTTGGAGTGCCGACAAACCATCCAACACTGTCTGTACAACGGCGGCATCGCCCATGGTGGAATTGAGCATCAGGTGGAAGAACTGCCGGGCCGGCCATTCGATTCCGAAATATTGCTTGATGAAGGCCGCGCGGTCCTGATCGATCGTCTCCACCCGTTCGATCGCGTCCTGTTCGCTCCTTCCCGCTTCTTGCAACCGGCGCACCTTTTCCCCGTAAGGCGCGTAGATGAAGATGTGGAAGGCATTTGGGAGATCCCGCAGATAGTAGGCCGAGCCGCGGCCCACGATCACGCAATTGCCTTCGTTTGCTGCGGCTCTTACGATTCGCTCGGCGACCCGGCGAATGCCCTCGGCATCCGCGATTTTCATCTGTGGCACGGTCTGGCTGCCTTCGAAGCTGCCGCGCAGGAAGGATTTGAAAAGACGATAGTAGATGGGGTCTTTGCGCTCCCCATGCTCTTCGATATGCTCCCGGTCGCACTGCAAGTGGCGCGCAATTTCATCGGTCAGCAATTGATCCCATAATTTCCAACCCAGACGGTCCGCGAGCTTCTGGGCTATCTCGGCCGCTCCGCTTCCGTATTCGCGCTCGATGGTCAGCACATTGATCATTGGTTGTCCTTTTATTCCACCACAACGTGTCCCCCGGAAGGATCGTTCTTCCGGACGATAAACGCGAGCAGGAACATGATCCCGCCGGCGACCGCCAGAACCATGAAGGTATCTATATACGCGAGCGTTTGCGACTGCACCAGCAGAGACTGGTAGATGCGTCCATACGCTTGCGCCTGCGCATCCGGAGCGGTCGCTCCGGCGTGGAAGAGCTGACCGCTAAGTCCGTTCAACTGATTCCTAAAAGCGGGATCGTAGTTGGTCGCGTGGTAAGCCAGCACGCTTTGATGGAATTGCGCCCGCCGCGCCAGAATTGTCGTGACCATGGACGTTCCCACGCTGCTCCCGATGTTGCGCATGAAATTCACCAGACCCGACACGCTGTTGCCTTTTTCCGGAGGAATCCCAACATAGGCGCTAAGGTTGATGGGCACAAACAAGAAAGCCAGCCCCAGCGACTGCACCACCCGAAGCCCGGCCGCCGACCCGAAGCTGATCTGCAAATCTAACCGCCACGTGGAATAATACATCCCGAACGCCAGAAGGAGCCAGCCAAAGGCCATGATATACTTCGCGGCGAATTTAGTGGTGAGCTGGCCGACGATCGGCATCTCAAACAATAGGATCACGCTTGCGCCGGAAAGGACCAGTCCGGCCGATTCCGCCGTGTACCCCATGAGAGTTTGAAGAAACTGCGGCACTAGCACCAGACTGCTGAAAAAAAGCATTCCCAGGACGAACATCATCAGGTTCGCCATGGCGAAGTTGAAGCTTTTGTACATCCGTATGTCGATGATCGGCGTCTTGGTATACAGCTCCCAGAAAACCAGCGAGACCAGGCACACGCTGGAGATCGCGATCAGCGTCACGATGAAATGCGAACCGAACCAATCGTCTTCCTGGCCTTTGTCGAGCAGAACCTGGAGCGCCCCCACGCCCAACGCCAGCAGCGCGATGCCGATGTAGTCGACGGTGACGCCGGCGCTCTTGTCGCGCCGAAGATACGGTGGATCTTCCACCGTGCGAAACACCAAGAACAACGTGATAATTCCGACGGGAAGATTGATGTAGAAGATCCAGCGCCATGAGTAGTTGTCCGTGAGCCAGCCGCCCAGCGTCGGACCGATGGCGGGAGCCATAATGGCGGTGATCCCATAAAGGGCGAATGCCAAGCCGCGCTTTTGGGGCGGGAAGGTGTCCGCTAGAATCGCTTGCGCCATCGGTTGCAGCCCTCCGCCGCCGATTCCTTGGATCACGCGGAACAGAATCAAAATCCCCAGGCTGGGGGCGATGCCGCACAGCAGAGAGCTGAGCGTGAACAGCATAATGCACAGCATGAAAAAGCGCTTTCGTCCGAATAGTCCCGCGAGCCATCCGCTGATCGGAAGAACAATGGCGTTGGACACCAAATAAGAAGTCAGCACCCACGTGCTTTCGTCGTTGCTCGCGCCCAAGTCCCCCGCCATGTGCGGCAGAGCCACGTTGGCGATGCTCGTATCGAGCACCTCCATGAACGCGGCCATGGCGACCACAACCGCGATCAGCCAAGGATTGTACTTCGGTTTCCAGATTTCGGGCGTGTCTGCCATACGCTCTCCTACTGGAGGTAGACCTTCGGGTCGACCGACATGCCGGGGCGCAAACGATGATCGTCATTTTGTCCCGGATCGAGATTGATGCGAACCGGAATGCGCTGCACCACTTTCACGTAATTTCCCGTCGCGTTTTCCGGAGGCAGCAAGCTGAATCGCGAACCGCTGGCCCCGCCGACGTTCACAATTTTGCCGTTATACTCCCGTCCCGATGCATCCACGCTGAAACGGACGCGCTGGCCCGGATTCATGCGGTTCAACTGCGTTTCCTTGAAATTCGCAGTGACCCAGATGTCGTCGAGCGGAACCACCGCCATCAACTGCTCACCCGGCGAAACATTCTGCCCAAGCTCCACGGTTTTCTTGCCGACGATCCCCGAGACCGGGGCGACGATCGTGCAGTAACTGAGGTTCAGTTTGGCTTGATCGAGCAGCGCCTTCTTTTGCGCAACCTGGGCCTGTGCCGATTTTGCGCGCGCTTCGCTGACCTGAACTTGTTGCGGAGCGGTCATGGCGGATTCAATGGAGGCATCCGCCTGGGGGACGCGCGTATTGGCTTGGTCTACCGCGCTCTGCGCCACCACGATGTTTTGCTCCGCCTGGCGGACCGCCGCATTGCGGGAGTCGAGCTCAGCTTGGGCGCTGGCGGCCTCCGCTACCGCCGTATCGTACTGTTGCCGGGGAATCTCATTCTTGTCCACCAGGAGCTTGTACCGCGCGACATCGTCGCCGGTTTTCTTCACGTTTGCCGCGGCTTCACGGACCTGAGCTTGCGCCGATTCCAGCAGGTCGCGCGCGGCGCTCAACTGGTGCTGAGACCCCAGCACGAACGCGACCGCATCGGCGCGGCTCGAAGTCGCCGTCTTGAGCTGGCTGGCCGTGTTGGTATTGGTGATGGGAATATCGATACGCGAGCTTTCGAACGTCGCTTCTGCGTCGCGCAAATCTGCGTCCGCCTTGGCTACGGCAACCTCATAATCGCGGGGATCGATCCGCACCAACACGTCTCCGGCCTTCACAACCTGCTCGTCTTCGGCCAGGACCTCAATCACGTTTCCAGAGATTCGCGCGCTCACTGCATTGATGTGGCCGTCGACCTGCGCGTCGTCGGTGGTTTCATAAGTGTTGAAGTATCGCCATAGATACACGCCGCCGATGACCAGAACCGCCACGACCACGACGAGAACGATAAGGCGGCCGATCCTGAACTTCTTGCGCGGAACGAATTTTTCTTTCACCGGCTCAGTCCCAGGTTTAAGCATTGTTACTTCACCTCCATCAGTTTTTGGATTCCTTGTTCGGCGCCGCCCAAGGCTCGCGCCAAATCGACCTTCGCCAGATTATGGGCATACAGCGCGGCGATCAGACTGTCATTGGCGCTGGCCACCGACTCCTGTGCCTGTACAACTTCGATGTTGTCGGTCACGCCCGCCGTAAACCTGTCTCGCGCTTGCGTAAGCGTTTGATTGGCGAGATCGAGATTGTCCCGCGCTACCGTCACTTGATCCGCCGCCGTGCGAATGTCGAGAAATGCCGCACGGACTTGAAAATCGATCTGGCCGGCCAGATCGGCAAGTTCATCCCGGCGCTGCTTTAAGGCCGCCTTGGCCTGAATCTCGTCGCCGCTGATGCGCCCTCCGTCAAAGATATTGACTTTTGCCGATGCCACGAAATCGAATGTCCCGTGGGAACTGGCCAGCGTCGCCCCGACGTCGCCATAATCGGCAGTGACGCCGGCTGTGGGATAACGCTCGCCGTGCGCCGCTTTGACGGATTCCTCGGCCGCGCGCACGCGCGCTTGATAGCTTTGATAATCCGGGCGTTGCAGCAGCGCCGCACCGAGCGCCTGATCCTGAGTCAACGAAGTCAGCGGTGAAAATGGCGCGCTCTCCGCCAGATTGAAGTCCTGGCCCGGGGGAAGCCCAATCACCCGGCCAAGCGCAAGCTTGTCCCTGTCGAACTGGTTTTGCTGGGCCAGCAAACGCTGTTGCTGCTGCTTCAGTTCCACCTGCGACCGTAAAACGTCGATGCCTGCGGCTGTTCCAGCATTCTGCTGATCGACGGCGCGATCGTATAGCGCCTGAGCAGTCTCCACCTGAAAGCGAATGGCTTGTGTTCTGGAGGCGTCGGCAATGATTTGAAGATACGCGCTGGCGGTCGCTTGGACCACCAGGTCGCGCGCATCCGCCACCGAGAGCTGCGCGGCCCGCCTCCCTTCCTGCGCCGATCGAAGGTTCTTGCGCGCGCTGTAATCGTAAACATCCCAGGATGCGTAAGCGCGAACGTCCGTGTAATGAAAAGGACCCAGGATGGTCGGGATGGATACGCCCGGAAAGCTGAAATTGAATCCAAGCGTTTTCAAGCTAACCTGCTCGACCGTCTCGCCTCCCTGCGCGTGAATCTGAGGCAGCAGAGCGCTCAGCGCCTGGAGCCGCTGGCCGCGGGCCGTCTCGCTTGCAGAATCGCTGACCAGCAGACCCAGATTCGTCTTCAGACCGCGATCGATTGCGTCGTGAAGCGTGAGTGCCAACGGCGTAGACGACGCGGTCCCGCTTGAAACGCTGCCCTGGAATTGGTTCTGCTGAGCAACCAGCGCGGATGTGGCCAAAAGGGCAGCCAGCAAAGACGCACTTAGGAAGATTCGTATGGTTCGCATTCGTGTCATATTTTGTTCCGTCCGAGGATTTCATTCAGTTCTTCCGTCATCAGGCCTGCGGTGACGAAAGTTACGCCGTCGCGATCCATCAACTGGAGCAGCAGCGATCCTGCCTGGTCGATAAACGTCACTTGACTGAGATCCACCGCGAATTTGCCATGCGGATATCGCCGAGCCGCCGTTCGCCAGCAATCTTCGAGCGTGGCGACGCCGGCTCCGCACAATCGCCCTTCAACCCTGAAGGTCAGTTGGTCGCCCGCTTCCCGTGTGTCGATGATCATCATGGGCTTACTCCGCGGCTGTAAGCGCAGCTAACGAGCCAAAGCGCTATGTGATTGAAACGAAGGAGGAGTTAAGACGAATTCCGCCGCCCGTGCCAGTCGCGCCGAGTCAACATACGGGCACCGTGCCGAAATGTCGGCGGCTAACGGGACTTCGCGATGGGGGCGCGGATTCCCAATTTATCCATGCGCCACTGCAACGTGGTCCGCTTCATTCCGAGCAGCGCGGCTGCGCCCTTGGGTCCGCCCACCACCCAGTTGGTGGCCTGGAGGGCGTCGGTGATGTGCCGGCGTTCGACATCTTCCAGCGTCCCAATTTTATTGCCGACGGCGTGCGCCGGACGCTCCTGACGCCCGGCCCCTTGAAGACCGGCAAGCGGGACCTTTAGAATCGGCCCGGGCGATAGAATTACGGCGCGTTCCATCAGGTTCTGCAACTCCCGGATGTTGCCCGGCCAATGATACTGGATCAACACTCGCATGGTCTCGGACGGAATCGTTTCGATGGTCCTGTTCATTCGCCGGGCATATTGTTTTACGAAATGGCGAACCAAAAGAGGAATGTCTTCCTGCCGCTCCCGCAACGGCGGAATTTGAACCGGGAAAACGTTCAGCCGATAGAAAAGATCCGATCGGAACTCCTGCTGCTCCACCATGGCCGCCAGGTTCTGGTTCGTCGCCGCGATCAGACGCGCGCCGGTTTGAAGCGTGCGGGAGCTGCCTAAGCGTTCGAACTCCCGCTCCTGCAAAACACGCAGCAGCTTGGGTTGCAGCTCGAGCGGAATCTCTCCCACTTCGTCCAGAAAAACGGTCCCGCGGCTGGCCACTTCGAAACGCCCGATACGCTGCGCCACGGCGCCGGTGAAGGCGCCTTTCTCGTGGCCAAATAGCTCGCTTTCGAGTAGACCGGCGGGAATGGCGGCGCAGTTCAGTTTCACGAACGCGCTCTGCCGGCGAGGACTCAAATCGTGGATCGCGCGGGCAATCAATTCTTTTCCAGTGCCGGTCTCCCCATAAATCAGGACCGTTGAATCGGTCGGGGCGACCACCTCCACCTGTTGCAGCAGCGTCCGCAGTGCCACGCTCTTGCCCACGATCTCGTCGAAGTTCATCTCACTGCGGATTTCGTCTTCCAGGTACACCTTCTCTTGCGTCAGCTTGTCTTTCAAGCTGGCAATCTCGCGATACGCCAGCGCATTCTCCACCGCTAGCGCGAGCTGGTTCGCCATCTGCATCAGATAATCGACCTCATCCTGCGTGAACACATTCTCGCTGAGTCTGCCCAGGATCAAAACACCCAGCGTACGGCCACGGCTGGCAAGCGGGAGGTAGCATACGCATTTGATTCCCGCCGCCAGCGCACGGGCTGGAATATCGTGATTGCCGGCACGCGGATCGATGCGGTTTATTACTTGGGGCCTGCCCGTGCGGAACACGCTTGCAGGCGCCAAGTTTGAGGCAATCGGATCGTGTGCGATGTCGTCGTTGTCCGGGAAGTCGAAGGCGTACAGTCGCAGTTCATTGCTTTCCAGATCCGGCAGCGCCACGCCCACGCCGTCGCACTCCATCACCCGCCGGACGTTGGCCGACATAGCCCGAAGGAGATCTCTCAACTCCAGATTCGAGACCAACGCATTGTTCAGATCGAGCAGCAGCGTCAGCCGATTGTTCTGACGCGCCAACTCTTCCGCATCCAGCGCATCGTCGATCGCCAGCGCGATCTGGTCGACGACCAGCGAGAGAAACCGAACCTCTTCTTCCGAATATGCATCGGGGAGTTTGCTGCCGAATCCAAAGCTGCCCAAGCGGCGGCGGACGGTGGTCAGAGGAAGCGCGCAGATCGATTGCAAGCCCTGGTTTCTGAGGAACTCCGCCACGCGAGGAAATCGCGTCTCGCGGTCGAGGAAGGGGATTACCAAGGGTTGCTGGCGCTCATAGACCCAGGAGGTCATCATCTCTTCCGGAGGAAAATCCGGGCGCTGAACGCCGCTTGGGGAATGGCTTCCTAACCAGGCAATCCGATTCGCCGCTTGGTCATAGCGAATGCAATAGACGGTGTCGAACTCCACCACTTTGCGCAACTCAGCCGCGAGAGCCTGGAAGAGATCGTCGCATCCGCGATGTGCCTTGATCGCTTGCGAGACGCGGATCAGCATCTCATAGCGCTGTGCGAACGGCGAATCCGGACGCGCTTCGGATGGCGGGTTCATCGGGCCGTGTCTTCAGTATACGAATCCCCGGGAAGGGCGCGGCGCGAACCCGGACTTTCCTGTCAGGCCACCATGGACACTGCTCTCATGTCGGAAGCGCACTGCTTGGCCAGCGCGATTAAGTTTCCAGCTACCAGGCTGTCGGGACGGAACGCAATCAGGGGTGTGTGGGCGATCTCGGCGGCCAGACAAACGTCCGGTTCCGGCGGAACCACGCCGAGAGCTGGAAATCCAAGTTGAGTTTCGATCTCCTCCAAGGACATGGGACAAACCGGCGCGGCGCGGTTGACCAGAATCATCTCGATGGGCTGCGGCGAGCCTTCCCAAGCTTCGATGGCGCGCGCCATCAGCTTGGCCGATTCCACGCAGACCGGGTCCCGCTCCGCCACCAAGATTAATCGGCTGGAAACTTCGGCGGCGGCGCGGTTGGCGTCGGATAACCAAGCCGGAAGATCCAGCACCACGTAATCCGCCAATGGGACCAGCGCTCTTATCAGCCGCTGCGCGTCATAGGGAGTGACTTCCCGGCACTCAGCCGCCGTTTGCGGACCAAACAAGACGCTTAATCCCGGAACGGTCTTGCAGGGCCACAGGCAAGCGCTCGCTTCCTCCGGGGCGATATCCGCCGCCCCCGTCCGCAGCAGATAGGAGATGGTTCGAATTTGCCCATGAGGCCTCAAATTCGGGAGCAAAGTTCCAAACGCAGGCGTCATTTCGACGAGGATCACCTTGCTGCTCCGCGCCAGGACCGAAGCCACATTCAGAGCGACCGTCGTGGCGCCCACCCCCCCCTTTGCGCCGATGAATGAAATCGTCCCACCCGCGGGCTGCGGCGGAATCAATTTCACGATGCGAGGGGCGGGGTGTTTGCCGACGGATCCGACGGCCGAACGAATGGCGCGGTCGATGGCGCCGCTGGATCCTCGCTTCGGCAGGCAGTCCGCGGCGCCGGCGCGCATGGCTTTCAAGGCGAGAGCCTCATCGTGAGCCTCGTACAAGACGATGACCGGCACCCGCGCGGCGGCTCGGCGCACAGCTAGAAAATCGCCCAGACTGTCGCTGGAACTGCCATCGTCGAGCGAGAGATCCTGGATAATGACGTCAATGCCGCCACCCCCAATTCTTGCCAGGGCAGTGGGCATGGTTTCAACCGACTGGAGAGTGAATCCGCACTCCCCAGGCTGGGTGAGCGATTCCCGGATCAACGCGGTTTCCGTGGAGTCTTTCTGAATCAAAAGAACGAATATGTTGGCATAGTCCATTAGAGGCCTCCCGCTGTCGTAACGTGATTTTGCACCGTGGAACTCCGGTCTGAAAATGAGAAGATTTGCGAGACTCTGCTTTTCGGCTTCTCCGGCCGAAGCCCAGCCATTTGCCGGGCTAAGCTCGCCGTCCGCAGGCGGAACGCGCTATCCTTTGCAGGCAGTCGGTTTTGCAGATAGGCTTCGTGCAGATCCTGGTCGGCTTCCGGAAACGTCGCATAGATCGGGACGCCGAAAAGCCGGTCCAAATCCTTCCCGGCCAGGTCCTTCCTGCCGGACAACTGATTGACGACTATCCTGAGCCGGTCGCCTCCAAATCCCGCCTCCCGCAATCCTTCGATGGCTCGGGTGGCTTCGTAAAGGGCCGGGATGGCCGTAGTGGTCACTAAGAAGAGTTCGGTGGCTTGGTTCAGCAGGCTCAGCGAGAACTTGGATGGCCGTCCCAGATCGACCACTACCCACCGATACAGTTTTCGCACCACGGCAAGCACGTTCAGGAGGTTGTCGGGAGCCGGCTCGGCGGCGCCAGCCAGACCGGGCGAGCGCAGCACCTCCGGGCCGTCGGGAGAATGCGCCACCAGGCTGCGCCAAGAAGGAGGGTCCAGATGATCGGCATTGGCGGCGGCGTCCAAAACGGAATATTCGGATTCCGTGCTCATCAGGAAACCGACCATGCCGCCGTTCAGGTCCAGATCCGCCAGCAGCGTTTTTTGATCCGTTTGCTGCTGCAGTTCCACAGCGAGGTTGCAAGCGATGGTGGTGGCGCCGACCCCCCCCTTCACGCCCATCACGGCGATGAGGCTGCCTGGATCCTCCGCGACGCCGGTGCCGGCCTCGCGGTTAGCCTTTCTCACCACCGCATATTGGATGGCTTTCGAGAGGGACTCGCCGTTGCAGGAGCCCTTGACGATATAATCCTGCGCGCCGTCCCGCACCAACTGCAGCCCGAGCTGTTCGCTGCTATCGCCGGTCAGCAGGATCACGGGGACGGCGGAGGCTTGCAGTTTGGTTCTGGCGAAGGTTTCGAGACCGCTGCTGTCAGGCAGGCTGAGATCGAGAAGAACCGCATCCACGCCGCCCTGCTTCAAGCGGTTCAGGCCCAGCCGCAAAGAATCGGTCCAGTGCAGGACAAAGGCGATATCGGTCTTGAGCGAAAGCCACTGCTGCACCAGCGCGGCGTAGTCGGGGCTGTCTTCGATGAGTAAAACAGTTAGAGTTTTTTTGAAAACGGACATATTTTTGTCGTGACCATCTCATCGGCGGTTTCGTCAGCGCCAACATACTTTTTTCACAGACGTTTGGTGGCGATGATGTGGCGCACGCACTCTTTGCGTGCCGCGTCCCCACTCCTGGCGCCGCCCAGCTGGTGTCTACGATCGCGGGTGTCGAGACGAGTCCCGACACGGCACGCGAGGCGCGTGCGCCACGACGCCGCGGGAGCCGCGACAGTAATGGAGCGGTACTCTACGGTTACTCTGCCAAGAGAACTTACTGTCGCGGTTCGGTTTGCCGCGAGGTCTCGCGAGACCCAAACGCCTTCTGAGGCGGCGCTTGATTGATCGTCGTCCAGTAGCTTCCCAGGTCCCGGATGGCGTCCCGAAACTTGTCGAAGTCGACCGGCTTCTGGACGTAGCTATTGACTCCCAGCCGATAGCTCTCGACCAGATCCTTCTCTTCTTTCGACGACGTCAGCGCCACCGCGGGAATGGCCCGCATCTCCGGGCTGGCTTTGAGTTCCCGCAGGACTTGCAGCCCATCGACTTTCGGCAGTTTCAAATCCAACAGCACCAGCTGCGGAGGATTGTCCGGCGAGCGGCCCGCGAAGGCTCCGCGGCAGAACAGGAAGTCCAGCGCCTCCTCTCCATCGCGCGCCACTTCAATGCGGACTTTGCTGAACTTCTCAAGTTCCCGAAGCGCCAATTGCAGATCCACGGGGTCGTCCTCGACCAGGAGAATGTCTAGTGTATGCGCGATCATAGCCTCTCTCCCTTGGTGAGCGCGGGTTCGTCCCGGGTGGGGGTGCTGCGCGGGGATGACAGCGTAAAAAAGAAGGTGGCGCCCTTCTCGATCTCCGCATCCGCCCAGACGCTGCCGCCATGCTTGCGAATGATCCGCTGCACCGTGGCCAACCCCACTCCTACGCCATCGAAATCCTCCCGCCGGTGCAGCCTCTGGAAGACGCCAAAGAGCTTATCGGCGTACTTCATGTTGAATCCCACCCCGTTGTCTTTAACGAAGAATACCGGCTGGCCATTTTCCATTCGAAGCCCGATCTCGATCAAAGCCGGTTTTCGGGGCGCCGTATATTTGACCGCGTTGGAGAGCAAGTTGAAGAATACTTGCTTGATCATTCCGGCGTCGCAGTCGACAAAGGGTAAATCGCCGAATCGCCAGTCGATCTGCCTCTCTTTCAACTCCGGAGTCAGAGCTTTGATCACTTCCTGGACCACGGCATTGAGACCAGTTACCTGGGGCCTCAATTCCTGGCGGCCGAGGCGCGCCAGGCTCAACAGGTCGTCCACCATCCCCGCCATATTCCGGGCAGTGTCGGCAATCTGGCGCAGTAACGTCTGGATGGACTCATCCGGCTGCGGGCCCAAGCCCTCGGCCAGGGTTTTGGAAAAGGCTTGAATATGCCGGAGAGGCGCTCGCAGGTCATGCGCCACCGACGATGTGAAGGCTTCCAACTCCTGATTGCTGGTGGCCAGCTCGATATTGCGGTTTGCAAGGCATATGTGCAGGGCCTCGATCTCGCGCTCCGCCCGCTTGCGCTCGGATATATCGCGGATGGCGCTCGAAACCAGCGTCCCATCCTCGGTTTCAAGCGGGCTGAGACTGATCTCCACGGGGAATTCGGTGCCGTCCTTGCGCTGGCCGAAGAGTTCCAAACCGGCGCCCATGGGGCGGGCGTGGGGATGGCCAAAAAAGCCGTTGCGATGTCCCGGGTGCCGGCCGCGGAGAGATGCCGGCACTAACATCTCCACTGCCTGCCCCAACAACTCTTCTCTTTGGTACCCGAACAAACGTTCCACCTGGGCGTTCACCAGGACCATCGCGCCCTCCCGGTTCACCACGACCATCGCGTCCGGAGCGGCTTCGAGGAGCTGGCGAACCTTCCGCTCCGCGCGTTTGCGTTCGGAGATATCGCGGATGGCGCTCGAAACCAACATCCCATAGTCCGTCTTCAGCGGACTGAGGCTGATCTCCACCGGGAATTCAGAGCCGTCCTTGCGCTGCCCGAAGAGCTCCAGACTTTGCCCCATCGGACGAGCCTGCGGCTGGTTGGAGAAACCTCCGCGATGTCCAGGGTGCCGGCCGCGGAAACGCTCCGGCACTAACATTTCAATCTTCTGCTCTAACAGTTCCTCCCTGGGATACCCGAACATCTTCTCCGCCTGGGCATTTACCAGGACAATGTTTCCTTCCTGATCCACCACCACCAATGCCATCGGGAGCGGTTTCGAGCAGTTGGTGGAACAGGTCCTCGGCGGTCACCCGCCCGGGGGTCTCGCTCGGGTGTTCCTTAAATAAGGCGGTGAAGCGCTTAGGCATGAGATGGCCTCCTTGAGCCCATTCGCAGACTCGCCGAATAGCGCTTGGGTTCTCGATCGGCATCGAGCAGAAACAAACGACAGTCCGTGCATGTGGAGCATGACATTGTTCCGAAATTCTGGCAATAACTCCCGCCAAGCCTGAGGACTAAGTGCCACGACGCCGAACCGCTTCCTTTGGTCGCGGCTCAAAATCGACACTCTCTATTCACACTTACTTACAGAGCCGTGACCAAAGGGAGCGGATACGGCGTACCGTTTTTCCGCAAGCTGCTAAGACAGCGGCGTTTCTTTCCGATCAGTACAGAGGAGAGCCGGGATGATCGGATTAGAGAGCGCGCCATCTTTACTCAGTGAGGTTTCCGAGACTGACCCGCTGACCGTTTTGGTGGTCGAAGACGAACCCGCGGACTTCGAAGTGGTGGTGCGGGTATTGCAGCGTTCCGGCCTGGATGCCCGCTGCCGGCGCGTCGACAATGAAGAGGACTACCGGGTCCAGCTTCAGGCCCAGCCGGACATCATTCTTTCGGATTATGTCTTGCCTCAATTCAGCGCATTAGACGCGTTGGAGGTGCTGAAAGACAGCGGTCTGGATATTCCCCTTATCGTGCTCACCGGAACCGTGAGCGAAGAGACCGTGGTCGAGTCCATGAAGCACGGCGCGGCGGATTATCTCCTCAAGGATCGAATGGCGCGGCTGGGTTCTGCGGTGAGGCGCGCCATCGAGGAGCGGGATCTGCGCGCCGAAAAAAGGCTGGCCGACGAGAACGCCATGCGGAGCCGCGTGCTCAGGGAGGCCGCCGAAGCCCGAGCCGCCATGGCCGGGGAGTTGGCGCGGTTCAATCTCGAGCTCCAGGATACCAATCGCCGTCTCAAGGAAACCCAGGCGCAATTGATCCAGAACGAAAAGATGGCATCCCTCGGACAATTGGTGGCTGGAATCGCACACGAGATCAACAACCCGCTGGCCTTCGTCGTGACCAATCTGTTCATCGCCGAGAGCGGGCTGAAGGATCTGAACCCGGAGCTGGAGCCGCAGTTGGCCGAGCCTTCTCTCGCGAAACTGCGAAAAGTGCGGGAGCGCCTGGGGGAGATGGGCGAAGGCCTGGATCGGGTGAAGGAACTGGTGCTCGATCTGCGAACATTTTCCCGGCTCGACGAGGGAGAGTTCAAGACCGTGGACATCGTCGAGAAGATCGACGCTGCTCTGCTCCTGTTGAAGCACAAGATGAACGGGCGCATCGAAGTGGAAAAGAGTTACGGTCCGTCGCGCACGCTGTATTGTTCCGCGGGGCGGCTGCGCCAGGTTGTGACCAACTTGATTTCCAATGCCGCGGACGCCATTCCCGGGGAGGGTAAAATCGTCATCGCCACCAGCCAGACTCCCGAGGTTTTTCTGATCTCGATTCGCGACAACGGGGCCGGCATCCCCCCAGCCGTCCGGAGCAAGATTTTCGATCCATTCTTCACCACCAAGGCAATCGGTCAGGGCACCGGCCTCGGTCTCGCGATTTCTTACGGCATTGTCCATGACCACCAGGGCTCGATCGAGGTTCAAAGCGAAGAGGGCGTGGGTACTGAATTTATTGTGAAGATCCCGCTCGATCTGGAATCGCGGAAGGCAAAATGATGGAAAAGCTGCTGATCCTGGACGATGAAGCGCTCATACTCGCGTCGCTGAAACATCTTTTCGAAAACGATTACGAGACGTTTCAGACCACCGACGCCGAGGCGGCTCTGCGGCTGGCGGAAGAACATGACATCGCTGTGATCCTGTGCGATGAGCGCATGCCCAGAGTTAGCGGTCATGAGTTTCTGCGGCGCGTGAAGGATGTTTCCAGAGCCACTCGCGTCGTGATGTCGGGGTACGCCGACATGAGCGCGCTCACCGACGCGGTCAATTGCGGCCAGATCTTCGCTTATATCGCCAAACCTTGGGAGCCGCTCACGCTCAAGGCCCAGGTTTCCGCCGCCGTAGTTCACTTCAAGCTGGTCCAGGAAGTGGAGCAGGAGCGCGAATTGCTGCGCGCCCTGATGGAAAATATTCCAGACCCGATTTATTTTAAGGACCGCGACTCCCGCTTCACCAGGATCAACCGGGCCCACGCGCGAAATCTCGGAATCGACGATTCCGCGGAGTGCGTCGGGAAAAGCGATTCGGACTACTTCAAGTCCGAAGACGCCCTGCGCTGGCGCTTGGACGAGGAAGAGATTGTGAGGACCGGCCGGCCCCAGCCCGATCGAATCGAGCAGCTCAAGAACCCCTGGGGAGAACTCCGCTGGTGGTCCACCACCAAGGTCCCGATGTTCGACCGCAGCGGGCGCGTTACCGGGATCGCCGGCATCGCCAGGGATTTCACGGCGCTGAAGAACGGCGAGGAGATGCTGCGCGAGCAAAACGAGCGCTATCGATTGATGCTCGAGACGGCCCACGACGCGTTCATCGGCATGGACCCTGACGGCTCGATTATAGCTTGGAATCCGCAGGCTGAGCTGACCTTCGGATGGCTAGCCGAGGAGGTGCTGGGAAGCCGCTGGGCCGACGTCATGATTGCTCCCGCGTGTCGCGAAGCCCATGCGCATGGCGTGGAACACTTCCTGGCTGCCGCGCAGAGGCCTGTGGGAAGAAGGGCCATGTCCAATCGGGCGATGGAGCTGGTGGCCTTGCATCGCGACGGCCATGAGTTTCCCGTGGAAGCGACGGTATGGCCCGTCCGATGGGGAGGCGCCTCGAGCTTTAACGCCTTCGTGCGCGATATCACCGTGCGGCGGCAAGCCGAGGAATCGCGGGAAAAAGAGGCCGCTCTGGTTCAACTGTTGCAGTCGGTGGCGGTAGCCGCCAATGAATCCTCCACGATAGAGCAAACGGTTCAGGTCTGTCTCGACCGGATCTGCGCTTACACCGGATGGCCGGTGGGACATGCTTACCTGCGCGCGAGCGACTCGCCCGAGGAGCCGGCATCGGCGGGTTTGTGGAATATGTTAGGGCACATCGAAGACGAGGGGCGCTACGCGGCTTTCCGCGAGATCAGCGAACGCGGCCCTTTCATCGTGGGAACAGGATTGCCCGGCCGGGTTCTGGCTTCAGGAAAGCCCCACTGGATTGCCAGTCTGGCCGAAGAAGAAATCTGGTCGGAGCGAACCCGCGCGGCGGGCCAAGCCGGACTGCGCTCGGCGTTTGGATTCCCGGTGGTGATCGAAGAGAAGATCAGGGGAGTTCTGGAGTTCTTTTCGCTCCAGACCGCGCAACCCGATGAGCAGTTCCTCGACATCATGGAGAACATTGGATCGCAACTCGGGCAGGTGATCAAGCGCCAGCGGGCGGAGGAAGATCTTCAGCGCGCCAAAGGTTCCGCGGAAGCCGCCAATCGCGCCAAGAGCGACTTCCTGACTACCATGAGTCACGAAATGCGAACCCCCATGAATGCCATTCTCGGGATGGCCGACATGCTGTCGGAGAGCCCGCTCCGCGAGGACCAGCGCGATTACGTCCGTATCTTCCAAAGAGCCGGGGCGAGCCTCCTTCTCTTGATTAACGACATTCTGGACCTTTCCAAAGTCGAGTCCGGGCGCGTTGAACTGGAATCGATCCGTTTCGATCTGGGCGCTCTGCTGAATAAAACTATCGAGATGATGAGCGGGCGGGCGCAGGATCGCAGCCTGCAGCTCACCCTGGAGGTGCTCCCCGATGTCCCGGCGGAGCTGGTCGGGGATCCGCATCGTCTGCGTCAGGTTCTTCTCAACCTGGTCGGAAACGCGCTGAAATTCACAGAGCGGGGCTCCGTCACGCTACGCGTCGAGCCGGAACCGAGTTCGGCAAAAGAAGCCGCCAGCTGGCTGCGCTTCAGCGTCGTCGATACTGGGATCGGCATCGCCGCGGACAAAATTGAAATGGTCTTTGGCCATTTCACTCAAGCCGATTCTTCCACCACGCGCAAGTACGGCGGAACCGGCCTCGGATTGGCCATCAGTAAGAGCTTAGTTGAGTTGATGGGAGGACATATGGGTTGCAGCAGTGAGTTGGGTAAGGGGAGCACATTCTTTCTGACGGCGCCATTCGAGATCCGCGAGGAACGGGACGCTTCCGAAGCGGGCGAATCGCCCGCACCCGAGGCTTCGCCGGCCGAGGCCTCCGCGCAACGGGCTGGCTTCCGCATCCTGATTGCGGAAGACTCCGAAGACAATCTGGCGCTGATCAAGGCCTATCTTAAAGACTGCGGCTTCGAACTCGATTTCGCGGAGAACGGCAAAGTTGCGGTCGATAAAGCGATCTCGGGTCATCCGCAGCTAGTGCTGATGGATCTGCAAATGCCGGTGATGGACGGCCTGGAGGCCACCAGCGCCATTCGCCAATGGGAAATGGAAAACCAGGCGCCCGCCATGCCGATCCTGGCGTTAACCGCGCACGCCGTGGCCGCGGGGGCGGGCAAGAGCCTGATGGCTGGTTGCACCGGGCACCTTACCAAACCGATCCGAAAGTCGACTCTGCTCGATGCGATTGCCCGCCATGTCGACCGCAAGATTCGCATTACTCCCCCGCAGGGGATTGAGGCTTTGGTTCCCAACTACCTGGCCAACGTCCGGCGCGACATGCTCGCAATTCTGGCCACAGGGACATCCAAAGATTGGCCCGTTGCTCAGCGGTTGGGGCATCAGCTCAAGGGATCGGGCGAAGGCTACGGCTTCTCCGAAATAACGCGCACCGGCGCGGCGGTCGAGCAGGCCGCCGCCGCCGCCAATGAGGATGAAATTCGAAACCAGATCCTGGCGTTGTCCGCCTATCTCGACCGCGTCGAAATCGTAGTGTAAGAGTAGTGGCGCACGCACTCCTGCTCAATGCCACTTAGTTTTTCTCCCTTCGGCGGATGGGAAAGCGATAGCCCCGCCCCCACACCTCTCGCGGATAGGAGC
>Ga0209415_10003744_pt1 | contig 28232 bp, 26 predicted proteins | sample PeaSoiSIISIP2007_FD_187696 | JGI IMG/M metagenome (GOLD analysis project Ga0209415, IMG submission 187696) | Peat soil microbial communities from Weissenstadt, Germany - SII-SIP-2007 (SPAdes) (version 2) | ecosystem: Environmental > Terrestrial > Soil > Wetlands > Peat | place: Germany... | reverse complement strand
GCGGATCGAAACAGCAGATTCGCCAGCTCTCCGGCATGCGCGGCCTGATGGCCAAGCCTTCCGGCGAAATCATCGAGACGCCCATCACGGCCAACTTCCGCGAGGGGCTCACCGTGCTGCAGTACTTCATTTCGACGCACGGCGCGCGCAAGGGCTTGGCGGATACGGCGCTCAAGACTGCCGATTCCGGCTACCTGACCCGCCGCCTGGTCGACGTGGCGCAGGACGTCATCATCAGCGAATACGATTGCGGCACGGTGGACGGCATCTACGTGCAGGGCATCGTGGAAGCCGGCGAAATCATCGAGCCGCTGCGCGACCGCATCGTCGGCCGCGTGTCGCTCGAAAAACTCAAGGACTACGACGGCAAGGTGGTCGTGGACCTGAACCAGGAAATCACCGAAGAAGTCGCGGGCGCGATCCAGGCCGCGGGAATTGAGCGGGTAAAAATCCGCTCGGTGCTGACCTGCGAGTCGAAACGCGGCGTTTGCGTCATGTGCTATGGGCGCAACCTGGCTTCCGGCCGCCTGGTCGAATTGGGCGAAGCTACGGGCGTGATCGCGGCACAGTCCATCGGCGAACCGGGAACGCAGCTCACCATGCGCACCTTCCACATCGGCGGTACGGCCTCGCGAGTGTCCGAGCAGTCGCGGCTCGAAGCGAAGAACTCCGGCATCGTCCGCTTTGTCGGACTGCAGACGGTCAAAGCGAAGTCGGGCGATCTGGTGGTGATGAACCGCCAGGGCTCGATCGCGGTGATCGACGAAAAGGGCCGCGAGCGCGAGCGCTATTCGGTGGTTTACGGCGCCAAGCTCAAGGTCAGCGAAGGCGACCAGGTCGAGCAGGGCCGGGTGATGGTCGAGTGGGATCCTTACACGTTCTCGATCCTCACCGAAATCGGCGGCACGGTGCAGTTCAAGGACTTGCAGGAAGGGGTCACGCTGCACGAAGAGGTGGACGAAGTCACCGGCCTGTCGCGTCACGTGGTGGCGGATTCGCCTGACGAGAAACGGCAGCCGGCCATCGTGATCAAAGGCAAGGCCAGCAAACGCTACCTCATGCCTTCCCGCGCTCACTTGATGGTGCAGGATGGCGACACCGCTCATCCCGGCGACGTGCTCGCCAAGATTCCGCGCGAAACCACGAAGACCAAGGACATCACCGGCGGTCTGCCGCGTGTGGTCGAACTCTTCGAGGCTCGCAAGCCGCGCGAAACCGCGGTCATCAGCGAAATCGATGGCACGGTCAAGTTCGGCGAGGTTTCGAAAGGCCAGCGCAAGATGTATGTGGTCGCCGACAACGGAACCGAAAAAGAATACTCGGTACCGCGCGGCGTGCACATCAACGTGCAGGAAGGCGAGCGCGTCAAGGCGGGCGAGCCACTGATGGACGGTCCGCTCAATCCGCACGACATTCTTGCCGTGCTGGGAGAAAAAGAGCTGCAGTCTTACCTGGTGAACGAAATCCAGGAAGTCTACCGCTTGCAGGGCGTCAACATCAGCGACAAGCACATCGAGGTGATCGTCCGCCAGATGATGCGCTGGCGCAAAGTGGAAGACGTCGGCGACACCCAGTTCCTGCTGGAACAGCAAGTCGATAAGTTCCGCTTCGCGGAAGAGAACGAGCATGCGATTGCCAACGGCGGGCGCCCGGCAACCGGCCGGCCGCTGCTCTTGGGAATCACCAAGGCTTCGCTCTCGACCGACTCGTTCATCTCCGCGGCATCGTTCCAGGAGACCACGCGCGTGCTCACGGAAGCGTCCATCCAGGGCGCCGTGGACCACCTGCGCGGCCTGAAGGAGAACGTGATCGTGGGACGCCTCATCCCGGCCGGCACCGGCATGGAGTACTACCGCAACGTGCGGCTCTCGCCAGAGATGGAAGAAGCCGCCGCCAAGGTGCAGGAGGAAGTCTCCGCCGCCTACGAGGAAGCCGAGCGCGCGCTCGAGCTGATGCGTACCGAAGGCGAGACCGAGGAACTGACAGCGGAGTAATTGCGGAATTCCCAAGGGGCAGCGCAATCCGCCCCTTCGTTTTGGCGATCCTATGCACGCTAACCCCCAGCGATTGCACGATCAGGCACGTGGCAGCACTTCCCCGTTGCACGCCATGCCCGCCCGCAATACCCTAACCATGTTGATACTGCGTTTCTTCAAGCTGCTGCGGCTTGCCTTTTGGCGCGCATTTCAGCATGACGCCTTCGCCATCGCCAAGGCTTCGGCGTATTCCGCCATATTGACGTTTTTTCCTTTGCTGCTGGTGGTGGGCGCCTCCTTGGCTTCGTCGCACAGCACGCAAGTCTATTTGCGCGAAATCTCCTACGCCGTGGGCAGGATCCTGCCCGCCGGCAGCGCCGCCGCCCTGGCCTATTTGCGAGGAACCACCGAGCGCTCGGTTGGTTTGCTGTTCACCACCTCGTTGCTTACCGTGTGGCTGGCTTCCGGCGTCATGGTTTCCTGGATGGAAGGCTTTCGGCACGCTTATGACCTCCCCAAAACCTGGGGCCTGTTCAAAGAGCGGGTCATCGCCATCTCGCTGGTCATCCTAGCTGGCATTCCCCTCACTTTCTCCACCGTGCTGGTGGCGTTCGGCAGCCGCATCGAGACCAATATTCTGTTTCATCTCGACCGGGAGTTCGGCTTCTACGTGCTGCTGATGTGGACCGCGGTGCGCTGGGTGATCGCGATCCTCACCAGCATCGCCGTGATCGCGCTGATTTACCACAACGCCGTACCGCGCACGCAACCCTGGCCGAGCGTGCTGCCGGGCGCGGCTTTGGCCACCGGCATGTGGATCATGGTTACCATGCTTTTCGGCTTCTACTTGCAGCGCTATGCCGACTACAGCATTCTCTATGGCTCCCTCGGCGTGGCCATCGCCTTGCTAGTGTGGATGTACTTGATTTCGCTGACCATCCTGATCGGGGCCGAGTTCAACGCCATGTTGTTTCCGCGCACCCGCTTGGGGCGCGAACTCACGGAAATGCACGTCCCGACGAGCGTAGAGAAAGCGCGAAATCTCACGCCCAGATAGCGGGCCGGGAATTGGGTAATTGTGTATCGGGTAATTTAGTGATTTAACCCGGTGAGAACGCTGGATCGGATTTCAAATTATCCAATCACCCGATTTCACAATTACCAAATCTTTCCCGCCGGGTAGAATAGTTCTACCTACTCGAGCACCTCGGAGATCCGTTTGAAACCAGGCAGCACAAGCCGCAGTGCCGGGGAAAACCCTATTCCACGCCCTTCCGACCCCGCGCCACCGCTCCGCCGCGCCAAAATCATCTGCACCATCGGCCCGTCCTGCGAATCCGAAGATGAACTGCGTGACCTGATGCGTCTTGGCATGGACGTGGCCCGCCTGAATTTTTCCCACGGCACGCATGCGGAACACGCCCGCAACATTCAACGCCTTCGCCGTGTGGCCACGCAGGCGAACCGCACCATTTGCATTCTGCAAGATTTGCAGGGCCCGAAAATTCGCACCGGGCACCTGCTGCACCACGCTCCCGTCACTCTCAAAGCGGGATCGCGAGTGACCATTACTCCCCGCGACCTTCCGGGAACGGCGGATTTGATTTCCACCACCTTCAAGCGTATGGCGCGCGAAGTCCGGCCGGGGGTGCGGGTGCTGCTCTCCGACGGCTTGATTGAGCTGCGTGTGCTGGGAACACACGAGGACGAGGTGCTGTGTGAGGTGGTCAACGGCGGCGTGCTGGGCGAGCATCAAGGCATCAATCTGCCCGGGATCGCGCTCTCCATTCCCGCCCTGACCCCCAAGGACCGCGAAGACCTGAAGTTTGGCCTGGAGCAAGGCGTGGACATGGTAGCTCTGTCGTTCGTCCGCACCGCCGCCGATGTGCGCCAGGTGAAGAGATTGATTCGCGCTCACAACAGCGACGTTCCCGTCATCGCCAAGCTGGAAAAGCCGCAGGCGCTGGAACATCTGGACGAAATCCTGGAGATTTCGGACGGCGTGATGGTCGCGCGCGGCGACTTGGGAGTCGAGATGGCGCCGGAAAAGGTTCCGGTCATCCAAAAGAGCGTAATCCACCGGGCGGCTGACTGGCGCAAGCCGGTGATCACGGCGACCCAAATGCTGGAATCGATGGTCGAAAACCCGCGCCCCACCCGGGCCGAAGCCAGCGACGTAGCCAACGCCGTTTTTGACGGCACCGATGCGGTCATGCTTTCGGGGGAAACCGCCAGCGGCCGCTATCCGCGCGAAGCCGTCGCCATGATGGCCAAGATTGTGGTCGAGGCGGAAAGCAACATGGCGGAATTCAGTTACCGCCGGCGCAGCCATCGCCGGCTTTCCATCGCGGAGTCCATTTGCGAGTCCGTGGCTCACGCCGCCCAGGATTTGCAGATGGGCGCGATCGCCATTTTCACGGAGACGGGCAACACCGGCCGCCTGATCTCCAAATACCGTCCGCAGGCGCAGATTTACGCCTTCAGCTCCGTTCTGCCGGTGTGCAATCGCATGAATCTTTTTTGGGGCGTGCATCCGCTGCTGCGGGAGCGGGCCCGCAGCGCGGAAGACATGCTGCGCGCGGCGGAATCCGAACTGGTGCGGCAGGGCCGGCTGAACGCCGGCGACGTTCTGGCGGTCGTAGCCGGCACGCAGATGGCCTCCGGTTCCACCAATTTCATGCGCCTGCACATGGTCACCCAGGAGGCGGCGCGGAAAGCTCCGCACGCGCATCCAAAGCGAAAAGGGCGGAAGTAGTCCGGCGTTGAAAGGGCGCGGCTTCAGCCGCGCCGTACAGCGACACGATTCGTATCAGGGCAGCGCTTCAGTGCTGCCTGGTTTTACCTTCTCACGCGATATGCAGCCTCCCGAGTCGTTCGCCGATTCGTCGCTTGATCCGCCACTGCGCGGCATCCTGCATCGGCCTGACACGCCCATGGGCGACGGCCTGGTGCTCACGCACGGCGCGGGCTCAAATAGCCGCTCTCCCTTGCTGGTAGCTGTAGCGGAGGCCTTTGCCGGCGCCGGTTTCGCCGTCCTGCGCTGCGACCTGCCGTTTCGCCAGCACCGTCCGTTCGGCCCGCCGGGCCCGGCCGACGCCGGCCGTGACCGCGAAGGTTTGCGGCAAGCCGTGGATTTTCTGCGCAAAACGGCGCCCGGCCGCGTCTTTCTGGGCGGTCACTCCTATGGAGGCCGGCAGGCCTCCATGCTCGCCTCGGAGGAACCGGACCTTGCCGAAGGGTTGCTCCTGCTCTCCTATCCTTTGCACCCGCCGCGCCAGCCGGAGCAGCTTCGCACTCAGCATTTTCCCAAACTGCAAACCCGCGCGCTCTTCGTGCATGGCACCCGCGACCCGTTCGGTTCGATGGAAGAAATGAAATCCGCACTGAAGCTGATCCCGAAGAAAACTCTGCTGCTTCCAGTCGAGAATGCGGGGCATGATCTGGGATTCAAAGGAAGATCACGGCGGGAAGAATTGCCCGCCGTGGTGTTGGCGGCGTTTCGCGATCTCTTCGATGAGCTCTCGGCGGGTTAGAACTTCGCGGATCGGAGCTCCTACGGCTTCATCAGCGCATCAATCCCCGCCTGCACGCAGGCTTGATCCTGATCTCCGGTTCTCGCGCCACTGGCGGCGATCGCTCCCACGACTTTGCCGTCCACCACAATCGGCAAACCGCCGCGCAGAGCGGTTACTCCGGGGAAAGCCAGCCCGATTAACTTCCCGTCGTTCAATTTGTCTTCAAAATTTCCGCTGGGCGAATTGTTGCGTGCGGCCGTGCGCGCTTTGCCTTGCGAATAATCAATCGTCGACAGCGACGCACCGTCCATGTGCTCGAAATAAATCAGGTTACCCGAGTCGTCCACCACGGTAAAGGAGAGTTTCAAGTTGTTCTTGATGGCTTCCTCCTCCGCCACCGCCACCATTTTCTTGGCCGCCGCCAGGCTGATGACTTTCTTCTCGAGCAGCGGAACCGACTGGCCTACCATAGGAACTGCCGAAAGAATTGCCGACAACACCGCCAGACCGACGCGTGCAATCATGATCGCTCCTTGGAATGAATGGGAAATTTGGGATTCCTGACGCCCCACTGCCGTTGCGTCCGCCATCCGGGGCCACATCCTATCACGCCGCCGAAGCCGCCGGCCGGCAATCCCGAGCCGCCGCCCCGCTGCGCAGCGTTTATAATCCTTGGTTTGGCTTGCAGCCGCATTTTTCCACGAAAGGCTCCGACTTGCTCGATTTTCTAGGCGATTTACGTCGTACCCACATGTGTGGCGCGCTGCGTCCCTCCGATGCCGGCAACAAGGCCGTGCTTATGGGATGGGTCAACCGCCGCCGCGACCTGGGCAGCCTCATCTTCATTGACCTGCGCGATCGTAGCGGCGTCACGCAAGTGGTCGTGAATCAGGAACTCAACCCCGCTGCACACAAGAAAACCGAAGCCTTGCGCAACGAGTACGTCATCGCCGTGGTGGGCACGGTCAAGCGGCGCGATCCGGCGACTTTCAACAAGAACATCCCCACTGGCGAAGTCGAGTTGTTGGTTGACGAGCTGCGCATCCTCAACGACTCCAAGCAGCCGCCATTTCTTCCCGGAGAAACGGTTCTGCCGAACGAAGAAATGCGCCTCAAGTACCGTTACATCGATCTGCGGCGCGATGCCATGCAGTTCAACATCGAGATGCGGCACAAAGTCTCGAAGGCGATTCGCGACTATCTTTGCGGACAAGGCTTTTTCGACATTGAAACGCCCTACATGACGCGCTCCACGCCCGAAGGCGCGCGTGATTACCTTGTTCCTAGCCGCGTCCAGCCCGGCAGTTTCTACGCCCTGCCGCAGTCGCCACAGATGTTCAAGCAGATTTTGATGATCGCCGGCTTCGACAAGTATTTTCAGATTGTGCGCTGCTTCCGCGACGAGGATTTTCGCGCCGACCGCCAGGCAGAATTTACCCAGATCGATCTGGAGATGACCTACCCGCAGCTCGACACCGTCTATGGCGTAGTCGAGGGATTTCTAACTGCCGCGTTCAAAGCCGCCGGACATGCGATCAAGCCTCCGTTCCTGCGCATGACCTACGACGAGGCCATCCGCCGCTACGGCAACGACAAGCCAGATATGCGCCTGCCCGCGATGGTGGACGTCCGCGCGGCGCTTACGCCGGAAGAGCTGGAAGAAGTCACCACGAAATTCCGCATTCGCAAGGAGCTGCCGCTGCAGCTGATTCGCATCCCCAAGGCCGGCGACATCTCCGGCACCGAGCGCCGCACTATCGGCACCTACGGCGCGTATCAGCATGTGCAGGGCCCGTCGTTCGTTCAATTAATGACAGACCCCAAGCGCTTCGCAAGAGACTATCTGGCGCTGTCCGAAAAGATTCTGAAGCTCGGAAAGGTTGAGGCCGGCGATTTGTGGCTGTTGGCCGGAGCGCTGAACTCCGACGTTGCCGCGGTTGCCGAGCAAAGCCTGCAACACTTCTGCGAAAAGTGCGGCTTCCTGCGCCTCGACCTGGCGCAGAAGTATGCCGAAAAGCACGGAGCGTTCAAAAAGACCGGCGACCCGGAAAAAGACTTTCGTTTTCTCTGGGTCAGCGACTTCCCCATGTTCGAGTGGGACAAAACGGAAAAGCGCTGGAACCCTGCGCACCATCCCTTCACCTCGCTGCACGAGGAAGACATGGCGAAGCTGGAGGCCCACATCGACTCCGTCTTCGATCCGAAATCTCCGCTGGGAGAGATTCGCGCCCTGGCTTATGACGTGGTGCTCAACGGTACCGAGCTGGGTTCGGGCTCCATCCGTATTCATCGCCGGGATATTCAGCGCAAGATCTTCCAGGCTCTCGGCATGAGTGACGAAGAAGCCCGCGCCCGCTTCGGCTTCTTTCTGGAGGCACTCGAATATGGCACCCCTCCGCACGGCGGCATTGCGCTCGGCCTCGACCGCATTGTGATGATTCTCGCCGGCGCGGAAAGCTTGCGCGAAGTCATCCCCTTCCCCAAAACCGCGCGGGCCGTGGACTTGATGGTGGACGCGCCCACGCCAGTCAGCGACGCGCAGTTGAGGGACTTGGGGATTCAAGTGAAGAAGCACATCGAGTGAGATTGGTTGGGGCAGGCTTCGACAAGGGTGGGCCGCGGGAAGGACACGACTTTGAGTCGTGCCGTGAATCGGTGACACAGTCTGGCTTTAGCCGCTGTGGTTCGCATCCGCATACAGCGGCACGGCTGAAAGCCGTGCCCTTCCCAAGAGCATTCACGTCAGACGCTAGTTCTTGCTGGCCTGAGTTCCGGCGGAAGGAAACTCCAAAGACACGGTGTCCGCGCCGCGAAAAGCAACGACCACGTTGGCCTCACCCTCGGCGGGCTGGCCCTTGACGGCGTAAGGACTATAGCGCCATTGGCGGGCGGCTTGCTCTGCCGCTTCCACCAACGGTGGCTTGCCGCTCAACGCCCGCACTTCTTTGACTCGCCCGTCGGTTGCGATGACCAGGTTCAGATCCACTTTCCCACTGAGGCCAACATTGGGAGACACGGGATAGACCATGTGTTCGGTCGGCGCCTCCGCAACATTGATGCGCGGCACCGGCGCGGCGTGCCAGGTCGTCACTTCATCCGCCAGCGGCGCTTGCCACGGCTTGGGCGTCAGCTTGGCGAGTTCCGCGGCCGTCGGTGGCAATGGCGAAGGCAAATGAATCGCAAGAGCAGTGGCGCTAAAAATGTCCCGATAGGCAACCAGGCTCAGCAAGCCACCGAGAACGAAAAGCCCCAGGCATAGGCTCCATTGCACGCGCCTGTCCTGCAAAATTGCAGGCAGCCGAAACGCCGAGTTCGAGCGCAGGGCCGGGGACACGAGGGAATCCTCCACCGGAATGGAATTCGTGACCCCCGATCCCTCGCCAGAAACGCTACCCGCAGGCGTTTGCGGAAGCTCCACGCCCCAAATGTTTTCCGATTGGGCCAGCGCCTCGATGCCCGCTTGATTCTCGCCGGGCGCCAAACAGTTATTCCAAATCACGCGGAAAGGAGTTTTTTGCTGCCCGCGTTGCAGCGTGATCATCTGCCCGGGAAGAAGCTCGTTGCGCAGCCCTCCCAGCCGTCCGCCAGCCGGGCTGATGTCGATGGTATGAGCCAATTGCTGGGCCGAATCGTCGGCCGGCTCGCCCACCCACACGCGCAACGGCAAAACCATTTTCGTGCGTGGATAACGTTGGATACCGGACTTCATTGCGTCCATGCTACGACGTGGCAGGAAGCGGAAACCAGTTACCGAAGTGCCACCGATCTAAATTGGGATGTCACATTTCGTTCAGACGTAGCCAGCTACATCCCTAGCGCAGCCTTTGCGTTCATCCGGTTCATCTGCGAAACTGGCCACTGACCTCCGAGACCCTATGGGCCGCATTCACGTCCTCTCCGAGCACGTTGCCAACAAGATCGCCGCCGGCGAGGTGGTGGAGCGTCCTGCTTCCGTGGTGAAAGAACTGCTGGAAAACGCGCTGGACGCCGGCTCCACGCGCATCAAGATTCAGGTCGAGGCCGGCGGCAAGAAACTGATCCATATTACCGACGACGGCTGCGGCATGGTGCGCGACGACGCCATGCTCGCCTTCGAGCGCCACGCCACCTCGAAGCTCAAGGACGCGGAAGACCTGCTCAGCGTTGCGACTTTGGGATTTCGCGGCGAAGCCTTGCCCTCGATTGCTTCGGTCTGCCGTCTGCGCCTGGAAACACGCGCTCCAGACGAGGTTTCGGGGACCATCGTCGAAATCAACGGCGGCAAGATTTTCAAAGTGGAAGAAGCGGGATTGCCCCCAGGAACCTCAATCACGGTCCGCGATTTGTTTTTCAATACGCCGGCGCGCAAGAAATTTCTGAAAGCCGAATCCACCGAGCTTTCGCATATTGCCTCGCTGGTCACGCACTACGCGCTGGCGCATCCCGATAAGCATTTCGAGCTGCACTCCGCGACCAATGCCATGCTGGTCGCGCCGCCGGTTGCGGGGACGAGCGAGCGGGTGTATCAGGTTTTCGGCCAGGAGGTCCTCGACCAGCTAATTCCTCTAGCCGCCGCGCAGCCTCTGGACCGAATCGGCTTGCCGCAGCCACCTCCCTGGAAACGCAAAGCGGAAGAAGTCGATACCGGACCCGCTCCGCAAGCTCCCGGTGAGCTACGCGTCCACGGCTTCGTCTCCAAGCCCGAAATCCAAAAGCTGAACCGCAATTCGATTTACGTCTTTGTGAATCGCCGCCTGATTCGCGACCGCCTGATTCAGCACGCCATCACCGAGGCTTACCGCAACATTCTGCCACCTACCGTTTTCCCGGTGGTGCTGCTGTTTCTGGAATTGCCCAGCGGCGAAGTGGATGTGAACGTGCATCCTTCGAAAACCGAGGTGCGTTTCCGCCAGCAGAGCGTGCTGCATGATTTTGTGCGCGACTCCATCCGCGCCGCGCTGATGAAGGCCCGCCCAGTGCCGCAATTCACCACCGAAATCGATGCCCACCCCACCGCCAGCCCCATGCTCACGCCTGGCGCGCGCGCCGCCGCCATGCTCGGAGCCTCGGGATGGCGCTCCGCCTATGCGCCCGTAGCCGGGCAGGATTTGAACGCGCAGGGTTTCACTCTGCAAGCTCCCATTCCTCCGCCGATCAATGAGCGCTTCCACTTTGGCGTGGATGGAATCGCAGTCGAAGCCAATGCGGCTTTCCCCGTCGCCCGAATGCCCCAGCAAGTCATCGCCGGGGACGGCTGCGCACCTCCCATCCCGGATGAGCCGGAAGTGATGAGCGATCTCGCGCCGTCGTTGGCATCTCTCAAGCCGCTGGGACAGATTCGTGAGTCCTTCATCCTCGCAGTGAATGGAGAAGGTCTTTGGATCGTCGATCAGCACGTTGCCCACGAGCGTGTGCTGTTCGAGAAAATTCTGAAACAGCGTGCCGCAAAAAGCGTGGAAAGCCAGCGCCTGCTGATGCCGCTGGTGCTAGAACTAACTCCCGCCCAGCAAGCCATTTTTGCAGAGATTTCCGACGAACTAAATCTCAACGGTTTCGAAGCCGAGCCCTTCGGCGCCCGCAGCATCGCGGTGAAAGTCGCCCCGGCGGGAATCGATGCTCCGCAAATCGAACGCATGCTGCACGAACTGCTTGAGCAATTCGCCCATGAAGACCAGAGCCTGAACCTGGAGAAGATTCGCGCTCGCATCGCCGCTTCCATCGCTTGCCATGCCGCGATCAAGGTCAACATGCCGCTCGAGCAAAATAAAATGGAGTGGCTGCTGGCCGAATTGTCAAAAACCGAATGTCCAATGTCTTGCCCGCACGGACGGCCGGTGGTTCTGCGATACTCGTTGAAGGATATTCAGAAGGCGTTTAAGAGAATTTGAAGCTAGCTACTAGCTGCTAGCTAAACCTCGGATCGAAGCGTTCTCAGCTAGCAGCTAGGAGCTAGCGGCCCTTTATGACCGACCCGGAACTCCAGGAACTCCGCCGCGCCAAGTGGCATCTCGACGGCCGCCCGGTGCGGACGCTCGATGACGCGCGCGCGTTCATCGAGTCCGCCGGATTCTGCCTGATGTATCCGCAGCGTCCGGCGGTGCTGGCGCCGACGTTCATTGGGGCGTGGGTGGGATCGAACGAGCGTCTGCCCTCCTGGCAGCATGCCTTCGAGGATTCCCGCGCCCAGCAAGCGACCGAACTGATGGTTCGCCTGCTGCGCGATCACTCCGCTTATGAAGCGAACCTGTTTGGCGAGAATAACGCTTTCCTGGTCGCCGGATCGATATTCCCTTATTTCTATGCCTTGGCCGGCGAACGCAATCCCAAGCAAGCCCCGCAGTCCGGGCCGCGATCGGAATATTCGAATCTGGCCTGCGATGCCTTTGCCGCCATTCAGCGCGGAGGGCCCATTTCCAAACAAAAGCTTCAGGAAACGTTGGGCGGCAGCGTGTCGTACGGAGCGCTCGACCATGCGCTTGGCGAACTGGGCGCGAAACTGCGCATCACTCGCGTCGACTACAACGCGTCGGAAGGATCGTTTTGGGATGTGCTCTATCGCTGGGCGCCGGATGCGGTGCGCGAGGGCATTGAACTCTCGGTCGGCGAAGCGCTCTCCGCGTTGGTATCGAAGTATCTCGATTGCGTAGTGGCTGCCGATCAACATGAGCTGGAAACGATGTTTGGCAATTTCGTATCGCGGTCGCGGGTCAAGGACGCGCTGAATGCCCTGCAAGCGGCACGTGAGGTGGAATTTGTCCGCGTGGGCAAGCACTCTCTGATTCAGATCACTCCGCCGAAGGCTGCGCCCGTCGCGCGGACCCGGCCAGCGCCGCCGGCCAAGCCCAGGCCGGCGAAAAAAGTTTCGGGTTTCCCGCGCCCCTCGCGATCCAAACCCGGGCGCTAGGCGGACGTCTCGTGATTCTCAAACTCGCACAAGCCGGCAACCCTGTTCTTAGGCAAGCGGCCAGGGCGCTTTCCCGCAACGAGATTTTGAGCGAGCCCGTTCAACTGCTGATCGAGTCCATGAAAGAAACCATGCACGACGCGCCCGGCGTGGGTTTGGCCGCGCCGCAAGTCGGACAGTCGTTACAAATTGCGGTCATCGAAGACGGGCCTCTGACGCTGGGCAGCTACTCTCCCGAGCAACTCGCCGAACGCGGGCGCGCACCGGTGCCATTCCATGTGATCATCAACCCGGTGATCCTGGATTGCGATCCTCCCGCGTCGTCTCCGGTGGAGTTTTTCGAAGGCTGTCTCAGTCTCGCGGGATTGGTGGCGATTGTGCCGCGCGCTAGGAACGTGCGCGTGGAATGTCTCGACGAGCACGGCGAGACCAGGCTCATTGAAGCCGCCGGTTGGTATGCGCGAATCCTGCAACATGAGATCGACCATTTGCGCGGGACGCTCTACGTCGATCGCATGCACACCCGCAGCCTGATGAGCATCGAAGAGTTCAACCGCCACTGGAAAGGCAAGGCGATTCCCGAGGTCAAATCCGTTCTGCGCTTGGAAGAAGCGAAACTGGGAAGAACATGACCACCGAAACCGCTCGCATCGAGGCCTTCTCCGATGGCGTTTACGCCATCGCTATCACCCTGCTCATCCTCGAAATCAAAATCCCGCAGCCCGGCGCAGTTCCACTTTCCACCCAACTCCTGCGGCAATGGCCCTCGTACGTTTCCTTTCTCATCAGCTTCGCCTTCATCGGCATCATGTGGATCAACCACCACCGCATGTTCACGCACATCAAGCGGTCGGACAATGGCCTGATGATCTTCAACCTGCTATTGTTGCTCGGCGTCACGTTCGTGCCGTTTCCTACCGCGGTGCTGGCGGCTCATCTCGGTCAGCCCGGCCAGCGCACGGCGGCGCTGTTCTTCAACGGAACCTACGTCTTCATCGCCATCGCCTTCAATTTGCTGTGGAGATATGCCGCGTCCGGCAACCGGAGGCTTCTGTCCCACGACGTGGACGAGCAAGCCGCCGATCAGATCACCCGGCAGTATTCCTTCGGCCCCTTGCTCTATCTGGTGTGCTTTGGATTAACCTGGATCAGCGTCCGCCTCAGTCTCGCCGCGAACGTCGCCCTGGCTTGCTTCTTCGCGTTACCGCCGAGCGTAGTACGGCCCACCAGGAAGTGACTGATTTGCGGGCGCTAGATCATTTTTCGAATGGCCGGCTTTGCACCCAGAATCGTTGTGGATTGGACGGCGCATAGTCGTGGAACGCGCAGGCAGCCTTGCGAAACAGCCTTCTATTTGCTCGATGGCGAGGACTGCGGCGGGGCGGCATCGGTCCTGTGCCAGCAATCATAGAGATATTCCCAATGTTGATCGAGATTCCCCGGCCGGTGAACCGTTGCCTTACGCTGGAGCGGACCCGCGAAACTGACTTGGTAGGCTGGTTTTGTAACGAGCGTGCCTCTCAACCAGGCCCGCGCACTCTGCTCGGAGCGAATTTCCACCTTCTGGCTCGGGTCCTCGCCGAGCACGCTTCGCAGACACGCCTCACTCGGGTCACAACACGTGGCGCTCTTTTCCGGCGCGTTCCCAATCCGCTGCAATCTCTCGATAATTCCAACTAGCTCCTGCTGTTGGTCTTTCGGGGCAGGCAGAGTCGCATAGTAGTTCAGCAACGGCAGCGCCGACGCATCTTCGAGCGGCATCAGTATCCACCAGTTCTTGTTACGGTCGGGCAAGCGATTAAAGACCGTCAACAGCCTTCGCGTATTTCGGCCGGTAGTCTGCGATAGCAGGCAATAAATCATGTGGTTGAGGACCACCCGATCCTTCGGGCGGCCACCGCTCTCGAACCAGCCCAACAACTGGTTCTGATCGGCCGCACTCATTTTCTCCTTATGACCTGGATCGGGAAAGACCAACAGAAATTGCAACGTCACCGGAATCCACATATCCCAGTAGCTGCGGAAACGCTGGCCCTGGCGGCCCTCGATGTTTCCTTGCATCAGTTGCCACTGAATGTACTGCGAGGGTTCGGTCGAAAGCAGACGGAGTGCATCGGGCGCAAACTGGCGGCCATAGTGCGCAAATGCATTGATCAGAATCTGATGCCGCAGCTGTACTTCCGGTTCCTTGCGCAGGAGATCGGCCCAATAACTCACGCTTTCACCCGACCGCAGGCCTAACGACTTGATGGCGATAAGCCGGGCCATAAAATCGCACTGCGGAGCGCCGTTCTGGTATAGGCCCTTCAACGCGGATAACTCCGCTTGCTCCTGGGCGCTATCGGGGTCAGGCGGGAAAAATCCCAGCCAGTATGCGGCCATGGCTTCGCGCTCACCACAGCCGCCCTGCACAATCCTTAGCAGACTGCCTCGCGTCCGCGCCGCCGGCGGCACCAGGTTCCAACGATCATGGATTTCGAAAAGCACCGGGAGATCCTGGTCCACCAGCGTGTTCTCCGCCAGATTGTGATAGTCGTCTTTTTCCTGGTAGTTCTGGATCAGACCCATGGCGCGCTGCGTGCCGATATTCCGCAAAGCCTGCAGGACGACCGCCTGGTTGAATCGGCTTCCCAGCCAAAGATGTTGTTCCAGGACATCCACGGCGCGTTCCTGTTGGCCCGCCATCACCAGGGCATAGACCATGGTGAACACCAGTTCCTTGCCCCCGAATCCCGCTTGCAAATCCGCGGGCTCGGGATATTCATTACCGCTAGTGAGCGTTGTGTTGAGGGCAGAGGAGAGCAGATTCGCGAAACTTTCCGATTGCGGATTGTCGCTTTGCAGTACCAGCAGCGCCGACCGTGCCAGCATTTGATTCAGGTAAGTTGTGTTGGGATCCTGCACCAGGGCGCTGATCTGTTCGACAGTGATGCCTTGCGGAACACCAATCTGCACCGTGCGCAGCAGCCGCCGCTGGGTGGCATCCGCCGCACTGGCCCAAGGGCACGAGAGCAGAAGCAGCACCGCCGTAGTGGTAAGCCAATTCACGGTTTGTTCGGTACGGGATTATTGAGGACGATGCTCCCCACCAGATGAATCGACACATTTCCCAGCAATTCCGGCGGCATGGCCGGCGGTTGCGAAGGATAGATTGCCAGTCGAAAATAATCCGACGCTCCGTCGGCACGCATCAGCTTATCGGTGGAACGCAAGTTGAAACTTTGTATCTGTAAGGATTCGGGCGGAGCCGAGGCTTTGCACTCCGGCTTCTCCGTGGTCGGCGAACCGCACCATTGTTTCCATGCTTCCGCAATGCAGCGCTCGCGAATTTGCTTGAGCTGCGCCTCGAAATTTGCGATTTCGTAATGAACCACCACAATGGATGTCCGGTATTCCGGCAGTGACATGTTCTCGCCAAAGCGATCCATACCGAGTTCCATCAAACGCTCGAGAATACGGTCCACCGGTGCGTCCGCGGGAAATTCCGCTCGCAGCCTTTGCGCGACTTGAAAACTGGGATCGCGCGGCTGGCCATTGACCGAGCCTTCCGTATGAATCATGCGCTCCCGCTCAAGCTCTTTCAATGTGCCCTGGTTCTGTTGGATGTAGGTGCGAATGAGCGCAAGTTGTTTGTCGAGTTGCTCGGCCGCTTCGGTTGGTTTGAGCGCGGAGGCCGCCACTCCGCCTGAGATAACGGCGGTTGCGGGTTTCAGATCAGCTTGGCAGTCTCCAGTAACGATGCTGTTTCGCTGAGGATAAATCTGGCCAATCTGACCATGGCACTGGAGGAAAGGAAAGGATACGAATGTTGATAATGCACCGATCGCTAGTAGTTGACGGAGACCCATCAAGTTCCCTCCGGTGACGACAATTCCGTCCAAGGATATGTTGTCTGTATCAAGAGAAGCACGGATTTGCTAGTGGCTTTGCGGGTGATCGGCTCACTCCCGTTGAAGCGGCATTCGTGTATTGCGAGCGGATGACGGGGTTACTCGCGGCCATTCTCTTTACTTTGGCACCATCCAGGGCACCCAAAACGCCTGCGCATAGGCGATCACGCTCAGCATCGCGGCCAGCAACACACTGTGCCAGAAGGTTCCGCGCAACGCAGTGCCCTCTTGGCCGATCAAACCCACCGTGGTCACGCCGATCGCGATGTTCTGCGGCGAAATCATTTTACCGGTCACCGCGCCCGAGCAGTTGGTCGCGGCCAGCAGCAACGGGTTGAGATGAAGCTGATGCGCCGCCGCCACCTGCAGATTTCCGAAGATCAAATTGCTGGCGGTGTCGCTCCCGGTGAGAAAGCACGCCACCCATCCCAGGTAGCTGCTCACCAGCGGGAATCCTCTGCCCGCATGGGCGACCGCAGCGCCCAAGGTATAGGCCATGCCGGAATAGTTGTAAAGATATGCCAGGCTCACAATCAGGACAACCGTCAGCCCCGGCAGCAGAAGCTGGCGAAAAGTTTTCATGCCGGAGTTAGCAAACACCCTCGGCCGCACCCGGAAACAGAGCGCCGTCAGCACCGTCGCAGCCAGCGCCGCGGTCCCGGCGGTCAGGGGCTGAAACGTATAGAGCGCGGCGTAAGGCTTCTGATAGAGCGTGATCAAAACTCCGTTATGCAGGTGCGGAATCGCAATTGCGATCTGTCCCTTTTGAAAAAATTTGAGATACGACCACAGCACCATCACGCCAGAGAGCAGCACCCAAGGCAACCAGCCGCCGAAGCCAACTCCGCGCTCCAGAATCGGCCGTGAAGCATTCGCCGTTGAGCCGGGAAACCTCTCGCCCGCGGTAACGCGAGTCTTCGACCGCCAAACCCGCAAGAACCCCGCCATGGCTGCAATCGCAGTCAGCGCTGCGATAATGTCCGCGGCATAGGGTCCCCACAAATTCGACACTAGAAACTGCGCCACGCTGAAACTGACGCCTGCCACCAGCGCCGCTGGCCAGCAGCGGCGCAGCGCTTGCCAACCGCCCACCACCAAGGCGAGATAAGCCGGCAGGATCAGCGACATGAACGGAAGTTGCCGGCCCACCATGCTCGCCAATTTAAGAGTATCGAGCCCGGTGACTCCCGCCAACGCGACGATTGGAGTTCCTAGCGCTCCGAAGGCCACCGGTGCCGTATTTGCAATCAAGGACACAATCACGGCGCGCAGCGGGCGAAAGCCCAATCCAACCAGGAGGAAAGAAGTCATGGCGACCGGAGCGCCGAAGCCGGCCGTCCCTTCGAGCAGCGCCCCCAGGCAAAAGGCAACGAGAATGGCCTGAATGCAGGGATCTCCCGAAGCGTGGTGCGCCATCCAGCGGCGCAGCAAATCGATCTTGCCGGTATCGCAGCACATGTTATAGAGCCACAAGGCCGTGAACACGATCCAGAGAATCGGCCACAGCGCGTACACGCCTCCGTAAGCTACGCTCCACATCGCCAGCTTCGCCGGCATGCCCCAGACGAAAAGAGCGAGCACCGCCGCGGTAACCAAGCCGCAGGCCGAAGCCAAGAGCCCACTCTTGCGCAGTATTCCCATCAACACCAGAACCACGGCGAGCGGAATTACGGCGACTAAAGCTGAAAGCGCGACGGAATTAAGAGGATCGAGTGGTTGTGGCCAAAGCACGCCGGTGGCAAGGTTCATGGGAGTCCGTTGGTTCGTGAAAAGCCGCAAGCCAAAAACCGACCGCGATTGTAGTATCAAATAGCGTTTCTGCCCAAGCGATACTTCCGGTGGTAAGATGACGCCGACCATGGCCGCTGGGATTACTGGCAATATGTGGACGATGCCGGACTTCCTGGCCGAGTGAAACCGTCTGGAGGAGAACCGTGGCTGAAGAACAGGTGATTAAGCTCTTGGAGGAGATTAGAGACCTACAGAAATTGCACGTGGAGAATTACAAAGACGCGCTAAAAAACCAGCAAGAGGCCATTGACCTCCAAAGGCGAGCTATGCGCCGCCAAAGGGTAAGCCTTCTATTGCTAGGCCTTTTGCTATTGGCTTTTTTGATTTTCTTGGCCTGGTCCTCGCACTCTGCGGGAGGCTAATTACCATTGGCGCGAAATCAGATTAGCGCCCTTCTGGGAGTCTGCCCCGTCCCCCTTTTCGTTGTGTAAAATCGATTCGAACTTCCTCATGCCCTCTACTCCCCCGCGCAAGCTCATCATCGCCATCGACGGCCCGGCGGGCGTGGGCAAAAGTACCCTCGCCGCGCGCTTAGCCCGCGAACTTGGCTACATAAATCTGGAAAGCGGCGCCATGTACCGCGCCCTGGCGCTCAAGGCCATTGAGTGGGACATCTCTTTCGACGACGAACCGGCGCTGGTCAAGCTGGCGCAGAATTCCCGCATTCATCTCGAGCCCAGCGTGGGCGGCAATCGCGTGCAACTCGACGGCCGCGATGTCACCCTGCGGGTGCGCGAAACCGACGTCACCGAGGCCGCATCGCGCGTCTCGGTTCACCCCAAAGTCCGCGAATGGATGGTCGCGCGCCAGCGCGAGCTGGGCGCCGGCGGCGGCATAGTAATGGAAGGCCGCGACATCGGCACCAAGGTCTTCCCCCATGCCGACGTGAAGATATTTCTCGAGGCCGACCCGGTAGTCCGCGAACGCCGCCGCCTGGAACAAAACAAGGGCAAAGGCGCGTCCGCGCAAGCCCTGGCCGCCGAGCTGCGTGACCGCGACCACCGCGACCGTACACGCGCAGTATCGCCGCTGGCCCCAGCCTCAGACGCCGTGATCATCGACTCCTCGAACTTGTCGGAAGATGAGGTCCTGCGGAAAGTGGAGAAGCTGGTCCGCGCAAAGCTGGGCTAGAAGAATCTGCCCACGCTTCCTTGTCCGTATCCGGCATCTCCAAGGAAGACCCACAAATGGCGCGCCCGTTGACGGCGCAAAGAGTTTGGTTTATCAAACCTACATCAAGATCGTGCTCCAAGAGGCGCTAACCAAGAAGTTGGAGGAAGAACCCTCAAGGGCGGGCCGGTGAAGGCGCGTCCTTTTCCACATCGGGACAAATCTCCAATAAACTCCTCTCCGTCACAGACTTTTCCCCACGGTGCTGATATATAGAACAAGTCTCCGTCAAGACTGGACTCCACCTTTCAATAGGGTGAAAGTCCCATGTCGCGACTCGCCGTTCTCTGTCTCTTACTGCTCGCTTCCGCCGCGGCCCAAGACGCCTCCACGGGCACGATTCGTGGCACCGTCAGCGACGCCGCCAGCGCCCGCATCCCCAACGCAACCGTCGCACTGGTGAATGTCGCCACCGGCATCCGCTACTTCGCTACCGCTGACTCGGAAGGCCGCTTCGCCCTCGCTTTGCTCCCGCCCGGCGACTACTTGGCCCGCGCTGAAGCAGCGGGCATGTCCCCGCAAATCACGCCCGGCCTGCATCTCGATCTCGGCGGCACCAGTGAAGTGGAATTCAAACTCGCCGTCGCCAGCGTGAAGGAACTCATCAGCGTGACCAGCGAGCCGCAAAAAGTGCAGACCGAGCCTAGCGAAGTCTCCTCGGTCATCGACGAGCGCGCCATCCAGGAATTTCCCTTGAATGGCCGCCGCTTCACCGATCTCGCGCTGCTTACACCAGGAGTCACTCAAGATCCAAGGGGCCTGTTGTCCGGCTCGAACGGCGATCTAGCATTCGGCGGCATCCGCGGCTTCCAGACCAGCTACCTGGTCGACGGCAACGACGACAACAACGCCTTCTTCGCGCAGGCCACCGGCCGCTACCGCGCGCCCTACCAGTTCTCGAATGAGGTGGTGCAGGAATTTCTGGTCTCGCGCAGCACCTCCGGGCCCGAAAGCGGACGCTCTGGCGGCGCAGTGGTCAACGTCATCACCAAGTCCGGCTCCAACCAATTCCACGGCTCGGTTTTCTATTTCGGACGAAACAGCGCCCTCGACGCCCGCCAGGCCTTGATGGATACCAAGCCAAGCTCCATGCAAAATCAGTTCGGATTCACTTTCGGCGGACCCGTCAAACGCAACCGCGTATTCTTTTTCGCAGGATTCGACCAGCACATTTTCCACGTGCCCACGGTCGTGCAATTCGATAACGGCAGCTCGGTGGTAACCCCGGAACCGGGCACCGGTCCCGAAACTCCAGGCGACTACGAAGCCAGCGATCAGGCTCTGGTCTTCGCCAGCGCAGCACAGCTCTCGCAGCAAGCCGGAGAGTTTCCCTCGAAACTGGTGGGCAACGCCGGCTTCTTTAAACTGGATTTCGCCATCTCACCGCGCAACAATCTTTCGCTGCGAGTCAACACCTCGCGCTATGCGGGACAAAACAACGTTTTTCTCGACCCCTCCAGCCCGCTCACCACGTATGGCATCGGCGACAATGGAGAAGAGCAAGTCGCCACTGAGACCGCCGCGCTTTCGCTGACCAGCGGGTTGTCGGCACATCTCGTGAACCACCTCCGCGCCCAGTTCTCCCACGACCTGCAACAGTCGAGCAGCAACACCGACGCGCCGCTCACCAAGATCACCAACACCATCGACGGCTTCGGTCGTTCGTCCATCCTGCCCCGCCAGACCAACGAGCATCGCTTGCACCTGGCCGAGACCTTAAGCTTCGAACACGGCCGCAACTCGTGGAAGTTCGGCGGTGACGCCCTGCTCACCACGATCTACGACTTCTTCCCTTCGCTTTCCGGCGGAGAATACATTTACGACCCCATCAAGGTGAACCCGTTCACCTTCGCCCCGCAAGTTGGCGCGTTGGAACTGACGCCGCTCCGCGCCTACGCCCACGCTGTTCCGCACTACTATGTCCAGGATTTTGGCCCCGCAGTCACCCATCCCGATAGCAACGAGTACGCCGCCTTCATTCAAGACACCATCCGCATAACCAATCATCTGGGACTCAGCCTAGGCGGGCGTTACGACCTGCAAACTTTCTCCACCAAGCACTTGGTCTCCAACCCGCTCTGGCCGGATTCCGGCAAGGTCCCTTTCGAGCCTTATAACTTTGCGCCGCGCGTTGGCCTGTCGTATTCCATTGGAAACGATCACCCGCTGGTGGTGCGCGCCGGCTACGGCCTCTTCTACACCCGCATTCCGCAAATCTACAATTCGACGGTTGAGAGTCAAAACGGACTTACCGGAGACTACCTCTTCCTCAATAACACCGACTACTACGACCACCAGGTCTTCCCCCAATACCCCAATCCCATCGTGAACTGCGCGCCCACGGCGCCTTCCTGCCAAGCACCCGCGAACCTGCAACAGTTCGTGCAAGCGGATGTCTCCGCGTTCTCGCACAATTTCCGCACGCCGGAAGTCCACCAAGCCAGCCTGAGCCTGGAGCGCGACTTGGGAAATCATTGGACCGGCGAGATCTCCTACACCTTCGTCCGCGGACAAGACTTAATTCGCGCCCTCGACGCCAACCTGCCGCCGCCGGTTAATGAGACCTATCCGGTGTATGACAGCAGCGGCACGAATCTGCTCGGCTACGACACCGTCGCGTCCTTTTCCACTTGGCAGATGACCTCTTCGCTCACCTGCCCGTATCCTCCCTGCATCAATCCCCTCGCCCGTCCCATCCCCCAGCTTGGCTCAATCGACGAATACCAGAGCGCCGCTTCCAGCTTCTACCATGGAGCAACCATCTCTCTGAATCGCCGCGCCCGTCACGGCCTATATTTTCGCCTGGCTTACACCTACGCCCACGCGGAGGACAACGACCAGGACGCCCTCGTGGCCGGTCAACCTCCCACCGTGCAGAACGCCTACGCGCCCAACGCCGAGAAAGGCAACAGCGTCACCGATCAGCGCCACCGCTTGGTCGTTGCCTGGACTGCCGACCCACGCCCCTTCGCGCGCGACCAGCCGCTGCTGAGCACCCTGTTCAACGATTGGAAGCTTGCCAGCGTCATCACGGTCGGCAGCGGCCGTCCCGTGGACGCCCGCGTCATCGGTGACGCCAACCAGGACGGCAACAGCAGCAATGACCGCCTCCCCGGCCTGGGACGCAATTCGCTGGTCGGTCCCGGCTATGCCACCACCGACCTGCGCCTGACCCGCTCCCTGCACGCCGGCGATCGCCTGAAAATCGCCCTGACCGCGGAATCGTTCAACCTCTTCAACCACGACAATCCCATGGTCCAAACCACGGCGGACGGCTTCCAGAACACTCTAGGCCAATTCGTTTTCGTGGATAACCACATTAATTTCAATTACTTCCCAGCGCAGTATCGATTGACTGCAAACCCCCTGAAACCCACCAATGCCTACGCTCCCCGCCAGCTCCAATTGGCCTTGAAGCTGAGTTATTGATGAAAAACTCGCCCATGCACGCCGCGGCCCGCATTCCTTCCCGGCCTCAAAACGACACATATCACTTGACTTACCCGCGGAACCTTGCAATAACTATCCCGTCCAGGCTGGACCAGTTTGGAGGTGTTTGTCCGTTGGCCGAAGTTAGACTCCAAGAAGGAGAATCTTTAGAAAATGCTCTGCGCCGGTTCAAGCGCAAGGTACAGCAGGAAGACATCATCAAGGAGGTCAAGCGGCACTCCTTTTACCTGAAACCGGGCGAAAAAAAGCGCGTGAAGGAAGCCTTGGCGCGCAAGCGTAGCCGGAAAAAGGCCCGGAAAGAGCAGGAGTAAATTAGTCGTAGGGGCCGCCGCTCCCAAGCGGTGGCCCGTTTCATTTTGACGGCGTTCGGTTTTACGAACGCGTCACAAAACGTGAGCGCGCGCCGCGCTTTTTCGTGTATAAGCAATTCTCCATTCCCCATCCGGGGCATGGCGGGCCGAGTCCAGGGGCAGTTTCCAAGGCGATTGAGGGGGGACAGCAGTACCTGCGCTTTGCATGCGCCAGACTGATTTTCTGGCGAAGGGCAGGGTCCGGGTTGAAGGGAGCTCTCTCAATGGAATTTCAGGACAAGATGTTGAAGTGCATCGATTGTGGGACGGACTTTGTTTTCACGGCCGGGGAACAGCTGTTCTTCTACGACAAGCAGTTCAAGAACGAGCCCAAGCGCTGCAAGACTTGCAAGGCGAAGCGGGTATCGGTACTCGGGGCCGCGCCCGCAGGACAGAACTCCAGCCGCGTCGAGACGCGCACCACCTGCTCGCAATGTGGTAAGGACACCACCGTGCCCTTCCGCCCCACGCAGGGACGCCCGGTCTTTTGCCGCGAATGCTTTTCGCAGAAACGGCCGGCCGCTACCGCGTAGGGCTTACGCTCGATTAGCTGAACGTCTTCTCTCCGCCACCCAGGGAAAGCGGAGCGCGAGATTCGTGCGCCTCCGCGAGCCAGTTTCCCAGCTATTCCGCTATCATTGAATCCGTGCCCACCTTCTACATAGAAAATTTCGGATGCCGCGCTACCCAAGCCGACGGCGCCGCCATCGCCCGCCAGTTTCGCAACCAGGGGCTGGACCGCGCATCCGACTCTAACCGTGCCGAAGTAGTGGTTCTAAACACCTGCACCGTAACCGCATCCGCTGATCAGGACGCCCGCGCCGCCATCCGCCGCATCCACCGCGAAAATCCCAGCTGCCAAATCGTAGTCACCGGATGCTACGCCCAGCGCGCCCCCGAAGAAATCGCCGCCCTGCCCGGCGTCACCCAGGTCATCGGCAACTCCCATAAGCATCAACTGCGAGAGATTGTGCTGCGCGCGCGCGGCGGTGCCCCACCCGCCTTCGTCCCGCTCTCGACCCTAGCTACGGAGCCATTCGCAACTGACGAAGGCCAACGGCAGATCTACGTCTCCGACATCTTCGCCCATACCGAACTCCTGGCCGCGCCGGTCTTCGAGGGTGAAGCGACGGACCACGCCCGCACTCGTCCCAACCTCAAAGTGCAGGACGGCTGCGACAATCGTTGCTCCTTCTGTGTCATCCCCTCCGTCCGCGGCCAAAGCCGTTCGCTTCCGTTAGCCCAGGTGATTCGCGAAGTGAACGCCCTCGTCGAATCCGGCTACCGCGAGGTCGTGATCTCCGGCATCAATCTAGGAAGATGGGGCCGCGACTTGCACCCCGCCCCCTCCCCGCTTGTCATTCCGCGAAGCGCCAGCGACGAGGAATCCGCTGTTTCTCATCGCCCGGCAAACAGCAGGTACCTCGCTACGCTCGGGATGACAAACAAGACGCCGCGTTTCGAAGACCTGGTCCGCGCCATCCTCTCCGACACTGCGCTCGAAAAACTGCGCCTCAGCAGCGTCGAGCCCATGGACTGGAGCGAAGATCTAATCCGCCTAATGGCCGAGTCTCCCCGCATCGCCAAGCACGCGCACGTCCCCATGCAGTCCGGCAGCGACCGCATCTTGCGCCGCATGCACCGCAAGTACCGCCCCTGGCACTACCGCCAAAAGATCGAGCAGATTCGCGCCGCCATGCCCACCGCCGCCATCGGTGCCGACGTCATGGCCGGATTCCCCGGCGAAATCGAAGCCGACTTCGAAGCCACGCGCCGCATGATTGAAGACCTGCCCTTCACCTATCTGCACGTCTTCACTTACTCGTCGCGCCCCGGCACGCCCTCGGCCGCGATGCCCAATCAAGTTCCGGTCCACGTTGCCCGCGAGCGCAACCGCATCCTGCGCGACCTAGCCGCCACGAAAAAGCAAGCTTTCATGCGAAGTTTCGTGGGCCGGACCATCGAGGCCATCACCCTCAACTCAGTGTCATCCCAACCGGAGCCGCATGGCTCGCCAGTCGAGTCATGCCGCGCAGTGGAGGGACCTGCTGTTTCGCCCCGCGATTTCACCGAAGCCCTCACCGACAATTATCTGAAGCTTCGCCTGCAAGGCCGCCACGAACCGAATCGCTGGCTAACCGCGAAGGTTGAGCGAGTCGAAGACGACGCGCTCGTGGGAATTGTTTTGGGGAAAGGCTCGGCCTTTGACGTTGCGGAAAAACGACCATACCTCGCTGATCGGGAAGGGCACGAGTTCCAACTCGTGCCGCTGAGCCTTTGAACTGCATCCGCGCTTTAGCGCCTGAGGAAATCCAAGACGGCGTTCGTTTCTAGCTTTTCTTCCCCGTAACCGCGAAAAACGGAACCGCCTCCTGCTCCACATTCACGCTGCCGCAGTGCGGGCATTTCGTCTTCTCGTTGTCGTGTTCTGTAAAAGTCAACACTTCCTCGAACGTCTTGTGGCAATCGTTGCAGATGTAATCGTAAACCGGCATAACCGCCTCCCCGCTCCAGCGATCCCCTTGTACACCTTTCCGCGCGGATCGCACTGTGATGCAACGCACACCTTGGCCGGGGTGGGCCGGCACCCGAGCCGCCTAGCCTTCGGGCAGTGGGTAGCAATCCAGATCGCCCATCGGAAAATCCTTTCGGTTATCTGTCATGAGAGTGCAATGCTGCTGGAGCGCAATAGCCGCCACAATTGTGTCCGCGAGCGTAAGCGTTCGTCCCTTTCCGCTCCAATCGTTCTTGAGCTTTCCGGCCAACTGCCCCGCGCTCCGAGTTAGGTCGTAGCAATCCAAGCCGTCGAGAAAAGCCTCCGTTTGCGGCTCCTCGCCAGGACGCATCCCAGCATAGACCTCGGCAACATTCAACGACGTGGTAGCTAAAATATGCCCCGCGCGCGCCAGTTCGGCTAACAATTCACGACGCCCGCGTCGACGGCGAAGCACATCGATCAGCACGGAGCTATCGAGTAGGAGACGCATCACTCCCGGCGCGAACGGCGCTTCTGGCTGCGCCTCGCCAATCCGCGCGCGTCACTTTCAGCGCGCAGTTTACGCACCCACGCGACCGCGCCCCCGGCCAGTTCCGGATGCCCTTCATCGTTCCACCCGAGAGGGCTCTCCAGAAACCGGAGCAGCTTTTGCCGACGAACCTCGCTGCGCGCAGTTTCCACCAGAAAAGCACTCCTTCCCCGCGGGCCGACCAGGGCATCGATCTCCCGCAGCAAGTCCTCAGGCAAGAAAATGTGGGCGCGTCGTGTGCTCATTGTGTGTCTATATAGTGTGCGTTTGATTTGTGCTATCTGTCAACAACAACTTACTCAGCTGCCAATAAAAAACGCCGCCCGGAAAGGCGGCGTCGCGTGATTACCCTATATGTCCAGCTTAGCAAATTGGAGGGGGTAAATGAGACATGGTTTTCAACTTTATATTAATAATTATGCACTTGACTTAGGAAGCCTTTTATGAGAAGATTTGGGCATGGAAAAACGTCTTTACTGGATATGGGAGCACTTCAGAACGAAGGAACTCTCTGTCGCTACTGAAGCTCCTGAACCGGCTCCACTACCCGACGGAACTTCTCGCGAAGTAATTGAAATGGCTCTCGACACCGAGAGCAGAGATTCTTATCGGCGTGTGGCGGAACTTTGGGTCGAAAATAGCCTTTCTCTGGATTGTGCTCTAGAACTACTGAAACGCGCTCCTCGTGTCCACAATGCGGACAAGATTGAATCCAATAAGTCTTTTCCATTGGCCCAAGAGTCTAGCACCAAAGAGGCGGCGCTATGAACCTCCTGACCGCCACTCAAACCTTCGCCACCGAAGACGCCGCCCTAGACTACCTGGTTGAGCAGCGTTGGCCCAAAGGCGTCCGCTGCCTTGCCTGCGACCATCCCAAGGTCTACCAGATCGCCACGGTAGGCAAGACCGGCAAGCCCTGCCGTCTCTACGAATGTGCCGAATGCAAACTTCACTTCAGCGCGACGACTGGCACTCTCTTCCACGATTCCCATCTCCCATTGAGAAAATGGTTCATGGCGATGGCTCTGATGGCAGAGGCGAAGAAGGGTATCTCAGCAAACCAAGTAGCACGGCATCTCGGCGTTCAATACAAGACCGCTTGGCACCTTTGTCATCGCATCCGCAAGGCAATGCAGGAGATGGAAATCAATCCTCTTGGTGCACAGGGCCAAGTCGTAGAGATTGATGAAACGTATCTAGGCGGGAAGAAGCTCCGTAAGGGGGTCAAGGCCGGGAAGGCTGCCAAGATTACTGTCCTAGGCATCGCAGAGCACAATGGCCGCGTCCATATGCAGAAGATCAGCAACGCGCGGGCGGAGTCAATCAAGCCAGTCCTAGACGCGAAGCTCAGCCCTAACGCGAGTCAGATTGTTACGGATTCGGCGTCAGTCTATACGGCGATCCTGCCCGCAGAGAAACACAAGGAAGTGAGTCACAAGGATGAACTGCGGGAGTTTGGGGAATTATCGACCAAGACGATTGAGGGCGCGTTCTCGCTATTCAAACGCGGCGTGATCGGGTCGTATCACCATCTGTCTCAAGACCATTTGGACAGCTATCTCAGCGAGTTCTGCTGGCGTTTCAATCGGCGCGGCATGCAGCCGCAGATTTTTGGGACGCTGGCGCGGGAGTTGGTGACGAAGAAGCCGTTAACGTATAAGACGCTAACGCGGGAAGTGTTCTAAGCAATTTTCTTCTTCTTCGTTCGCTTAGTGACGATCTCGACCCTCGGTAGCGGGGGCGTGTCCAGCATCTTCTTGAGCAACAGATCGAACTTGGATTTGTCTACCGTGATTGGTTTAGGCATGAGACGATTTTACTTCAGATGAGTTTTCGTCAACCATATGTCCATTGTGAAAACGCCAAGTGTGCTGGCGGTCCTGGGAAAGTCCGAATTCGGCTCCCTTATCCCAACCAAGAAGAAACAAATACTCATCGAGAAAACTGGCCTCCGAGTGGATGGCAGCTAGGTCTGATATGTCGTCATTGCGGCGTTCCTCAAGTGCTCGAAAAAGAACCTGCTCGGGTATGGGGACCCGTTCATTGGGATACTTATCAAAAAAGCTTGGCAGACCATTCTGAATTAGTCTTTTGGCATATAGAAGCCTCAGTGATCACTTCAAAAGCGGCCAACGGTTATCACTTCAAAACCGGCCAACGGGATTGGCCGTCCAGGACTGA
>Ga0209415_10003743_pt1 | contig 28235 bp, 25 predicted proteins | sample PeaSoiSIISIP2007_FD_187696 | JGI IMG/M metagenome (GOLD analysis project Ga0209415, IMG submission 187696) | Peat soil microbial communities from Weissenstadt, Germany - SII-SIP-2007 (SPAdes) (version 2) | ecosystem: Environmental > Terrestrial > Soil > Wetlands > Peat | place: Germany... | reverse complement strand
AAGCGTTCTTTGCGCAGCGAGGGATCTGGGCGAGCCGCGCGGAAGCGTCGCGTTCTTTGCGACGCAAGAATCGCGCGTTTGGCTCGCTTCCATATCAAACTGAGCCACTACCGAAACCGCCAGCAACCTGAAATTGCAGGGACGATTCCAAGTAAAGCACTGCGCCAGAATAGCAAGTCAGTTTTCAGATGTCAGTTCCCAGTTCTCAGTAAAATAGCCCGGTGGCCTTAGAAGAATACAAACGCAAACGCCGTTTTGAGCAAACTCCAGAGCCCCCGCCCAAGCTGGAGACGAAGACCGGACACCGCTTCGTGGTGCAGAAGCATCGCGCGACCCGCCTGCATTATGATTTTCGGCTGGAGATGGAAGGCGTGCTCAAGTCGTGGGCCGTCCCCAAGGGGCCGTCGCTCGACCCCGCCGATAAGCGCCTGGCGATGCAGGTGGAAGATCATCCGGTGTCATATTTTGATTTTGAAGGGACCATTCCGGAAGGTAATTATGGCGCCGGTACGGTGATGGTGTGGGATGTCGGCACCTGGGAACCGCTCTCGCCCCAACCCGTGAACGGCAAGTATGTGCGCGGAACCGAAGCCGAGGCGATCGAGATGTTAAAGAAGGGAGACCTCAAGATCCGGCTGCACGGCCAGAAGCTTAACGGAGATTTTGCGCTAATTCATATCAAAGGACGCCGCCCCGGGAGTAAGGGCACGGAATGGCTGCTGATCAAGAAACAGGATGACTACGTTGTCAAGGGATATGACATTGATCAGTACGACGAGTCCGCGCTCAGCCAACGCTCCATGGCGGAGATTGCGGGCGACGAGGGTTCGGCGCAATGGACCAGCAGCCGCCCGGCATCCCGCGGAAAGGTAAAGGCGCCGTGGCTGGCCGAGACTTTAGCCAAGTTGGATAAAAAAAAAGGAAAAACCAAGACCACAGAGGACATGGAGGTCACCAGAAAGAAGAAATCTGAAGACTCCGCCGGCATTGCCCAACCTGCGAAAACAGGGTCCTCCAAAACAACGAAGAAGGACAAACCAATCGCCTCTGCGGCCTCCGAGTCCTCCGCGTTGAGCGGTTTGCCAGGCGCACGAAAAGCCCCCATGCCCACCGCCATCCATCCCATGCTGGCCACGCCGGACGAGAAACCCTTCGACGATCCCGAATGGTTATTTGAAATCAAGTGGGACGGATATCGCGCCGTGGCGTTCCTCAAAGATGGCTCAGTCCGACTGGTTTCGCGCAATCAGAACGACCTCACGAGTCAATATTCGGAATTGCACGATTTACCCAAGTTGATCAAAGCGAAAACGGCCGTTCTCGACGGTGAAATCGTCGCTCTCGACGAGCAAGGCCGTTCCTCTTTCAGCCTGATGCAGCAGCGCACCGGCATTCGCGAGCATGGCCGGCGAACGGCCGGCCAACCTGACATTCCCGTGGTCTATTACGTCTTCGATCTGATTTTCGCCGATGGATACGATCTTCGCCGGGTTTCACTCGAGCAGCGTAAAGAAGCGCTGGCCCAGATCATCACTGGCGGCGATTTTGTGCGCTACTCGGATCATTTCAGCGAGGGCATCGCCCTCTTTGAAGTTGCCAAACAAAAAGGACTGGAAGGCATCCTGGCAAAAAAACGCTCCAGCCATTATGAAGAGCGCCGCAGCCGGGAATGGCTGAAGATCAAGATTACCCAGACCGCAGATTGCGTGGTCGGCGGCTATACCGATCCGGAGGGCAGCCGCCAGTATTTCGGCTCGCTCGTGCTCGGGCTTTACGACAAAAAAGGCCAGCTCATCCACGTCGGGCAGGCGGGGACGGGATTCAATCAAGCCACGCTCAGGCAGATTTGGGAAGTACTGAATAAGCTGGGGACTAATCGCAATCCGTTCCACGGCCCGGTAGATGCCCGCAACGTGCACTGGGTGAAGCCGAAACTCGTGGCCGAGATCAAATTCACGGAATGGACGCACGAAACATCGGAAGGCGGGCTCAAGCTACGCGCTCCAGTGTACATGCGTTTACGGGAAGACAAATATCCGAAGGAATGTGTTTTTGGCAGTTAGTGGGCAGTTCTTGGATGTGGCCGCTGGGGCACTGAGCCCGCGCGGCGCGCTATCCTGCTCTTGCCATGGTAATCAAGGCGTGAGTTTGAACACCACTCCACAGCCGTACGGGCCGTTCGGATTGTCGCAGGTCAGGTCGCCACCTTCCCACGTAGTGCCATAGAGGTTTCCCGCCGAGTCCCGGACCAAAGTTGCGTAAGGATATGCGCCGTCCGAGCCTCCGGTAAAGTTGTACAGGGCGGTCTCTGTGCCGTTCTTGTTCAGCTTATATACGACACCGGCGTTGGAGAAACCGCCATCCAAGGTCGTGCCGTAAAAGGTTCCGGCCGAGTCGCGGATCAAGCCTGCGTAAGGATTCGCCCCATCTGACCCCTTGAAACTGTGCAGTACGGTTTCCTTGCCGTTGGTATCCAACTTGAACACCACTCCGCACCCTAACCCATTGCATCCGGTTCCACCCATGAATGTGGTGCCAAACAGGTTGCCTGCCGCATCCCGGAGCAACCCTGCGAAAGGATACGACCCTGCCGCAGCACCCATCGTGAAGGTATGGAGTATGGTCTCGTTGTTGTTCTTGTCCAGCTTGAATACCGTTCCAGCGTCATCAGGACCGCCATCCAGGGTGGTGCTGTAGAGATTGCCCTGCTGGTCTCGGATCAAGCTCGCATAGGGAAATCTCCCGTCCCCTCCTTCCCTGAAAGTGTGCAGCACAGTCTCCTTGCCGTGGCCGTCCAGCTTGAATACCACTCCCACACCGGCACCGCCGATGTAGGTTGTGCCATAGAGATTGCCATTAGCATCCCGGAGCAAAGTTGCGTACGGATTGGCGCCATCGGCTTTTCCGCTGAAGCTGTACAGCGCACGCTCCTTGCCGTTCTTACCCACTTTGTAGACCGCTCCGTAGCCGGAAGATCCACCCCCGAAGATAGTTCCATAGAGGTTTCCCGCGGCGTCGCGAATCAAACTTGATAACGGTAGCTGGCCGTTCGTCGCGCCAAAACTGTGCAGCACAGTCTCCTTGCCGTGGCCGTCCAGCTTGAACACTGTTCCCTGGTTTGCGGCGCCCCCGATTTCGGTGACGCCATAAAGATTGCCCGCTGCATCGCGGGTCAAACCCGCGAAGGGCATTGCCCCATCCGTTCCCCCGTGGAAGGTATGGAGCACAATCAAAGTCTGCGCGCGCGCCACTGATGCCGCGAAAGAGCCCATCATAAGCACGGCCGCAAAAGTCAACGCGGAACTTGGGTGCAGCAGTATCACCGAGATCCAGCTACGATGTTGCCCTTGATTCGACATAATGCCCTCCCCGTCAAGCGCCCACCATCGTAGTTCTTTGGGGCGATATTTTAAAGAGACTTTCGGCCTACTTCACAGGAGGGCTCATGGATTGAGCACACTAGCGGGCAAGGTCTGCGGGAAGCTGGATGGGGAATCGGGTTTTGTCAGAGTTACTTGATGTCCTTCATCGGCAGCAACGAACCGTAATCCTTTCCTGACGGTTCCACGGCGCGGGCCACGACGCCGTCGAAGGCATCGCGGAACTCAGGATACTTCGCTACCAACGCCTTCATCACGGACGCATTGTCCTGGAATGTCTGCGCCGTATTGGAAATGTCGGCGGACTGGTACTTCACCACCAGATCGAAATCCGCACCTACGGTTAGCGGAAACAGCGCCGTGAGCTTGTAGGTCTTTCCGTTAGCCGCCAGGTCCACGGGGTTTGCGCCGGGCAGGTCCGCCGGCTTCACATTCTGAAATTCGTCGTCCAACTTATCGGTAACTTGCGTATCCATGAAAGGTACTGGGACCAGCAGTTGCCTCGCTTCAAGATAGTAAAACCAGGCGTTGTGGCTTTGGCCTTTGGTCTTGAAGGTGCGGGCCTGCTCCGCGAACCATTGGCCATCGTGGCCTTTGACTGGCGCATTCACATAGAACCCGCCCACCTTCCAATCCGTTCCCTTCTGTTGCAGAACGAACGTGACGGCGTAGGAACCCTTTGCGGTAGGGACGTCCAGCGTCACGATGCCGTAGTTACCCGGCGGCAGATCTGGGATCAGGAACTCGGCGCTATTGGCCGTCTGGCCGCTTGCGCCAAAGACGCCGCAAAGAAATTCGGCGCGTTCGAGCGGGGCCTTGCCCTCGGCTTCTAATAGAAATGGCGAGCGCGGATTCGCTTGCCCTGCTGAAAAGTTGGACTGATTGTCTTTAATGGCGCTTTCGATGCCGGAAAAATCCGCAGCCACGCTGGCGACCGAGTTCTCCCGCAGTGCCGAAGAATCGCCTCGGGCCGCCATGTCGAAATAGCGTTTGGCCGTGTTCACCAGGGCAGTGCGTGTGGACTCGTCCATATCGCTGGCGGTGAGACACGTCTGGGCATAGACGGTTGCCGTCCCCAGGCATGACAAAGCCAACATCAGCAGGGTGAAGCAGAGGCGGGAATGCGGCCAATCTTTCCGAAGATCATTCATGCGTGGCGCGTCCTTGTTTGCTTCGGTAGTGACGTTACAAGCAACTGCAGATTTCTCCCCCTCGGCTTCGCTCGGGGCTCGACCTTCGGTCTCGACGAAGATCGCTCGGAATGACAAATTGCTTGAAATGTCACGATACGGCAACCTTTCATAGGACCTCCAAATAATCTTACCTCTGCGGGCCTGTGCTGCGACACATTCTTGACCGGAATGCGGTTTACCGCGATTGCGCCTGCTTCGACGGTGTGGTACCGTCCCTTTGATTCCCAATTCTAGGCGAAAGGAAGACAGAGATGGCCGGCTGGATCATTTTAGGGATTCTGGTTGTCATTGCCTTCGTGCTGATCGGGATGTACAACACCCTGGTCCAGTTGCGCGTGCGCTGCGACTCGGCCTGGTCTGACATTGATGTGCAGCTCAAACGCCGTCACGATCTGATTCCGAACCTGGTCGAAACGGTGAAGGGCTACGCGGCTCACGAAAAGGGTACCTTCGAGAACATCGCCAAATTCCGCTCCATGGCCATGCAGGCCACCGCGCCTGCCGACAAAGCCATCGCGGAGAACCAGCTCACCGGCGCGCTAAAAAGCCTGTTCGCGGTGGCGGAGAATTATCCTGAACTGAAGGCCAACGACGAATTCATGCAGTTGCAAGGCTCGCTGAGTCAACTGGAGGACACGATCCAGAATGCCCGCCGTTACTACAACGCAGTGGTGCGCGACCTGAATACCAAGATTCAGTCGTTCCCGACCAACATTCTAGCGGGTATGTTTGGCTTCCAGGCGCGCCAGTTCTTCGAGGTTGCAGAAGCTGACCGCGAACCCGTCGCGGTCAAGTTCTAGAGAGTTTACGCCGGGCCATATTATTCGCCTTTGGGCGGATTACTTGATGTTGGGTGGATTTGTTGCCTTTGGGTGAATGTGTTGCTTGGGCGGCGCGGTGCTTTCGCGCTGCGATTTCTGTTTTCTTGGGGATTGTCATTCCGAGCGGACTTTCGTCCGCGAGGAATCTGCTTTTTGAAAAGCTATGACCTCAGCGGCTAAAGCCGGGAACTTTTCTCAGTCTCCAAGCGCAGCCCGAAAGGGCTGCGTAACCCAAAAGCAAAGTATGCGGCTCCTCCTGCTCTTGTCCTGTCTTTTGCTTTTCGTCTCTCCCCTTTTCGCCCGCAGCTGGCGCATCGCCGACTTCAACGACGCAATCACTGTCAGCGAGGACGGTTCCGCAACGGTCCAGGAGCGCATTACGCTGGACTTCGTCGGCGAATGGCATGGCATTCACCGTTTCATTCCCATCGAATATCCGGGGCCGCGAGGCACCAACTACACGTTGTTCCTGAACGTCATCGGAGTAACGGACGGCAGTGGCGGGAAGCTGAAATATGAATCTTCCACCTCCAACGGACTGCGCGACCTGAAAATCTATATCCCTGATGCCGTCGATGCCACGCGCACCGTCGAGATCGCCTACGATGTCCGCAACGGCACGCGCTTCTTCGAAGATCACGATGAATTCTATTGGAACGTGACCGGCAACGACTGGCCGGTCCCGATCGATCACGCCACGGCGACCGTCAACTTTCCGGGTTCTGCTGCCGGATCACTTCGCGCCCAAGCCTTCACCGGAGTTTACGGCTCCGCCGAACGCGATGCCGGCGCCCAAGTCGATGGTTCGCAGGTCTCGTTTGAAACGAACAACCCGCTGCCCATGCGCGGCGGACTGACCATCGACATTTACATCCCCAAGGGCATTCTCAAAGAGCCCGGTGCCTTTACCCGGCTGTTGTGGTTTCTGGGCAGCAATCCCATTGTTTTTATGCCGTTTGTCACGTTCGGCGTGATGTTCGCGCTGTGGTGGTACAAAGGACGCGATCCCGATCCTAGGATTTCGGTCGCCCCGATGTACGAGCCGCCATTGGGAATCTCTCCCGCCGAGGCCGGGACGCTGGTCGAGGACAAGATTCATCCCCGGGATATTACGTCGACGCTGGTCGATTTGGCGGTTCGCGGATACGTCAAGATTGAAGAGACGGCGGACAAGGGCATCATCTTCCACCACAAGGACTACATTTTCCACCTGCTCAAGCCGCGGGACCAGTGGGGCAGTGACCTGGCGCCCCACGAGCGGGTCATGCTGGAAAATGTTTTCGCGGGCGGCGATGAGATTCGGCTTTCCAGCTTGAAGAACCGCTTCTACACTGCCATTCCCGTGATTCGTCAGGACATCATGGCGGCGCTGAAAAGGAAAGGCATGTATCTGCTCGACCCCGAGTCAGCGAATGGTTACAGCATCATGACCGGCATTTTGATTGTCGCGGCATTCGTGGGTCTCCAGTTATGGAAGTTCAGCGGGTTCAGTTCGATCCCGCTGATGATCGGATGCGGTCTTATTTCGGCGGTCATCTGGTGGCTGTTTGCCCGGCAAATGACGGCAAAAACCCTGAAGGGCGGGCGCACTTGCGTTGCGATCCTCGGCTTCCAGGAATTCATGAACCGCGTGGACGCCGACCGGCTGAAAGTTATGCCGCGTAATACATTCGAGAAGTTTCTGCCCTATGCGATGGCCTTGGGCGTGGAGCACCACTGGGCACAAGCCTTTGCCGGCATCATCAAAGATCCGCCAAGTTGGTACGTCGCACCCGGCGGATACGGCCCGGGCATGGGCTTCAATCCGATTTTCTTTTCCAGTTCGATGCACAGCATGGCGTCGGATATGCAGCAGGTCTTCGTGTCGGCTCCGCGCGCCAGTTCCAGCGGATCAGGCTTCGGCGGAGGCGGCGGTGGCGGCGGATTCTCCGGCGGTGGGTTCGGCGGCGGCGGTGGGGGAGCGTTCTGAGCTTTCAGGGTGCCGGCCCACCCCTTCCTAAGTGACGCACTGATAGCGGGTCATGCCTTTGATGTCGAGATGAAAGCATGTCTCCGGGGGCGGGATGTTAAGCGCTGCGGGAGCTTCTTGGGCGGCGATTGACTGCACCGCAGCGCACGACTAGAGGCCGTCCCGCCCGGCGGCCAGAATCCCACGTCACTTCCGCTTCTCGCTGTGAATTTTTTACTCGGTTTCAGTCGCCGGACGATGCCAGGTGCAACGAAATGGTTGCATTTTTCTTGGGTACCGAAGTAATATGAAGTTGAGCGCGGCAGTAGGCGTTCGATCCAATCGCAGTACCGCCCTTTCATCCAGGTTCAGAGCCGTAACCAACTGTCCCGTCGCGAGGCGGATACTTTCGCCTCGGACCAGGTTCGGAGAGACTCGATATGGCGTGGTACGCTTATTGCCTTACTGAACAACAAAACCTCACCAACGGAATACGCACCCGGCGACCCTTTCTGCTTGAAGGTATTCAAGGCGTGAATGGCGCCCCAGTCCTGAGCTATCCCAGTGGCGAATTTGGGGTGGTGGTCAGCGAATACGACCGCACTGCGGATAACGGAAAACTGGAGGAGAAGAACGTCCTCGAACACGCTCACGTCGTGAGCGTATGCTTCCGCAACGGTACGGTGCTTCCCTTCCGCTTTGGAACCATCTTCGACACGGACGACGCCTTGCGCCAGGCGGTGCGAGCCAACCGGCGCGCCTTCGGGCAGAGCGTGGCCCGGCTGCGCGGCAAGTCCGAAATGCATTTGAAGCTGCTGGTGAAGGGCGGGTCGCTACGCGAGGCGATGGCCGATGTCGTGCTGCCGGATACGGTGGGCGGCGATTATCTGATCAAACTGCGGGAGAAGGCTTCCAAGGACCGCGAGCGCCAGACCAAGGCGCGGGCCCTCTCGGTTCAGGTACACAAGATGTTCAATCCCCTGGAAGAAGAGATTAGTTGCAAGAGAGTACACACCGACGGGATGCTGATTGACATTGCCCACTTGATCGATTCCAAGTCGGTGGAAAGATATCAGAACCGGTACAGCACAGCCGCCAAGCAGTTGAAGAATTGCGAGCTGGTCATTAGCGGACCCTGGCCACCATACCACTTTATGCCGGGCAAGCTGCGCACGGTAGCGGGCAGTTCGTAGGCGCAACCGGCTACTCCAAAGCGAGCTTTCCCAACCTTCACGCACGAGGCAGTGCCCTGCAGTCAATGTGCAGGAATCTGCATTTATTCTCCTTAGTGGCTGCTTCTGGCCCTGTCACAAAGACTCTTCAACTTGTTACAAGTCGTTTGGCTGCAACAGATTGCGGCTGTCTGATCACAGTGGCTTGTGAGCCGTCGCTTTGGCCGGGCAAATGCTCCTTTACCCGGCAAGCAAAGAGGCCGCTGACGATTGACCTTCACTCTCTGTTCTCGACATCTCTCTTTGAGCCGTTCCGGCTGGCGGATCGGCCCCTTGCATCGCCTACCCTGACCTTCCTTCCTTAGCCTCTTTCGAATTGTGGCCCCAGAAATGGGGCCCTTTTTTTTTGCCGCAGGCACGGGCGTCCGCTAATCTCCGAAGCAGATGCCGATGGCGCGGGCGGTGCGCACCATTTCCCCGTTGGGATCCACAGTCTTCAATTTGCCGACAGCATCGACAATGTTGACCGCTTCGATGGTGGCGTTGCGCAGGCAGACCATTTTGCCGAACTCGCCCCGGGCGATCAGATCCACAGCGGCTACGCCGAAGCGCGTGCCCAGGATGCGGTCGAAAGGTGAAGGCGAACCGCCGCGCTGAATGTGCCCCAGGACGCTGACTCGCACTTCCTTGTGGGCCACCAAGGCGATTCCGTCCGCGATCAGGTTCCCGACCGCGCCGCCGCGGGAGAGTTGCTTCAATTCCGCGGGCAACTTGATGCCCTCCGCTACCACCACAATCGTGAACCGCTTGCCGTAACCTTCACGCTCGCCGATGTAAGTGCAAAGCCGCTGCAGAGTGAAAGGAATTTCTGGAATCAGAATGACGTGCGCGCCGCCGGCGATGCCTGCCTCCAGCGCGATCCAGCCGGCGTCGCGTCCCATGACTTCAATCACCATGACGCGGTGGTGCGACTCCGCCGTGGTGTGAATCTTGTCGATGGCGTCGGTTGCGGTGTGCAGCGCGGTGTCGAAGCCGAAGGTGATCTCGGTGGCGGAAAGATCGTTGTCAATGGTCTTGGGCACGCCGACGATCTTCATGCCCTTTTCAAACAACTCATGCGCGATCTTCTGCGAGCCGTCTCCGCCGATGCTGATCACGGCGTCGATTCCGAGCTTGCGGGCGTTGGCGATGACTTCGTCGGAAATGTCGCGGATCACTTCGACGCCGTTTTCCGTCGTCTTGTAGTGAAAGGGATTGCCGCGGTTAGTGGTGCCGAGGATGGTGCCGCCGCGGGGCAGGATTCCGCTGACGTCCTTCAAACCGAGTGCGATTGATTTCTCCGGCCAGATCAGTCCGTCGAAACCATCGGGAATGCCGATCACCTTCCACTTGTATTTGAGGATGGCGGATTTAACCGCAGCGCGAATGACAGCATTCAGGCCGGGAGCGTCGCCGCCCCCGGTGCAGATGCCAATACAGCGAATGTCAGACATGACTGGAGCCAGTGATGGAGAGTTCTTACATGAATTGGCCGGAATGCTATTTTCCGGACAACCTTCGATAATACCCTTTGCCACGGCAAACTAAGCGTTACTAGTAGTCATAGCAGCGGCAGAGAAGTCTTGCCAAATGCTCTGGTGTTAAGCTAGACTGATCTAGCTTAGTTCTGATTATGCTGAAAATCGGAGCATTTGAGGCGAAGAACACGTTTGGCGCCCTGCTTGACCGGGTGCAGCGTGGCGAAGAAATAATCATCACTCGACACGGCGAACCCGTCGCCCGCCTGGTTCCAAACGCCGGCAAGATCGATCAGAACGAAGTTCAAGGTGCCTTACGTCGTATTCGTGACCGGGCGCAGCGTGTGCAGGGCACCAAGTTCGATTGGGATTCGTTGAAGGAAGCGCGGGATAAGGGTCGTCCGTGAGCCTCGTGCTCGATAGTTCGGTCGCGCTGGCATGGGTTTACAGTGACGAAACCACCGAAGCTATCCGTCGGTTGTTCGACCAATTGAGCGAAAGCGGGGCGTGGGTTCCTGGTCTCTGGCGGCTGGAAGTGGCCAATATTCTCGAAGTCGGCGTGAGGCGCGGCCTGCACGACGCTGCGTTTCGAGACAGCACTCTCGCTGATCTTGCGATCCTGCCCATTCAAACTGACATCGAGACTGACCGACACGCGTGGGGCGCGACTTCACGATTAGCCGAACGCCATCGGCTTACCGTCTATGACGCGGCTTATCTGGAACTGGCATTGCGCAGGGAATTGCCATTGGCCACGCTGGACCATGAGCTGCGGGTTGCGGCGAAGGCGGAGAATCTTCAACTGCTCGGCGTTTGAGTCGCCGATACAGCGGATTTCAGACATGACGCGGCGTGCCCCTATTGGTTAATCGTTAACGTGGCCGTGTTCGATTTAATCCCGGTGGTTGGATCCTGCGCGGTTACGTGAACAGTCTGCGGCGCCACAACACTCGAATCGGCGGTGAGCAGGCCGGTATTGTCAATGCTGATCAGGCCGCTATCGGTGTTGTCAATCGTCCAATTCAGGTCTCCCGCGCCATTGAGCGGTACCTGTTTCCCATTCGCGGTCCCGGTTGCTACATATTGCTCCTGGCCGCCCACGACGATGGAGGTGTTGATCGGGGTAATTTGAATACTGGACAGGCCCGCCAGCGTGACCGTGACGGTGGTCGAACCGTTGACCGAGCCGGAGGCGCCAGAAATGGTGGTTTGTCCGATCGCAATTCCGGTCACCAGCCCCTTGGTGGTGATGGAAGCCACCGCCGTATCAGAACTGCCCCAGTAAACACCGGATGAGAGTGTGCTCTGCGACCCGTCGTTGTAAGTGCCGACTGCCTGCATCTGGACGGTGCCGCCGGTCTGAATCGAGGCCTGCGGTCCGATGGCGAGGGAAGTAAGCGTCGGATCCACAAAAAAGCCGCTGCACCCGATCCCCACGGCGAACAGCAAAAGGGTGGCCAACGAGGCTACGAGTTGAAGTTTCTGCTTGCTGCTCAGCATGTTAACAAAGCTCCGGCTGGACCTCGATCTGGGTCCACGTGCGGCGCAAACAAATTGTAGCAGAGAAAATTGCGGCCCGTGCCTACACGAAAGGCCAAGGCGGAACCTTCCCAGCTAACCGCCAATCTTAGGAACGCCCGGGCGAGGCGGAAGTTGCAGATATTTTTTGTTGAGCGAGGGCGAGGAAAAAGTCCCCTCAGGGGCTAAACGCTCTAATCACTCGCAGCCAGCTACTCTTAGTTTGCTCTCTTGGCCTTGGCAATCTTCTCGTCAATGGGCTTGCGGCCGGCGAAGCCTTCGCTGGTACTGTGCCAGTGCGTGATCCCGGGCTCACCCAATTTCCAACACAGCAGCACGGTGTGGCCGTCCACCTGGCAGGGGAAATCGAGCAATCCGATATCGAGATCCTTGACTTGCACGCCGGTGGCGTCGATTTCGGCGAGCGCGTCTTTCACGCGCTGGATCGCCTTTTCGCGCTCCGCTTTGCGCCGAGCCGTGTGCACCACGTTCACCAGCAACCCGCCGCGAAGAAAGACGCGATGGGCGAGTTCCTGCAGTTCGGCGTCCACGGATTCGATCAGCTTTTTGCCGTCGAGGGCAGCGCGCAGGAGCGACTCCAGCACCGGCAGAAGGGATTGGGCTTCTTCGAGAGTGAAAGTACGGTCGGCCATAGGAGGTATGACTATTTTAGCACCGGGGGAAGGACGTCGTTGGTCGTTCGTCGTTGGCAAAATCGCGTAGGGGCAGGTGCCTGAGCCCGCCCTGAGCGAAGTCGAAGGGGCTGTCCCCGCGTGGTTCCTGCGAACGACGAAAGACCAACGGCCAACGGCGTTACTGGATTTCCAGCATCCGGTCCAGCGCGACCCGCGCCCAGTGCTTCACGTCGTCTTTCACTTTGATCTGATTCACCACGTTGCCTTCCGCCAGGTTCTCCAACACCCAGCAGAGATGCTGCGGCGAGATGCGGAACATGGTCGTGCACAGGCAGCCGGAATCATCCAGCGTAATGACTTTCTTTCCTTCCGCGGCGAATTCCTTGCCCATGCGATTCACGAGATGAATTTCGGTTCCGACGGCAAACATCGTGCCCGGCGGCGCGTTGCGGATCATCTTCAGGAGACCTTCCGTCGAACCGATGCCGTCGGCTTTCTGGCAGACTTCCCATCGGCACTCGGGATGCACGATCACGCGAATGCCGGGGTATTTGGCGCGAACGTTATCGACATGCTCAGGCAGGAAGCGCTGGTGCACCGAGCAATGGCCTTTCCACAAAATCACTTTGGCTGCGCGCAGCCGTTCCGGCGTCAGGCCGCCGTTGATCAGGTAGGGATCCCAAACCACCATTTCGCTGAGCGGAATACCCATCCGGTAGCCGGTGTTGCGGCCAAGATGCTGATCGGGGAGAAAAAGAATCTTAGGAGTTTTCGCGAAACCCCACTGGAACGCGCCGGCCGCATTGGAAGAAGTGCAAACCACGCCGCCACGTTCGCCGCAGAACGCTTTGATCGCCGCAGCGGAGTTCATGTAGGTGATCGGCGTAATACCTTCACCGGCATCGCTGGTTAATCCGGCCGCTACAAGATGCTCCCAGCAATTCTCGACTTGGGTAATTTCCGCCATGTCGGCCATGGAGCAGCCCGCGTTGAGATCGGGCAGGATGGTTACCTGGCCGGGGCGGCTGAGAATGTCGGCGCTTTCCGCCATAAAATGCACGCCGCAGAAGACGATGTACTTGCCTCCGGCATGCGCCGCTTCCTGCGCCAGCTTATAGGAGTCGCCGCGGAAATCAGCGAAGCGGATGACTTCATCGCGCTGGTAGTGATGCCCGAGAATGACGCATTTCCGTCCCAAAGCCTTGCGGGCGGCGGCAATGCGGTCGTCCATGGTGTTGTCGGGCAGGACGAGGTAATTTTCCAGACTGCAAACTGGTGCTGCGGTTGCCATTGTCATGTCTCGCCTTCAGCTCCAAGCATGGGCAGGCGCGCTCAGCGCGCACTCCGCTCAGACTGGAACGGGGATGTTGAAAGCACTCAGCGGCTCCAGCCGATTCACTGTGCGGATTTTCATGCGGAGACGTGACCAGCTACATCTCTGCAGAACCCGCGCCCAACCGGCGGGGATGTTGAAGCCGTCAGCAATTCTTCATAACAGTTAAGATGCTCAGCGGCGGCGTAAAGCGTCGCTTTTTTGTGCGACACACGTCACAGCCGCATGTGACTGAGCACCATAGGTATTGTGCACCGGACAAGGGGAGGAGCGCAACTAGGCGTGGGTTTTGGTAGTGGTACAGTTTGATTTGTCATCCCGAGCAAGCGTTCTTTGCGTACCCGCAATGCTCGTAAACACGAACCATTGCCTGATAAACCTGAACCGCCTCCTGGAAAGTCTGCTTCCGCTCGGTGTCAGTTCTGTAGACGTCTTCCCAGGGCGGCAGCATGAACACGCGCTGGTTGTAGCGAAACTTTTCGCAGGCAGACTCAATCTCACGGACCTCCAGAAGGCTGATAATTCGCGCGTAGCACAACACATCCGGGATTCCACGATCGCAAAACGTAGGCAGGGAAGCCTGTTTCAAGGTAAGAAAAGACTCGATGGATCGCGACAGCATCAGCTCGGTGTAACTTTTGGTATCGCCCCACGGGACTGAGTTTCCCCTCGTCCGCACCTGCTCCTGAATAATCTGCCGGGCGACTTCCGCAACAACCGCGAAACCCCGATGTTCGAGTTCTTGAATAACTGCCGTTTTTCCGGCGCCGGGACCACCGGTAATTACAAACAGACTTTCGTTTTTGATGATGTCAGACAAGGTTTGGCCTAGGGGATCCGGCCATGGGACGGATCGGCGCTGGTCGCGGTATCGACATCGACGTCGAGCTTAGGCCCGGCATCCACTTTCGGCGCATCGCAGTTGCCGTCGGGGTTGTAGTTTGGCGGACATCTTGCCGCTACGTCCTTTCTCTTGGGTGACTGCGCGAACTGCCAAACTTCGGCGAAGGAGATACCACTCTCCGCCGGGCTTGGCGCTTGCTTGGGGAAGGCGCATCCCGGCGAGGGCGGACAGGCATCATTCGTCACCCAAAAAGCAATCTTCCTACCGCCAGCATTCTGGCGGATGTCGTCGGCAGTGACGATGTTCTCGCCGCCTTCCTTTTCGGCAGAAATTCCCGAACAATAAATGCCAGCGCGGAACCCGCTTGCCGTCACCGCGTCAACCCAGGCGTAGATGTAGGCTTTTTGCTCGGGCAGCATACGTCCGCCTTGTTCCTGGTCGAGGAAGATGATGGTTTTGGCGGGAAAGCCCTCGCGCCGCGCCGCAGCCACAGCGGCCCGCGCGTCCGACTTGCCCAGTTTGTTCGCGTTCGAAACCGTTTTGAGTTCGTTGAAGAGTCGTCCGTTGAAGAGCACCAGGAATCCGAATCCCGCCGATTGCAGCTTCTTGCGCTTGCCGCTCCACGTGTTGGTTCTCGCGCTGGGCGGCGCGTTCAGCCAGTAACCGGTGAAGGAAAAAGTCTGGCGGAGAGCCTTGAGGTTGGCGTCGCCGGGATAATTATTGCGATCAAAACCCAGGTAGGATTGAGCATCGGCCCTGCCGACTGAGCCTGCCACAACAATCGAGGCTGCCATTAACAACGGACCGACTCGCTTCAAGAACATACGACAGCGAAGTGTCATCCTGCGCGCAGTCGAAGGATCCCCAGTCTGTCTGCGCGGGTATGGATGCGAAAGGGTATTCTTGCCGGTGCTACGATGCCGCAAATCGACGGGAGAATTCCCTGATATGCCGCTGCCGAGATCGAGATCCATGGGGTCCTTCGGCTCGTCATGACGCGGGCTTTTGCCCGCGCCATTCCTCACTCAGGATGACACGACGTTTTGTTTATGCCCGAGCGGAGCTGACGCTTACCCTCCGATGTGCACCATCGTCCTCGAAGCCGGCACAAAGTCAGGTTCGCCGATATGATGGCGCTCTTCTTTTTTCTGCACCACGCCGCGGATGAATTCCGCCAGCTCTTCGTCTGAAGTGCCGCGGCGCATCAGTTCGTGCAGATCGTGATCCCACACCGAGAACAAGCAAGTCCGGATTTTGCCATCGGAGGTGATGCGAATCCGGCTGCAGTGGCCGCAGAATGGGTGTGACACCGGGGCAATGATTCCAATTTCGCCGATGCCGTCGTCGAAATGATACCGCCGCGCGGTTTCGCTGCGGGCGTGCGGGATCTCGACCAGCGGCCGGTACTCCGCCATGCGATGAACAATTTCCTCCAGGCTAACCACGATCTCGCGTGACCAGTGGCGGTCCTCCTCGAGCGGCATGAATTCGATAAAGCGCACGATTACGCCTTCCTCGCGGGCGAACATGCCAAAGGGGATGATCTGATCTTCATTGAAGCCGCGCATCAGCACGCAGTTGACTTTGACCGGCCACAGCCCGGCGCGCCGCGACGCCCTGATTCCCGCCAGCACGTTGTCGTATCCGTTGGGCACGCGGGTGATGCGGGCGAAACGGTCGGGATCAACCGCATCCATGCTGACGGTCACGCGATTCAGGCCAGCGTCCTTTAGCGGCTGTGCCATCTCAGCTAGCAGATGACCGTTGGTGGTGAGCGCAAGATCGAGCGGCTCGCCATCAGGCGCGCGCAACTTCGATAATTCGCAGACGAAGCGAACCACGCCTTTGCGCAGCAGGGGCTCTCCGCCGGTGAGCCTGATCTTCTTGATCCCCATACCCGCCAGAATACGCGCCATGCGCAGGTAGTCGGCGAACGGCAGATCGCCGTAGAGCGCGCCCTCATTGCCGGTGCGGCAGTAGACACACTTGTAGTTGCAGCGGTCGGTGATCGAGATCCGCAGATCGGTGATCGGGCGGCCGAATTTGTCGGAGAGCAGCAAGCTCTTGGCTCCTAGCTTTTGGCTCTTAGCTTGTCATCCCGAGCCGCCGGCAGCCGAAGGCGAGGCGTGCCGAAGGATCTGCATTTGAACTACAGATTCCTCGCTACGCTCGGAATGACAATTCTGTATGAGGAAAGGGTGCAACGCGGAATAGCTCGGCGAGCATTTCCTTTCCAATGGCTTCTCGCGAAGCCGGGAGGCGCGGGCGTTTCCACCAGCACCCTCGGAGCGGCCCTTCTCGGCGACCTCCGCGAAACCTCTGCGCTCTCTGCGATCAAAAGCTCTTGAACGCAGAGCCCGCAAAGTTCACGCTGAGAAACGTGGAGAAAACCACACCCCTCGCCGCCGCAGCCAAGGTATACCCGAAGGCCACAGCGGTCGGAAACTCAGTTCTATTATAGATGACGTGTGCGATCTGGGAGATGCGTGTCGGCGGGAGATCCCTCGGTTCGCTCGGGATGACGGCGCGCGACTCGCGCTTCGCTCACGCCGCGCAAGCGCCGTCACATCCCGTCATAATTCGGCCCGCCGCCGCCTTCGGGAGGGACCCAGGTGATGATCTGGTAGGGGTCGGCGATGTCGCAGGTCTTGCAATGCACACAGTTCGACGGATTCAGGCTGATGCGCTTGCCGTTGGGCTGCTCCGTGTCGTCGACCATCTCATAGACGTTGGCGGGGCAGAAATTCTGGCAAGGGTTGCCGAATTCTTTCACGCAACGCGCGTTGCAGATGTTGGTGTCGTGAATCACCAAGTGCGCGGGCTGATCTTCTTCGTGCTTCGTACCGGAGTGATAGAGATCGGTGAGCTTGTCGAAGGTGAGTTTGCCATCCCCTTTTGCCGGGCCGAGCAAGTGAGCTTCGTCGCCGCCGTCGGCGGGCAATTCGGCAAGCTTCTTCATGCGCTGGTAACCCGCAGTGCCCGAATAGCGATTGCGCAGGCCGCGGCCGCCAGTGATTTGCTGCAATCCGGCGTGGCACATTCCCGCCCAGAATCCGTGCTCGAATCCCTGATGGAAGTTGCGGACTTTCCACAGCTCATCTTTGATCCAGCTGGCTTCGACTTTTTTCTGAAACTCGGCGAGCGTGGCTCGCGAAGAATCATCTTTTTTCAGCGCCTCGAACGCAGTTTCGGCGGCAAGCATGCCGCTCTTGATGGCGAGATGAATTCCCTTCAGCCGCTGCGAATTAAGGAAGCCGGCCGAGTCGCCGAGAATCATCCAGCCATCGCCGGCGACCGGCGGAATCGCCCACCAGCCGCCATAAGGCAGCGACTTCGCGCCGTAGCGAATCATCTTGCCACCTGCGAGAAGCTTTGCCACAAATGGATGCTGCTTGAAATCCTGCAACACCCGTTGCGGATCGAGACGCGGGTCAGGATAGTCAAGGCCAGTGACGAAGCCGAGCGAGACAATGTTCTCCTTGCCGCCGTAAATCCAGGCGCCGCCATATTCCTTCTTAGTCAGAGGCCAGCCCATGGTGTAGATGACTTCGCCCGGTGCGATACGGCCCGAAGGCACCTCCCACAGCTCTTTTACGCCCTGGCCGTACGTCTGCGGATTGCGGTCGCGATCGAGATCGAAGCGCACAATCAGTTGCTTGGTCAGCGACCCGCGCGTGCCTTCGGCGAGGATCACGACCTTGGCTTGCAGATCGTATCCGGGTTCGAAGTTAGATTTCTGATGGCCCTCTTTATCCACGCCCTTGTCGTCGGTACGAACGCCGGTGACGCGGTCGCCGTCGAAGAGCAGCTCTGACCCGGCGAAACCGGTGAAGATCGTAATCCCGGTTTCCTCGACTTTGCTGCCCAGCCACTTCACAAAGCGATTGAGCGAGATGACGTAGTTGCCGTGATCGCGCAGCGGCGGCGGCGTGATGGGGAACTTAAGCTTGCCCTTCTCGGTGAGAAAATATACCGATTCCTTGCTGACTTCGGCGTCGAGCGGGGCTTCTTTCTCAAATCCAGGTAGCAACTCGCGCATCGACCGCGGATCGAGCAGCGCGCCCGAGAGACAGTGCTGGCCGACCTCGCGCGCTTTTTCGAGTACGTAAATGTTTTCTTTGTTGAGCTGCGAGTCGGGATGCTTTGCATTGTGATCGTCGATGAGTTGCGAGAGGCGCAACGCACACGCCATGCCGGCGGGCCCGCCGCCGACGATGACAACATCGGCTGGCATCTGCGGACGTTCGATGCCCTCAAGAGGTTTGCGAAAGATCAGCATTTAGCAGTTAGCCTTTAGCATTTGGCTCAACAAATTCTCCGCCGTGAATACGCACGAATCAACGCGGATAGCGACTGGCTATGATAGACGTTTTTGCGTCGCCGAATCTGCTCTCGAGGTTTGCGGATTCGAGCCAACAACTCATCGCAATCGCCGGGACGCTCTGGTTCGCTGCCTTGAGGTTTATCCGTGTTCACCCGTGAGAATCTGTGGCTGCTTTTACGTCCCCGCCTTCGCCTTCTTCACTTCTTCGATCAGAGGCGGCACGATGTCAAACAGATTTCCCACCACGGCGTAGTCGGCGATTTCGAAAATTGGAGCCTCTGAGTCCTTGTTGACCGCAACAATCGTGCGCGAGCCTTTCATGCCCACGATGTGCTGAATCGCGCCACTGATGCCGAGTGCGAGGTAAAGTTTCGGAGCCACGGTTTGTCCCGACGACCCGATCTGGCGATCCATGGGCAGCCAGCCCGAGTCGCAGATGGGACGCGAAGCGGCAAGCTCGCCGCCCAGCGCTTCCGCCAACTGCTTGGCTAGCTCGATATTCTTCTGCTCCTTGATCCCGCGACCGATGGAAACAATGATCTCGGCCTGCGTCAGATCCACCGCCTGCTTGGCCTCTTTGAAAACTTCGTGCGGCTTGTTGCGGATCGCGCTCTCGCCGATCTCAACCTTCACCGTCTCGACCGGAGCCGCAGCCGAGCCCGCTTCAACCTTGTCCCCACGATAAGCTCCATTCTGAAAGGTGACGAACCAGGGCGCGTCGCAAGCGAAGCTGACATCGGCTGCGAGTTTGCCCTGGAACATTTGGCGCGTGAACAGCAGCTTGCCGCCTTCCTTCTTGTAGCCGATGCAGTCGCTGATTGCGGTGCGTCCCATGGCCGTTGCCAGTTTGGGGACGAAATCGCGCACCTGGTAAGTATGTGGCATGAGCACCAGCTTGGGCTGCATGGATTCGATGAACTGTTTGAGCGCCGCCGAGAAGGCATCGGGCGTATAGGGTTCGAGCCTGGCTGACTCGATGGCGTAAACCTTGGCGACTTTTTTCCCAGCGATCTCGTTGGCGAAATTCACCACCCCGCTGCCTACGACCGCGGCCTCAAGAGTCCAGCCAGTTTCGGCGGCAAGCGCTTGACCGGCAGTTAACGTCTCCCAGGAGACGCGGTTCAATTTGCCTTCGCGTTGTTCGACGACGACCAGGATCGTATCGGGCATGAACTTAGACCTTATGCTCTTGACTTCGGAAACTTCCAGTTCCCAGTTTTCAGTTCTCGGTTCTCAGCTTGCGCTACAAAACCCGCACTTCGTTGCGCAGTTTGTCCACCAGTTTTCTGGCCACTTCGCCCGCCGGCCCCTCCAGAAATTCCGTGTTCTTGGTTTTCTGAGGCACGTACAGCCGCTCAATCTTTTGCAGGTTTGCGCTCACTCCCGGCACTTCCGACATCGCAACTTTGCGCAGCGGCTTGTTCTTGGCATGCTTGATGCCGATCAGCGTGGCATAGCGCAGTTTGTTAATACCCGACTGGATGGTGAGCACAGCGGGCAGCGGCATGTCCACGAACTGGAAGTACCCGGCTTCGAGTTCTCGCTTCACCCGGATTCCGGTGTCTTTTTTTTCAATCTGCATGATAATCGTAGCGTGCGGCCAGCCCAGAAGTTCGGCCAGCACCACTCCGGTCTGCGCATAGCCGTAATCGTCGGACTGCAATCCGGTGAAGATGAGGTCGAATTGCTCATCTCTGATAGCGGCCGCGAAGGCCCGAGCGGTGTTCAAAGCGTCCAGCCCGACGAAGGCGTTGTCCTCCAGGTGAATGGCGCGGTCGGCGCCCTTGGCCAAAGCTTCCCGCAGCACTTGCTGAGCTCGAGCTGGCCCGGCGGTAATCACGACGACTTCTCCGCCGTGCTTCTCTTTCTGGCGCAGCGCCTCTTCCAGCGCGTAGGCATCAGGCTCGTTGACTTCATAAGAAACGTCTTCGCGGATCCAGGTGCCGGATTCGTTGAGCTTGAGTGGCGCATCCTTCTGCGGTACTTGCTTCATGCAGACCAGAATCTTCAAGCGAACACTCCTCCTGCCTAGGGCGTACGTTGCCCGCAACGTCTCTCCGGATGCTCGGAACCATCCCGGGCAAACCGGTAAGTATAAATGAGCGGTTCGCAATTCGCACTTGGATTTGACGGGCTGAGATCCCCAGCGTTCTCTGCGATTTAAGATTTTGACCCGACCCCTGCGCTATAGTGGTTTGTGCTCCCCTTGAAATCTTGTCGGCAATTTTTGTTCTCGCTGCTGCTTCCGCTGCTGGCGGTTTTCTTGTCCGCCGGCTGCCGCGGCCGGGGCAAAGTCCAGGAGATTGCTTACATCTCGTCTCCGCAAGCCGTCCTGCGGGACCGGGTAGCCGCCGTCTATAACAAAACGGGCGTGGTGAAAAACGGAGATCGGGTCCAAATCCTGGGGCGCGAACGCCGCTTTGCCCGGGTGCGAACGGCATCGGGCGTCGAAGGCTGGATCGAGCAGCGTTATCTGGTTACGCAGCAGGTTTACGACGGATTTCAGAAGCTGGCGCAACTGTCGCAGGACTTGCCGGTGCAGGCGCCTGGCACCACGCGCAATGACACCAATCTTCACCTCGATCCCGGACGCGAAACCGAACATCTTTACCAACTCAACCAGGGAGCGAAGGTTTCCATTCTGAAGCGTGACACCGCAGAGAAGAGTTTGCCCGGGGTGGTCGCCAAGCCTGCCAGCGACGAGAGCCAGTCATCCAAGCCGGTGATGCCCATCCTGGAGGACTGGTGGTTGGTACGCGACCCCGATGGGCACGTGGGATGGGTGCTGGCGCGCATGGTGGACCTCGATGCTCCGCTCGAAATCGCACAATATGCCGAGGGACAACGGATCACCGCGTTCTTCGCGTTGAACCAGGTGACCGACGGAGACAAGAAAGTCTCCCAGTATCTGGTGCTGCTGACTGAGCCCAAAGATGGTATGCCCTTCGACTACAACCAGGTGCGGGTGTTCACCTGGAACGTGAAGCGGCATCGCTACGAAACCGCCTATCGCGAGCGGAACTTGAATGGGATGTTGCCGGTCACCGTTGCCCAGGAGAATTTTGATAAAGAAGGCACGCTGCCGGTATTTGTGCTGAGGGTAAGAGATGACGACGGCAAGGTGACCGAGCGCAAATACAAGCTGAACACGCCGATTGTGCGGCGAGCGCTGGCGCCGGGAGAAGCAAAGGAACCCTCTATGCCCAGGAAAAAGACGCGCCATCCATAGACTCTATTTCCTTTCTACCAATCGCCGTTATGAGATACCGATGCCCACCAGCGTAATTTCTACCGAAGATGATCGGCTCATGCTGATCGCCATCTCCGCGTTGGCGTGTATCCCCCAAGATGTCCTGCATGAAGGCCTGGGCCACGGTGTGACCGCGTGGCTGAGCGGAGCTCATCGCGTGACCATGAGCACGGTTGCGCTGCAGAGCGATATTGACACACGCTGGATCTCGGCGAATGGCACACTCGTGAATCTTCTTTTCGCGGCGATTTTCTGGCTCCTCCTGCTCAAGCCGCGGTCCTACAAACCAACCACTCGCTACTTCCTCGCCCTGGCGATGGCGGGCAATCTCTTTACCGGCACCAGCTACTTTTTATTTTCTGGAGTCACCAACTTTGGCGACTGGGCGGCGGTGATCCGGGACCTGCAGCCGCACTGGGCCTGGCAACTTGGGCTGGTTGTGCTGGGTGCGGCTTCGTACTATGCATCCATGCTGGTGGTAGGCGCCAAGTTGAAAGCGTTTCAAGCGAAGGAGGAAAGTTCGCAGAGGCTTCGTGGGTTGTGCTGGACTCCTTACTTCACGGACGGGATTCTGGCAGGGCTCGGAGGCTGGTTAAATCCCTTAGGACTATTTTATGTCATAGCGTCGGCGTTGCCATCTACTTTAGGCGCAAATGCCGGCCTGCTGAACCTGCCCAGCATGATGCGCCGATGGAGCAAGAGTCAAGAGGTTCAAGTTGGGCCGATCGGTCGGAGCGCCGGGTGGATCGCTACGGGCGCCGTTGCCAGCCTGCTGTTTATCTTCGTGCTCGGCCGCGGGCTCACCTGGTCGCGGTGACTTGGGGCACGCTGGGCGCACCAACGACTAACGCCTAAGAGTAGAACTCTGCGATGCTTTCCACCACCCACTTTTGCTCGGCCTCCGTCAATTCGGGAAACATGGGCAGCGCCAGCACTTCGCGGGCGGCGCGCTCCGATTCTGGAAAGTCCCCCTCACCATATCTAAGATAGGCAAAGGGAGGCTGCTGATGCAGCGGCACGGGATAATAAATTTCTGTGCCAATGTTCCGGTCGCTCAGAAACTTGCGCAGTTCATCGCGCCGGCGCGCCCGGATCACGTACTGATGAAAGACGTGAAACGCGTGGGGAGAGGTCTGCAGTGACCGAATGGGTGTGCCCTCGATAGCAAACCCGGCGTCCGACAGCAGTCCAGCATCGCCAAACAGGCGATCATAAGTGGCGGCACGCTCCCGGCGCTGCTGGTTCCATTTTTCGATGTGCGGGAGTTTCACTCGCAGGATGGCGGCCTGGATCGCGTCCATGCGGCAATTCCAGCCCAGTTCTTCGTGATGGTAGCGGCGCGGCATGCCGTGATTGCGCAAGCGCCGCATATGGTTCGCGAACTCGACGTGCGGCGTCGTCACCAGGCCCGCATCGCCGTAGGCACTGAGGTTCTTGGTGGGATAGAAGCTGAAGGCAGCGGCCGTGCCGAGCGATCCCGCATTCCGATTCCGCCACTTGGCTCCGATGGCTTGAGCGGCGTCTTCAATGATGGGCAACTGGAATTCATCGGCGATTTGCTGGAACGCGTCCATGTCGGCGCATTGGCCGTAAAGGTGAACCGGCAGCAGAGCGCGGACTTTGTCCGGTCCCCCGTTTCGGATGGTTGCTTGCGCCCGCACCGGGCTGAGGTTGAGCGTTTCCGGATCAACATCCACAAACACGGGCCGGGCGCCGGCGCGCACAATGGCGCTGGCGGAAGCAAAGAAGCTGAATGCAGTTGTGAGCACCGCGTCGCCCGGTTGAACTCCCGCAGCGAGCAACGCCAGCCAAAGGGCGTCGGTACCGGAAGAGCAGCCCACGGCGGCCGCGGCTCCGGTGAAAGTCGCGATTTCACGCTCCAGCGCTTCGACCTCCGCGCCCAAAATGAATTGCTGCGAGGAGCACACGCGTTCCACCGCCGCCAGCACCTCCGCGCGAATCTGTTGGTACTGCCGGTGCAGGTCGAGCAGGGGCACAGGATCGAAGGTCTTCGCCGAAGCGCGCGGTTTTGCAGTGAAAGACTGGGCCATCGAAGAAGTGATTCTAGCACTCAGCGGTCTGACATCCTCGAACCAGGTTCCATCGCTTTTCTCTGCGCGCTCAGCGAGTCCTTTGCGTACTCTGCGATTCAAAGCTTTTCCCTACTTCGCATAGACGGCGGAAGAAGGAAAGTAACCGCAAAGTTCGCCAAGGATACGCGAAAGACGCAAAGACGTTTCGATAGACCCTTGCGCACTATCCTTCTTCAATCATCTTTATGCGAGGCAATGAGGGCAGCGCGGAACCGCGGTCGAGAGCGTCGCGCCACTGAGCGAGCGATTGCAGCAGTGATGCCAGTTGTATGCCTGCAAAATTCTCGGGATAACCGGCCAGATTCCTTGCCGAGCGCCCGAGCAAAGAGCGCGCTCCCACTTTATTGCCAGTGGAATGGTGGTGGAATGCCACGGCAACCTGGATCAGCCCCTGCAGAAATTTCTTCTCTTCCCCAGTCGACGCACGCCAGACGTCTTCGAGCACTTCATGAGCGTCGAAAAACTCGGCATGGTTGAACAGGCCGATTCCATGAAGAAAGCCGTCGCGGTCCACGTCTTATTCTGACACAGACAAAAACAAACCTCGCGCCGAAGCGCGAGGTGGGAGGGTAGAGCCGAAGCCCTAGCGGCCGAAAATCACGTAGTGATAACTGGTCGCCATGAAAAACAGCAAGGGCACGGAGAGAAAGAAATTTGTGCGCGACGCCAGGAACGCCTGACGCGCCAGAACGGCGGCATTGGCTGGCGGGGCGCCGGCGAGAGTTCCTTGGATGATCTTTTTCTGGTTCGGCCAGATGATCCCCCAAACGTTGAACAACATGATGATGCCGAACCCTCCACCGACTCCGATCGAGAGCACGTGGTTATCGTCCTGGCCGACCGGCGTATAGTTCAAAAACAACCAAGCTCCAGCGATGCAGACGACAGTGACAATCGCGCCCAGGACGTAGCCGCTTGGGGCTTTCGAAATGACAAAGTACAGAATCCCCCACGCTACGATCCAGATGAGCAGGAACAGACCAATCGTACTCAATCCGCTCTTGCCCATCCGTTCGGCGTCGGGACCGACGTACATCTGCCCCCAGTACCAGAAGCCGAGAAACACCGTGATCAGCGCGCTCCAACGGAACCACTGCAGGGCGGGCAAAGTCATGTATTGAAACACCTTGGGCTTCATGCCCGCGTCCACTTGCTTCATGAAAGGGACGTTGATGAGGTTGAAAAAGTAGAGCAATCCGATCCAGGTGATCCCTGCCAGAAAGTGAAACCAGCGCAGAATGAGTGCCAAGGCTTCTGTGCCGGTGTGTGTAGGCATCACCCAGGAGGCTGCGAAAGCAGTCAGATGTTGCATCGAGGTTCCTCCGCCAACGCTAAAGTTGTGAGCCCGCGGCGCCCTCGGCTCGGGGAGGACAGCAATTCGCCAAAGGAACTCGGGCCCGTTGAGCTAACCTAAATTGCGACTCCCGCGTCCGATTCTTTTGCTGCTTTTGTCCGGTGCCACGAATGTTTGCATTTTGTTGGGTTTATGTCAACTGGCGAAACGGGGTAAGCAACTGGATGGCTACTGGAGCCATTGAGCGCTCGAGGCCCATAGATTTCACCATCGCCAGCGGCCGGCCTCAAGCACCGGCAGATGCAAGCGGAAGGCTGTTCGGATTCTGGAACAAAGGCCTTATGAGGTTGAAAAGTGGGGAGTAAGGACGTATTGTACGCATAGTTGTTTGTGTGCGCCGGCGCAGTGGATGGGCGCTTGCGCAGCACGAGGTTCCCCCCTGTTCCTCGCGCGAACCAATAGCGTAGGGAATTGATGCTTCGTCGCAGTTCAGAAAGCTCTTGCCGCTGAGAGAGCTAAGGAGATCGGCATGGAAACCAAGCCGGTGCAGAACATTCAGGATACCTTCCTCAACACCGCGCGCAAAGAAAAAATGAACATCACTCTTTATTTGCTGAGCGGGGTCAAACTAATCGGGCGTATTCGCTCATTTGACAAGTATTCCGTGGTGCTGGAGACCAATAATCAGGAGCAATTGATCTTCAAGCATGCGATTTCCACCGTGGCCATGGGGAGAGTTGCTCACGGTCACGCTGAGAAACCGAGTGTGGTTCCAGCTCCGAGCCCCGTTGCCGAGCCTGACCCGGCACCAAGGGCCTCGGGTACGGAAGGATAGGGCGGACCTTTTTGACCGCACGGCAAGCAAAGGGATCCGCGAAAGACGCAGGTGCGGCTCGGGTCTCTCGCTGCGGGCATTAGGAATTCCAGACTTTGCGGTAGAGAATTTGTCCATTGAGTAGTGGATTGCGAGGACTCCGGAAGAACGACGGCGGGCGGCGCAGGGCGACGGCAGACGGCCGGAACCCCGTGGAGCGGGCATTTCTGGTCGGAATCGATTACCGCGTGCGGTCTCGGGCAGGTTCGGGCGCCAAGAACGCGAAGAGTTCTCTGACCAGCGGCGCCCAGGCGGCCCGCGATAGCGCTAACAGCGGGGCGAGTGCCTCGAAAGCACCTCGTATTCCGGAGTTCAGCGCGCAAGAGTCTCTGGAAGAGTTGCGGTCCCTGGCCACGAGCGCCGGGGCGCAAATTGCCGGCGAATTCCTGCAGCAGCGCGACCGGCCCGATCCGGCCACGCTAATCGGGCGCGGCAAACTGGAGGAGATCGCGGGCGCGGCGGCGTCAGTCTCCGCTGATCTTCTTCTGTTCGATCACGACCTGACCGCTTCTCAACAGCGGAATATTGAGAAAGTCGTTAACGCCCGGGTGATTGACCGCACCCAGCTCATCCTCGACATTTTTGCCACTCACGCGCGAAGCCGGGAAGGCCAGTTACAGGTGGAACTGGCCCAGCTCGAGTACCTGCTTCCCCGGCTCACCGGGCGCGGAGTGGAGATGTCCCAACTGGGCGGCGGAATCGGCACGCGGGGTCCGGGTGAAACTCAGCTCGAAACCGACCGGAGAAAAATCCACCGGCGCATTCGGCATGTTAAGGAACAAATCGAAAATGTGCGGCGTATCCGGGCGCAACAGCGGAAACGGCGCGAGTCGGTTCCCGTGGCCACCGTGGCTCTGGTGGGCTACACCAATGCGGGGAAATCGACGTTGTTCAACGCCCTGACCCAGGCCGCCGTGCTCGAATCGCCCAAGATGTTTGCCACACTGGATCCGACGATTCGCGCAGTGACGCTGCCTTCGCGCCGCCAGGCTCTGCTTTCGGATACTGTGGGATTCATCCGCAACCTGCCGCACACGCTGGTTTCGGCCTTCCGCGCCACTTTGGAGGAAGTGCAGCGCGCGGCGCTGATCCTGCATGTTTCCGACGCCAGCAGCCCGCTCTCGGCGGAACAGGACGCGCAGGTGGAAAAGGTGCTGAAGGAGCTGGAAGCGGACGGAAAACCGCGTCTGCGGGTCATGAATAAGATTGACCTTTTGCCTCCTCGACAGCGCGACAGTTTGCGCGATGATGCCGGCACGGTTCACGTCTCCGCAGCGAAAGCCATCGGCATGAGCACGCTGCTGGACCGCGTTGACCAGATGCTGCACGAAGACGCAGTGAGCCGCGTGCGTCTGCGCGTGCCCCAGAAAGAAGGCAAAACGCTGGCACTGCTGGAAGCGCGCGCGCGGATTTATTCGCGGGCGTATCGAGATGGGCTGGTGGAGTTGGAAGCGGAAGCGCCCGAGTCGGTGGTAAGGAGGGTGCGGGAGTGGGTGGTGGGGTAGGGATCATCTTGTATTTTTGCGATCTCACTCGTAAGCTCGTTTCTCAAGTTTCGATTCCGATCTTTGGACGGATTTGGAGCGCTAAATGAGTCCCAAGCGACGTGGAGGTCGGCCAGTCGACCCTCGAAACAACGATCAAACAATACCGGAAAAGGTTTCGCCACCAAGGGCGGCATCCCTGGGGAACGGGTCGGTTTCGCCCACGCCCGAGTTCAAGCCGATCAAAATCAAAGGCGAACCGCTATCCGCCATCATCCTCCGCGAGCGGCGGTGAAAGCGGGATCTCTGCCGTGTCAATATTGAGGTCAGAACCCTAAAACCCATTCCTGATCTGGCTTTTCCGCACTCGAAAGGGTCAAAAACACCCTATAAATTGGCCACTTTTGATGGCGAGTTGCCTGACCTCGTTGAAGCCAGCCGGGACATGTACGTCATGCGGCTCGGAGCCAGGATTCACGAATCTACGGCGGGTTGGTCACAACATTATCGAGCGCCGCGTACATGGGAAGTCGTACTCTGAATATATACTTATCC
>Ga0209415_10003742_pt1 | contig 28240 bp, 25 predicted proteins | sample PeaSoiSIISIP2007_FD_187696 | JGI IMG/M metagenome (GOLD analysis project Ga0209415, IMG submission 187696) | Peat soil microbial communities from Weissenstadt, Germany - SII-SIP-2007 (SPAdes) (version 2) | ecosystem: Environmental > Terrestrial > Soil > Wetlands > Peat | place: Germany... | reverse complement strand
CCTGCGCCGTGCCGGTATGGACGAAGAAGCGATTGGGCCAGGTCTGACAAGGGGCGGAGGCATGCCATTGATCGCAAACGCCGAAGGCCTTGGCCAGCGTGCTGATGACCGGCACCTGTTCGGGGGTGAAATAATGCAGAACCGCCATCGGGTCGTGATTCTGGCCGTCGGTCGTCTGCATCATGTAGTTTTCGACAAAGCCGCTCATCGACGGAGGATCGGTGTTGGGCACATTCCCCGCGCCAAACAATTGGACGTTCATATCGGTAAAGAGTTCACCGGGATCCGGGTCAGGAATACAGGCCGTGGCCGGTCCCATGTCCGAATTGTTCCAGACCGGCAGAGATTGCCCGAGATAGATGTTGGTTTCCGTTCCGCTCAATCCCGCAAAATCGGGGCCGGACGGATAAAGCGTTCCCAGCATGCAGTCGAACGACCGGTTTTCAAGCATGAGGACGATGACATGCTCAATCCCTTCTCGCGCTCCCATGTGCAGCCCCCTGATCCGAAGGAAGGTCTTTCAGCAGGTTGTGATGCGCCTTGGCGAGTTCAATAAGCATCCGACATGGGTGTGCGGCAGTCGGAAGGATCGCGATCGGACATCGTCTTCCGAGATACTTTCAGCCGGTCGATTGCTTTACGATCAAGGCCGACGGTAGAGTGCGGCCGTTCCATCGTGGTTCCGGGGGGAGTAAAATCATGCGTGGCCCAGCTCACATCATCGTTGTCGGCAATGAGAAGGGGGGCACCGGAAAGTCGACGGTCGCCATGCATCTGGCGGTCTCGTTGCTGGCCTCGGGGGCGACGGTTGGCACGATCGATCTCGATGCTCGCCAAGCGACGTTGACCCGCTATGTGGAAAACCGCCGCCGCCGGGCGGCATCCGGGCATGCCTTAAGCATGCCGGATCATGAGGAGGTCCCTCCCACCGCCGATGAAGCGGTCGATGAGGCGCGTTTTCTCGCAGCGCTTGACCGGTTGCGATCCGTCCATGACGTGGTGGTGATCGACACCCCCGGCAGCAATCATCCCTTGTCACGTCTCGGTCATTCCTATGCCGACAGCCTGGTGACGCCGCTGAACGACAGCTTCATCGATCTCGATGTGTTGGCCAAAGTCGATCCCGACAGCATGAAAATCAGCCGCCCCAGCCACTACAGCGAGATGGTTTGGGACACCAAGAAACAACGCGCTTTGCGCGGCGAGAAGGCGGTGGTCGAGTGGTTTGTCCTGCGCAACCGTCTTTCCACGCTCGATGCCCGCAACAAGCGGGTGATGGAGCGCCTTCTGGGCGAATTGGCCAAGCGCATCGGTTTTCGGTTGGTCGGCGGACTGGGCGAACGGGTGATTTATCGCGAATTGTTCCTGGAAGGATTGACCCTGTTCGATCTTGGCGAAGGCTCCGGCATCGAGATGAGTTTGTCGCATGTGGCCGCCCGCCAGGAACTGCGGACTCTCGTCGATGCGCTGGGGTTGTCCCGGTTTGCTCGGCAGGGGCAGGCTGTGACGACGTAGGACTCCACGGAGAGGCGAAGAATGTTATGAACATCGCCTCGACAACCCCATCGAGGAAGGCTGATACGGTTGGATGAAGGGGTGACGGCGGCCCGTGCGGAAGTTGATTGCGGTCCGTCAAGACAGGGGGCGACGCTGAACGACGGCTGCGATGAAGAGCGAAATAGCTATTGCCTGTTGTTCATTTTGCCCAATCCACCCGGATGGGATGGCAAAGAAGCGATGGAAAAAGCTCTTCGCCGTTATAAAGCCTGCGTCAACAACCGCCATCCGATTTCCGTGCGTCCATCTTCGCCGGAACGGTAGCCGCCGCAGCCGAAAGGCATCGCCCGTTTCCGGCAATACCCTGACGCTTCTCATGGTTTTTGCCTTGGTGGTTCCGCCGATCGGATCTACACTTTTAGAAGCAAAATTTAGTTCCTTCCCATAATTTAATCGGGAAATGGGCTATGTGTGCTTCGGCTCCGGGTCTTTTGCTTGGTCGACGAAGTTGCCGGCTCGTGGCGGCGACTTTCCTGTTGATGCTGCCCACCTTCGGTTTTGCCAGCGATATGTGTAACCCGCAGACTGGAATTTGCGGAGTCTGCGTGAATTGCCGTTCAAACGGAGTTAGTGGATGGCAAACCCGCAGTGCGCCAGGAAATCGCCAGCCTGAAGGCTGCCGTAGCCGCGTCCCTTGAAAATATCGCCGCGCTGATGAAAAAGCTCACGGCGCAATTGCCCACCGACGAATTGCGCCGCCGCGCCTGCGGGTTTCAGGCGCTTACGCAAGCCCGTGCGGGACATTTCAACGTCGCTCGGAATGACGCTTTCGCCGGGAATTGCGGTGATGCGGTCAATCCCAATGACGTGATGATGACGTCCGTCTTCCATGAGATCGCCAACGCGCAAGCCCGCGGCGGCGATTTCGATGGCGCCTTGCAAACAATTCGCGAGATCAAGGACGACACCGACCGTTTCATGGCGATGGATGAATTGGTTTTTGAACAGGCCTATGCAGGTGACATTGTGCACGCTGCGGCCTCGTTGCAGCAGGCTATGCAGGGTGGCGTACTAAAGCCGGCCGATGGCGCATATCTGTGGGAGACCATCGCCACGACGGAACTGTTGACGGGCCAGAAGGGGGTTGCCCTGCTCTCTGCGGAAAAAGCGGCATCAGCGGCCGGTCGCAGCCAGCGCCCGATAAGAAGATTCAAAGGAAACTGCACGACCGATGTTCACCGGGTTTGTCGCTCCTACGAAGGGCTCCCTCTTGAAAATGTCCTCTTCGTTTACGTCGCGGCGGGAGACAGCCAGCAGGCCGAGAGAGCGGCGGCCCGGCTGACAGCGGCTTATCAAACGGACTATCGGAAAGTTCTGAGCGCCGACAAGGCGCGGGCGCTCGATGAATTGCGCGATTCCGTCGTCAGCTCCTGTCCCAACGCGCAAACGCTGCGGGACCGACTGAGCACCGTCGAGGAAAGGTGGGGTGGAATCAAACGAGATCTTGATCAAGAAAAAATCTTTACAGATCTTAATGGTGAAATATCGGCGATTGCCGGTAGCGGTAATCCAGAAAAAATATTGAAATGATTATCAAAAATATCCGACGACATATACTATATGTATTTGGCAATAGTTAGGCTAAGTGCATAATTTGTCTGAAATATTTTGAGTGGAGAGCGAAGCTTCGATCGGAATACGGAAGAGATGGATGATGGACGGCCTTGCGAAAAACCTGATTTTGGGGGCGCTGTTCGGGTTGCTGAGTTCGTCTGCGACGGCGGTCGATCTGGCGACGCGGGAGATCCTTTGTCCGCCTGACGGCGGCGCATGCGTCAAAGCGGCATCGCCCAAGGGGCCTGGTCCCATCGACTGCAAGAAGGACGCCGTCTGCGTCTTCGAATGCCCGAGAGGTTCCTATCTCAATTGCATGCCGATCAAGGTGTGCACCAAGGAATATGTCGCCTGGGTGAAGAAAAATTGCCCGGGAGTCACCATCGTCTATTGAGCGTCGCGCAGGCGAAGAGCGTTACTGTGGGGCGCGGGTATATGCGGTGGGGGCCTGTCTTAAGCGGATAGGTACGGAATATTTGATATCGGCGTCTTCATGATCTTCGCGACAGCGGCAGCCGTTTCCGCGAAACGGCTGCCGGAGCATCGAATATCTGTTACGGCAGGTCGACGATTTCGACCCAGTTCGCGTCCTTCCCGACCGGATAGCGGCCGACCAAAGTAAGCCCGCCAGTTTTTTGATTGATCTTGAACGACGAGATCTGAGTCGACTTTTCGCCCGACACCACCAGGAACTTGCCTTGTGAATCAAGCCTGATTCCGCGCGGCTGGGCTTCGGTCTCGTAGTTGGTCACATAGGTCAATTTCCCCGTTTTCGGGGCGACGGTCAGCAAGGCGACGAGACCCTTCGTCCGCTCGGTGGTGTAGACGAACTTGCCATTGGGCGTGATCTGAATATCGGCCGCCCAAATCTTGGGCGTTCCGTCGTCTCCCTCCGCCGTCGTGTTGGCTCCCGAGGTGGCGGTGACCGGTGTCGGCGCGCGCGCCTTTCCGGGGGTCAATCCGGAATTGGCCGGCACGGTGCCGACATAGTTCAGTTCCGTCAACGTCCCCTTCTTTTGATCGATGCCGTACTGGATGACATTGCCGCTCAGTTCGCAGACCACATAGAGATATTTGTTGTCCGGGGAGAACGCGGGGTGGCGCGGGCCGTTATCGGGCTGAGCCTTGATCAACGGCGGGTCGTTCGGCGTCAGTTTGCCGGTCTTGGAATCGAACAGGAATTCCAGAACCTGATTGGCGCCGAGATTGGCGGAATAAACAAACTTGTTGGTGTTATCGACCCGGATCGAATGGGCGTTCTTCCCGGTCGGCAGGACCTGTATCGCCTCGGTTCTGGCGATCCCGTCGGGATCGACCTTGTTCACTGCGATCTCGCTGCCGCCATAGGAGGCCGAGAAGAGAAAACGACCCGTCTTGTCGGTCGACAGATAGGCCATGCTTTCCGGGAGGGGCGCCGATCCTTTTTCGGTCAGGGCGCCACTCTTGGGATCGATGGCGTAGGTCACCACCCGCAAGGGCAAAGACCGAACGACGGCATAAAGGTGATGCTTGTCGGGACTCACCGTCATCGGCATGACCAGCATCCCGGCCTTGGTCTTGCCGATCGGGGTCAAGACACCGCTGGACTTATCCATGGTATATCCGTCGATGTCGCCGTCTTCGGCATTCGAAACATAGACGAATGATTTTGCGGAGGCCGGACCGGCTCCAATCACCCCCAATGTCGCGGCAAGACAAAGAACTCCCAATGATGTCGATATTTTTTTCATTCGTTTCCTCCTTATGCAGACGAAAAACGTCCACTTGTTGACGGATCGAGACCGGATCCGCTTGCGTGGTGCGGTTGCTGTTGACGTCAAGAAACCGTCGTCACCTCAACCTCTTGGAAAGTCATAAAGATCAGCGGGATTCTCGACCAGAACGCGGTGCCGCGCCGATGCGTCTCCAATCCACTCGGTCAACAGATCGAAGAGTTGTGCGTCGTCAGGTTTCTGGTCCGCCGGTTTGCCCGGATGGGGCCAGTCGCTGCCCCAGACCATGCGTTCCGGCGCGGCCTGCAGGAAGGCTTTCACCACCGCTCCGGAATCGGCATAGGTCGGGGGGCCGACCTGGGTGTCGATATAGGCACCGGAGAGCTTCACCCAGCTGTTGCCTTTGTCCAACAGCCGTCGCATCAGAGCAAAGACCGGGCTGCTCACGCCTTGAGGTTGCGGAACATGCGCCATGTGGTCGAAGACCAATTTGCCGGGAATCCGAAGGAAGAGATCCTGCGCTTCGACAATCTTGTCGGCGTCCATATGGATCTGGCAATGCCAACCCAACTCGCTGACGCGCCGCGACAGGGGCTCCAGCATCTCGAGTGTCGTGGCGCCGGCTGGAGACAGATTGAAGCGGATTGCCCGCATCCCGGCGTCGTGCAATTGCCGCAACTCCTGATCGGTCACGGACGTGTCCACGACACCGACCATGCGGGTATTCTCTTTGCCGAGCTTCGTCAGGAAGGGAAGAAAATCACGATTGTCCGTGCCATAGGTTGACGGCAGGACGACGACCCCTCGCGTCAAGCCGAGACGGCGCCGTAGTCCCAGATAATCGTCGACGGAGGCGTCCGGCGGTTTGAGCGAGGCATAAGGGGCGATCGGCAGGTTGGAATCGTAAATGTGAAAATGGCAATCGGTGGCATTGGCCGGTGCCTGGGTCTTGGCGGGTTCGCGTCCCGCCGACCAGCGAACCTGTTGCGGTTGTTGCGCCCACGCCGGTTGTCCGATCAATCCGGTCGCGTCCAGAGCCAACGCCGCCGCCGCCGCGCGGAAAATTCCACGGCGGCTTACCAGAACGTCACTCATCATGGTTCCTCCCCGGTTTTTTTATCTCGGATTATGAAATTTGCTGGGTTGGTATGGTCTCCGTGCCTAAAACAGGGTGTTCGACGCGTTTGTTCTGGTCGTGCCGGCACGGTTGCCGGCACGACGTGTTCGGGGCGCCAACGCTCTTAGAGCGCGATGACGTCAGGTCGGCGCACATTGGTGCGCCAACCTGAAAACATCCGGTTCTAGCGAACCAAACAGGGTTTCTTATTGTCGAAGGTCCAGCCTGGAATCAGGAATTGCATCGCCATGGCGTCATCGCGGGCGCCCAGGCAATGCTTCTTGTAAAGCTCATGGGCCTTTTCGATTTCGACGAGATCGATCTCGACACCCAGGCCCGGTCTGTCGGGCACGGTGAGCAATCCCCCCTTGATCGGGAACGGTTCCTTGGTCAGGCGTTGGCCGTCCTGCCAGATCCAATGGGTGTCGATGGCGGTGATTTTTCCCGGCGCCGCGGCGGCGACATGGGTGAACATGGCGAGCGAAATATCGAAATGGTTGTTGGAATGCGACCCCCAGGTCCGGCCCCACTCATGGCACATCTGAGCGACCCGCACCGAACCTTGCATGGTCCAGAAATGCGGATCGGCCAACGGAATATCGACGGCGTTAAGCTGGATGGCGTGCCCCATTTGCCGCCAATCGGTGGCGATCATGTTGGTTGCCGTCGGCAGGCCGGTGGCGCGGCGGAATTCGGCCATCACTTCGCGGCCGGAATAGCCTTGTTCGGCGCCGCAAGGGTCTTCCGCATAGGCGAGAACGTCTTGCTGGCCGCGGCAAAGGCCGATCGCTTCCTCCAGCGACCATGCGCCGTTGGGGTCAAGGGTGATTCGCGCCTGTGGAAAGCGATGGGCTAGTGCCGTCACGGCCTCGATTTCGTCGGGGCCGGGCAAAACACCCCCCTTCAATTTGAAGTCATTGAAGCCGTAATGTGCGTGCGTCGCTTCGGCTAAGCGCACGATGGCGTCTGGCGTCAGGGCTTCTTCATGGCGCAGCCGGAACCAGTCGTTCTTGGCATCCGGCTCTTCGCGGTAGGGTAAGTCGGTCTTCTTCCGATCCCCCACATAGAACAGATAGCCCAGCACCGCGACCGATTTGCGTTGTTGGCCTTGGCCAAGCAGCGCGGCCACCGGGACGTCGAGAAATTGCCCCAGAAGATCGAGGAGAGCCGCCTCGACGGCGGTCACGGCGTGAATGGCGATGCGCAGATCGAACGTTTGCTGCCCTCGTCCGGACGAGTCCCGGTCGGCGAACTGCTGTCGCATGGCGTTCAGGATATTGTTGTAGGTGCCGATGGCTTGGCCTACGACCAGCGGTTTGGCGTCTTCCAACGTTTGCCGGATGCGTTCGCCGCCAGGGACTTCACCAACCCCGGTTCGGCCCGAGTTGTCTTTCAAAATAACGATATTACGGGTGAAAAAGGGCGCGTGAGCGCCGCTCAGATTGAGCAGCATGCCGTCGCGGCCGGCCACCGGAATCACTGTCATTTCGGTGACGACCGGAGCGGTGGACGGTTTCCCTATTGTCGTTTGAGTGCTCATTAATTTTCTCCGTTTCACCGGACCTGCCCAAGGGCGGGACGGTGCAAAAATCTAAAGGGCTGTCATGCCGATCCAGAACATCCAGTCCTTTCCGGTCTCGATGCCGTATTTTCGTTGGAAGGTGAGTTTGCCGTCCGTGCCGATCGAGAAAACGGTCAACGTGGGTGGGACCAACGCGGTTTGGGGCCCGTTGCGGACCAGCATTGGGGCGAAACTTGCGGTGACCAGCATCCGGCCATTGGGATGGATCGAGGTCGTGCGGCAATGATAGCTTTGCGTGTCGATATTCTGGATCAGCGTTGGTTCGCCTGTCCTGTGATCAACGGCAAAGACGGCAACGTTATTTTCGCCACCGGCAAATATTTTCTTACCGTCAACGTCGACCGTGCCGTCCGCCCGGTTCGCCAGATAGACGAACTTTCCGTTTGGATGGAAATGGATCGGTCCGACGACCTGCACCGGCGCGAGGGGCGCCGATGGATTGGCCAATGTCGTCTTGGTGAACACTGGAGACGAGCCTATGCTCCCATCTCGCAGGCCATACATGAGGAGCTGATTCTCGCGTTCCATCGACACATACATCCACGGTTTGGTGGGGTGGAAGTCGACATGGCGCGGTCCAAAGCCAAGCCCGTCACCAAGGGTGACGGAACGCTCGTCGGATAGCTGACCCTTGCGGAAGTGGAACACCTTGATCGCGCCAGGATCTTCGGGTTTATTCGCGGTCCTGTCGTTGCCGCGCGTGCAAAGGATCACGGTGTCGTTGGATGGCGTGACGCGCACTTGGTGCGCATAGATACCGGCGTCAATTGGGGCGTCTTGCTTGACCAGTGATCCGATCGAACCATCGCGGTTCAGCCGATGGACCGTTATTCCGCTGGGCGCATTGTAAGCAAGCAGAAGATAAGACCCGGTGGCGTCGACGGTAACGTTGATCGGACGGCTTTCCACGTCGACCGGCGCGCCAAAAGCTTTCAACAGCCCCGTCTTCCTGTCGATCTTATAAGCCCATACGCCGTTCTTATCGTTTGTCGTCGAGGTGAATTTGTTGCTGTAGGCGACATAGAGGATGTCCTTGGTCGGATGCCGCCAGACATATTGGATCGCTGCTGGCGTCGTTACCGCGCCATTTTGAGACAGAGTGCAGTCTTTCTCATTCACCTCGTAGAGGACCAGATCGGCACCGATCGCAACATAGAGCACGATCCGACCATCTGTCGATTTCGCCCAGGAGATTTTGGGAGTCATGAGGGCGCCCGCCAAAAGGACGCCAAATTCCCGTCGGTTCAACCCACCGTTTTTTTTATCGGTTAAAGCCATGTCGTTTTCTCCCTTCGATTGACGGCACGCACAATCCATCCGACTCGGAGCCCAAAACCGCCATCCGGAAGGACGACGGCTCGTTCATTGTCTTGTCTCCGTCGCTTGCAACAGCGCTTTTGTGTAACCCAGGCAGAATGAGAAAAATCGTTCGCGGCCCGGATCGACGTCCGAAAGCGGCACATGGTCGGGACAGAGGATTCCGTCATATCCGACCGCGCGATAGGCTTGGATGCATTTCAGCATGTCGACCGAGCCCTCGTCGGGCAGGGCTTCGCAAAAATCGAGATAGCCGCCTTTGATATTGCGGAAATGGACCATGAAGATGCGGTTGAGGCCGCTCGTCGGGCCGAAGGCATGGATCGCCTCCAGCACAGCCTCGGTCGGATTTGGCGACATTTCGGCAATCGTGCCCTGGCAGAAGTTGAAGCCGTGGAATTTGCTCGCCGGGGCCAGATCGATGAACCGTCGCAGACCGTCGAGGGAGCCGAGGACGTGATGCACACCGTTCAAGCCCCCCGGCGGATAGGCCGGGTCATGCGGATGGCAGGCCAAGCGCACGCCGGCCTTCTCCGCCGTCGGCAAAGTCGCCGAGACGAGATATTCGATGGCGTTCCAGCCATCGGCTTCGCTGATGCCGCCGGCTTCCGTGGCCATGACCTGACCACAGGTTTCCGGAGCGCCCCGCGCTGCCACCGGCGACGTCGATCCCTCGGTTCCGTCTTCCGGCAGGACGACGCCCCAGTAGGAAAAGCGCGCGTCGGCCTCGGGTTTGTAATCGGCGGCCCGGAAGGTGCTGCATTTCATGCCGCCGCGCCCGTCGACGACGCCGGTACGGGTGATGCCGACCATGGCGACCGTATATTTCAGCGTGGTGACTCCGCCATCAGCGGCGGCTTGAATGTCCTTGCGAAGCCGCTCGGCGATGGCGGCGGCCCGGTCCGGCTGGCGCAGACGGTCGAGCAGAAGGGAGCCGACATCCAAAGCCATCGCGTCGAGCCGGAGGCCGAAGCCTTCGACCCAACGCCGCAATGCGGCGATTTTCTTGCCATCCCAGGCGCCGTCGTCGCCTTGGATGGCGATATTGGGGCGGGTGTCGATGACGATGCCCGAAACACCGAGCTGCGCCGACAAGCGCATGCGCGCATCGGTCGGGCTGATGAGTTGTTCACCTAGATACATGATGTTCTCCGAGACCTTGACGTTTTGGCGCCTTGCGACGTCTCGCTAGCCTTTCAGCTCCATACGCTTGATTTCGCCGACGATGACCATATAGCTGATGGCGGCGAGCAGGGCGTTGGCTCCGACAAAGACAAGAGCCCCGTTGAACGATCCGGTCGTCTGGATGATGTAGCCGATGATGATTGGGGTCGAAATCGAGGACAGATTGCCACACATGTTGAAGACGCCGCCGGCCAGCCCGGTGATCTGCTTGGGTGCCGTATCGGACAGCACCGCCCAGCCGAGCGCGCCGATCCCCTTGCCGAAGAACGCCAGCGCCATCAATCCGACCACGATCCATTGAACGTCGGTGTAATTGCAGGCGATCATGATCATCGAGAGGACCATGCCGAGGACGATGGGCGTCTTGCGCGCCGCCGACAGGGAAAAACCTTTGCGGAGCATGTAATCCGACATGATGCCGCCCAGAATGCCGCCGGAAAAACCGCAGATGGCCGGCAGAGAGGCGACAAAACCGGCTTTGAGGATCGACATGCCGCGCGCCTGGACCAGATAGACAGGGAACCAGGTGATGAAAAAATAAGTAATGGCGTTGATGCAGAACTGTCCGAGAAAAATACCGGCCATCATGCGATTGGCGAAGAGTTGGCCGATGTAGTTCCATTTCGGCGCGCTGGGAATCGCCTCTTTCTTTTGCTGATCGAGATTCACCAGACCGCCGCCGGCGGCGATGTAATCGACCTCGGCCTGATTGGTCAGGGGATGATTGGTCGGACTGGCCATGACTTTGAGCCAGACGAAGGTCATCATGATGCCGAGGCCGCCCATGACGCCGAACACCCAGGGCCAACCGAAGGAGACGGTGATCCAGCCCATCAGCGGTGCGAAGATCACGGTGGCAAAATATTGGGCCGAATTGAAAATGGCCGACGCCGTGCCGCGCTCATGTCCGGGGAACCAGGCGGCGACGACCCGGCTGTTGCCGGGGAAGGACGGAGCTTCGGCAAAACCAACCATGAGCCGCAGGCCGAACAGGGTGGCGATCGCCAGTCCGCCGGTGAGAAAGCCGACAAAGCCCTGACACAGCGTGAACATTGACCATAAGAAGATGCTGAACGCGTAGACCATCTTCGAGCCGAAGCGATCGAGCAACCATCCGCCTGGCAATTGGCCGATGACATATGCCCAACCGAACGCAGAGAAGATGAATCCCATTTCGGCGGCGTTTAGCCCCAAGTCTTTCGATACGACAGGCCCGGTGATGGCCAGAGTCGCTCTGTCCGCGTAATTGATTGCGGTGAGTACAAAGAGAAGTATGACGATGTAATATCGAAAGTGCGTTGGTTTCTCATCTATGTTCGTATTCATCGATGACATGGATCTGTACTCCCAGTTTGTTGGCACGAATTATTTTTTTGTGCCTTTTTTTCTTACATGCGGGGTGATGTTGGTGTCGATGAGGCCTTTTGTCGTGGGGTCGCTCGATGTGTTAGCGCTAACAGAATATGATAGTGTTATCGCTAACATTATGCCTTGGCAAGTGCTATTTATTGGAATTTGAGAGCGCGGAAATCGCGATGCTTCCGAATGGAGCGGTGCCGCGATAATCTGCCGTTCGTCCGGATAAGAGTTCCTATCCGAACGTGTCACACCCTCAGTCAGGATCGAACCTTGCCGCCTGTTCAGTCTTCTCGATCATCCCGCAAACAGGGGAAAACAACCGACTCACCAGCCACGAGTCCGGCGCCTCGCGGCGCGCGGCCGTCGCGAGGGACCGTAACCCTGAGCGATGTGGCCAAATTGGCCGGAGTTTCGTCGATGACGGTGTCGCGCGTGCTCAATCGTCCGGAGACGGTGGCGGCGGAAACCGTGGAAACGGTTCGCAAGGCGATCGCGCGGACGGGCTATGTGCCCAACCTTCTCGCCGGCGGGTTGGCGACGACCCGGACCCATCTGGTGGCGGCCGTCGTGCCGACCATCACCAGTTCCATCTTCTCCGCCTGCATCCAAGCCTTGACCGATCGCTTGGAGATCGCGGGCTATCAAATGCTGCTGGGATTATCCGGCTATCCGGCGTCGCGCGAGGAAGACCTGCTGAACGCCATTCTCAGCCGACGTCCCGATGCCCTTTTTCTGACCGGTACCACGCATTCGGCCCAAAGCAGACGGCGCCTGCGGGGCGCGAAAATTCCCATTGTCGAGACCTGGGATTTGTCGGCCAAGCCGATCGATATGGCGGTTGGGTTTTCCCATGAGCAGGTCGGGCGGCGTGCGGCGGAATTTCTGTTCGAGAAGGGTTATCGCCGGTTTGCCGTGATCGGCGCCGATGACGAGCGCGCCAAGATTCGCTGGAAGAGTTATCTGTCGACCCTGGTGACCCTGGGCATGGAGGATGTCGCCTCCGTCACCACGCCGGCGCCGACCAATCTCTGGATGGGCCGGGATGGCTTGAGCAAATTGTTGGCCGACGGCTTTATCCATGGCGCCATATTTTGCAGTTCGGACGCGTTGGCGCATGGCGTCCTGGTCGAGGCGCAGGCGCGCGGTTTATCGGTTCCCGGTGACATTGCGGTGATCGGGTTCGGCGATCTTGACTTCGCCGCCTTCACCTATCCGGCGTTGACGACCGTTCGCATTGACCGCTTCGCCATTGGTCTGCGTGCCGCCGAGGCGATTCTGGCGCGGCTGGGTGGCGAGAATGTCGATGAAAAAGTGGTCGACGTCGGCTTTCAGATCATCGAACGGGGCAGCACATGACGGGCCAGAGCAGGATGCGTCTTTAAACCAGGAGTGGGGCAGGATGCCCGCCCCACTCTCCAATCCTTAGTTTGTCTTCCGCCGGCGCAGCAAAGGCAGCACTGCCAGCAGGGCAAGGCCGAGCAGCAGCATGCCGCGGAAGTTGTCCACATAGGCGAGCATGGTCGCCTGGCGCGTCACCGCATCATTGATGCGTGCCAATCCGGTCAGCGTCGAAAGACTGTAGGGCTCGCTCAGAAAGGGCACGTGGGTCAGCGGGTTATCGTGACGCAGATGTTCGACCAGGACCGCGTGCACGGTCTGAATGTTTCGGGCGAGCAGCGCTTGCGTGACGGAAATGCCGATACTGCCGCCCAACGTTCGCATCAAGGTGAAAATCGCCGCACCCTCGGTACGCAGACGGGCATCCAAAGTGGCGAAGGCAAGGGTGGAGAGCGGCACGAAACTGAATCCCACGCCGAGCCCCTGAATCACGCTGGACCAGACGATCGGCATGGCGTTCATTTGCAACGAGAAGCCGCTCTTCGAAACCTGGGCCAGGCACATCAAGGAGAGACCGGCGGCCAGGATCAGGCGGGCATCGAGACGTCCAACCACGCGTCCGACCACGACGATCGCGAAAAGCGAGCCGATGCCCCGCGGCGCCATGGCTAATCCGGTGGCGACCGCCGGATATCCCAGCAGATCGTGCAACAGGGACGGAATCAAGGCGAGCGTGGCGTTGAACAGCAAGCCGATGATGCCGCCGACCAGAGTTCCTGTCAGGAAATTGCGGTCCCCCAGCAAGGCTCGGTTGAAGAACGACCGCTCGGCGGTGGCGGTGTGGACGACGAACAAATAGAAACAGAGGCTGGCGACGGCCGCCTCGATCCTGATTTCCGGCGAGGCGAACCAGTCTTGGATCTGTCCTCGATCGAGGATCAATTGGAGGGCGGCGATCGTCAAGCCCAAGGTGCAAAAGCCGAAGAAGTCGAAGCTGCGCAGATCCTTTGCGCGGCTTTCCATCGTGAAGGTGAGAACTCCCAGAAAGGCGATGATCCCGACCGGCACGTTGATATAGAAGATCCACCGCCAATTGGCATGATCGGTCAGCCAGCCGCCGACAATAGGGCCGAAAATCGGGGCGACCATGACGCCGCCGGTCCAAATGGCCATCGCCCGACCATGCTCCTCCGGTCGACTGATATCGAGCAGGATCGCTTGCGACAACGGAATCAACGCGGCGCCGCTCAGGCCCTGAAGCGTGCGAAAGAGGACAATCTGAAACAGATTGGCGGCCAATCCGCAGGCGACCGAGATGATTGTGAAGCCGGCGATCGACCACAAAAACACCCGCTTGCGGCCAATCCGTCCGGCCAGCCAACCGGTCAAGGGCGTCATGACCGCCATCGCCAGCATGTAGGACGTCAGAACCCAGGTCACCTGTTCCTGCGTTGCCGAAACGCTGCCGCGAATGTGCGGCAAGGCAACGTTGGCAATGGTCGAATCGAGAGAATCCATGATTGTCGCCAGCATGATCGAACCGGTGACCAAGCGGCGGTTGGTGGCGGCGGACAGTGTCATCGGCTGGCACCTAACGCGCGTCGGATGAAGATCATGATCGGGTTTCTGTATCGGGTTTCGACCTCGACGGTCGCGCTCAGGCCGGCGTGGAGGAAAAGATCGCCATCCACACCGTCCATCTCCAGCCGCACCGGAAGGCGTTGTCCCACTTTCACCCAGTTTCCCGTGGCGTTCTCCGGCGGCAGTAGGGAAAACGCCGAACCGGTCCCTGGGCTGAAGCTGATCACCCGTGCGGCGAATGTCCTATCCGGATAGACGTCGATGGTGACGCTGGCCGTTTGTCCTGGGGCCATGTGAGCAAGATCTGTTTCCTTGAAATTGGCTTCGATCCATATGTCTCGCGCCGGCATCAGCGAAAAGACCGGCACGCCGGCCGCCACATAATCGCCGATCTGCAACTGGTCCACTTTTGTCACGATGCCTTTCTGAGCAGCGCTGACGTTGGTGTAGGAAAGATTGAGCGCGGCGCGATCAAGCACCGACTGAGCCTGTCGCACCGCGGGATGCCGATCCGGCTGAATATCCACATCGCCGGCCAGATTGGCCAGGAGGCCGGCCAACCGCTGCTGGACAGCGATGACGTTCTGGCGCGCGGTCGCCAGGTTATGGTTGGCTTGATCATATTGCGCCTGTGAGACGGCTCCGCTGGCCACCAGCCGCGCTTGCCGATCGAATTCGCCCTCGCGAAGCGTTCGAGTCTCTTGCGCCGCCCGAAGGTCGGCCTGGGCCTCGCGATAGGAGGCTTTCTCCGCTTGCACCGTGAGTCGCGCGGCGGCCAGTCCGGCCTCGGCTTCCTCGACGGCAATACGAAATGGACGGTCATCGAGCGTGAACAGTGTTTGGCCGGATCGAACCAACTGATTGTCTCGAATATCGATCTTGGCGACCCGTCCCGCGACGTCGGTGCTGACCGAAACACGGCCCGTCTGAACATAGGCGTCGTCTGTCGAGACGAATTCGCCCGTGGTCAGGTAAATATAAACGCCGCCAATCACTGCGACGGCGCATCCCAACAGCATCAACGGTAGAGCGGGTGCCCGGTGCCGAGGCCTCGTCGCCGCCAAAGACGGCGCTGCGGTCAGGTCCCCCACGGCTTGTGACATGACATGACGGTCCTTCATCGAAAGAGAAAATCTCGCGATCCTTATCGCCGGTGGGATCGCCGACAGGGTCTCGGCTGGAAGGATGTCGCCTTGACACTCTTTCGATAAGACGAGATTATTTGAATGGATTATTGGATAAGAATAAACAATGCGTGGAACGGACTTTGCCCAGTTGGCGGCCTTTGTCGCCATTGTCGAGCACAAAAGCTTCGTTAAGGCGTCCGTCGCCCAGGGTGTCTCCACCTCGACGTTAAGTCAGACAATGAGGGCGTTGGAAGAGCGCCTGGGAATTCGACTGCTGAACCGGACCACCCGCAGTTTGTCGATGACGGAAGCCGGAGAACGTCTGTTCGCCCAGGCAAAACCGGCCTTGGAGCAACTGCAGGCGGCGACTGGCGCGATTGACGCTTTTCGTGACAAGCGGGCGGGCATTTTGCGGCTCAGCGTGTCGCCAGTCCCGGCGGAGATGATCTTGGCGCCGCTTTTGGGGTCTTTTATGGAGACCTACCCGGACATCACCTTGGATATTGTGGTCGGTTCCGTGCCGCGCGATCTCGCGGATGGCCATTTCGACGCTGGTATCCGCCACGGATGGAGTGTCGGGCCGGACATGATCGCGCTTCCGCTCACGCGGAACTCGCGCAGCTTGGCAATCGCTTCGCCGAAATATCTGGCTGCTCATCCTCGCCCCGTAATCCCTCAGGACTTGCGTCATCACCGTTGCATTTGCAAACGCTTCGGAGATGCACCGTTGTTCCGCTGGTCGTTCGAGAAGGATGGCGAGCCCCTGGAGATCGCGGTGAACGGTCCGCTGATCCTGAATAATGTCCATCTTCTGATCGCGGCGGCCCTTCAAGGTGTCGGTATCGGCTATATGTTCGAGGATTACCTGAAGCCCTGGCTGCAAAACGGAGAGTTGGTTCCGCTTCTGGAGGACTGGACCCCGCGCCGGTCCAGATACTACCTTTACCACACCAGTCGCCGGCAGATTCCTCCGCCGCTCAGGGCCTTCATCGACTTTATGCGAGCGTCGAGTCTTGGCGAGGCGTGACAGACCCCGCTCTATCGAATAGCGGATCATGTGCGTGCGAAGGCGTCTCACGAGAGAGGCTTTTGGAAAAGGGGCCGGTTTTGTGGGCTGACTTACCGAGCGGCAACGCTATCGCCTCCCAGGGCCTGGTACAGCGTCACTTGGGCGGTCAGCCGATTCAGGCGATTTTCCAGCACTGTTTCCTCCAAGGCGCGCCGCTTGCTTTGCGCGTCGAGCCATAGCTGCATGGTCGACCCGCCGGCCCGGTAACGGACTTCGTAGAGCCGTTCCGCGCCTCGGGCGGCCTGGACCGCGGCGTTCAATATTGTGGCTTGATCGGCATAGTGGCGTCGCGCCGACAAGGCGTTCTCGACGTCGCACAAGGCGGCGTAAAGGGTTTGACGGAAGGTGACGACGGCCTTTTCGTAGTCCGCCTCGGAGGCTTCGACCGTCAGCCGCATCTCGTTCCATTGCAGGAACGGCAAGGTCAGACCGGCTCCCAACGCGCCGACCGGATTTTGCAGGACTTGGGCCAGAGTGACGCTCGAACTGCCCATGCTTCCCGTCAAGGTCAATGCCGGCAGATAGCTCGCCTGGGTCGCATCGACGGTGGCGAGGCTTTCGCGCAGGCGCAGTTCGGCAGCCCTGAGATCGGGGCGTCGTTCCAGCAGTTGGGCGGGGAGTCCGGCTTCGACGGCGGGAGGTTCGCCGGTTGGCAGGATTTGCCGGTCGATGGGGATGGTTTTGGGCGGGCCGTCGAACAAAATGGCCAGGGCGTTGTTGGTTTCTGTCTGCTGACGTAGATAATCGCTATGACTGGCCTCCTGACTTCGCAGATTTTCTTCGGCTTCGAGGGTTTCGAGGGACGAGGCGGCTCCCGATCCGTGTTGAACCCGGACGAGGTCGAGGGTCTTTTGGGCGTAGGCGATGTCCTCCCGGCTCATCTCGATGCGCTGTTTCCAATAGAGCGCCTTCCAATAAAGCGTCGCGGTGGTGCCCGCCAGCGACAGGGCCGTGTTGTCGCGATCCTCCGCGGTCGCTTCCGCCTCCCAGCGGGCGGCATCGAGGTTACGGGACAGTTTGCCCCAAAGGTCGAGCTCATAGCTCAGGGAACCGGTGACGGAACTGGCGCTGTTGGTGGCAGAGCCTGAGGCGGAAACGGTATTGGCCATCGTCGTGGTTCTGTTGGAAAACGTTCTGCTTCCGTCGACGCTGAACGAGGCGCTGGCCGTGGGGATGAATTTATCCTGGGCGAGCCCCGCTTCCAACTGGGCCTTGCGGACTTTGATGGTGGCGGCGGCCAGATCGTTGTTACGCCGGAGCGCGTCTTCGATCAGGGCGTCGAGATGAGAATCGTCGAAGCGGCGCCACCAGGGCGAAAGCGCTGTCGATGGCGCCATTTCCGGTCCCGTTCCGCCTTGGCTCCATTGGGCCGGCGCTGTCACGGTGGGAGGCATGTAAGGCCGTTCGATCAAGGCGCCACAGGCTGTCGTCAAAAGCGCGAGGGAACTGCAGACCAGGGGCCTTATCATCATCGAGAGAGCGCTCATTCGCGGGCCAAGGCCTCCACCGGATCGAGGCGTGCGGCATTGCGCGCCGGCAGAAATCCGAAGACCACGCCGATCAACGTCGAGCAGGCGAACGCCGCGACCATGGAAAGCGGCGAAAAGACCATGCGAACCGTGCCGCCGAATTCGGTGAAAAGAAAATGAAGGCCGAGCGCCAGTCCGACCCCGAGAATTCCGCCGAAAAGGCAAACGAGAACGGCTTCGATCAGGAATTGGCGCAAGATGTCGTTCCGTCGGGCGCCGACGGCGATGCGAACGCCGATTTCACGCGTTCGCTCGGTGACCGAGACCAGCATGATGTTCATCACGCCGATGCCGCCGACGATCAGGGAAATCAGCGCGATCAGGGAAATCAGCACCGTCATTGTCTGCGTCGTCTTCTCGATGGTTTGCCGGATGGTGTCGGTGTTCATCACGTAGAAATCGTTCGAGCCGTGACGCTTGGTCAGCAGTCTGACGATTCCATGTTCCGCCATGGCGGGCGGGTAGGCGTCGCTCACACGGATGGTAATGCTGCGCAGGTAGGATTGGCCGAGGATACGGCTCATGGCGGTGGTGTAGGGAACCCACACATTGAGGTTTTCACTATTGCCGAAGGGAGTCGTTTTCGCTTTGGTGACGCCGATGATGCGGCAGGGAACGTCGCCCAGGAAAATGACTTCGCCGACGGCGGGACGATTGATGCCGAAGAGCTTCTTCCGGGTGTTGTTGTCGATTACCACGTCTTGGGCCTGTCGCTGGACGCCCGTCGCGGTGAAGCCCATTCCCTCGGCGATCTCATAGCCTCGCACCCGGAAATATTGTTCGCTGACGCCGGTGATCTGCCCGTTCACCGAGACATTGCGGTAGCGCAGGCTGGCGTTGGTGGAAACGCTGGGTGTGACGCTGTCGACATAGGCCTGGTGCTGTAATGCATCGGCATCGCCTGGCACCAGCGTGCGGACGGCGCCCGAGCGTTCGTCGCCGAAACCATGACCGGAAAAGATGTCGATGGTGTTGGTGCCGATGGAATTGATGTCTTCCAAGATCCGCTGCCGCGATCCTTCGCCCAGCGCGACCACGGATACCACGGAGGCGATACCGATGATGATTCCCAACATGGTGAGGAAGGTGCGCAGCCGATGCGATGCCATGGCCAGCAAGGCCATCCGGAAAGCCTCGAAATATCGCTCGACGTCGGCGTGCCACGCCGGCGTCTCGGGTAGCGAAGCGCTTGGGGTGCCATTTATCGTCGCGGGGATCGGATTGCCCTGCGGATGTCGGCGCCGGTCGGAGATGATTTCGCCGTCGCTGATCTCGATGACGCGCTCGGCATGGGCGGCGATGTCGGCACTATGGGTCACGATGATGATGGTGTGGCCTTCGGCATGCAACTCTTCGAGCAGAGCCATCATCTCTTCGCCGCTGCGGCGGTCCAGTGCGCCGGTGGGCTCGTCGGCCAGAATGACCTGACCGCCATTCATCAAGGCCCGGGCGATGCTCACGCGTTGCTGTTGTCCGCCCGACAACTGGTCCGGACGATGATGCTGGCGCTCGCTCAGGCCCAGGCGCGTCAGCAACCGAGCGGCCCGCGTTCTGCGCCGGAGCCGGTTCCGTCCGGCATAAATAGCCGGAATTTCCACATTGCCGAGCGCGGTCAGCGTGCCGAGCAGGTGGTAGCGTTGAAAGATGAAGCCAAAATGCTCGCGCCGGAGTTCGGCCAGGTCGTCGGCGTCGAGCAGACTGACATCGCGCCCGGCGATGCGATAGGACCCTTTGGTCGGACGGTCGAGACAGCCCAGGATGTTCATCAGGGTCGATTTTCCCGAACCCGAGGCGCCGATGATCGCCACCATCTCGCCGGCTTCGATGGAAAGGTCGATCTCTTTGAGGGCGGCGATGGTCTGATCCCCGGACGGATAGTCCCGGCGCAGGCCGTTGAGTTTCAACAAGGCCGGCATGAGAGTTAGAATCCCATGGGTGGCGGAGGGCGTGTGTTGGACTGAGCCGTCGTCACTTTGCTGGTGTCCCCGGCGACGATTCGATCTCCCGCCCTCAGCCCTTCGAGGATTTCGGCGTTGACATTGTTGTCGATGCCGACACGGACCCGGCGTGGCGAAAGCTGTCCCCGGTCTCCGACGACCTGCACTGTGTAGCTTCCGTCCTTATTGGCCTCTCCCAGGACCGTCGATGGAACTGTCAGGGCGCCTTTCACCTGCTTTAAGACGATCGTGACCTTGGCGGTCATCGAAATACGCAGCTTGTGATCGGGATTGGCGATATCGAACAAACCATCGTAATAGATGGCCGAACTGGAGCTGGTGGAACTGGAACTGCTGCTTGAACTGGAACCGCTGGAACTGCTCGACGAAGAGCTGCTGTCTTCATCGGCGATACTGTCGGGCGCCGGTTTGACGGCGCGCAAGGTGGCGTCGTAGCGTCGATCGGGCTCGCCCAGGATGGTGAAATAGACCCGTTGGCCGGGCGCCACCCGGGTGACGTCCGCTTCCGACACTTCGGCCTTCACCGTCATGGTGTCCACTTGCGCGATCTTGATGAGGGTCGGCGTGGTCTGGGAGGCGTTGACGGTCTGACCTTCCTTGACGACGACGCCGACCACCGTGCCGTCGATAGGAGCACTGATCCGGGTGTAGCCGAGATTGACCTTGGCGGTATCCACTGCGATGGCGGCTTGGCGGATCTGCGCGTCGAGGGCGGCGATATCCGCCTTGGTCTCGTTGAGGGTCGCTTCGGCACTCTCGAAGGTCTCTTGGGTACTGGCGTCTTCAGCCAACATCCGCTGTTGGCGTTTGAACGCCAATTCGGCCTGCTTGAGAGCGGCCGCCTTTGAGCGGCGTTGGGCGCGCGTATTGTCCAGGGACGCTTCGGCCGTGTGCAAAGCGTTTTGCTGAGTCAGCGAATCGATTTCGGCGACCAATTGCCCTTTTTTCACCGAATCGCCGAGCGCTACGTTCAGGCTTTTGATCTGGCCGGACGCCTGAGCGCCGACACTGACCATCTGGAGCGCTTCGATCTTGCCGGTCGCGAGAACGGAATCCTCGATATCGTCAATGCTGATCTGTACCGTCGGCGGCTGAGGCGGCGGCGTGGGACGCAGGAAGAACCACAAGGCAGCGCCGCAAATAACGGCTGTCGGCACGGTGACGAGAAGTGTTCGGCGAAAGCGATTATTCTTTGTTGCGTTCAAAGTGGGAAGCAAGAGAATGCCAGTTGTCTGAAATCGTTATCGGTGGTCGCTCTGTCGATAACGGAAAATTTTCCATCAGTCGGCAATCCGGAAGCATAGTGGAAATTATAAATAAGTGTATGGAAAAAGTGTAACGCAATGGTTACAGATTATTTCGCTTCTCATATGAGGAGTGCGCAGATTGCTTGATCGATAATACAGATATCTCGTAAGTTGTTTTATCTATCCAACATGGTAAACCTGCCTAGGTGATTTGATTGAGAGCCCAATGGCCGTGATCGTCCGGGGCGACCCAGCAAGAGCGGACAAAATTCCTTGGCGTCTTGGCGTTTTGGCAGTTCTCCAATATCGTCATTCGGTGGATCGGTTGGGGAGTATGCTTGCCATCATAAGGATATTTGTCATCAGTCGTTCTTCCGGGGTTTCCTCTCCACCTGATTTGACCTATCTGCTGTGATTATGAGCAAGGACGAAAAATCCCTATCCTCGCCGTCATCGGCGACCCAGGTGGACGCATTTCTGCACAAGCTGGCCGAAATGCCTGTCGCGACCGGGTCGGGACGCGGGCGTCTGATGTTTGCCATGGACGCCACGGCCAGCCGCGAGGCGACATGGCGCGAGGCCGCGCATATTCAGGAACAGATGTTTGTCGAGACGTCCGCGCTTGGTGGGCTGGACGTGCAATTGGTCTATTACCGCGGCTTGGACGAATGTCGGGCCAGTCGCTGGCTGTCCGATGCCGAAGGACTGCTTGCCGCCATGCGCAAGGTCGACTGTCGGGCGGGGCAAACACAGATCGAGCGTGTGTTGCGTCATGCCGTCGAACAAACCGGCAAGATGCGCCTTCACGCGCTGGTCTTCGTCGGCGATTGCATGGAGGAGGATTTGGATGGGGTGCTGGGGCGGGCTGGCCAACTGGGGTTGCTGGGCGTTCCGGCCTTTCTTTTTCACGAAGGAAAAGACGTGGCCGCCGCCGCCGCCTTTGCCAAGATCGCCAAATTGACCAACGGGGCCTGCTGCCGCTTTGATGCGTCGAGTCCGCAGCAGTTGCGGGCCTTGCTGGCCGCCGTCGCCGTCTATGCGGCCGGAGGGAGGAAAGCCTTGGCCGACTATGGACGGCGGCAGGGTGGTATCGTTCTGCAATTGACCCACCAAATGGACCGGGGGGCGGGATGACAGTACTGTTTGCCGGCCTGCTGATCTTGGTGGCGGTGATGATGGTCAGCCGTTGGTTTGTCGCCGCGTCGCCAGCCACGGTTCTGCGAGGTGCCAAATGGACCGGTGGGATCGTGCTGGTGGGCGCCATCGTGTTGCTTGTCGTCACCGGGCGATTGGGCTGGGCCTTGGCGGCGCTTGCCGGGCTTGTTCCCTGGCTGGTGCGTCTGCTCCACTTTCGCAACCTCTTTCGCCTGCTGCGATCTGGATTTCGTCGGAGAAGTGGCGTCCATGCGTCGTCCGGGGGCGGATCGCGGGTCGAGACGCGATTTCTTCACATGACCCTCGATCACGATAGCGGCAATTTGTCCGGAGAGGTCATGGATGGCCCCTTTGCCGGTCGTTCGTTGTCGCAATTGTCGTTCGAAGAAGCGTTGGCGGTGCATCGATTCTGTGCGGCAGACCCTCAATCGTCTCAGCTTTTGGAAGCCTGGTTGGATCGAACTTGGCCGGATTGGCGCGAGACGTCCGACCCGCACGTAACGGGGCCGGGGGAGACCGGACCCATGAGCCGCCAGGAGGCCTGCGAAATTCTGGGCATCGCACCGGATGCTGGGCTCGAGGCGATCAAGGCGGCGCACCATCGGCTGATGGTGCGGCTGCATCCCGATCACGGCGGGTCGAATTACCTGGCGGCGAAGATCAATCAGGCGAAAGATCTGCTGCTCAAGGGTTGATCTGTATCTCTCGCTCCCTATGTCGTCGACAGAGAGACTTGTCTATTGGGCAGGCCGCCGGCTGCATGGATGCAAGAAATGTGGGGTAAGAACGCCCTTCGACAGGCATTTTGTCGGATGCGCCCGTTGCTTCCGGGGCCGGAGCATGGCACAACCATGACCGATCAACCGCAGGTCCGATGGCCGAGCGGGACGTGTTATTCAGATATAAGGAATATTTTCGATGTCGCGTCGGGTTCGCAAATGCGTTTTTCCAGTGGGCGGCATGGGCACACGGTTTTTGCCCGCCACCAAAGCTATGCCGAAGGAAATGCTACCGGTTGTCGACAAGCCGCTGATCCAATATGCGGTTGAAGAGGCTATTGCGGCGGGTATCGAGCATTTCATTTTTGTGACCGGTCGCGGCAAGACGGCTCTGGAGGATCATTTCGATCATGCTCCAGATTTGGAGCGGACGTTGCGCGAACGCGGCAAAACCGTTGAGATCGAGGCCGTCACCTCTTGGATGCCGAAATCCGGGCAAGTCTCCTACACCCGTCAGCAGGAGCCCTTGGGGCTTGGTCATGCGGTGTGGTGCGCCCGCGATCTGGTGGACAACGAGCCTTTCGCCGTGATCCTGCCCGATGACCTGATTCTCGCCAAGACGGCCTGCATGAAGCAGTTGGTCGACGCCCATACGGAAGTCGGCGGCCATGTCGTCGCTGTCGCCGACGTGCCGCGCGAGCATACCAAGCGCTATGGCATTCTCGACGTTCTGACCGACGATGGCCGACTGGCGCGCGCCAAGGGCCTGGTCGAAAAGCCGGAGCCGGATAAGGCCCCTTCGACCTTGTCGATCATCGGTCGTTATATTCTGCATCCGCGGGTGTTTGATTTTCTCGATAAGCAGGTCCGTGGCGCCGGCAACGAGATCCAGTTGACCGATGCCATCGCCAAGACCATCGATAGCGTGCCGTTCCACGGTTTGCGCTTTACCGGCCGGCGTTTCGATTGCGGCGATAAAGTCGGCTGGCTGCATGCCAATCTGTCTTTCGCTCTGGACCGGCCGGACATGCATGACCAAGTTGCCGAAGTGTTGAAGGAATTCAGATAACTGTTCATGCGGTGAGTCCGAGGCGGCGTCTTGAACCGACTTCGGAATCACCGCATAACAAATGTATATTTCTAAAGTCTGCCTATCCCTGAATTCGATTCGCGAAGTTGCGGGGTAGGGCTCCAGCCCATAAGGATCTTCTTTCCATGCGTATCGCCATGATCGGAACGGGTTATGTCGGATTGGTTTCTGGCGCCTGTTTCTCGGAGTTCGGTGTCGACGTTATTTGTGTCGATAAGGATGAAGCGAAGATCGAGGGTCTGCATGCCAACCGCATGCCTATCTATGAGCCGGGGCTTGATGCCCTGGTGGCCGATAATGTCAAGGCGGGGCGGTTGTCGTTCACCACTGATTTGAAAACGGCGGTGAACGGGGCCGATGCCGTGTTCATCGCCGTCGGCACGCCCAGTCGGCGTGGCGATGGTCACGCTGACCTGAGCTATGTCTATGACGCCGCTCGTGAGATCGCTCAGTCGTTGAGCGGCTATACCGTTATCGTCACCAAGTCGACGGTGCCGGTCGGCACTGGCCGCGAGGTCGAACGGATCATCCGCGAGGCGCGGCCTGACGCCGAATTCGATGTGGTGTCCAATCCCGAGTTCCTGCGGGAAGGTTCGGCGATCAACGATTTCATGCGTCCCGATCGGGTCGTCATTGGCGCTGAGACCGACCGGGCCCGCGCGGTGATGAAACAGCTCTATCGCGTGCTTTACTTGATCGAGACGCCCATCGTCTTCACGTCGCTCGAGACGTCCGAACTGATCAAATATGCCGCCAACACCTTCCTTGCCGCGAAAATCACCTTCATCAACGAAATCGCCGATCTGTGTGAGGCGGTGGGGGCCGATGTTCACGACGTGGCTCGTGGCATCGGGCTCGACGGCCGTATCGGCAAGAAGTTTCTGCATCCCGGCCCCGGCTACGGCGGATCATGCTTTCCCAAAGACACCTTGGCGTTGGTGCGGACGGCACGCGACAAGGGAGCGCCGCTGCGGATCATTGAAACGGTGGTTGCGATCAACGATGAGCGCAAACGCAAAATGGCCGACAAAGTCATCAAAGCGTGTGCCGGATCGGTCAAGGGCAAGACCGTCGCCGTGTTGGGGCTGACCTTCAAGCCCAACACCGACGACATGCGGGATTCCCCCAGCCTGGAGATTATTCCGGCCCTGCAGAAGGCGGGGGCTGTGGTTCGGGCGTTTGATCCCGAGGGCATGGAAGAGGCCCGTCACATGTTGGCCGACGTGGTCTTTTGCGAAAATGCCTATGACACGTTGCGGGATGCCGATGCGATGGTGGTCCTGACCGAGTGGAACGAATTTCGGGCTCTCGATTTCGAGCGCGTTAAAGCTCTTCTCAAGGCGCCCATCTTGGTTGATTTGCGCAACATCTATAATCCGGCCGATATGGTCGCCGCCGGTTTCCATTACAGTTCCATCGGCCGGCCCACGCCCGGCGTTTGAGGTGGCAAGAGTCGGGTCGACGCTATGAGTTTTCATCTGCGTGAGCTTCGACAAGCGTGCCGTGATCGCCAGAGAGAGATTGCGGCACGCGTCGCCCTGATCGATAAACTCGGGCCGTTGCCGCGTGAAGACCCTTCGGAGCCTTGTGGCGAGGACGTCGCGTCGCAACTTTCTCCCTGGGAGGCGATCTTCGCCAGACCCGAGTGGCGTCGGGCGCCGGAAAGCCACGACGGGAGATGTTCTTGTTGTGGTGCCGCCGTTAGTCTGGATAAGGCGACTTGCGATATATGTGGTGCCGTTTGGGGTGTTCCTGCCAATAATAAAGCAAGATTATGTGTATTTTGCATCTTATCTGTAGTGCTATCAATTGTTGGTGGGTATTTTATAGGAAAATCGTTCCCGTATATTATTCATCATTATTATAATTTTATTTTTAATGGAAGGCTGATAAATTACGGTTTTGTCAATTTTATGGAATCTTATATCTGGGTATCCGGAACGTTTCTTATATTGTTGTTGGCGACATATCTTTTTGAGAAATTGAATATCGGCTCAAAGGGGATGTGGGCGCAGGGGCGCGCGTCGAAAGAAGATTGGGCCTCGTCGTGACAACCTAAAGACTCCTGACCAGCTTTCGGACAAAGGTCCGCGAGATCTCGCAACGCGAAAAGGAGGGACCGATGGTCCTGCTCGAATTTTCCATGTCGCCGATGACCCAAGGTGAAAGCGTGAGCGTCTATGTCGCGCGGTCCCTCGATATCATTGACAAAAGTGGCTTGCCCTATCAACTCACACCCATGGGGACGATTATCGAGGGCGAGTGGGCCGAGGTCATGGCCGTCGTGACCGCCTGCTTCGATGCGATGCAGGTCGATTGCAATCGAATCAGCACACAAATCAAGATCGACTATCGAACTGGCCCAAGCGGTCGCTTGACGTCGAAGATCGAGTCCGTGCAAAAGAAACTGGGTCGCAAGCTTTCGACCTGAACGGGTGCTCCATTGGAAAACGGCCATCCAATGACTGTCGAAGCCGTGATCTTCGACTGCGACGGTACGTTGGTCGACAGTGAAACACTGGCGGCGTCGGTCATCGTCGAAATTCTCGCCGAACATGGTGCCGTGGCGTCCTACGACGAGATTTTGGCGGCGTTTCGCGGGGGAAAATTCGCCAATTTCGTGTCCGGGCTTTGTGCCCGCTTTCCCCAGCTTGACGCGGACGACTTTTCCCTATGTTTCCGCGAACGCAGCATTACCGTTTTCGAAGCGGACTTGCAGCCGATACCGGGAGCGGTCGAGTTGGTGCGCAACCTGAAACTGGACCGGTGCGTGGCTTCGAATGGACCGCGCAAGAAAATTGAAACGAGCCTCAGAGCAACGGGTCTTCTTCCCTTCTTCAATAATCGGATTGTCAGCGCTTACGAAATCGGATGCTGGAAACCCGATCCGCAGTTGATTTGGTCCGCGACCAAGCTGATGTCCGTCGATCCGCAACGCTGTTTGTTGGTTGAGGATAGTGTCGCGGGCATTGAGGCCGGTTTGGCGGCGGGCGTTCAGGTGATCGGTTTCCGACTTGACGACGCAGCGCGCGCCCGATTCGGAGCCCAGGTGCGTGTCATTGACGACCTTTCCGACGTTCCTGCGTTCCTGCCCTCTCGAAGGTGATATCAACCCTTACTTCGGCTTCAGCGTCAATGCCACGGAGTTGATGCAGTACCTTTGGCCGGTGGGATGCGGGCCGTCGTCGAACACATGTCCGAGGTGGGAATCGCATGCCGCGCACATCACCTCGGTCCGTCGCATGCCATGGCTGAGATCAACAGTGGACTGGATGGCGTCTGTGCTGATCGGCTGCGTAAAGCTCGGCCAACCGCAACCGGCATCGAACTTGGCGTCAGATTCGAAGAGTTCCTGTCCGCAGGCGACGCAGTGAAAGACTCCGGGCGTCCATACCTGTTCATACTCGCCGGAAAACGGTCTCTCGGTCCCTTTTTGACGGGTGACGCGATATTGCTCGGGCGTCAATTGTCCTCGCCATTCCTCATCGCTTTTCTTGACTTTTTCGCTCATCGACTCCTCCGCTGCAGGCGGTCCCGGTGTTTGCGGTAAATAGGCGATCTTATTTGACGGCGGTCATGGCAGCGATCTCGAAAGAACGCAGTCGCGCCCGATGATCGAAGATATTGCCGGTGATCATCACTTCGTCGAGGCCGGTGCGTTGGACAAAATCGGCGATACCACGGCGGATCACGTCCGGCGATCCCACCGCCCGGCAGGCCAGCGCACGATCGACCATAGAGAGTTCGGTCGGTGACAAAACCGCTTCGATATCACGAACCGGCGGCGGCAGGGGGCCTGGTTGGCCCCGGCGTAAATTGGCGAAGGCCTGTTGCTGCGAACTGAACAGATAGCGCGCCTCTTCGTCGCTGTCGGCGGCGAAGACGTTGAAGGCTGCCATGAGATAGGGCGCCGCGAGATGCTCGGAAGGTTGAAACCGGTCGCGATAGAGTCCGATCGCCGCCATCATCTGCTCCGGCGCGAAATGCGAGGCGAACGCGTAAGGCAATCCCAAGGCTGCGGCGAGTTGCGCGCCATAAAGACTC